>PPYE01432578.1_pt1 | contig 47248 bp, 63 predicted proteins | sample 1559881 | NCBI WGS metagenome assembly PPYE01 (sample SAMN08240022, study PRJNA423297) | Human gut metagenome, whole genome shotgun sequencing project.
TTCCAGACCTGCACCCGCCTGGGCCGCGCCCGTTGAGCCCAGGCGGGTGCAGGTCTGGAAGCTCCGGGGGCTGCGGCCCCCGGTCCCCCATTAGGGATGGAAAAGGAGCCGCGCGCCGACGTCGCCGCCCGAGAGCGACGAGGAGCTGCTGGCATAGAAGTAAAAGAGCCCGGCATACGAGCCATTGCCCCAGTCACCCCCGACCATGAGCACCCGCCACCCGGAGTGCGAGTACACGTAATCCGGGATGTAGGTAGTCTCGCTGCCTCCATTGGCGTCCGGGAGGAAAGCCCAGGGGAAGGTGTTGCTGAGGCCCAGGTCTTTTATCCATCCAGAGGAGCAGAGGGTGACGCCGGCGGAGGTGTAGTTGCTGGTGGTATCGTCGGCATAGTTGGCCGGATTGGTGCAGATGTAGGCAGCCTGGTTGTTGAAGTTGGCACCGTCAATCCACTCCCAGATGTTGCCCCAGGGGTCTTCGATGTGGCGATACTGCACCTGGGTTTTCCCGTCGGTGCCGGAGGCGCGGCCAGTGTGATAGCTCATGCTATCGGTGCCGCCGGTGTTCTTCAAGGAACTGCCGTCCACGTTGCCGCGGCCGATCTGTGCCTGGCTGTTCCAGTCGGCAAACTCCACCAGGTAGAGGAGCCAGACCGCATTCCAGGCGGCGAAGTCGTGCAGCGACCACTTGCTGCCCTTTCCCTTAGCGCCGGAGCGGAACTGTGCCCGGGTCTGGCTGGCCTGGGGCGCGGCGCCGGACTTGGAGGCGTTTCCGCTGACGGTGTTGTAGCGGCCCACGTACTTCCCGGAGCCGGGATGCTTGGTGAAGCCGTCCTTGGCTTTGTTGGCGATGTAGAAGTATCGGTAGTTGCCGCTCTCGACGATCTTAAACCAGAACTCCGGGATATAGACCATCGTGTCGTAACTGGTGCGGCTGAAGCCGCTCTCCCCTCGCTTGTGGGACACGGCATTGTTGATGATGTTGTACTCCTCCATGTCCTTCCACGGCGCGTAGCTGTCGAAGGGGGAGCTGCCGGTGCCGGTCCCGACCGCCGGGGAGGGCTCGGTGGAGATGTTCACGGTGACGTAGTCGTTGGGGTCGTTGCTCTGGGTCAGGCGGGACAGGGCGGTGGAGCTGCTGGACTTGTTCCAGCGGACGCCGAATACCTGGGCAAACTCCACGGAGACATTCACCGTCTTATTGGCCGGGGCGTTGTAGTTGGAGCCGGCCGCGACCTTGACGGTGATGACGGCGGTGCCGGCCGCCTTGCCGGTGACGGTGACGACCGTCCCGCTCACGCTCACCGAAGCCACCCCCGGGGCGCTGGATTCGGCGGTGATCGCGCCGTCGCCCGGGCGGGTGACGTTGATGGTGCCGGTCTTTGCGCTGTCCGTCAGGGTGAGGGAGGACTTGTTGAGGGTGAGGCTGCCTGCGGCCTTGCCGATGCTCCAGCCCACCGTCCGGGCCGAGGTGGAGCCGTCCGACCACCGATAGTTGGAGGTCGGCGTGAACGTCGCGTTGTAGCTGCCGGCGTTGGTGCCGGAGGTGTCCCCGCCCAGGGTCATCTTCGTGGCGTCATACCCCGTCCAGGAGGGGCTCTGCGCCTGGCCGGTATAGGTCAGACTGCCGGTCTGGGATGGGGTCGCGGAGATGGAGGCCCTTCCGATGGTCCACGCCACCGACTTGGCCTCGGTCGTCCCATCAGACCAGCGGTAATTGCTCGTCGGAGTGAAGGTGGCGGTGTGGCTGCCGGCAGCGGTCGCGCTCTGCTCCCCGCCGATGGTGAGCTGGGCGGTGTTGTAGTTGTTCCAGGTGGGAGTCTGGGCCTCGCCGGTGTAGGTGAGGCTGCCGTTCTGGGTCGGAATGCCGGAAATGGTCGCCCGGTTGATCGTCCAGGTCACTTCCTTGGCCGTGGTGGTGTCATCCGACCACTTGTAGCCCTCCTTCGGGGTAAAGGTGGCCGTATAGGTGCCGGCATTTGTCCCGGTCGTGACGCCGCCCAGGGTCAGCGTCTCGGGGTTGTAGTTGTTCCAGCTGGGGGACTGCTCGCTGCCGGTATAGGTCAGCGTCCCGTTCTGCGTGGGGACGGCGCTGATGGTGTTTACCAGGTCGGTCACGGCTTCCAGGGCCGCGTTTGCGGACTCCTGGGCGTTCTGCGCCGCGGTCGCTGCCTGGTCCGCCTTGCTGGCCGCGCTGTTCGCGGTATTGAGCGCGGTGCCGATAGCATCCTCCACGGTGGTGCCGTCAGTCAGCTTCACCTGCTCAGCGGTGACTTCGTGCGGGTTGTCGGTGTCGAGCAGGTGCTCGTCGATGTCCTCCATCCCTTCCACACAGTCCTTCTTGGTCTTAGGGAAAATGCGGTGCTCGTCGCCGATCTCGTCCACATAGGTCATTGTGGGCTTGTGCTCATAAACTGCCATGGTCTATCTCCTCCCTTCTTTACTCCGTCTGGCCGCTGCCGTCGTTGAACCAGAGGACGGGGCCAGTCTCGGGCTTGGTGCCGCCGATGATGACAAATCCGTCCGAAAATGCGGAGACGGCCTCGCTGGCGGCATCCGCCTCCTCCTTGGCGGCCTCGGCCGCTGCAGCCGCCGCGTCCGCCGCGGACTTCGCGGTAGCGGCCAGGTCGCGGATGTCCTGGTGGGCGTTCTTGTCCGCGCTGTGCTCGCTGATGGCGCTCTCCACCGTCTCGTCCACATAGGTGACGGAGGCCGTCACGCCGGTGCTGACGTTGACAACGATGTTGGCCTCGTTGGAGATGGTGATGACGGCATAGACCTCAAAGAGGAAGTCGGGATTTTCCGCCTCGGTGGGGATCTCCACGCCCCGGTCATCCTGCAAGACAAAGAGCAGGGTCGGCGTCTCCATCTCATACTCCAGGTGGGCCTTCGCGCCGATCTGGTGCAGAACGTAGGACTCCGTGACGCCCTTGTTGGTGATCTGGATGCCGACGCGCTTGCCCTGTTCAAAGTCGTCGATACCGATAAGCTTGAAGGTCTGCTTCGGCTCCGCCACATCGGTGGCAGATTTCAACTCCTCCTCGGTCGACGTTCCGGCGCCGCCCACCGCGCTCTCGATGGTCAGCGTGTGGCCGGCCAGGGATTCGTTCAGCAGATCGACGCCGGCGTTGGTAACAACTGATGTGTTCCAGCTCATGTTGACACCTCCGTAGTGATTTTGTAGTAGGTTTCAGACACCTTGATCCCGGTGTGCATGGGGAAGTTGGCCTGTGGCTTGCCCACGCCGTCCACGGGCACCCGCGTCTGGACCCTCATGTAAGAGCCGGTGGCGTGCGCGCCGGTCGTAGCCGTCGTGGGAACGTGGGGCGGGCGCACTTCTCCGTCGATGCGGACAGGGACGGTAATGCGCATATACCCGCCGATGAATGCAGCGGCCGCGTGGCCTGTTGCAACGCCCTCTGCCTGGATGATATAAACGATCTCGTCCAGGTGGGAGCGGAGGTTCTTGTAGAAGTTCACGCGCTCAAGGACGCGCTGGTAGCGGTCGGAATCAGTGTCCTCATTGCTGACGTCGATGGAAAGGCGGAAGTGGTACGGGTCGCCGCCGTACTCAAACCACTCGCTCACCCGTACCTCCGGGAAGATGGCAGAGATAGCCAGCTCAACGGCGGCCTTGGTGCCGAGCATCCGATGGACGCGCCAGCTGTCTTTCAGCGTCCGGCGCTTTTCCTCCAGGGTATAGTCCGCGTCCCACCAGTCCACTTTGAAGTCATAGGCCAGGATGTCCAGCAGCTCCTCCGGGAGCTCGTCGATGCGCGGGTAGATAGCCAGGCGCTGGATCTCCTCGGGGCGCTGGGCCAGCACTTGGGCGACAGAGGCGGCCAGGGCCGCCATGCTCTCGTCGTTCCGCAAGACCTCCGGGAGCGCCCGGAGGAGGTTTTCGGCAGTCAGGGCGTGCGCGCTATTCATCCTCATACCCCCCATTCGTGGCGGTGATGTCGCCTACCGTCGCCACCTGGGGCGTGTCCTTGTTGCTCCCGTCCTTGAGGACGGTAAAGGCGGGAGAGGTAAGGTCCACCCGCTTGATGCCGGTCTGCATGAGCAGGCCGATCAGGTAGGAAGGATTGATGTCTCGCCCCAGCTTGCCGCACTGCCAGGCCACATACTGCTTTACCGCCGCGTCCACGGCGGCCTCGATCTCCGCCGAGCTGACGGAGGCGTCGCTGGGGATGTAATAGGTGAAGGAGATGTCGTATTCCACCGTATCGGGGTCTTTGACAGAAACCAGGTCTGTCAGCGGGCGCACCGTGTCCGCGCTGCAGGCGGCAAGCACCGCGTTCTTGACCTCTGTCTGGGCGATGGTGCCGTCATCCATGAGTACATACAGGTCCACCGTCCCGGCGACGGGAGAGTTGGCCACCACGTCGGCAATCTCCGTAGAGACGCGCTTGGCGATGTAGACATAGCCGCCCTGGGGTCCGGCGGTGGAGTATGCGTCCATACTGGCCCGCATGAGCTCGTAGAACTCGTCATCGGTGGCCTCGTCCGAGCCGCTGTCGCTGGCGGTGGTGTTCTCGCATCGACTGTAGTAGTCAAACAGGTCGATGATGGTGTTGATCTGGCCCACGGCGTAGTCGTTGCCCACCACGCCCGGCGTCTGGCATCGGATCTGGACGTCGGCATAGGTGTCGCCGATGTCCACGTAGACATCCTCGACCGTCTCCCAGACAAGGGTGCTGCTGGAGTCGGTGACGCGGGTGCCGGCCGGGATCAGGATGGCCGTGGCCTGGGCCTCGGAAATATAAAACCGCTCGTTGCACACGGCGGGCTGCGCCGCCGGCCGCTCCGAGACATAGAACAGCTCCCCCAGGGCGTCCAAGTTTTCCCCGGATGCCCTGGAGGGGATGTTTTGATTTCCCGTGTAGTTGTTCTGGACGCGCTCCTGGATGATGATGTCCGCCACCCACTGGATAAACAGCTTTTCCGGGCTGGCCGGCTGCACGCTGACGCCGGTGATTTTCTCATAGCCGGAAACCAGGGCGGAGACAAGGGCGTTTGTGTCCGTGCTGATGAACTGGTACTGCGTGTTTCTACTCATTGATCTCCACCTCCACAGTCGGGATGACCCTGCCCGGAATGCTGGCGTCCTCGTCGAACAGCACACGGACAAAGGTCGCCCTGGGCTCAAACCTCTCGATGGCCTCCTTGACCTCCGACACGATCATGGGCCGGGCGATATGGGTGGGCTTATCGAGGAAGCGCATGGGCAGGCCAAACTCCCGGTAGAGCGGAACTGTGCCCTGCCGGGTGGAGAGGAGGATGGCGATGTTCTGAAGCACCGACGAAACCGTGTCCTGTTCGTTCAGCTTGACGGTGCCGACATCGACAGCTGATACCTTGTAGGTCATGCCGCACCCCCCCTAAATGTACTCCTGGAGGGTGAGCGAAATGGTGGCGCTCGTGATGTCCCCCCGCTTGTCGAATGTCTGGGCTTTCATCTTGTGGTTTTTGATGGACCATCGGTATTTGCCGTAGGCGTGGGTGCCGATGGTCAGCGGGACGGCGGTGCCGCTCCGCTCGTAGTTCCAAATCTTCACGACCTCCGTCATCGGGTCGACGCCCAGATAGGCCGACACAAAGATGTCGAAGGTGATGCCGTCCGGGTCGAGCCCGGTAAACTCGGTCAGCGCGTGGGTGAGGTGCCGCTGGTGCGTGCTGTACCGGGCGGAGCCAGACCAGGTGAAGTTGTTGATCGTCTCCACAACGCTGTCAGAAACGGAGAACACGACCTCTCCGAGCGTCCCGATCTGCATTTATATCCCTCCCAGAATAAAGCCGTCTCCGTTGAACACCGGGAGATAGAGCACCAGCACCTGGTCGTTGACCTTCGGCATCCACGGCTTGATGATCAGGTCGTGCTTGTGGCTTGCGAAGGAGGCGTCGCCGGAGCCGCCGGATTCAAATTCCGTCCGCTGCGGGACGTTGTAATCAGGAATGAAGGGCGGCGTAGCCAGCACGCAGAGCCAGCCGGAGGTATGCCCTGTCTCCTTGAGAATGACACGGGCTCTCCGCTTGCCGTTGTCCACGTCGCTGACCGTGCCGATCTGCACCAGACGGGAAAGGATTTTTTCAGAGTCCATCAATATCCCTCCAGAATGCGACGGAGGACCGTCTGCGTCGTGTAGCCGGAGCTGCCCAGGGAGTGCTTCGACTGCTTGATGATATATTTCCCGTCCCACGCGCCCCACCCTTCCAGCGTGGCCGTGACGCCGGCCACCTTGGAGGGGTCCCCGGGGAAGGTGAATGTTGCGGTGCGGGAATACTTGTTGTGGAGGCGGAGCTGCTTGGCCGCCAGCGTCTGCGCTTCGGCGATGCTGGCTACCTTGGCCGTCACCTCCAGCTGCTGATTGTTCTTGGAGTCCGCCTTGTAGTCTTCGGCGTAGGCGGTGCCCTCGATGACCTGGCCCGTGGCGGGGTCGGCGTAGCGGACGCGGCAGGACGTGTACTTGGTGTCCGCCGTGCCGACAGACAGGTCATACTTGGTGTAGCTCCCGCTGCCCCGCTTCACGGTGAAGGCCGGGTCCTTGGCCTCATAGTCAGCCTGGTCGAACAGCACCAGGATGTTGTTCGTGGCCTTGAGGGAGATCCCGGCGTCGTGGCAGAGCTGGGACAGGAATTTGATGTCGCTTACCTTGTACTGCTCCACCCGCTCATAATAGGGGTCGCTGGCGGATTCATAGAGGCAGGCCATGCCGTTGGCACCGGCCATTTCCTGGGCGATGCCGGAGAGGGTATAGGCCTCCCACGCCTTGGTCTTTTCGGTCTGCCGGATCTGCGCGTTGAAGGGCAGCGACGTGGCCTTGATGGTGATGGTGGCTGGCGGCCCGGACGCCTTGATGCTGTCGAGCTCGAATTGCCCGCAGTCCAGAACGGCGTCCTTGCCGTCGTTGTTCCAGTTTTCCCGGACGAAGACCGCCTGGATGGCGAGGCCGGTGGTGGCGGAGGCCTCGGAACTCTCTTCCGCCTGGCCCCCGCCGACCTCCTGGATGTACTGGGCGCTGACATAGGCCGTCTTTCCGCTGTACTGGATAGTGGCCCAGCCGTTGGAGATCCCCGTTACGGAAACCTCCGTGCCATAGGGCAGCGCCCCGAGCTTCCCATAGCTCGTTCCGGGGCCTGTGCGGACGTTCAGGCCGATGGAGGGCGTCACCTTGTAGGTCTTCGCTTCCGCCTCTCCTGCGCCCTCTGCGGGGGCGGAGGAGGCCGCCGCCTGGATGGCGTCGTTCAGCCACTTCTCCAGCCAAATACCGTCCCTGTCCTGGAGCTTGATTTGCAGGTCGTCCGCCTCATCCTCCTCATTGTCGGTATAGGTCAGCGACAGCAGGTAGGGGCGGATGGATGATGTGATGTCGGTGCCACCGAAGACGACCTCCGCCGTGGTGCGGCGAGCCTGATTTCTGTCGCTCATCCCGCCACCTGCTTCCAGGGCGGCAGAGAGCTGGACACCGGCTCCACGGCGTCGGGGATCGTGAGGACGATTCCGGCCGGAAACGTGTAGTACTCCCGATACTGCTGATTGGCGTTCATCAGCTGGTCGGTGTAGTCAACGCTCCCCATCTGCTGGAATGCGATGCTGTCCCACATATCCCCCTGGGTGGTGGTGTACGTTCTCATGTGTAAGCCCTCCTCGCTGCGTCGACGCCAGCCTCCTGCAAGACCTCCAGGATCAGCTCGCGCATATCTTCGTCGTGAGCTGCCAGGATGGCCTCCAGCTCGGCGGCATTGGTGACGCCGGCGAGGTCATACTGTGGCTCGAAGTAGATCACGATGGAGCCGCCCCCGCCGCCCTCTCCACTCTCTGCGGAGATGGCGTTGCCAGCCTGATAGGAGGCCAGATATGCCATGAGCTGCGGGGCAATGCCGACGGCCTGGATCTCCTCGGCGGAGAAAGCCTCGACACCGGCGCCGGCCATGCCGGACATAGCCTCGGCCACGTCCGGCTGCAGGGCCTCTGTTTCCTTGATGTAGCCCGCCCAGGTCATGTCGGCCTTTTCCTCCATGACGCGGGAGGGGCTGTGGATTTCCAGCTTGGCGTCGATGGCGTCAATGGCTGCCTGGGCGATCCGAGAGTAGGCGGCCTGCACCTGGGGCAACATTCCTTCCGCCCCAGATACAAAGCCCTGGATGGTGGCCCTGCCGCTGGCCGCCGCCTCCGCGCCGAGGTCCATCGCCTCGATGTCGGCGGCAAGCTCGGCTTGCAGCTCGTCCATGGTGGCGGTGAAGTCGGTCTTGAGGTCGGCCACGCTGCCGGCGGCCGCTTCCTGCTCGGTCTGCAAGGTCTGCCAGTTGGCGACCATAGTCGCCAGCTGCTCGTCGGTGGCCCCGGCCATGCCGGCAATCGCGTTCACGCTTTCCTCAGAGCCGTCGGCAAAGGAGGCGATCATCTCGCTCAGGCCCTCGATGTCGGCGCTGCGCTCGGTCAAGGTCTGCAAATTGGCGTTGTAGTCCTGCCAGTAGGTGATTTGGCTCTCCAGGGCCGAATTGATGGTGCCCGCGCTCGTTGCAACGACGCCTGCGGCCTCGTCCCAGAGCTGGTACTGTCCCGATATGCTCTCCAGGGCGGCGTCGTATGCCTCGGTGTAGGCGGTCACAAGGGCGTTGATTTCCTCCTTTACGCCGGTGATGGCGGTCTGGAGCTCCTGTTCCTGGGCAGCCGCCTCGGTGGCGGCGTCTCCGCCGTCCTGGGTGGCGGCGGTAAGGTTTTGCACCGCCTCCTCCGCCAGCGCGATTTCCTCCTCGGCGGCGGCGACTGCTTCCTGGTCCTCCTCGATGGCCTTGGTGTAGGCGTCGATGGTGTCCTGGGCCGTCCAGATTTCGTCGTTGATGTCGTAGATGGAGTCCTGGAGGTCGTAGTATTCCTGGGTCAAGAAGGTCGTGGCATCGGCCCACACGCCGTACTCCTCGCTGTAAGCCTGGGCCTCGGCGTTGGCCTCCTCCATCAACTCGTTCATTCGGTTGAAGGTGTCGGTCTGCTTCTTCTCGGCCGCCTCAAGGTCATACTGCGCCTTGGTGAGCCCGATGCTGTTCTCCTCGGCCTCGATCAGCACGGCGGAGTACTGGCTATACAGGGCGGTCAGCTGCTCCTGGTAGGCCTGCTGCATGGCGTTCTGCTTCCATGCCTCGGTATTCGCTCGGAGCGCGGCGGTGCCGCCCTCGATGGTGTCTGTCTCGAGGTCGATGTAGTTGGCGAGGTCAGGCACCACCTGGCAGAGCAGGGCCAGGGTATTGTGATACTGCCGGTGCTCCTCCTCAGTACGGACACCGGCGGCCTCCATCTCCTCCAGCTTGGCGATGTAGGTATCTGCCACGCCGGCGGCCGCCAGCGTGGAGGAAACCGTATCGTCGTAGGTGGCGTTGGCCTCATCCATCGCTTCCCGCATACCCTGGGCCGCCTGTGTCAGCTCGTCAACAGAGGGAACGGCGTCATTGGCGGCGGCGGTAGCAAGGGCGGCGATGGCGGCGGTCACGCCGGCCACGGCCGCGGCTACGCCCATGATGATATTCACGCCCGGGATGGCTGCGGTGAGCATGGCGGATGCGGCGGCCGCGACCTTCGCGCCCACGGTGTAGGCGGCCAGGGCTGCGACCACCAGGCCCAGCACCCCCACGAAGGCGGTGATGGCGTTGACCAGGGCCGGATTCTGCTTGATGAACTGGGAAACCGCATTGAGGACCTGGGTGCCCACGGAGTAGGCTTTCTGGAGCGCCGGGGTGTAGGCGTCGCCGATGGCCACCTTCAAGTTCTTGTAGGCGTTCTGCATCATGGTCAGCTGGCTCTGGGTGGTGGCGTACCGCTTGGAGGCCTCGTTGACCAGGGCGGTGTTTTCGTCCCAGGCGTTACTGCCAATCTGCAGGGCGTTGGTGAACACATCGCTGGCGCCGGCCGCACGGAGCAGGGCGTCACGCATACGGATGTCGGACAGGCCCATGTCGTCCAGAACAGCGATTGCGCTGCGCCCTTCGGATTCCATGTTGCCGAGGCCCCGGATAAACTGGATGATGGCCCCGGCCGCGTCGTCTTCAAAGGCCGCTGCAAATTCAGAGGCAGACATACCCGCCACGTCCGCGAACTGTTCCAGTCCGTCGCCGCCCTGCTGAACGGCGAGCGACATATTGGAGATCAGGGTGGAGAACGCAGAGCCGCCAGCTTCCGCCTCAATGCCGACAGAGGACAAGGCGCCGGAAAAGGACATGATCTCGGCCTCGGTCATGTTGACCTGTGCGCCCGCGCCGGCGATGCGCAGGCTCATGTCCACGATCTCTTTTTCCGTCGTCGCCAGGTTGTTGCCCAGGTCGACGATGGTAGCGCCCAGGCGGTCGAAGTCCTCTTGGGACATCCCGGTGATGTTCGCCAGGCGGGAGAGGCTGGTGGCTGCTTCGTCTGCGGTCATGTTGGTCGATGTGCCCAGCATGGCCATGATTTCCGTGAAGTCCAGCAGAGACTCCTTGTGGATGCCCAGCTGGCCGGCGGATTCTGCGATAGCCGCCAGCTCCTCTGTCGTTGCGGGGATCTCCGTGGACGTCTCTTTGATGGCGTCCGACATGGCGGACAGTTCATCGTCGGTAAGGTCGGTGGTCTTGGCAACGCCGGTCATCGCTGACTCGAAGTCCATAGACGCCTGAGCGCAGTCCGCGAAGTACTCATAGACTTCTTTCAAGGCGGTGGCGATGCCCGCCGCCACGATTGCCTCATGGACAGCACCGAACGCCTGGCTCGCCTTGTTCCCGAAGGTCTGCGCGCCCTCGGCGACCTCCTCCTGTTCCTTTTTCAGCGCGTCGATACGGTTGGTGAGCCGGGCGGAGCTCTGCCCGAGGTCGTCCATGTCGACCCCAGCCTCTTTCAAGGCGTCGCCCATCTCGTCCAGCCTCTCGGTCTGCCGATTCAGGGAGGAGGTGGTCTTGTCAATCTGCTGCTGCTTGGCGAGCAGCTTATTTTGCAGGTCAGCAGAAAATTCCCCTGTCTGCTGGATCTCCTTCTGGATGTTGTCATACTGCTGCTGAAGGAGTTCCAGGCGCTTCCGGGTGTTCTCCACCGCCGTCTGCTGTTTCTGGTAGGCGGTGATGTCCGACTGCGTTTTGGAGATGGACTGTATCTCTTTCTGCATGGCCGCCAGCTCGTCCTGGGCGGCTTTGAAGGTCTTGCTGTAGCTGCCGCCCAGCTGGGCGTTCAGCTGGAATAGCATCTCATACTCTTTGCGGCTTGCCATGTTGTCCCTCCCTTCGGGTCATCGTCTGCCGCGCCGGATGACGACCGGCCGCGGCGCTTTTTTCGGGCGCTTGGCCCGCTGTTCTTCCACAAGCAGGTTACTGGCCTTGATCCACTTCGTCAGTGAGGACAAGGGGAGCGCGGCCCAGTAGGAAACTGGTGTGTTGTTGTTCTGCGCCATGATGAGGCACTGTTTTCGGAGCCACACCCCGCCGTCACAGGTTACAGCTCCGAGGCCAGCAAAAAAGTTCGCGCCTTCGACCGAATGCGGTTGTAGTCGCCGATGGGCAGCGCCTGGATGACGTCCACGCCGATGCGCCGGCTCTTTCCGTCCGGGGTGGTAAGGGTGGTGGTGCAGGCGCGGGCAGCCATACGGATCAGGTACTGGCCGGAGAAGGTGGGGACGATGACGGGCTTGTTCATGGCCTGAAGCTCGTCCTCGATGGCAAGGCTGTCGTTGCCGGTCAGCCGGTCGAAGTCAAAGGACAGCTCCTCGATGGTGCAGCCCTCAAAGGTAAATGGCTTCTTGAGCTTGTGGACATAGGCGGAAGTATTCCCCTCCTCGGCCTTGGCCGCGGTTTCGGCGGCGGCAAACTCGGCTCCGTTCACGGCGGGGGTGTCGCCGTTCTTCTCCTCGACAGAAAAGGCGTCGGCGGGAATGGGGGTCACTTTGGTATCAACGCTCATGGTGCAAACTCCTTTCAAAAATGTGGCCCGGGACGGAGGGCCGCCCCGGGCTTGTGATAGTTACTTTCCGATGGCCTTGCGGACGTCGGCCAGGTAATCGACGCCGTTGACCTCGCAGATGAAGTTCAGCGGGTCGATCTCGCGCACCTTGGCGCCGTCGATGTAGGTCGCCCAGTAGCGGACGGAGTACTCGCCGGAGCCGTTGGTGGGAGCGGCCGGGGCGACCGTACCGCCGGTGTCGGTCTTGGGAACGACCACCAGGACGTGCTTGATGCTCTGCACCTTCACCTCGCCGGCCACGGTGTCCTCGATCTGCTGCGCCATGCGCAGGTCGATGTTATGGCGGCGAGGCTCGGAGAGGCGCACGCTGTGCTCGGTGGTGGTGCGGAAGTTGAGGGTCAGACTCATTACGTCGTAATGGCCCAGAACGGGCACCTCTACGTTGCCGGCGATGCCGGCGCCAGAGAGGGTCTGCACGATGGCGGCCAGGTTGGGCAGGGTCACCCCGGCCATGCCGACATACTCTACGCTGTCCTCATACACCGCAAAATTGATTACGGATTCGTCGAAGTTAGGCATAGTTCAGTCCTCCTTTTACGCCTGGAGCGCACTGGTGACGTAGCTGGTGTCGTACTCCAGGATGAAGTCGATCTCCTGAGCGGGAGAGGGCGGGGTCATGTAGATGTGGATCTTGATGATACCGGCCATGAGGTCGGTCAGCGGATTTTCGCTGTCCACCATCTCCGCCCGGGCACCCAGGAGGTAGCCGGAACCGACCAGACCGTTGAGCCAGATATTGGCGGTGTCCATGATGGTGTCGATCAGACGCCGGTTCATGGGCTTGTCCAGCTTGCTCCAGAAGGTCTGAATCAGGGTGTTGCCGACCCAGCCGAACATCCGGGAAACAGGGATGAAGTAGTCCTTCACGTCGGTGTTGGAGGGATAGCAGGCGGTGTAGTTGCCCCAGGCGCACCAGCCGCCCATGAAGTTCAGCGCGGTCACAATGCCGTTGTCGTTGAGGATATTGGCCTGGGCCAGAGTGAGGTTGACCTCGGTGCCGTCCTCCAGCACCATCGCGTCACACTGGAAGTTCTTGTTGCTGGGAGACTCGTAGGGGCAGCCGCCGTTGCCGGTGTCGACCTGGGCGATCAGGCCGGCCAGCTGCGTGCTCATGTGGAATTTGTAGTCGCCGAGCTTCAGCATGGGCCAGCAGGTCACCTCGTCCACGTCGACGAAGTTGTTGCCGCTCTTTTCGGTGATGGCGGTGGTGTAGCTGGTGGCTCCGGCGGAGCTGGAGTCGATGTCGATCAGCGCCTTGGCCTGGAACATCCCATTGATGCCGCCGGCCTTGGTCGCCATGACAGCGGCCACGACCGAGGACTGGGAGTGGCCCGGGGCGCAGATCAGGTCAGGCACGATGCCCAGGGTAGTAAGACACTGCTCGATGCTCTCCATGCCGGTTGCAACGGCGGTATCGTCCACGGAATCGGGCTTGACTTTGTTGTAGGCCACGTTCACCTGCTCGACGGAGTAGGCCTTGCCGTCGGACAGAACTTCGATGACCAGGAACTCCCCGTCGTAGTAGGTGCTGTAATCGGTGTCCTTGACATAGGCCTCGCCGGCGCCGCCAGCGAGCTTGACGACCAGGTTCTCGTCGTCAATGGCCGCGATGGGGAGCTTGGCCTTGTGGTCGGACACGGCCACGTCAGCAGCGGCCACAGCCTCCTTCATGTCCGCGACGTCAAGGACATTGCACATGATGACGGGCTGGCAGCCGAACAGCTGGAAGTGGGAGTACATGAACTCGCAGAGGGGATAGCTCCCCCAGTCATCCGAGTAGCCCAGCTTCTCCACCGCCTCGGCCCAGCTGGTGCAGAGGACGGGGACGCCAGCCGCAGCGGGAGTCGCCGCGCTCTGCACGGGGGCCGCGCCGACGACGAAGGGCACGCCGCTGTCGGCGACAACGGGGGTGCTGACGCTGGTGGCCTGCTCGGAGACATATACGCCATGATTTGCCATAGGTAGTCCTCCTTACTTTCTGCCGGAAGCCAGCTTCTTGTAATTCACGTTCAGCAGGTTTCCGGCGGTCTTTACTTTGATGCGGTCCACGGGGAGCGTGTCGCTGGTGACGACCAGGGACGCGATCAGGGGGTGGCGCTCCAGGGCCGGCGCGAGCTCCTTCAGCACGGCGGCCTTGCCGCCGCGGTAGACCGTGCCGGACTGGATCACCCCCCGGATGCTCGGCCCGAGGTAAACGCAAAATCCGGCGGCCTTGCCGTCGGATTTCTTGGTGGTGGTCCTTTTCTCTTTGGGCTCCCGGGCCTCAGCCTGCTCGGCGGGGACGGGGGCCATGTCTTCGGGGTCGGTTTTCTTCACAGCCATTGGCGTACCTCTCTTTCCACGCCGGGGACGCGCCAGGTGGTGGTCATTTCTCCGGCATAATATGGGGCGGTGTCGTCGGGGTAGATGAAAGTTTCCAGGCCGGCCTCAAGGTCGAGCTGGAAGCGCCGGCCGATGACGACCTCGCGCAACAGGCGAATCCGCAGGCGCTCCATGAGGTTGAGCAGCATAAGGCCGCCCTCCTGCTCGTCGTCGTTGTAGACGGCAAAGATGGAGCGCACCACGGCGACGCCGGCCTCCAGCTCCCCGGACGGCTGGGTGTCTTTGCTGGTGATGGCCTGGTGGATGATATAGGGGGCCTTTTTCTTCGCGGCGCTGCCGTCCGGCAAACGCATCAGGTAGACCTCCGCTGCCCGGTACTGCTGCTCCTCGTTTTCACTTTGGATCTTCACCGGCATGATAAGGTCTTTGACAGCGTCCTCAGTGACGGCTTTCAGCTCCTCCAGGAGCATGACACGGTCCATAGGCTACCCTCCCCATCCGTTGAGCACCCGCATGATCTCGTGCTCAATGCGGCTCTCGTAGGTTTTCAGAATTTCCTCGTCCATCTTGTCGGTCGTCTCCTCGTGAGCATAGAACGCCTGGACAGCAGAGGGCCCGAACAGCTCCCGGATGGGGAACCGCTCGGGGCCCTCGCGCTCGAACACGCCGGTATGCCCGCCCACATGAGTGACAAAGGCGTTTTCAAGGGTCTGCTGTGCGCTGGAGCGCAGGACGCGGGTATGCACCTTGCCGTCCGCTCCAAACTTGGTATCGAACTTGATAAGGGGGATGACATTCCCCCGATAGCCGAAGGTGACCTGATAGGAGCTGGCGGAGTCCTTGACGATGGTGTTGATGGTCTTCGTCCGGGACTTCAGCTCCCCCTGGGAGATGGCGTACTCCTCGGAAACGATCTTCATGCCGACGGTAAGGCCATGCCGCGCCGACCGCTTCAAGGCGCTTCCGACGGCGCGGTAAACGCCGTCGGGGATGCCGGCCAGGAGCTTCGATACTCGCTCAAGGCTATCGTCGATTTCATCAATGGTGATGGCGTAGCTCATTCGTCGATCGCCTCCAGTTCCACCCGCAGCATCCCCATCTCACAGACCGAGGAGGCGACGTAGAATTCCCGGAAGAATCCGCCGCCGCCCTCCCGGTTGTTGATCTGGATGCGCATACCCTTCTCGGGCTGATTGCCGCCCAGGTCGGACAGCGCGCAGTGGAGCACGGATGACACGAGGTAGAGCCCCTGGACATGGTCGGACTGGAGCTGGCGTCGCTCCTGCTCCTTCAGGCCGGACAAGACGATGGGGATGTCCCGGTACTCCTCGCCGTCATAGCGGATGGTGCGCTTTTCGGCGAACTCGTCCAGGTTGAGAAAAACGGCGTGGACGTCATCGGCCACCATGTCCTTGAAGCCGCTCATTCCACCGGTCCCTCCGCGCCGAGGCCGGCCGGAGCCCCCTCGTCGTCCTCCTCGCCGGAGATCGCGTCCTCCAGGGGCACGTCGGTGATGGCCGCGATCAGCTGCGCCTTGGTCTTGAGCTTGGCGGTGTCGATGCCCATTTCCTCGGCCAGCTCCTTGAGCTTGGCGTTGGTGAGCTCCTTGAGCTGCTCGGGGTCAAGGTGGGCGGTTTCCTCGCCCTCTGCGGGCTCGTCCTGGCCAGGAGTGTCCACGCCCGTCCCTGCGCCGTCCTCGCCCTCTACGGGCGTTGCAACGGCTCCTGTGGTATCTTTCTCGGGGATGTCCTCGAGGACGACGCCCACGCCGAGGGAGGCCAGGCGGGCGGCCTCGGTGTCAGTCACGACGCAGAGGCCGCCGGCGGACACCGGCCGGGGGTGCTTCGCCCCCTCGGGCCGGTAGCCGTACAGACCGTTGGTGATTTTTACACGCTTCATGGTGTCGCTCCTTTCCCGGTCCTATCAGGTGCCGACCACGTTGGCCGCGTACATCCAGGGGGCCTTGCTCCGGGGCGCCGCCAGGGGGCGGGAGGCCAGGCGCATCTTGCGGGTGTCCTTGTCTTTGTCGACGACGAACTTGGGTACGCGCTGCATGGCGAAGCTGTGGTACTCGTTGTCGTCCTCGATCTGGTCGACACGGCCGTACATCATGTGGCCGCAGCCGGGGGCGGTGACCATCGCGGAGGTCGCGGGGAACAGGCGGATGGTGCCGTCCTTGTCCAGCACAGTCTCGCGCACGGAGAAGATGTCCAGGTCGGTGCCGTCGAAGTTCAGGTTGCCGATCCACACCACGCCGGGATAACGCACCTGGGGCGCCAGGCGGCCATACTCGGCGCGCCGGTTGTCCAGCAGCTTCAGCGTGGCCTCGTCGCTCTGGATGAACGCGGCCACTTCGGTGCCCACGACCAGGTCGGTGGCGGGGAGCCCGCGGTCCAGCAGGTCGTTCACCATCGCGGCGACATCGCCCTTCCAGTCGCCGCCGGACGCGTCCCACTTGTTCGCCACGGTGTACTTGGCGGGGTTGGAGCCGGTGGTGTCGAAGTAGAAGATGTCGTAGGTTTCGCCCACGGTGTCGTTGTCGATGTAGGCGACGATGGTGCAGCCGTTGTTGATCATGGTCTGGACGGCCATCCACTCCTCACGGCGCTGGATGCGGCGGTCCAGGTCGGTGAGGTCCTGCATCTGGAGCGCCCGGGCGCGCTCGGCGGGGGTGCTGCCAGCATACAGGGCCTCCCCGAAGCCGCGCTTCTGCAGGTCATCCAGGGTCAGCAGACGGGACGGAGCGGTGAAGGGCGGCTCGAACTCGTGGATCTCGTAGCCGCCGCGGGCAACGGGGATGTCGCCGGCACGGCGCACAACGAAGGGAGCCATAGCCCGGTCACGGTCGCGGTACTCCACCAGCACCTTGTTGGCGTTGAAGATGTCGGTCGCCGCGTTGGTGGGGAAGTAGCGGTCGCGGAAGAAGCTCTGGACGGGGACGATCTCCTGGACCATGCCCGCCATGTAGTAGGTGTCAAAAATGTCGAAAGGCATATTCTTGTCCTCCTTTTAGTCCAGGACCTGGGCCAGATAGATACCGCGCTCACGCAGGGTGTCCTTGTCGGCCTGGGTGATGGTGTACTCCTCGCCCACAGTCAGGGCGTCTTCGTTGAAGCAGCCCATCACATAGACGGCGACGTTGGCATCAGCGTCGGTGCCGATGTCCTCATCATCGCAGAGAATGCAGTCGGGGGTAAGGGTTTCGTTGGAGCCGGCGGTGGTGCCGAGGATCTTCAGCTTGCCGTCGCCGCCGGTGCCGGAGCTGCGGCACAGGACGGTGCCACGCGGATAGGTGGCGGCGGCGGACAGCTTGGTGATGATGCCGGAGGCCACCTTCACAGGCGGGGTGATACCGGCAATCAGCTTGTCGTACTCCATAGAGCCGACCTTGTCGTTGAGATGCTTCGCCATGTTACTTATCCTCCTTCTTGTTCAGGGCCTTCGCATCGGCGCGGCCCTTCGCCATGCGCTGCTCCGGGGTGAGCTCACCGGCGGGCGCGCCCTCGTTGTTGGCGGCTCCGACCTGCTGCGCGCCGGACGCGCCGGTGTCAGCCTCCAGGGCCGTCATGTAGCTCTTACCGGTCTGGGCGGCTTTCTGAGCCATGCGGTAGGCCAGCTCCTGGGCGGTGCAGGGGTGATCCCCGTACTTGGCCTCCCGGATGCTCTCGGCGTCATAGAGAGATGCCAGGGCGTCGATGTCCTGGATTCTCTGGCGCTCGACCTGGGCGGGGTCGGCCCCGCCGTCACCTTCGGCCGCTGCGCTGGGGGCAGGGGTGGCGGCAGCTCTCGCCTCGGCCTCCAGCTGCGCGGTCAGCTCCGGGTACTCTGCCCGGAGCTCCTCAACAGTACTTGCCATAGGTGTACTTCCTCCTTTTCTGCCGGTCTTGGCCGGCGGATTTGTATGTGTCTTAGCCGGGGCCGAGGCCTCGGGATCGACCGTAGGAATGTTGTCCGGGGCGAACATCCCCGCCGTAAGGTGGATGGTGCGACCGCGGACGAACAGGCGCCGTCCATCCGCACTGGCGGCAACGTCCAGGGGCTCCGCATCCTCGATCAGCTCGTCAGCGAAGCCCTTTTCCACCGCCTCGCGCCCCGTCATGTAGGTCGTGTCGGACATCATGTGGGACAGGACGGTTTCGGTCAGGCCGGTTTTCCGCTTGTAGATAGCGACTTGGGCCTTGTCCCAGGCGTCATACTGCCCAGCGGCCTCGCGCAGTTCGTCGGCGTTGTAGCCGCCCCAGAAGAAGCCCCAGCACTTGTGAATCATAATCAGGCTGGAGGGATTGACCTTCACCGTGTCGCAGGCACACATGATAAGCGAGCCGCCGGACATCGCCACGCCGTCCACGATGCAGGTGAGCTTCGCTCCGTCCCGCGCCAGCTCCCGGAGCCGGTTGTGGATGGTGTTGGACACGCCGGCGTCGCCGCCATAGCTGTTCATGCGGATGGTGATGTCCTTGCAGGTGGCGATTTGCCCCAGGTCATCCAGGAACTCAGAGAGGGTGATAAACTGTCCCTCTACGGGGTCGCCCCACCAGTCCGTGGGATGCTGCTCATAGATGTCGCCGTACATGGTGATCTCTGCGCTCTGGCCATCGGCGGTAGCCATCGCATAGGCGGCCCGCTTGATGTTCACGACAGGCCGCGCGGTCGGTACTGTTTTGCTCATGCGTTTTCTCCCTTCCCTTCGTCCTCGCCACTGCCGCCTTCGCCGCCATCAGCGCCGGAGCTCGGCAGGTTGGTGATCCGTGCACCGCCCGCTTCCGCGAGCTTCGCGTTTTCTGCTTTCAGCTGCTCCACGTTGGCCTCCCAGTCGCCGCCGCCCAGCTCGCGCGTGACCTGCTCGTGGGTCTTGAAGCCGTGGTCGACCAGGACAACAGCGGCGTTGGCCTCCTTCAGCGGGTCGAGCTGCCCCTGGACGGGGCCGATCCAGCGCGCACCGCACCATGCGGCCCGCACCAGGGGATCTTCAAAGAAGCCCGGGGCCTTGATGCGGCCGCGGGCCACTGCCTCCGAAAGCCACACCTCATAGGCCGGCTGGCAGAAGTCGGCCACAAACCAGCTCCGGCGCATCTTGAACTCTTCCCAGGCCTCCAGGAGGGCGGCGCGGGATGCCGAGTAGCTGGAGTTAAAGGTCTTCATCAGCACCTCGTAGGGCTCGCCCAGGGCTGCGCCGGTCTGCTGGCAGAAAGTCTTAACAAAGGCATCAAAGCCCGTGGTGGGGATGCTGGGGTTTCCGAATTTGATGTCCTCGTTCTCCGCCAGGTGGGAAACCGTACCGGGGCCCATCTCATACTCGCTGTCGCTCCCGGATAGGTTGTTCTCGATGGGGTTTGCCGCGGGAACACCGGCGATGTCGCCGGCGCCGACCTCGTTGATGGGGATCTCGGTCTGGCTGGTCTTGGTGATGATCCACGCCGTAAAGAAAGACTGGACGAGGGCGGCCATAAGCGTGCTCTCCGTGTACCGGCGCAGCTGCAGCAGCTGCTCGATCACCGGGGCCAGATAGGTCACGCCCCGGTACTGGTCCGGCCGCTCGCTCCCCATGATGTGGAGGATGTTCGGCAGGCCCGTCCTGGGGCCGTAGGCCTCCACCCTCGTCCACTTGGTCGGCTCTGTCGTGGCCTGCCAGGGGTAGGTGTTGTGGACGTAGTAGGCGACGACCATGCCGTCGTTGTCCACCTCCACCCCGTCAAAGATGCGGTTTCCGTTCTCCGGGTTCTTCCCGTCCGTGATGTGGGCCACGGCCGTTCCGCCCCCGTACTCGGCGGGGGTGCGCACCCGGTCCGCCTCCACAAGATGGATGCGCAGGGAGTAGGGATTTACCGGCGTGGGGTTTCTCCGCTTGAACACGGGGAAAACGTCTCCGCTCTGGAGCCACGCCACCAGCGCCAGCTGCTGCATTCCGTAAAAATTGTTCATGCCGGTAGCGTCGCAGTTGGCCTTGTTCTTGGCCCACAAGGAAAACTCCGCCTCGGTGCGCCGCTGCCACTCCTTGGCCGCTTCCGGGGAGATGCCCAGCACCTCCCGATCTACGGAGCTTTTGAGGGTCAGGCCGACGCCGACCACCTTCGTCCGATTGGTGTTGATGGCTGACGTCGCCACCGGGGAGGACATATACAGCATCCGCCCTCTCTGGCGGAGGGTAAAGTTATTCCAGTCGATGTCCTCCCTGGGGGAGCCGCTGCGCGGGGTAAAGCCTTTGAGCGCCCGCCGGGTCATGCTGGCGCCGGCCTCGCTGTATCCCTTGGCCTGGGGGCGCGCTGTGTCGGGCAGGAACAGCCCGGTTTTCTTATCGCGGTATATGTCGCCCACCTCCTATGTGATGCATAAAAACGGGCCGCCCGGCGGCGAAAGGAGCTGACAAACTCCGCCGGGCTGCCCGTGGTAAAGCCCTCTCGGGCTTGTACCCATATCATTTTCGTGACCTCACGAAAAAGGTCACCAGTCGCGGGGGATGACGCCGAAGGCCTTGCGGGGCCGCCTGCCGTTCAGCAGGGCGGTCAGCTCGTCGATCTTCTGCTCGGCCTCCTCGATCTCGTCCTTGAGGGTGCCGAGGTCGAAGCGGGTGAGCTGCCGGTCGTCGATGGTATAGCTCTTGACGCGGCCGTCCACCAGGGCGGTATAAGCCGCAGTCAGCTTCTCATAGGCGGAGCGCCAGAAGTTCAGCCGGATTTTCACGTCGGTCATATCTGCCATCGGGCATCACCTACCATTCGTCATAGTATTTCTTCAGCGCGGAGCCGCGCTTGGTCTGCTTTTTTGGGGGCGGCGGGGCCGTTGCAACGCCCGTAGAGGGCGCTTTCCCTCGGGCCGCCTTTAGCCGCCTGTCTATCTCGTCAAGGTTGGCTGGCGTGCATTTGAAGGCCGCCAGAGCGTAGTTGCGGCAGTCCAGGGCCTCGTTGCGCTCGTGGCCGGGTATCTTCTCCCACACCCAGGGCTGCTTCTTGGCCGGGTCATATACCAGGTGCTCGGAGAGCAGGCCGGTAAAATAGCCGGGGCCGTAGTCGTCCCGCCTTGGGAAGTGGCAGTACTTCGAGCCCGGCTTCTGCACCTTGAGGTTGTCCATGATGATCTGCTTGCCGGAGTCGACGCCGAGCTGGTACTGCCAGCAGGTGCCGATGGCGACCTGATTGACCACGATCTTCATCTTCTTCGGCGGAGAGGTGTAGGGCTTATCCGCCCCGGGCATACCCTTGATGCAGAACACCTTGCGGGAAATGCGCGCCCGGCATTGGAGGCGGACGTCCTGAGTGAAGTGGCCGCCCTCGTCCACGAAGGTCATAGAGCTTCGGAGCCCCAGGCCGTCCTCGAAGCGGAATATTCGGTTGAACACCATCTCGTCCAGCTTGGCCCAGGTGTCCGGGTCATCCGGCCTGCCCATGACGATGCCCTTTTCGATGCCCCAGGTTTCCCCGAAGTGGCCGTGCCCGACGACCTCATACTCCATGCGGTCGTCCTGGGTGTCCACGCCGGCGGTGAGCACCAGTACCCCCTCCGGCAGCTCCACAGGGGAGCCGTCCGGCCGGGTGCCGTAGTCCTCTCGGCGGGCCATGAGGCTGTCCTCGTCCTCCAGGTCGCCGCGGTCTTCCCACAGCAGGCCGAAGCAGGTGTTGTAGACCACCTGGAGCTTCCGGGTGTTGCCGATCGCCTTGAGATACTTGAGCACGATGGAGCTCCAGGAAGCCCACTGGCTGACAAAGGCGTTCAGCCAGAAGGAGCGGACGCCCTGGGCGTATGCGTCGGGGTTGTCCGCCTCCCAGCGCGCGGGCTGGTGCTTCATGGTCGTCTCGTCGGAGATGCTTCCGCAGCCGGGGCAGACATACCAGACGTGCAGCACCTTGAAGGTCTTGCGGCCGGCCACCACGCTCTCCTCGTGCTCATAGCGGATGTCCTCGAAGTTGATCTCGTGGTACTCGCCGCAGTGGGGGCATTTGCTTTTCCACCGCTCCATCGTGCCCTCGGCGTAGGACGCCTCGATTGCGCTGGCGTTCTTGACGGTGGGGGTGCTGACCTCCAGCGCCTTGGCGTTGTAGAACGTGGTCTGTCGGGCCTGGGCCAGCTCCCAGGGGTCGCCCTCGTTGCCGGCGGAGGTCGCCCAGCGGTCGCGCTCATCCCCCATGATGTAGCGGATTGGCTTGGACGCCAGGGCGTGGGCCTCGGTGGAGCCGCACATCGTCAGGATGCCGCCGGGGTATGTCTTTTGCAGGATGGTGTTTCCGCTGTCGCGGCTCTTGGGGTCCGCCACCTTCTTTTTGAGGGTGGGGCAGTCCCGGATCATCGGAGCGATACGGAGCTTGGAGTACTCCTTGGCGTCAATGGTCGTGGGGTGGACGAACAGGATGGAGCCGGGGTCCTCGTCGATGATATAGCCGATGGTGTTGTTGAGGAACTCCGACTTTCCCACCTGGGACGCCGCCACCATGACGATGCGGTGCACCCGGGGGTCGGTAAAAGCGTCCATCGGCTCCCGGAGGTAAGGGGTGCGGTCGGTGCGCCAGGGGCCGGGCTCGGCGCTGGCCTCGGTAGACAGGCGGCGGTTTTTCTCCGCCCATTCCGTCACGGTCAGGTCGTCCGGCGGTTTCATGCCGGCCAAGACCTTCGTGATGACGGCATTCAGCCTCTTTACCCGCTCGCGGGCCTCTTTCTCCTCAATGAGCCGGCGCGTTTCCTTATCCGTCATCGGCATCACGCCCGCTATCAGCTTCCCAGGCCCTCCGTTCCCGGACGCGCTCCTCGTATTTTTTGGGGTCATAGCGGTAGTTGGAGAGCTCCCGCATGGCCTTGTTGACCTCGCGGCGGATGACTTCGGCGGCCTCCGCTGGGGAGTTCGCCGAGGCCACGTCCACGGCCAGGCGGCCGGGCAGGGCCATCATCGCCCCGCGAATGGCGTAGATCAAGTCGGTGGTCATCGCGGCCACGTCCTCGCTCCGGTGCATTTTGCCCTGGAGCTCGTCGGCCTCGGCCTTGGCGATGTTGGCCTTGGCAATCTTCATTGTCACGTCGGCGGCCGCCTTCGCCTTTTCCTGCTTGATTTCCTGCTTGATCTCCTCCTCGGTCTTGGCCGGTCCCGCGCGGGCCTCCAGCATGGAGCAGTAGGCGCGCACGGCCTCGGTGATGTCGAACAGGCTCCCGTGTGGGGTGCTGCGTTTGTGCAGCGTCCCCTGGGCTACCAGCTGCCCGATCCACTGGTTGCTCTTCCCGGTCATCGAGCAGATGTCGGCGGTCTTGACGTAGACAGGCGTCCCGGCGCGCAGCACATACACGGCTCCGTCCTCTACGACCACATCCTGCTTCTTTGCCGCCATAGGCCACGCTCCTTTCCTGTGTCTTGGCCCTCCGCCCGACGCCCGGGGCGTTTCCGCTCCGGGGCCAGGCTATTTGATAGGAGGCGGGCGTCCCACGCCCGGCGGAAGGTCAAGAAGTCGATAATTTCATACAAGATTTCAATTAAAGTTGCCCTTTTCTCGCGCACTAACTAATCGCTTTTTGGGGTCGGCGAGCCCGCACCCTTTGGGGAGGGGCCGTCACAGTACCTTGCCGCGCTTTTCATCGTCGCCCTCAATGCCCATTTCCAGGGCTTGCAACACCCCTTCACGCCTCGGCATGAGAACGCCCAGGGCAGAACACATACGCGGCTCTCGCGCCTTGTATGGCCCTGTCCTGGGCTATGCCTGGTGTATGGGGGCATGGGGTATGCCTCAGTACTTGGTCAGCAGCTCTGCTTTGCTGTACCCATGTACGCCTTTCGTCATCATCGAGAGGAAGTCATCGCGTGAGAAATCAGACAGGCGGAATACCTCCTCGGGCCTCATGCCCAGCTGCTTCCCGATTTCCTGCACGCTTTTCCCGTCGGCCAGCAGGCGCTTGACGATGGCCTTCATAGGCTCCAGCAGGTGTGTACCGCGGGCGCGGTTGTGGGTGACGGTGCCGTAGATGTCCTCGGTCTGGTCGTCGTGCCGCACGATCACCACGGGCACCTTGCCGCCCAGCTTCGTGTGCAGGGGTTCCTCTCCGGCCACCGTCCAGCGGTGGAAGCCGTCGATGATGGTGTAGTCAGGGCGCACCACGATGGGCAGCGTCCAGCCGTTGGTGAGGATGGACTGCACCAGCAGCTTCAGGTTCTCCCGGTTGACCTTGTTGGGGTTGTAGTCATTGGGCTTGAGCTGGTCGCGGTCCACCCATTGCAGGGAGGACAGAGGGGCGAACAGGTCCACATCAGCCATTCGCTTCACCTCCCTTCCGGAAGGACTTGGCGTAGGCTGCGTAGGCGCAGGAAATATCCTGGTAGATCGCCCGCAGGGTGCGGAGCTTGGGGTCGCCGGCCACCAGCCCCTCGTACATCTTCCGGTAGTCCCGGGGGCGGGCCATGCCGTCCATGCGGATAAAGAGCTTGCGGTACTGCTTGGCGACCTCGCGCTTGTGCGGAGTGTTGAAGAAATCGGCGGGGCGCTCGAACAGCATCTCTTTCAGGAGCGCGCGGTAGTCCTTCGTGTCCTTGCCCTCCAGCTCCCGGCGCTTCCGCGTCGTGCGGTGGAACATTTCACTGTCCCAGTAGAGCATGGCAAGGTAGGCGTTGGGCTCACGGCGGAGCACGCGCTCCATCAGGGCAGGGTCATACTCCGCAAGATGTACCAGGACGGGGACAGTATCGACAGAAAAGAATTGCGAAACCCGCAGCTGGTTGCGATTGACCCCGACCTGGTACATCTGCAGATAGACCTTGGGGATCTCCACCCGTTCGTTGCGAAGGTAGAGCCACACGTCGGTGGTCTTCCAGTCGTAGATCGGGTAGATGGTGTTGGTGTTGGTGATCCCCTTACCGCCCACGCCCAGAGCCGCCATGTACTGGAGGCGCTGGACGGATTCGGCCGCCCGGACGCCAGTCATCATAATGCCGTCCCGGGTGACGCGGGGCAGGAAGGATTGATAGTTGTCCACCCTGGGCTTGAGCAGCGGGTGGTTGCGGATGGCAAAGGGTGGCGGCTGCCGCACCCAGACATCCCGCTTGCGGCGGTCCCAGCAGACGAATGTCTCGTCGCTGGAGAGCTCGTTGAGGCAGTTGAAATGCTTGACCTCGATGCACCACCACTGGAACTTGGCGCCGGCCAGCAGGAACTTCTTGCGCCAGGCCTTGGTCGTCTCCTCGATGCAGTCGAAGATGGCCTCCTCGTCGATGAAGAGGACGGTCAGCAGGGCCGGGTCGATCTCCCCGGCCTGGATCAGCTTCAAGGTGAGGTCGGCCAGGCACAGGCTGTCCTTTCCGCCCGAGAACGACATATAGACCGGGACGCCGTTGGAGAACACGTTTTTGATGCGCTGGCGGGCGGCGGTCACGATGTCCACGTTGGACGCAACACGCTTCACAGCCATATCCGCTCACCGCATTTCGGGCAGAGGATGAAACGGCGCGCCGGTCCTTCCTCCTGGGGCTGTGTTCCAGCCGCCGGCGGGACATATTCCTCGGCGTTCCTCGCGGCCGCTTCCTCCCGGGCCTCGGTGCGCTCCCGGGCGTCGCGGATCTCCTCGATGCGCCCCTCGTCGATGGTGCCGTACTCACTGAGGGTATCGGCGGCCTCGTCCGCCTCCATGACCATCGCCCGGAGCAGGTCTTCCTCATAGCCGGGGATGTCCAGGTCGTCCTTCAGCTCCAGGACAAAAGCATCCAGCGCGGACAGGTCGTCCACGCCCAGGTCGAACACTCGGTTGTCGGCCAGCATCAGCTTTTTCTTCTGGGCTTCGGTCAGGCCAGTCACGACATAGCAATCCGCCTCGGTGCGGCCCATGGAGAGGAGCGTTTCATACAGGCCGTTGCCAGCCAGGATGACGCCGTTCTCGTCCACCACGATGGGGCGGATCTGGCCGAACATCTCAATGGAGCGCCGGAACTCTTTCAGCTGCTTGTCGGTGTGCATCCGGACGTTCCGCTCCGGGCGCCGGAGCTCGGACAGGAGCTTTCTCGTCACGTTCATGCCCGCACCCCCTTCAGGAAGGCCCGGGCGCTCTCGATCTTCTCCGCCGCCTCAATGACAATGGAGGGGTCGATGTCGTAGACCTCGCGCCAGCCGTTTTCGGTGCCGCCCGTCCACTGCCGGGCGGGCCAGGGGTGCGTACCGCAGAGGTAGCCGTTCTTCCACCCGTAGATGGGCGGGAGCGGGAGCTGGTGGTAATGGATATAGGCCAGGACGTGCTCATGGCTCCAGGCCGCGAGCGGGCTGAAGCGGGTGACGCCCTTGCCGTCGGTGTAGATGTTGGTGCCGCGGCCCACATAGTTCCCGTCCGCACGGCGGCGGCCCAGGATGATGAGGTCGAGGCCGTGAGCCTTGGCATAGATGCGCTGGGCCCGGTGCTGCACGATGGAAAACCACCGGCCGGCCGCGGCCGAGTTCTGCGGGAACAGCATCTCCGGGTGTCTGGCAAGCCAGTCGAGCCCCTGGTGCGTGTTGATGACCTCGCAGCCCTCCGGCTTATTGGCCTCGATCCAGGCGGCAAAGGCCGGGTACTCCAGGTCGCACACGCCGATCATGCTGTCGACCACGCCAGCGGCCTCGCAGAGCTTGCCAAGGACAATACTGTCCTTACCACCGCTCCAGGCATAGGCCGCCTTTTTGCCCGCTGTCTTGGCCTTGATGTCCTCGATGGTCGCGGCCACAAGTTCGCCCAGGGCAGCCTCGGAAACCGTGCTCTCGACGGTTGCAACGGCCTCCAGCCAGGCTTCATTGGTGATGCGTTGTTTCCTACCCAGGCTCATGTCCTCACCGCCTTTCTGGAGGCGATGACGGCCACGACGCCGCTCGACAGCACGGTCGTCAGGCTGCCAGCCGTTTTGAGGGCCGGAATGCCCGCGATGTTGCCGTAGGCAAAGATGGGGAGCCCGACGCACAGCGCGGTGAGGACGCCGGCGAACACGCCGCCGGCGGAGAGCTTCTTCCCCAGCAGCGTCATCACAGTGGGGAGCAGCGTGGAGGCCCGCAGGGTGCCGTAGAACAGGAACAGATGCGTCACGGTCAGCCCCGGGATGTTGGCAATCAGGATGCTCACCAGCAGCAAGGCCAGCATGACGCGCCGGGAGGCGCGGATGTTGTCGGCCCCCTCGCCGGTCATCCAGTCTGTCGTGAGGGACGCCGCGGCGCACAGGTTGCTGTCCACCGTGGAGAGCAGGCCGGAGATGGCCATGAACAGGAAGGGCACCAGCACCCAGGCCGGGAGCAGCGACATGACAAACTCGAAGTTCACCATGCCGGCGTCTGCCGCCTGGAAGCCGGAGCCGGCGGCCAGGAAGCCTACCGTGCCCATGGCGATGGGGACAAGGGCGAACAGCAGAGCCGCGGCGAAGAACGAGCGGCCGATGCGGTCCTCCCGGATGGAGAAGGCCCGCTGCCAAAAGCACTGGTCGCCGAACGGACCAGAGATAAGGCCGACCGCCGTCGGGAGGCCGAAGCCCAATAGCACCTCGACGCCGGAGGCCGAGGTCAGAGAGGTGTACTCCCCGCTGACAGAGCCCAGCCCGGCCCGCACCGTCTCCAGGCCGCCGGTCAGCCGGAGGCCCAGGGCCACCAGGAGCGCACCGCCCAAGAGGATGATGCCCAGCTGGACGACGTCCGTGGCCACCGACGCCTTGATGCCGGAGAAGCGGGAGTAGGAATAGGCGATGGCGGCCAGGGCCAGCGTCATGCTCCAGAAGGGCAGGCCCGTGAGGAGGGCCAGCGTCTTCCCGCCGGCGAGCAGCTGCACGGCCGTCGAGAGGACGGCCAGCGCGCCCAGCTGGAAGGAGTAGACGCCCTTGACCTTCGGGGAGCGGTACCGCTCGGCCATGTAGCCGGTAAGGGTGATGCCCTCCGGGTACTGGCGGCGGATCTTCTTGGCAAAGGGGATGAAGATGATGAGGCACAGCACATTCGGCACCAGAAACCAAAACATTCCCGGCACGCCTCTTGTGTAGGCCATTTCCGATGATGTGAACAGGGACGGCGCCCAGATCCAGGTGGCGGCGATGCTCATGGCCGCTACCGTGGCCCCGATGCGCCGGTCTGCCACATGGAAACTCTCTGCGCTGGTCGCCCTGCGGGTGAAGATAAGCGTGACGCCGATCATCAGCAGCGCATAGGCGGCCAGGACAACGATTCCGAACATTTTACTTTTCTCCTTTTTTGGCGTCGCCGCTGCCCACGTTGGCGAACATGAAGCCCGGCGCACGACCGACACGCAAGGAGTAACGCGGCGGCCTCAACCTCCTTTCCCAAAAGAATGGCGGCCCCTCCGAAGAAGGGCCGCCTGGCTTCATAGGATTTTACGAGTTTAAGCATACCGCACATAAAGGGCGTTTGCAAGCGTCGCACCGCGTCACGCCGTTGCAACTTTTCAGGAGGACAGATAGCGGTAGCAGGCCGACTTCACGCCGTCCTCCGTGTTGCGCCCGCCGATGACAGCGGCGACCTCGCCCCAGGTCAGACAGCGGAGAAAGCGGAGCCGGAAAATCATCCGCGTCTGGTCGTTCTCGATGCTCTCCACAAATTCCGTGACGGCCGCCTCCGCCCGGTCGATCTCCTCCTTGAGATACCGAATGCGCTCCGTCATGTCGGCGATCTCCACGGCCAGGTCGCCCACCTTATCCCGGACGCCCGGCGCATGGGGCATTCCGCTCAAGTTCTGCGCTCCGGGGCAAGCCGCGGCTCGGAGGGAATCCAGGATTTCTTCGTCCCTGTTCAGCCGCTCGCGCAACTTGTAGTACTGGGACAACTCTTGTAGCGTCATTTTGGCTCACCCCCACATCATCGTTACTTCCGCTTGAATTCCTTTGCCTTCGGGCAGGTACTGAAATGGGACACATACCCGAAGCCGCTCACCCGGTCACGCTCGCCGATGAAGTCACAGCTCACGACTTTCCCCAGCGGAGTGACGACCTTGCCCGGAGCCCCCGGGCGGGCCCAGAATGGCACCGCCCCGGGGTCGCACGGCATACTCTTTCCGGCCTCGGTCTTTACCCACACGATTTCAGCGCCGCACCCGCGACACACGCTTCTTCTGCTGCTCATGGTACGCACCGCCTCCTATCGTCATTTGCTCCATCTGCCTCTGCGGGGCTTCCTCGACCGACACCACCCGCGCGTCCCCGTACCGCTCCAGGTAGAGGGCCAGGTCCTCCTTGATGCCGATGGCCTGGCCCGTCCGGGCGTTGACCTCGATGGTGATAATCAACATAGGCGCCCCCTCCCTTAAAACATTCTCTCTTGAACTCCTTGTGGTTCAAAGTTCATCCAGAGGATTTCCTTTCGTTTCGTTGCGGTCTGGGCAATAGCTGTTGCTTCATCTCGGTACCAGCCCGTCAGCGCATCATCATAGAGGTCGCTTTCATAGCCAGAGAGGATCACCGGCCCACGATGTGCTTTTAGGGCATCCAGTAGGTCAACGTGGTCTTTTAGGGACATCTCGCACCGATATTGCTTTCCGTGCCGTGTCTCCAGCAGATAAGGAGGGTCGGCGTAAATCAGCACATTCGGAAAATTGAACCGGCGTATCAGCTCTACGGCCGGCCTGTTTTCAATTTGAACGCCCCGAAGCCGCTCCGCGGCCTGATAGACAACCTCCGGCGTTTTGCACCAGTAACCTGCAGCGTAGGCGGCCTCGCGGCCCTGCACGTCGTTTTTCCACCCTACCTTTTCTCCAGTTGTGCGGAAACCGTGTCCCATCATCATTCTGACATAAAAGTCTACTGCGCGCTGAAACGGGTCAGCTTCTGTGTATTGCGCGGCCCACGCGCGGTCGTAAACATCTCTTGCGTAGGGCGTCCAATAAATCGCACGGGCTAGTCGCTCCGGGTCATTTCTGATCCAGTTGAATAAATTGACTACATCCCCATCCAGGTCATTCACTGTCTCTATGTTGGACCTCTGCTTTGTGAACAGTACTGCTCCGCTCCCAAAGAAGGGCTCCAAATAGCTGTGGTGTGGCGGAAAGTGCCCAATTATCCATTCGGCCAGCGACCACTTTGCCCCAGGGTATTTAATTACAGCATTCAACCTTTTACCCCCATGAAGCTCTCCCGGACGCCCTTCTCGAATTCGACCACATGAAAGCGGCCGGCCGGGTGTACCCAGACCACCGTCCCGCGCATCGTCTGGGCGTTCTTGGCGTCGCTGTCCGAAAAGGAGATGGGCTTGCGGTAGACTACATCGCCCACCTGGACGCGGCCGCCGGTCGCCGGCGCCGGGGCGGTGCGCCCCGGTACCGGCTGGGATCTCGCTCGCTTTTTCTTCATTCCAGGCTTCCCTCCCAAGTCCAGAGTCCTTGCTTCCCGGAGGCTTTCACCGGCGGGTCTACCGGGACCACCACATGAAACTCCCACGCATACCGGCCAATCGAAAAGTCACCCAGGTCCAGCTCCTGGGGCGGCAGCTTCGCCCGGAAGTCCTCTGTAATCAGATTGCAACGGGTCAGAATCGCCTTTCCCACGATGGCCCCGGTAGGTAACTGGTCAAGCGCCCCGGGACGGAGGAAGAGGCTGTCCAGCCGCTCCAGCACATCCCACCCGCTTCCCTCCCTGTCAGCGGCCAGCGCGTCGATGGTCCGACGCACCGGCCGCATGGCGGCGTGAATGGCTATGGGTCCTCGGTAGGCGGTGGCCCAGCTCCGGGTTTCGTATTTCTTCTGGCCGGACACCAGCAGCGAGGCCCAGGGCTGCCAAATGGTGAGGGCCTTCATTCGTCCACCTCCTGGAACAACTCATGGGTGCCGTCCTGGAGGGCTTTTTCTTCGTCGGACATCTCATATCCAAGCTCGGTGAGGATTTTATACAGGAAGTCCAGGCTTTCGTTTTCCTGGTAGGCGCAGGCCATGCTGTGCTTTGCGGAGTCCCAGCGCCACCAGAAGTAATTTACTCTCTCGTCGTCAAAGGACGCGTAGGCGGTAGCCAGGAGAGCGTATTCCGGGCTTTCTTTCGACCGTTCATCAAAGGCCGGGATGTCGATTTCATCGTTCTCGGTATCAATGCCAATGCCCAAGAGCTCGGACATCATGGCGTCGTCGGGATCATCGTGGCCCCGGAGGAGCATCCCAGCAACAAACCGGCAGACAGTCGCCACGTTCTTTTTCGCCGCCGAGAAGTCCTTGATGAATGCGTATCGGGCCTGGTATGCTGCCCTGGAGATAGTTTCAAGCTCTGCGTGCCGGCGCTCCAGCTCAGCCTTGATTCGCTCCGCCCGTGCTGCCGACTCCGTGTCCTCCGGCTCCTCAACAATCTGGCGATAAAGGTCTACCTGGTGCATTCCCACACAGAAGAAGTAAGCCACTGTGTCCGCGTCATCGGGGCGCGTCACCTCGTCTTTCTTATTCCAGATGCCGTAATTCCGCACATACCGCATGGTGGAGTGGTCCACCTTCTCAACCTGAGTCGCAAAGGCGGAAAGAGCCTGCACCCGATCCGCGATGAGCTTGCGGCTTTTCTCTGTCTCGATGGCGCTGGCCAGCTTCTGCCGGAAGTTGTTGGTGCCGATGGCCTCCAGGACCTCATTCTTCAGCTCCGGGTCGTCGATCTTGTCCAGCTCCATGTAATCCATGAGGTTGGCGCCACGGCTCACGGAAGCCTTGAATTTCTCCTGGTCGAGCTCCAGCAGCTTCACCCTGCGCCGCACGGTCGTCTGGGAGAAGCCGGACTTCCGGGCAATCTCGTCAATGCTGTCCCCCAGGTCGAGCATCATCTGGAAGCCCTGGGCCTGCTCGTAAAGGGTAAGGTCGGCCCGCTGAATGTTCTCCATGAGCATTGTCTGCACCTGGCTCCGAAGGTCCATATCGGTGATGACACAGGGCAGCTCTTTCAGCCCGGCCAGCTTCGAGGCCGCGAGCCGGCGGTGGCCGATGACCACGGTATAGCCCTTCTGCCAGGTTTCTCCCGTGATTTCCCCGGTCACGGTGCGGGGGACGACGGTCAAATTCTGGAGGACGCCGTTGGCCTTGATGCTGTCGGCCAGCTCGGTCAGGTCGCCCAGGTCTTTCCGGGGGTTGTCGGGATGGGGGTAGAGCTGTTCGATGGGGATATAGACCAGGCCGCCGTCGGCGGTGTCGTCGTCATCGTCACCAAGCGAAGCAAGGAGGGCTTCATCCATCCGCTCCCGATCCCGCCGGTTACGGATTTCCTCCTGGTCGTCGATGTAATAATCCTTGCGCGCATTTGCGGAGTAGTAGGGACACTCCAGCTCGGTGTGGATAAAGTCACACCTTTTCCGCTCGCATTCGACCTGCAGCGGGCAGCGGTCATTGATTGATTTTTTCATACAAGCTCCTTTCGTGGCCGGCTTATCCCTCGGCCGGGGAATTTGATGTGATGCGGTGCGTCTTGGGGTCCATGTGCTGAAGAAGCGCCTCCAGGGGCCACCGCTCCGGGCAGGTGTATATCGCTTTCCATCGGTATGTGTGGACCGGCTGGCTGGTGTTGCCGAGGACATTCGGTATGGCGACCGGCTCTTTTCTTTCCAGGAAGAACATTTCACGCCTCCTTTCGGGTATATCCGTTCATGCGGCACCACCGGCGCTGGGCCTGCTTCTTCCGGGCCGTGCGGCAGGCCGAGCAGAAGCGATTTTCCTTGCGCTCGTAGAAGGTGGCCCCGCAGCGGGCGCAGTATTGCGGGGGTATGCGGCGGAACTCCGTGCAGGAATCGCAGTCCTTGCACCCTGCGGCGCATCCGTCGAAGTCGTCCCAGTTCATGCACATAAACCGCTGCCAGTAGGGGTCATAGCCGAGGTCGTTCATCCTTTTGCGGAGCAGTGCCGCCAGCGTGGAGAGGTCGCGCCGGACCTGCTGTCTGGTGCGCGAGATATAGAAGCCGTGCTTGACGTCCATCTCCGGGGCTCCAGATCCCCAGGGCCCGTCACCGAGCATTTCCCGCACCTTGTCCATGTTTTCGGTCAGGTAGTCGTTGTAGACCTTGGAGCGGACACATTTCTCTGAACGGCCCACAGCCTTTCCGATGGCGGCATAGCTGTCGCCGTTCCGAATCCCGTCAGCCAGGGCCTTGAAATCCTCCTGTGTCCAGGTGGCTCGCTTCCCGGTCGGCTCCATAGCAACGGGCCGGTCCTTGATGCCAAGGTCGCGGCATCGGCGGGAAATCGCCCCGTGGGAGCGGTGCATCATGTCGGAAATCTCCGCCCACGAATACCTGTGCTGGCTGACCAGCATTTTGAGGCGGGAGTCCTCCGCAGGTGTCCACAGGTCTTTCCTCTGGAGCGCATAGGCCTCATGGTCTTTCCGGCGCCGCTCTGGTAGCCAGTCCGGCTCCGCGCCCAGCGCCAGGGGCTCCATCTTGGAGAAATCCAGGAAAGAGCGGTTTTTCTCGGCCCATGCCCAGAACTCGTCCAGGTAGACCACGCGGATCGTCGTCGTCCCCCGCCGCTTGTAATGCAGGGGGAAGCCCCGGTTTTCCACCCAGCTTTTCAGAAAATACTTATCCGATGACGCCCCGAAGCCGAGCGCGCGGGACAACTGATGCAGGGTGATGTACTCTCCGCTCTCCAGGTAGGGCGGAAGCCCCAGCCGGTTTACCCTTACCAGAATGGCGTTTTTGGTGCGGTTCAAGTGGCGGCAGATCCCGTCGACCGTCACGGTGCCCCAGCTCTCCCGGAGATAGTTTTCTTCCTCCGCCGTCCATGTCCTTTTCCCAAGCGGCGGCGATGCGTGCATTTTCTTCCCTCCCATCAAAACAGTGTCAGCTGGCCGCCCTTGCCCTCTGACAAGGCGGGCCCACTTGTGCCTGGCGGCTCCGGGGCCGGCGTTTCCGCCTGGCCTTTCGGAGCCGCCGTGAACAGTAAGAGATCCATCTGCACCCACAGCCGGCGCCAGTGCCAAACGTCCCGGAAGTACATAGGTGTGTACCAGACATTTGGGCCGTCGCGAGGAATGAGCCCATGAGGGTCAATCCCTGTTATGGGGTGAGAGATGCTGTCGTCTATGACCACATACCCAGGGCAGCCCATGAGGCTCAGCTGGATATAGCACATCATCCCGGCCAGGAAGTCGATGTCCTGGGCCACGAACAACACAGACGTCTGGAAGTTGATGTCGTTTCCAGGGCGGCGGCACTCGTTGGCAAAGGCAATCAGCAGGGCCCCTGCGCCGCAGGCCGGGTCGTTGACGGCCACCCATCCCCTCTGCTCGATGCGCACCTTGAGATCGTCGCCGTAGGTCATGCCGGACATCGCCCGGCACACGGAGTACGGGGTAAAGAACTGCCCCTTCCACTCGTTGCTGAGGCCGAGGGCCATAAACAGCTCCCCGAGGAGGTCTTGGTCGGGCTCTCGCTCCATTTCCATAGCCACCTCCGCCAGCATCTGCGCGAATACCTCCAGCTCCTTCGAGGAGTACCGGGAAGCGTGCTCCATGTACTCGCGCTCGCGGGCCTCTCGGTGAGGGCCGCCCAGGACGTTCGCGATGCTGATGGCGGACATGATGATGAAGTCCTGCCACACTTCCCACCTGGAGTAGCGGCCGCACAAGCCGTCCAGCAACTTGACGATATTCTTTTGGCACTCACCACGGAGACGGATGGCCTTTCTCATGACTTACCCCTCCGCTTCCGGCACGCTGCTGGTGGCCTTCGCCTGGATGGCAGCCTTGGTCTTGGCGATGACAGACTTGACGCCCGCATCGAAGCCGCGCTGGTAGACCGTCTGGAGATACTTCTCCATTTGGGTCTTGTCCATGTGTTTCACGGCCTTGTAGTCCTCACGCCTCATCATCGCTCTCGCCCTCCTCGCCGTCATCGTCATCGGGGAGGTCGCTGGGGAGCACCTCTCGCGGGTCGGAGCCATTGTAGGGGCCGACCACGCCCAGGCGCTCCAAAGCATCCAGGAGGCGGGCAGCCTTGGCATAGCCAATATTCATGCGCCGCTGCAAGAGGGCCGTGGAGGCCTTGTTCTCGCCCCGGACGATGCGGGTAGCCTCCTGGATGTCCGGGTCATCCTCGTCGAGCTCCTCGTCCTCGGGGATCTCGCCGTCGTCCTCGTATTCCTCCAGGGGCTCTGCGCCCTCCGGCATGGGCGGGGCCTCGCTGTCGTCGGCCTCGTCCTCGTCGATGACGGGCATTACGCCGGGGCGCAGGGCGTTTTTCTCCATCACGTCCCGGAAGAAGTACTGCTGCCAGTAGGCGATCATCTTCACCAAGACGGTTTCGATCTTTGTCCGAAGGGTCTTGCTGATGGTGAATGTGCCGCCGGTGACCTTCGTCTCCAGCACCCCGTCCTCGAAGATCCAGGTCATGGAGGCATCCGGGCTCCGATAGCCGACCTCCTCGACATTCTCCAGCATGGAAATCTGTGCGTCCATGCCCTGCACAGGCTTGATGGTGAGGGTGATGGGGTAGCGGTCTTTGATGAAGCGGAAAACAAGGTCGTGCTCGTCGCAGAGGCCCTGCAGCTTCTTCTTTTGGGCCTCGTACATGGAAATCTCGCTCATAGTAATCTCCTTTCTTTCAGTCGAGCAGCTGCAGCGTGGCGTTCCACGCCGTATGTACTCGGTATTGCTCCAGGTCGGCCTCAGTGACGTACTTGCGGCCGAAAAGCTCTTTCATGGCCCTCCATGCGGGCCAGGGGATGCGGTAGACTTCGCCGGAGCCGAAGCCGGCCAGGACATAGCACCGCGCCCCCAGGCGCTCGTGCCGGTCCAGGTACTCGCCCTGCTCCCGCTCCACGCGGTCCTGCTCCATCCGGTCCTTCGCCGTGAATTTCGCCTCGAACATGACAGTTCGGCCGCCCTTGATGGTCCCCTTGTAGTCGGGCTGGGCCTTCTTCTCGAAGAAAGCGATGAACTTTCCGTTGCCCAGGTTCTTCGTCGGGCGCATGGGCTCGGGAGTCTTTTCGATGATGGCGTACCCACGGTCGCGGTAGTAGGCAAAGGAGGCGTCCAGGCGCTCCTCGAAGTGTTTTCCCTTGGCCTTGCTGATTTTCCCCATCAGCTGGCGGCGGGGGTCCTTTTCCTTGGTCATTCGATGTAGCCTCCCAGATAACATCCGCCGGCGAAAAGCCCGAGCCCCAGGAGCGTCATCCAAAAGATTTCCCGGAGGTCAAGGGTGCCGGTGTCGCTTCCGCCGGCCGCCCCAAGCATGAGGAATAATCCGGCACAGGCCACGATCCCGCAGATAGTTCGGAATTTCTTCGCTCTCATAAGCTCACTCCCAGACATAGGCGTAACAGAACACATGGCCGCCGATCTTGCCCCACACCCGGTCATTCTCTCCGTTCCGGGAGAAGAACACCACATCGACCGGCAGGATGGACGGGCCGTACAGCGCCGCGTCGATGGCGTCATACTGGGCCTGTCCCGGCTCGGCCGCAGACAGGAGGCCGATGGTGGAGAACTGTGGCACCGCAGTACCCTCCCCCTGGTGCAGCACCTCGCTCACACTGTCCGGGAAGTCCGGGGAAACCACCCTGTTCAAGACGACCTCGGCCACCGCCTGCTGTCCCTCGGCCGGCTCTCCACGAGCCTCCAGGTAGATGATTGCCGCCAGCTCGTCGCGCTCTGCCTCGGTCATGGTGACATCCGCATATCGGGCCACTGCCGTCGGCGTCGGCTCCGGGGTCGGGATGGCCTCCACGACATAGGTAGGCTCCGGCCGCAATACAGCCGTTTCCTGGGGCGCTGCCTCCGGGGTGGTAGATACCTCGCCCGCCACCGGCTCCGCCCCTATACGGGCGATTACCAGCGTTGCAACGACCGCCAGGAGCAACACCAGCACGATGCGCTGCACCCAGGCCCGGCGGCGGTAGCTTTTTCTCGTTCTCATGGACTCAACTCCTTCTTTTTCCCGGAGGTCAGCCGCGCCACCGCCCCGGGCACTTCTTTTCGTATCAGCTTTTCGTACATATCCCGGAACTCGTAGTAGTTCCATCCCCCTTCTCCCTTGGTGGCGAACTTCTCCATGCCGCCCAAGGCGTCAATCACAGCCTTAACGTCGCTGTTGGGGGGTAGCCTCTGATACCATTCCTGCGGCGACTTATCCAGCAAGCGGGAGAACTTGATATCGTTCCACTCCAGGTCGATGCGCGACCTGATTTCCTGCTGGACGTTGTCTGCCTTTTCCTTGAACTCTGCGATAGAGGGTGGAAATTTGCACTCGCGGCACAGCCGGATAACGGCCTGCTGGCCCAGCCAGAAGTCCACATCAGAGAGGCAGGCTGTCCAGAGCTCGATGGTCGGCCCCAGTTTGGCGACGCCGCCCTTGAACATTTCAGCGTTGGGCCACGCAAGGAGCATGACGCTGAAAATCTCCGTCATTTCCTTCTTGGTCACAACATCACCCCTCGCCGAATAGCTCGTGGAGCTCCCGCAGATCTTCCGCGGCGCCCTGGGACGCGCTTTTCCTCGTGCCGCTCGCTGGAGCCGGCGTCCGCTCAAGTCCCCAGCGCCCCTTGCTGCATTTCCGAATGACGAGGTTCCAGTCCTTCCACTTGTTTTTATTGCCGGTGGTCTGGGCGGCCTCGTCGACATAGGTAATGCAGCGGGCCAGCTCGTCCGGCCCCAGGTCGCGGGTGAGGCGGTCCATCTCCTCGTCGGTAAGGCGCACCCATCCGTACTGGCCGCGCTTGTGGCGCACCTGCCTTTCCGGGGTAGCCTCGGCGCCGTCGCCGCCTTTCCTGGGTGGGGGTGGCGGCTCGCTGCCCGCCGGAGACTGGTCGGCCCAGTATTCATAGGGGACGCTCACGCTGTCCCGCTCGTTGTAGCGGTCGGCCAGATACTCCCGGAAGCTGTCACACTTCACCGTCCGAATCTCGGCCAGCAGGGGCTTATCCAGCTTTTCCGAGGCGTTCCAGTTGTAGCGATACCAGTTGAGCACCAGGAGCTCCTTCGTGGGGGCGCTGTATCGGATGACATTGTGCGCCCCATCCAGCCGCTTCAAGAGCCGCTCCACGGTGTCGGTGTTGTACCCCAGCTCATGGGCAATCTGCTTGATGCTGACCTCGTAACAGCCGCAGAGGTTGGTGTGAGGATTGGTCAGGCACCAGAGGTATGCGTACTTGTCCTCCGGCGTGAAATCGTCTTCCACCTTGCCGTCCATCCAGAAATTTGTACTGATAAGGCGTCCCTTTGCCACACTTGCGTCACCTCCTTTTGGTGGCGGGCCGCCGCCCGAAGGGACGGCCCGCACAGGTCAGAACGGGAGCTCCCCGTCATCGTCATCGCCCAGCTCCGTGAAGTCTCCGCCGCCGTAGTTGGATGGCGGATAGCCTCCGGCCGGCGGGCCAGACCGCCCAGCCTGGGGCGGTGCATAGCCTCCGCCATACCCGCCGCCGTAGGCGTCCTGGGGGTAGCCGCCCTGGTAGCCCCCGCCTCCGTCCCCGTCCTTCTTGGAGTCCCCGAAGTACACGTTGTCGGCGACGACCTCAGCCGAGCGGCGCTTGTTCCCGTCCCGGTCCTGCCAAGGGCGGATCTGCAGCCGCCCCTCCACCACGGCCATGCGGCCTTTGGTGAAGTACCGGGACACGAACTCCGCGGAATTGCGCCAGGCCACCACGTCGATGAAGTCTGTCTCTTTCTCCCCGTTCTGGTTTTTGAAGTCACGGTCGACCGCCAGGGAGAAAGAGGCGACGGCCGTGCCGCTCTGGGTATGGCGAAGCTCCGGGTCACGGGTCAGCCGACCCATGATGATGATTCTATTGAGCATCGCCCTCTACCTCCGGCTTGCCCAGGAGCACCTTGTTCCGGGCTTTCTTGATGGCGGCCAAAACGGTGCCGACGGCATACCTGTTTTCGCCCAGGATCGTGGCCTCCAGGACGTCACGCTCCGCCTCGGCCCGTACCAGTTCCTCAAAGCGATCCTGCGGCACCAGCACGAAGCCAGGCTCCAGGCACAGCTGCGCCAGCAGCTCCTCGGGGCTTCTCTTTTCATCCGTGTGAGCTTCCTCCTCTCGTTTCGTTCTCGATGATATGGATGGCCTTGCGACACTGCGCCACATCAAACATCCCGATATGGGTCTGCTCCACGGGCAGGCCCATCTTCTGGGCCAGCCAGCCATAAGCCGCGTTGCGGTGGCCGCGGAAACGGCCCCGCTGCCACAGGGGGTCAAAAACGGCGTGGGCCCGCTTCTTCCAGTAGCGGAGCTCCGCGTTGGCCAGCCGGCCCAGGGGCTTGTCGGTGCCCTTGTGAACACCGACGTAGGCCATGCAATTCCGGCAGAGGTACATCATGCCGTAGCTCTTGCCGTAGACGACCTTGCTGTCCACATACTCGGCCTGCCGGCCGCAGTAGTCGCAGTAAACTTTTCTCATACTTTGCTCCAGCCCTCCTTGTATCTAGCGATTTTCTCTGGGGTGTCCGTGTCGATGCCAAGGCCTTGAGCGACATAGATTGCGCCGTCGATTAGCCGGGTCATCTCTTTGCTGTCCAGCGCGTGGGTGCGTTTGTAGAACAAGTAGCAACGATACTCTTTGCCCTCCAGCCTCACGCTCTTGTAGTACCGGGTATATGGATAGAACAGGTCGATATCTGCGGCCTCCGGGAGCATAGCTCCCAGGGTGTTGCCATCCTCGTCCTTGGCAAGGGCGCCGTACTCCACTACCAGCTGACGCTTTACCTCGTCATCGCCGAGGCTTCGGGCTTCTGCGATCTTGTTGACGAGGACATGGAAATAAGCGTTGGCGTCCTTGCTTCGGGGCTCCCGCCACTTCTTGATCTCCACGTTGATGTCGGCGTCTTTGAGCAGGTCGTAGTCCTCCCTAAAGTCCCGGGTGACGGTAATGGTGATGTGCTGCTCCCCGTGGGCTCCAAAGGTAAGGTCTTTTAGCTTTCCGCGCATCCCTAACCCTCCTTGTCGACATGGCAGTGAAGGTAAACATACTCACCGCCGGGACCGATGTTCCGATAGATGAAGTCGTCGCACTTCGCTTTGGAGAGGTGATTGCGCATGGCATGGAGCTCGTAGGCGTACTCGCCGGCCTCGCGCTTGGCGGCAATCTTCTCTCGGATAACTTCATCCTCATAGTTGGCCTCTATCATATAGAGGTCATAGTGTCGGGCAACAATGCCGTTGAGGTTGTTGGTGTCGGTAGCGTAAAATACTTTCCCGCGCAGAAAGTGAATTTTGTAGCCGCAGTTCGGAACATTGTGGGTGAGGTAGACTGGTATCACGTTGCAGATGCCGTATCCGTACATGGTACCCGGTTCCATTGGGTCGATGTTCCCGACCGGGACGCCGGCTGCGGCCAGCGGCTCCACCAGCCAGCGGCAGCAGGCAAAGCGCAATGTGGGGCGTTCCTGGGCCAGCTTGCGGAGGGTGGATGCCCGGAAGTGGTCGCTGTGGATGTGGGTCAGCAATACCAGCTTCAGCCTGCGGTAGTGGGGTTCCAGAGCCTTAAAGGGAACGCCGCAGTCGATAAGTACTGTTTCGTTGATGACCACGGCATTCCCCTGCGAACCGGTGGAGATGATATGATACGGGACCATACGCATTACAGGTCGGAGAGGTCGACATTCTCAACGACGGTGGTCGCCTCCGGCTGGGTAAGGGACTGCAATTCCTCCGGTGTTGTCACAATTTCGTTTCCGTCGCCCAGGGCGGCAAAGTTGGCGTCCTGGACAAAGGCCTGCTGCAACTCCGTGGACATGACGCCCCACCGAGAGATCAGTTGACGCAGCATAGTTTTTTTCGCCATGTCGTCGAAATTTTTGTACCAAAACGAGGAATACTTCCACATATCCCGGTCTGGGATCTCGCCGGCCAAAATCTTCTTGTGGATGGCGGCAGAGTATGCCGGGGAGTAAGTGTCGGCGTGGTTCATCATCTTCTGCTTTGACCAGTACAGCACCTTGCGGAAGCCGTTGAGGTACTCGAAGAATGCCATATAGCCGGCAACAGGCAGTGCATCCCGCTCGTTGTCGTCCTCAATGAACTTGAAGCGGGGCTTGCCGGTGGCGGAGTCTTTCCCCAGGTACTCCCCCTCTTTGATTTCTGTCACATCGAGGTCAGAGTAGTGGCCGCTACGCAAGGCCAACTGTACATATCCCTTGTAGCCGAGGACGAACTGCGCCCGCTTCTCGGTGACGGGGACCCACTTTCCGTTGGGGCCTTTGACGGGCTCTCCGTTCTCGTCCTGCACCCACAGTGGCTTTCCGTCCGGGCCTTTGACCCTACACTCAAACGGCACGAGGTAATACTGCCCCAGTTGGGGGGACGGTGACAGATTAAGGCTTTCGCCCAGCAGAGCGCCGGCCAAAATGGTTCCGGCGTCGCAGTCCTGTAAAAGCGGGTTGACGGCGACAGCGGAAGTGATGGAGGCGATAAACCGCTTGGCGCGGTCTGGGTCGCCCAAGGTGTTGTTGATTAGGTTCTTATATCCTTCCGTGGTGATGGCCACGGAGAACTTCGGCTTTTGTCGTGCGGGAGCGGGACGCTCATAGCTGCTCATAGGAATATCCTCCTTCGGTCAGAAATGTTTTAAGAGCTCTCAGTTGGTCCATGGTGCCGGTCACGCGGAACGCGGTAGAATAGACTCGCTCTTCGGCAGGCTCGTCTGCCGGCACCGCCACGGGTGGCGCGACGTGTGCTTCCTCGGCCACGATTTCCTCGACCTTTGCTTTGGCCTCAGCCTTGGCAGTCCGGACGGCGGCGGCCTGCTCCCTTCGTTGGCGCTCATCCTCCATCCTCTGGTGCCGGTCGCTCACGGTAGTAACGGCCTGGGAGATGTTGAGGGTGCGCTTGTACTCCACCAGAATTTCCTCTTTGTGTTCCTGTGTCTCAATGAGAGCAAGGTCTCCGGCCACACGGTCGAGGAAGTCCTTTGCTTTGGCCTTTAGCGCCTTTCGCGAGTCGGAGAGGGTGACCTTGATGCCAGACATGGCAAAGGTGAAACACTCGTCGAGATCAAGGCTTTTCCGGTACTCATCGAAATAGGTAGCTACCTCGTCCTGCTTCTGCTGGCGTAGGCCGCCCTCCACCTCCGAGATACGCGACTTGAGCTGGGCGTCAGCTTGGGCATAAATGTTGCCGGCACATTCTTTATAAAGCGCCTCGAACCGCTCATAGGGGGCCAGGATTGCGGCTTTGACCTCTTTGCGGCGACTTTCCAGCTCGTCATACTCCTTGTTCAGCTCGGTACGGGCCTTTTTCACGGCCTTGTAAGTATCCTCGGTGCAGGCCAAAGAGAGGGCCTCGCCCACCCGGGCTTCGATGCTGGCCTTGATCTGCTGCAGTTGTTCTTCAATGACAGGGAGCTGGCGGATGACAATCAACTCGCTATTCATCAGCAGGCTCCTCCCTTCGGGTAATGGTTTTCAGATGGGGAAGGATGGTCTTGTCGACCTCGCTCTCTGGAACGTTGATCTCAACGATGCGTGCGGGTTGTTCCCCATTTCTGGTGGGGGCGATTACGATGTCGCCGACCTTGATATTGGGGATAGCGCAGCGGTAACTGTACTGACCACGGCTGTACTCTCCGGCATTCTTACGGTAGTTGATATTGACAATCACAAAATATACTCCTTTCAGCGGTTGGCAGCTTCACGCCGCATGGTGATAACTTCATGGCGCCGGAAGCCGAAGTTCCCCTCCCGGAACATCTCACTACGCTCAAACTGCTCCTGGGGGTATACGTCGCTGCAGTTCAGCAGCCCAGGGGTCTTGTCGGGATGGAACGCCCGAAACGCAATGACCGCTGCTTTCACGGTAGGGGCCTCGACTTCCGTCCAGCCGCCGACAAACGGCTGACCATCGGTGCCGTAGGTGAAATAGAATTTAGGCATCTTCGCTCCTTTCAGGGAAGCAGTCTTCGACTTCCCATGCGTCCTTGGTTTCCATGCACACGTCGCAGCCGACGTATGCGCCGTATCGGTCTTTGTAGATGGTTTCGCACTCCTCACCGCAGATGGGGCAGCGAGGGCAGCGGGGCTCCTTTCCGTCCGGGTAGCCGGTGCGCTCCAGGTTTTGCACGACCGGGTGATCCGGCAGGTCATAGTTCACGCTTCCACCTCCCCGGCAAGATACCGGCGCACCAGGGCGGTCATGAGCTCCTGGGCGGTGGCATATCCATCGGCTTTCATGCGCTGTTGCAACGCCTCCATATCGGCGTCCTCCAGGCGGCAGGCGATGCGGCCCGTCAGCCGGTGGCGGTCTTTCTTCCGCCGGCTGGCCTTGGTGCCGCCAGGGGCGAACTTCTCATACAGTGCCCTCATGGCGTCCGGCCGGAGGGAGATCCCGTAGTCATCGCCGTTCTCGCACTTGCTCTGCATGGTCTTGTCGTACTTGGGGTAGAGCCCCTGGACGACGGCCACCATGTCACGAGCCGGCAGGCCCAGCTCAATGCGGAGGCTTCTCAGTTCATTGTCCGGCATGGCATTACCTCCAGCCCTTGACTTCCAGCCGGCAGGCTGATAGACTTGGCTTGTGTCCATTTGCGTGAGGTCGTTCCCGTGGCAGCGGGGGCGGCCTCTTTTTCTGTCTCCCGGCAGTCACACAGCTCTCCGGGGTCGAGGTGCGCACCGCAGCGGGAGCACACTTTGAAATACATGAGGGAATATCAGCTCCTTTCGATTTTTTGGCCTGCGGCCTTCGTCGCCTTTCGCCGCGCGGTTTCCGCGTCCAGCATTTCGCGGCCGCCCGGCTGTCTGAGAATGCGCTCGGTCATTTCAAAGAGCGCCATTCCCGCAATCTTCATGGCGTGCTCCGGGATGTCCGCCGCCGTGAAGTCGAGCTGCGACACGCCGCCCGTCGACCGCTCTCGGTACAAACCATCACCCCTTTCCCGCGCATTTGTCGCACGCTATGCGACTACCTGACTAAAAAAAATCGCCAGCGCGTCCTCGGCAGTCAGATGCAGCGCGGAAACAATGGCATTCGCGTCCTTGACGAGCATAGTTTCCCCATTATTGCTTAACTTCCGATAGAGCGTGGCCCGGTCAACACCGATTTTTTCAGCCAGGGCGGAGACGGTCATCCCGTTTTCAACGATTTTACCCTTGAGCTTGTTCACATTGACGTTCATCGTTGCACCTCCTCTCATTCGCGTCCCATGCGACACTTGCATATTACCACCTGCTCACCGGCCTGTCAACACATTTTTCGCGCTTGGCGCGAAAAATTTTATAAAAGTCGTCTTTTGGTGTTGCAAATATGCGATTTCAATGATAGAATGGTGGTCGTGCAGGAGGTGCTATAAGATGTCTACAATCGGCAGCAGAATTCGTCAAAAGCGCCAGGAGCTCGGTATGTCCGTTGACGAGCTGGCGGCTCGGCTCGGGAAAAACCGGGCTACCGTCTACCGCTATGAGAGCGATGATATTGAGAACTTTCCCATATCCATCATCGGCCCCTTGGCCGAGGCCCTGCAGGTTTCCCCGGCCTATTTGATGGGCTGGATAGAAACAGAGCAGCCCGCCACCAAGGATGATGACGGGCTGGCAGAGATCGTAAAGATTTTTACTGCGCTTTCTTCTGAAAATCGCGCCAAATTGCTTGAACTGAGTCGCCTTTATTTAACCTCCCAGAGCAATACCGAAGGAAAGCAATAAAGTCCTCGCCGCCGTCGCCGCCCTCGGCACGGAGGGCGCGCTTTGCGACCAAACCCATTTCACAGCAAGCCTGGTATTCAGTTTCTTTCATGTTTGGTCAGCTCCTTCAAGTTGAATTGCTGCCGGCAGTGTCACCATTATAGCAAAACATACAGATTTTTGCTGGAAAAGATATAAAATCACTTATGACGAATTGTGCCACGATATTTCGGGCTTCGACAGCCACTACGGGAGGCAAGATGATGCGAAACTTCAAGGTGTTTGCGTGTATTTTTTTGGCGATGGTGCTGACGCTCTTTTCCCTGACCGGCTGCTCCGGCTCTGATGGTGGGGATGAAGAAAATGAGTACCAGAGCTATGAAGATAATATTTCTGCTGCCTTATCTGGAGAAGTTCCTGCAACGCTAATTACTGTTTCGGAGGATGAGGGCGCATTTTCTCTGGATGTTTCTATCGGCCCATCTGGAAGCGTGAGTAATTTCGGAGATTATATTTTGGCTGTCAGAGCAGCGTTCGAGGCAGAGTTCCCTGCGGAGAGTCGAGGCGACTTCGATGTTAGCCTGGCCATCCAAGGCAAAACTCCCTCTCTGATTCGGTATAGCAGCGATGATTATTCCGAGATAAACGGTAGCCTGTCCGGGTCGCTATCCGACAACCGAAGCGGCCAGGTCGTGTTCACGACCATTTCCAGCCTCGACGACTTGGCGGAACAGTTCCCAGCGGTGAGGGCCTACGCCGAAGACCACGGCTATGAAGGGTGAATTTGATAGGGTATCTATACGGTATCTATGGGGTATAGATACTCGCGCGCACACGCGCGCGACGCGCCTATATCTACTCTCTATCTCTATCCCTATACCTACACCTGTTCTAAATCTAAATCTCTAAATCCAGTCTTAGGAAAGCTATCGGTAGAAGGAGGTGACGCCGGTGGTCATGAAAAGGGGCGCTACTCTCCAGGAGCAGGAGGACGGCGTCATCTATGCCAGATACAGCAGCCACTCCCAGAAAGACGCCAGCATCGAGCAGCAGATCAAGGAGTGCCTGGCCTACGCAAAGAGCCAGGGCATCCGCATCGTCGCCACTTACTCCGACCGGGCCATAACCGGAAAGACCGACCGGCGCGCCGACTTCCAGCGAATGATGCGCGATGCCGAAAAGGGGAAGTTCCGCTATGTAATCGCCTGGAAGTCAAACCGCATGGGCCGCAATATGCTTCAGGCCATGATGAACGAGGCCAAACTGAACGACCTTGGAATCCGGGTGCTTTACACCGAGGAGGACTTCGATGACACCGCAGCCGGCCGCTTCGCCCTCCGTTCCATGATGAACGTCAACCAGTTCTATTCCGAGAACATGGCCGAGGACATCAAGCGCGGGCTTTATGACAACGCATCTAAGTGCAAAATCGCAAACGGCGGCCTCCCCCTCGGCTACAAGAAGGGGGAAGATATGCGGTACGCCCTCGATCCCCCGAACGATGAGATCGTCCGGGAGATCTTCGGCCGGGTGGCCTGCGGGGAGCCTTTCGTTGACATCGCCGCAGATTTGAATGCCAGGGGCATAAAGACCAGCAGGGGAGGCCAGTGGGGGAAGAATAGCTTCCACGCCCTGCTCACCAACGAACGATACACCGGCGTCTACATCTACGGGGACATCCGCATTGAGGGCGGCGTCCCCCAGATCGTGGACAAGGGCCTTTTCCTTCGGGTGCAGGAGGTGTTGAAAACGAAGAAGAATCCACAGGGCCGTCACCGGACAAACGGGGAGTACCTGCTTACCGGGAAGCTGTTTTGCGGCCATTGCAAGAGCCCGATGGTCGGAATATCCGGGACGGGCAAGAGCGGGAAGCTGCATTACTACTACATCTGTCAGAAGAAGCGGATGGAGAAATCCTGCGATAAGGCCACCGTGCGCCGGGACACCATAGAGCGGGAGATTGCTACGGCGATTCATGACTACCTAATGCGGGATGATGTCCTGGAGTGGATGGCAGACAGCGCCATGAACTTCGCCCGTGAGTATCGGGAGCAGACTTGCGTGGGGACGCTGGAGGCTCAGCTCGCCGACAATAAGCGGGCCACGAAGAACCTGCTGACCGCCATCGAACAGGGGATCATCACCCCCACCACAAAGGAGCGGCTGCTGGAGCTGGAGCGGGAGCAGGCCGTCCTTGTCTCCCGACTGGCCGAGGAGCAAGCGGCGTTGTTGGATTATTCGCGAGACGATTTCATTTCCGCTGCGTCCCTATACAGGAAAGGGAATATCGAAGACAAGGCCTTTCAGGCGCGGCTGTTCGACGCCTTCCTGGTAGCCGTGTATCTCTACGATGACCACTTCAAGCTCGAATTTAATATCACTGGGAAGAAAAACCTTGTAGATGTCCCGCTGGATGCCTCTCTTGTGGACAGCATAGAAAGCAACGCTCCCGCCGGGTGTTCGTATAAAGTCTCTTTTGGTCCACCAA
>PPYE01661733.1_pt1 | contig 47221 bp, 42 predicted proteins | sample 1559881 | NCBI WGS metagenome assembly PPYE01 (sample SAMN08240022, study PRJNA423297) | Human gut metagenome, whole genome shotgun sequencing project.
ATTTCAAATAGACGCTGTAGATCTTGGTGCTCCAGTCGATATAGTGGGCCATCCGGGGCGGGGCCACAATGTAGTCCAGAGCCAGAGCGGGATTCTTCTGCACCTCCGGATCGTGCCAAGAGGAGCCGGTGAACTGATGGCCGGGGGCACTCCACTTCCGCCGGGCGTTCACCTCCGCCACCTTCTGCACCACCTCAAAGAGCCGGGCGCGGCCCGCGATGCCATAGGCTTTCAGGGAGGGGGAGACAGCCAGGCAGATGGTCTTGTCCGTGCGGCGCTTGTCCGCCACCACCAGGTTGGTGGTCATGGGATCCAGGCCCCGCTCCACACACTCCACACTGGCGTAAAATGATTTCAAATCACAGCAGACGTAGGTCCGCTCCTTCATGCTACCTCACCCCCTGATTTTAGTATATCACGGACGCTGTCCCGTTATTGGGTCCATCCCAGCACGGCGTCCAGCGTCTCCGGTGCGGCCTCTGGGAAGTTCTTTCGCACCTGTGCATAGACCAGCGCTTTGGACTCCACTGGGTCCACGGAGTAGGCGGAGGCGATGTGGTCGTATCCCCACAGGGCCTCCGGAGTGGTGTAGACGGAGATGGGCCAGCCATAGGGCACGCCCTTCTTGTTGATCCGCTGGCGGAAGTCCCGGATGAGCAGATAGCCTCCCATCTGGAGGTCTGTGACCGTGCCCTCAAAATTTTTCTCTCCGCCTTTTCCGAATCCGGCCTGCCGCTTCAAATCGGAGGAAAACCACTCCTCCTGCTCCAGAAAGCGGTCCATGATCCGCTTCTGACGCATGGTGGCCTGCCCGTCCTCCCACCGGCTGTCGAAGTCATAGCCGTCCCGCCGCCAGTTGGCGAAGTGCGGAAACCAGGCTTTGGAGATGAAACCGGCCCGTTTGCCGAAAAACTTGCCGTAGGCCACCTGACCGCTGCGGGCGATAAGCGCGCGCCACTCCCAGGGGTCCTGCTCCGGGTCTCCGGTCCACCAATAGAGGTCTGCGGTGTTTCCCAGTCCATGCCCCGCATGATCCATTCGCCGTTTTCAATGGCCATAGTGAAGCCTCCCCACCCTTCTTTTACGAAGAATTGGCGGTTGACCTTGGCATGAATCCAAGCAGCGTCCGCATGGCGGTAACGCGGGCCAAACGGTTAGCTTACCAAAAGTGGCGTAAATACATGAAGGAGTAGTTTTTGTTCTCTGATTCTCTGAGTATGATGAGTCCTTACCCTGAGTCCTTCTGCCCGGTCCACTCTGACCCTATCCCTAGTCCACAAAAACGGCGCAGTGTTCCCTTGGCGGAGCACTGCGCCGTTTTTGACATTTTAATCCTAAGATGCAGCTGGATCAAATCTATACAGCCGTTTTAACTCTTCTGTAGTCATACTACTTATGCGGATGTTTTTCCGTTCTCTATCGTTGAACTGCCCCAATATACGCCTATTTTTAACGAATTACATAATTTTTCACTTTACTTCACAAAAATGAAAGTTTTATTGAAGTAGCGTGTGATTACGAGTGATTATATAAATGATAAACTGTTGCACATTAATATATTTTGAGTCTTATATAGAAAAGATATACTGACTTTGGGGGAGGCTCTATTTGGCATGGATAGAAAAGGTATAGGTTCAGTAGTCGCTTTGTATGCCTAAAATGCCAACAGCCAAAGAAATTTCACAACATTCTATTCCAATGCTTATGTAAGGAGGCTATCATCATGAAATACAGGAAGATACAATATCTCACATCGCTCTGTGCGCTCTTGCTTCTGACTGCATGTAGCGAATCTGGCGCTTCTGTCCAGGCGGGGAACCTAACTGCCTCAATCAGCTCTAGACAGGAGAAACCGATAGAGGCAGCGGATCAGATCTATAGCAGTTGGCAAGAGGCCTATGCCTCGGCCGTGGCCAGTATTGAGAAACAGATAGAAGATCTTTCTTCGTACGCTCAGCGCTTGACCAAGTGTTCCTTGTATGATTTGAACGAAGATGGGATAGATGAATTGGTCATTGTCTATCCGAACGGGGAAGATGCATTATCCTGCGCCTTGTGGACCTTCTCTGACGAACATCTGATCCAACTGGCAGACATGAATACAGCCACGCTTGCCGGCTTTGGAGCTGGTGGCATCAATGTAGTACAGTTCGAGGGGGAAAAATATTTCTGTACTTGGGCCTCTAATTCATCTCCCTGGGACGAGGAACGTGGGCTCTGGTACTATGACTGCTTCCTTTGGCCTTATCCGGAGGACCTAGATAAAACTCCTTACTTGTTCCCTCAATATACATTTGAATTCCGGTATTTCACCGGTGACGGTGGCAGCCCTATTTTCTCCGATGCATTCAGTTGTATCCAGAATATGGCACCGTTGTCTTTTGACCAGATGATCTCCATGAAAGAAATTTTCCTGGATCATCCGCTGGAACGGTTGTGTGATTCCTATGAGCCTGTGGGAATGACATTGGATGAATTATCCGCGCATCTAGCATAACTGACTGATTTTGATTTGTAATTTTAACAGGTTCTCTTGATAAAGCTGTGGCGGCTCTCATAAAGAGAGCCGCCATTTTTACTTTACCAGCTTGTGTGGTTACTGAGTACCCAAAGAAGAGTGCCATAACCAGAACGGAAACCATCAGTATAAGTCACACGTTTGACCTCGTTTCTGCAATTACCTTCAATGGTAATGATCTTATTTCCGTCCGTTTCAACGACAATCCCAATGTGACTGTGATCTTTGCCAGTCTTGGTAGGTCGAATGGTCACCAAGTCACCGGGCTGAGGATAGTTGGCGCTGGTGGGAGACGAAGAAATGGTAAATGCTCTGTGATTGTCATTGTACCAATCCCGCATAGTGGGAACATATGCCTCTTTCTTCACAAAGGGAGGGGCAGCAGTATCTTCGGTAGTCAAAATGCCTGCCTCATTGGCACACCAAGAGACAAACATTGCACACCAAGAATCGCTGGATCCATACCACTCCTGATATTTACTCCCGTCGTTGCCAACCTGATCTTCAGCTGTAGACACAAAAGTTTCCAAACTCATGAAATAATTCTCCTTTCAAATTTTGTTTGCAACGTACACTCCACTTGGACATAACGGTGAAATGGGTTGTCCTCCTCCACTTCGCCGGGAGGTGTTGCTGTAACATATATAGAGAAAACTGGATGGGATATGTAAACGGATTATTTAAGTTCCTTTCATTTTTAATAGTAACTTTTCTATTGCATTTACTATTTTAAAGCAATTGAAAGACTCTTATGAAAGTTCCATGCCTGAAGCTGATTTGGAATGATCTCAGTGGAACAGAGCACTATACGGCGATGGTTGAAACATTTGCTTTATATTGGGTCCATAATAACATTTATTTAAAATCCCTTGCAATTCATTTTTCGAGTAAAATGCTTCTTTAACAACACAATTTAACTATAGGAAAAACTCTAAACTAAGGAGGTATTCACTCTTCGCTCATTTTTAATCGACAGAAAAATCACTTACTTGAGTAAGCGATATAGATTGGAGGTGCATCCCCCATTTTCCCGGTATCTGGGCCGCTTCTCGATCCAGCCCAGACGGAGCAAGTCTTGGATCGCCCGCTTCACTGTGGAGCGGGACAGGTTCAGGTCCTGGGCAATGCTGTCTATGGCATACCAGCTTTCGCCGTCTTTATTAGCTCGATCATGGAGATAGAGACATACCATCTTGGCCCGGGAACTTAACTCTTGGTCGCCGTATACGGCATTGAAGAAACTCACACAGGCTCCTCCTCCCTCTTCTGCGTGTTGTAGCCCGTTTTCGGGGAGGGGCCTTCCTCATCTACGCACTCCTCTCCCCTCTGCTCTCGCTGCTGAGCGTGTAAAATCGCCTGAACCAGTTCCCGCTTTCCTGCATAGATCACTTTTCGGGCCGCTCGTTCCGGAGCCTGGTATGGTTCCTCAAAGGTGATTCCCCACTCTAAAAATAAGCGGAGCTTTGTCCTCATAGGATAGGTGCCGGTCTTCATCACGATAAATTCTCCCTTCGGGAGCGCTTTGAGTTCATCCGGTGTCATCAACGCCCGTTCCATCATTTGCAGAGACTGGCTGGGATCATTCTTTCCCTTGGAGACAGAGCCGCTCATCACAGTGCGGCTGCCCAAGGCTTTGGACAACACCTCGGCGGTCTGGGAGTTGGGGGCAAAGCCTCCGAAAATGGTGTCTTGGCAATTGTCTGCCAGTATTTCTGCTCCCTCTTTCCCATAATTTTTCTCCAACTGGGCCAGTGATTGAATAATGGGCACCATGGTCAATCTCCGGGAGCGCCCAGCAGAAAACAGAGACAGTACATCAAAGGGCGGCATCGTGCCGAACTCGTCGCACAGAAATACAACCCGATTAGTCAATTTTCCGCCGCGTTTTTCCGCCACAGTAAACAACTCCCGGCTCAAATTTTGGATCAATAGACCGGCCATGAAGTTCTTGGTGCTGTCCTCCTCGGGTAAAACCAGAAAGATGATACACTTCTGTGAGGCAAAAGTTTCTGCATCAATGGAGCTGTCAAAGCAGAGCACCTGCTCCAACTCCGTATCCAGGAACGCGTTCAGCCGGGACAATACCGTGGACATAACAGAGGCCATTGCCTGATCCGACGTGTGCAGGGCAGAGGCCGCCAGCATCCGGGCCTTGTGGTCATCCGGAAGGAGGCTCATCAGCGCCTGAAAACCATTCCTCCCCCGGCTTCTGGGATCGGGGGCCAGGAGATCCTGGATCAACTTGAACACAGATACAATGTGGCGGACGTCCGGCTCATCTTTGCCCGGCGGCAGATACTGGGCCAGCAGCAGCGTGACCGAGGCCATCAGGCCCTCAGCCGCTTCGTAGAAATAGCTGTTTTCCCCGTACTGAGCAGCGTCGCCCGATGGGTTGATGATGGACTTGGCCAGAATCTTGGTGTACTTCTCTGCCGCTGCCGCATAGTCGATCGCGTTCGGAAATTCCCGGAACAGATCCATGTAGTGATTGATCAGGGTCAGCAAATTGTATCCGTCAGAATGCATGGGATTCCGCAGGTCGATGACCGATACCCTATAACCGTAGTATTTTCCCGCAATAGTACCATAATTTCTGGCCAAGTCTCCCTTTGTGTCCAGGGCGAAAATACTCATTCCGCTGGCACAGGCATACTCCAGGTTGGGATACAGGAAGAAGGCGGTCTTGCCCACGCCGCTGGCCCCTATCATCAGGCAGTGGATGTCGTCGCAGTCCACCAGAGCGTGGATCGTTTGGTGCGCCCAGAGCCGTTTGGGGACCGGCGGGTGAATAGCCCTGCCAAACAAATGCAGCTCCGGCGGCACAGGCGGCTTTCCGACAGAACCAAGGACCAGCCCCTGGGCTTGGGGACGCTGCTTGCCGTTTCTCCACGCTTGCGGCGTGAACGGAATGTTCTGATAGGTCTTGGAGATCTCTTTCGGAGTCGCCCAGCGTGCGGTTCCATACTGACCATCTCCCACCGTGCGGCTCTTGATGTTGTCCAGTGTGTAGTGCTGGGAGAGCATGGCCAGTCCGCCGATTACAAGGATTGCAGCCGCGGCAAACAAAATCAGCGGCCATACATTGTCCCGCATCGCATCACCTCATTCCCATTGCCATGCCTTGTTTTGGCGCTTCCCGCAGTACACACAGATCGTCATTCCAGTCCTTCCGCTCCGGGATCAGACGGTCTGAGGCGATATGGAACTGCTCCCCTATCTGTTCCGCCATCCGCAAACTGGCCTCATGTCCGGCCCGGTCATTGTCCAGGCACAGGTACACCGCCTGGGGCGTTTTCATCCTCTGGAGCATAGTCAACACCGGAATGGGAGACGTTCCGCAGCAGGCCACATAGCTGTGTTCGTTCCAATCCTCTGGGTAGAGGGAGAGATACGACAGAAGGTCAATGGGCGCCTCAAATACAAACAGGCTTCCGTCTCTGCCCAAGTGGTGGAAGCTGTATCGGGGATCGCTGCCCTCCACGTTTTGCCGGAACGCCTTTCCAATACTGTTGGTGCTCCGCTTGTGAGCATGGCGGGCAGTGCCGGTCTCATCCTTACCGACAAACACCACGTTGTGGTACGTTTCATCTTCATAGAGCACCCCCGCCCGTGCGAAGTATGTGATCACATCCCGATCAATATGCCGGTGCTTCATCAGGTAGGCATACACCCGGCGCATATTCCGGTTGGCGGGAGGCAGCACAAACGGTTTGGTAGGTAGCGGGGCTTTCTCCCTTGCCTGCGGATAGCACTGTCCCTGCTCCCCGCCCAGGAGTATCGTCACCGCCTCTGGGAAAGTCATTCCGTAGTGTGTTCGGACAAAATCAATGGCGTGACCGCCGGTTTGGGTCTCGTGGTCAAACCACTCGCTGCCTCGGATGGTCACACTGTGGTCGGAGTCCAGCCGGTAGTCCCGGCCGGAGGGAAGGATCTTTTCCCCCTGCCGCTGAAGGAACTCAGCCAGATCCACCTCATTGGCTTGGCGCTTCTGCTCTTCTGTAAAGTAAATAAAGGTTCCCATAGACACACCTCGCATCGCTATCATTTTAATTGAATTTCCTCATTCTCATGGTCATCGGCCTTATGGCCCATGGCCATTTTCTTTTCCAGAAGCTGCCGCCGGCGTTTACGGTCGATTTGAATGCCGCGCTGCATGGTGTCCGTCATACAGCGCTCCTCAAAGATCCTGCCCATGTGGTAGAACATCCGGGAGATTGCCGCAGCCACAGCAGGCCCTTTTTCCTGTTCTGAGGGTTTGGAGCGCTCCGGCGCAGTAGGATGAATGGAGTCATCCTTTTTCAGTGTCTCTGCCTGGTTCCCGTCAGGCTGAGTATCTGGTTGTTCTGAGATATTCGGTATCTCTGCTCGTTCCTGCGAAAGATCTTCAGAAATTGACTCGGTCTGTGACAGCCGCAGGGCCTCCTGGATCACCATGTTGCGCACCGCCTTGAACTCTTTCTGCTGGGAGAGCGGCACGTGCTTGGGTGGCTGCTGGGAATAGGTGCGGAAGATCTCCTCCTGCATCTGATACCACAAATCGTAGGCGGCGGCCACACGCTCATCTTGGGCCAGCTCATCCACGATCTCATCCACAATGGCCTTCGTTTTAGGCGGCAGGTAGCCGTACACCTTTTTACCCTTTGTGGTTTGAAGCCGCAGAGCGAGCGCAGTGGTTAGTTGCTCCAAACGCGGATTGTCTCTATCACCATTCCGCATCTGTCGGATCAGCTCCTCCATGGCCAGCCGTGCCTCCCGCTGGATGGCTGTCCGATACTCCGTCTTCTGCTCGTAGACATGGAACAGGTCATCCCGGAAGATTCTCCGGGCGAAGGCGGACTTGACCTGCTGGATGCCCTGTTTGGTCAAGTATCCCTCCTTAGGATCAGAGGAGAACACCACCATATGGATGTGGACGCTTTGCTCCTTCCCGTGGAAGGCGGCGTACCAACGCAGGTGGTCCGGCGAGATTTTATAACCCTTTGCGATGTCCGGGAGGCAGGCATTGACCAGTGCGCGCCAATTCTCCGCCGTGTCATAGCCCAGCCGTTCCGCGTCCTCCCGGCGGATGGCGACCACCGGCGTCCACACATTTCCTGTGTGATCCGCCACCTCCCGAATCGCTTGGGAGAGGTTCTGCACCTTGCCGCCCGGCCCCCAGAGGCCGTGCTCTCCCTGGAGCTCTACGCCGGGGCGGTGTGCCACATAGTCTAGGTAGTTCTCCCGCTGACTCATGGCCTCCACAAAATCCTCCCGCACCTGTTGGATAAAGACGGAGGCGGTTTCCCTGGTGGGGTTGGACTGGTAGTCCTCATACTCCAGCAGCTCCTGAGCGTCTGGGAAATCCCGAAGGAGCCTGCGGATGTACTCCTGCTGTTTTTTCGTGGCAGGCCGGTCTCCGTGCTCCTCCAGGAGCACCTCCACACCGGGGCGAGTCGCCACATACCGGGTTCGGTTGGCCAGCTTGGCCGCGTCCCGACCTCCCTTCAGGTAGGGAGACATGAACCGAATGCGGCTCATAGGCCATCATCCAAGAACCGCCGCTGCTGGTCCAGCGCGCGGTCAAAGCTGATCTGACCGTTGGTGCGCTTCACCTCGTCCACCGCAAAGGCGCGCAGCTCCCGCCGGTTGATGGGATCGGCACGGAAATGAGCGGCGATGGTGTGTCCCATCATGTTCAGCTCCACACACCATTTGAAGATCATGGTGCGCAGCCGGTTGGAGTTGTCCGCCACGATTCCGTGGAGTGTATCCACCAGGGCCTGGGACAGGTACTCTGAGGTGTCCTCGGCAGCCAGGTAGCCCATATAGAACCGCAGGGCTTTTTCGATGAACTCACTGCGGGTGCTGCAGTTGTCCTCCTCCAGCCAGCTGTCCATGCGGCGGATCACACGGGGGGACAACCAAACCGCAGTCCTCTTCTTGTTTTCTTCTGACATATCTGCTGCCTCCAATCAAAAATTTCTTGAAGAGTGGTTGAGGGTGGGGTACAATAGAGATACCAAGTAGTGCATCGGGAGGTGTCTTCTGTGAGTAAAATCTACACGGTGCCAGAACTGCAGACCGTACTTTCGCCCATCTTTCGTGAGCACGGAGTGAAGAAAGCAACCCTGTTCGGCTCTTATGCCAAGGGGGCCGCAACCTCGCGCAGCGATGTGGACCTGCTGGTGGACAGCGGCCTGCGCGGCTTGGCGTTTTTTGGTCTGCTGGAGCGGGTGAGCGAGGCTCTGGAGACGCCGGTGGACCTGATCGACGTGACCCAAATCGAGAAGGGGTCTGAGATCGAGCAGGAGATTCAGAGAAGCGGGGTGGCTCTGTTTGAACAATAAGGACCAAATTGTTCTGCGCAAGATCCAGGGACACATCGAGTCCATCCTGCGCTACTGCGAGGGAATCCAAAGTTTTCAGGAGTTTCAGAGCAACTCCATGCGGGTAGAAGCTACGGTGTTTAACCTCATGCAGATCGGTGAGCTGGCAAAGGAGTCCCTCAGCGATGAGGTCAAAGCGCAGCTCACCACAATCCCGTGGCCGCAGCTGTACGGTATGCGCAACCGGATCGTGCATGGGTACTCCGGCGTAAATATGAACATCGTATGGGATACGATCCAGATGGACCTGCCGGAACTGCTGAGCGAACTGCAGGCCATTCAGACAGGAGTAGAGTAAGGATAGAACGCGAGATCAGGAGAAAATCTCCCGGTCTCGCGTTTCGCCGTTTTTATGACCGTGACACAGCGCAACCCCTTGCTGCACCGCAGGTTCAGGGGGTGACGACCACCTCAAACCGCAGAAGCCTGTGATTCCGACCACCTAGGCCGAATCCGGAAAAGCCCCGCACTGCGGGGCTTTGTGGGTGGGAGGCGGTCGCTTGCGACCACCTCCCTTTATCCTCGTACTAAAATCGAACGCCCCCAATCCCAGGGAAATTTGCGGAAATCCGCCCAACAGTGCCTCCTATCCGCCGGGGGTATCCCAGCCCGGCCTCTCAGGACAGCGGGGCACACGGAGGCGGACGCGGCCACAAAGGGGGCTCCTTTCTCACGGCTGTTCTCCGTCCTGCCCCTGACCAGCAGTTGCAGGTGCTGCCGCGCTCTTGGCCTGCGCACTCCGTGCTGGACGCTTTGGCCTGGGCCGTGCAGCAACCGGCCGACACTTGCTGTCCAGGTAGGCGCGAGTGTCCGCGGGGACATAGGTCTCATACAGCTCCTCCAGGGCTCGCTCCAGTTCCTTCTGAGGCGAGCCCTTCTGCTGCTTCTGCAGAAAATATCGGAGGGCATCCAGCCGCTCCGGTTCCATTGACACCTTCAGTTCAATCTTTTCCATCTCATCCTCCTTCAGAATGTGTGGAACTCCATCCAGAACGCGTTTTCCAGTTCCTCCGGGCGGAAGGTCTCCGGCTGAGCAAAGCGCTGGGAGAACTGATCCAGCTGTTCCTGGGTGAGGGAACAGAACTCGCCGTAGTCCGTATCCCCCGCCAGGAAAAACGTACCGGAGATGATGTCCCGGCCTACCCGGCGGTTGCCCTCCAGACCCACGAGCTTGCCCTCCTCGTTGCACACCAGACAGACGCCGTCCAGGTAGACGATCTCAATGAGGCCGCCCACCATCTGCTGCATGGCCTCCAGTGTGTTTGGAATGGTCACCTCCTCCGGGGCCTTACCAGGCTCCACCTTTAGGACCGTGATCTCCGGTTCCTTTTGGAGCGCTGTTTCTTCTATATACTCCATGTTCGTTTCCTCCTCCTATCATGTGGGCAGATAGTATCGCGGGTTCGTGCGTTCTCCGTTGACACGCACCTCAAAGTGCAGGTGGGGACCGGTGGAGCGGCCGGTGGAACCAGACAGAGATACAATGTCTCCCGCCTCCACCGTCTGTCCCACTCGGACCAGCAGCTTGGAGTTGTGGGCGTACAAAGTGGACAGGCCATTTCCGTGGTCCACCACCACGTAGTAACCATAGCTGCTGTTGTACTGGGACACGGTGACCGTGCCGGAAAGAGCTGCCCGAACTGGTGTGCCGGTAGGCACAGACAGGTCCATGCCGGTGTGCCCTCTTGTCTCTCCGGTGAACGGATCTTTGCGGTAACCGAATTCAGAGGTGACCCGGCTCTGCCACCCGGAACCGATGGGGGAGCAGAATCCGTCCGCGCCGATGTAAGGAACATCTGCGCCTGGAATCCACCCCTCCATTCCAGTGGAGGAACCGTAGAGCACCAGATTGTAAATGCTGTCCGCGTTTCGCTTCTGCTCTGCTGAAATCGTGAGCCCTGTTTCTGCAGAGACATTGCTCCAAATAGTTTCCAGGTCTGTGATTGGGACAGCCACCGTGTAGGTCTCCTCCTGCTCCACTTCGTTCCCGCCATCATCCGTAACGGTCACAGTGCGGGTACGCTCCTCATAGGTGACAAAGCAGTCCACGAAATCCTGATCCGCCGCTGACTGCGGGTCATCCGCACCGAAGTACAGAGCATAAAAAATCGCCTTGACTCGGGTATCGTCAAGACGTTTGTCCCCTTCTGTCATACGGTTGATTTCCTCTGTCAGCTCGTCCAGCTTAGAGAAACTGGACTGCATGTCTTCCATGTAGGTTCGGTACTCCGCTGGGACGCTCTCCGGCAGAGCCCCGCCGTGGAAGCACAGCTCCACCATGCTGGTGTTGTGCTCCGAAGTTCCGCCCAGAAGGCAGCACAGCAGAGCGACTACCAGAATAACTGGGGAGAAAATCGCCGCCAGCACCCAGCCGATTTTTCTGCGGCTGCTTTCATCGGTCAGGGTCAGGAGCACGGTCCTGGCCAACACCGCGGCAGAACTCATGCCCCTAACTCCTCCAGCGCCAGGAAGTAGGCGTAGGTCTCAGGCGCCGCTTCCTCCAGCGCTTTCATACGCATCTTGTCGCCGTTCCAGTCAGTCCAGTATTCAAAGAACTCCGCAAAATACTCATGGGAGTTTTCTGCTGAGTACTCTCCCAGTACCTTGCTGGCAGGCTCCGCCTCCTGGCGGTATAGATGGTCAACCTCCGCGGGAAAGCCAAGCGTCTGATGATAGAAGTGTCCAAACTCATGGACCACGCACGTGGGAACCTTTGCGCAGATCTTTTTCTGCTGATAGTTGGTAAACCCCGTGCAGGACATCCCCAGCTCATCTCCCAGGGCGTCTACCGCCCAGCTGTCCACATGGAAGGACCAGTCCCTCTGGATGTACTCGTCCAGAATGGACTCGGGTACTTTCTGGATCTCGCGCAGATACGGTCCCAGGTCCGCTTCATCTGGGTTGTGAACATCCCAGGTCTCTACCACGTCCGGAACTTCTGTCTGAAGGCCGTTTTCATGGAGCTGATACAGAAGCTGCACAGCCTCTCCCCGGGTGACCAGCTCCAGCGGTTCCGCATTCCCGCCGCACAAGCCATTTTCCCAGCCGACCCGGATGTAGTTTTCCGCCGCAGTCAGCGGCACTCCGTCTTCGTAGAACTCATAGGGATAGACCGGAACGTCCTCCGCCGCAAAGGCGCTGGCGTACACTGCGGAGCGGCACATCCCGGTATCCGGGCGGAGCATCGCGTCCATATCCAGCCATCCCTCCCGATAGGCCTGGGACAGCTCGGCCTCACCAATGGGGGCATCCAACGCTTGTTCATACCCCTGTCCATAGGCGCGGCAGAGCATCACCGCCCACTGCCGGATGGTGATGGGATCATCCGGCGAGAAGGTGTCCTCCCCGGTCCCCTGGGAAATCCCGTGCTCCACAGCGAAGACGACGCCGTCGTACCAGGGGGAGGTTGGCTCTACATCCCGGAACATAGGCGGTTCCGCCGCAGAGGCGCCCAGCGCCAACTGCAGACAGAGCACTGCGGCTGCTCCAGGGAGCGCCAGCCATTTATGGAGTTGTTTCATAGACGTTTTCCTCCTATTTTGGTAAAAAGAAAGCCGGGACACTCCCGGCACAAACATCTTTATATTTTCAACTGCTCATAAAGCAGGAACAGGGCAGATCCTCCGTCGAGAAAATCTCGGGAAGCGTGAGCTGCGCCTCATCCGCCAGAATAAAATCCCGCCAGGCAAAGTCACGGCCCAGACCTCGCACGGTCCGCAGATTCGGCTTGGCATTGTCCTCAATAGCCAGAGCTCGTTCCAGCAGTTCCGGATATTGGTGGTACAGGGTGCGGATCTCCCGGGGCTTCATGGACGGGCAGAAAAAACAGGAGGACTTGCCGGGCAGAGGCAGGCCCGCGCTCTGGATAGCTCGGACGCAGTCGCCGCGATCCCACCCCCAATCCATGAGGGGATACTCCTTCCGGTATTTGGGATCCTGGAGGTCATGGGGCAGCGCTTTGGTGCGCCGGCGCTCCTCCCCAGCGTCGTAGCCGATCAGCTTCACCACCTTCTCACCCTTTGCCCAGGCATCCCGGCAGCCGGGGTGGTGGTTGCAGAACTTTTCCTGGGGCGTTACCTTGTGTTTCAAGGAACACTTTTTGTGGCCGTAAGCGATGGAGGGCAGACTTCCGGACCTCAGACACTCCTGCTCCAAAGTCAGCCGCTCGCCGTCCTTTGTCGTGTACCACACCCTGGTAATGGGCGGCATCCCGTGCTCCAGCAGCCAGCGCTCCATGATCTCCAGGTATTCATAGGTATGTGGCTGTTCTCCACCGGGGTCCGCAAAGAGGATCAGGTCCACCGGGACCTGCCGCTGCCAAAGGCCCACCAGCATGGCCGTGGAGTTTGTTCCACCGCCATATCCCACTATCGTCATACGCCTCCCGCCGTTCCAAACAGCGCGCTCTTATGCTTGGGGGCGATAACCTGGAGGAGGTAACGCTCCTTGCCGCATTTGTAGAGGCAGTTCCCCTTCTGGGCCTGACACACTAGTTCGTACTCGAATTTCTCCAGCTGCAGATTGTCCATGTAGAACCGCCCGTCAATAGCTCCGGGGTTGAACAGGAACTGGTGGGTGGGGATGGCAAACAGAGGCCGGGTGAGCTCCCGGATGCCCGGCTGGTCAAAGTCCTCCAGGTTTTGCGAAGCCAGAATCAGGGAGGACTCCTTCTTCCGCACCCGTTTCAGACAGTTGCGGATGTAGGTCACTGCGGTGGGATTTGTGAGCCATAAGTAGAGCTCGTCAATGGCGGCCACGGTATTTCCGGCGGTAAGCAGCTGGTCGGACATGTAGGAGAGGACGGTAAACAGCAGGGTGTCCCGCAGGTTCTGAGCTACGTTGTCCAGGCCCTTCACACAGAACACCAGGAAGCGAGAGGAGGAGATGTTGGTATGTCCGTTGAAGAATCGAGCGTCCGCCCCCTTGCACATGGAGTGGAGACCCAGCAGCAGGTCCCGGAGCATCTCCCTGGGGTAGAGCTGGAGTTTCGCCTCCTGCTCATAGTGCTCATAGGCTGCCTCAATAACGTCATACAGGTCAGAGAGGATGGGATAGTCTGTTGGGACCATTGCTGTGAAGTCCGTTTTGTCGGAAATCCCCCAGCTCTGGTAGAGCCGCTCGATCATCAACTCCAGGGCGTCGATGTGCGGGGTATCGAAGTCCTTATAGACCCGGAAGATGTCCCGCAGGAAGGAGATGTGCTGGGCCAGGAGGGTCCCACGAAAGGCCGCGGGCTCCTCCGGGTCATCTGGATCGCTCCCGTCGTCCCACCGCCTGGGCTCCAGCAGGTTGATGCGGTACTGGCCGCTGAGAAAGTCCAGGAAGCAGCCGCCCAGCTTTCCGCACAGCTCCTCCATCTCATGCTCCGAATCCAGGGAAATGACCGATTTTCCCGCCAGAGCCACGTTGCACAGCAGGAGCTTCAGCAGGAAACTCTTGCCCTGGCCGGAGTTGCCCAGGATGATGGCGCTGCCGTTGGTCTTGTCCGGGGCCCGCCGGTCCAGGTCCAGAATGATGTTGGTTCCGTACTTATCCCGGCCAATGTAAAATCCCCTGGGGTCGGTCTTGCCGGAGTAGCTGATGGGGTACAGATTGGCCGCGCTGGAGGCGGGGAGCACCCGCTCAGCAAAGGAGCCGAAGGTATTCTTTCCCGCTGGATTGACGGAAAGAAACCCCTCCCGCTGACGCAGGAGCAGCGGGTCCGCGGAGAGCTTGGAGCGAAGGAGGACGGCTTGGACTGCGTCCTTCAGCCCCCGCAGCTCGTCCAAAGATTTGGCCGAGAGCTCCAGAAACACCGCACAGTGGACCAGCGGCTCCTGATTCCGGCGCAGGCCCCGGATGAGTTCTTCCGTGTCCTGAAGTTTGGCCTCCGCTGTGACGCTCTGCTTCATGTTGTTTAAGTTGCTCCGTTCCATGCGGGTCTTATTGGCGGCGGCATGTAGAATGGCATTCTCCTCGGCGGCCGTGACCTCCCGCGTGGACAGATGCAGGGTGACGCCCTCCATCTCTCCCAGCCGCCGGAGGAGGGCCAGCTCCTCCGTGATGGGCGGGTAGGCCCGCAGGGCCATGACCGTGCGGTAGGTCCCGCCCAGGATGTAGTGGTCCGTGTTGAACTTCACCGCCGCTGGAGCGATCAGGTCCAGAAACTCCTTGGGCCTGGGGGGAGCCGCTTCCGCAGCCGGTTTCTTTTTCTGCTTTTGATTCTTAGCCATGCGCTGTCACCGCCCTCTCTCCATCCACATCCTCCGGGGCCTCAGTCAGGAGCTCCTGGCGGTAGTAGACCGACAGCAGCCGCTTCACATCCGATTCTTCCGCTAAATGCAGAGAGAGACCGTGACCAGAGAGCGCCTTCTCGGTCTGCCGCAGGCCGCTCTCATCCGCAGCCGATTTCTCATCCAAACGCTGAACGAGGACAAACTCCCGGGCAGAGGCGGAAGCGGACTGAATGGTATCCAGGTGCTCCGAGTCCTGCCTCAACAGTTCCCGCAGGGCCGGATTCGTCTCCTCCTCCAGGCGGGTGCGATAGAACTCTCGGTTCTGCCCAAAGGTCTCCTGGGAGTCCAGGGCCAGCAGTTCCAGGTCCGGCTTTGCCTTGAGCAGCGCCGTGAACGCCTGTACCCGCAGCCGGATCGCTTCCACGGACAAAACGGAGAGATTATCTGGGTATACCAGAAAAAATACCAGCTCCTCATTCCCGGCAGTAAGGCCGTGGGCATTGATCCGGCGGATTCCCATGAGCTGCCGGGTGGTCTGCCGCTGTTTCAGTAGCTGTTTTTGCTTTCGATTCATCAGTTCAACCCCCATTCGTAAGATTGCCGCCGCAGAAAGAGAAAGCACGCCGCCCGCCACAGAAAGTCCAGAATGCTGGAACCGTCTACTTGAATGGACAGGAAGGCGTACAGAGCTGTGATCACCAGAGGGGCCATGCCGATCCCCTGGGCCAACGCCAGAACGGAGAGGATAAGGCAGACACCCAAAATGGCGATGTCCCGCAGAAGCCATAGCCACAGCATAGGCTTGGCCTTTAAATTTTCCGGATAGATAAACAATAAAATTCCCTCCCGAAATGGAAAAACGCCGCTGGATGGTCCAGCGGCGCTCTTACCTGTTATTGAATTTATGGGTCCTCACTGAGGATAAAATAGATGGGGTACTCCGTTTTGATAGTCCATCATAGAGATGTGTTTACGGATGATTACTTTCGTTTAAATATTTTATGTATAATAAGCAATATTATACTTTATAAACATATAGGCCTATAGAAAAAATTATAATGAGAAATTATTTTGAAATTAGTTGTCGCAAATAGTAAATATTATCTGAGATGCTAACTGATCAATGCCTAACATTAAAGTTTTAGGTTTAAATATTCTGTATATACCTTTCTATAACGTAGTTCCTATCAGAGGGCTGCCCCCGCAGATGATATCTACCGGAGGCAGCTTTGCCCCGTCCAATTTTGTGATGTCTCCCACATGCTCCATCTGCGGGAAGCGCCGCTGTGTCACGGAGATGGGAAAGGGCTCGATCTCACTGGCCCACAGGGGGGCTACCCCGCAGCGCACCGCCGCGAGGGGGAATCCTCCAATGCCGTCAAAGAGACTGCCCATAGTAAGTACGCTCATCATGATCTCCTCCTTTTATTTCGCTACCGCTTGGGCGATGGTCCGGGTGGTGTTCACTGCGGCTTGGGCGGTGTAGACGGCGGACATGATGTTTGCCCGGGTGGTGGTGTCCAGGCCGAAGGTTCCGGCAATCCGGGGCACCTCGTTGGCGGACAGCATGAGACCAAGTCCAAGCAGTGCGTTCTCCCGAAACACCATAAGGCCGGCTATCAGAATGGTGGATTGGAGAAAAGCGGTGAGGCACAGGCCAATGACCTGCTTACACCACTGCACGAAGGCGTCCCCATATCCCCGCGGGATGGAGAACATATAGAGACTCCCCACCGCGATCTGGATCAGCAGGATACCGCCCCGCTTCAGATTTGCGAAAAACACTTTGATCACTGCGTAGGCCATTAAAATCACGCAGAATAGAAACATGATGGGGCTGGTGAGGATGGTCAGGCCCAGGCTGGTGGTGCTCATCACGTCCCCAAGAGTCTCCGCCTCTCCCAGCTCCGTCAGGATCTGCTTTCCCACCTCCCCGATGCTGGAGCCATATCCAGTAAGGCCGGCGGCAAACGTGCCTTGAAGGGTAACAGATAACTCATACAGCCGTACCGGCAGGGTAGAAAAAAGCGAGACCGCGAAAAATCCTTTTAAGATATTCAAAGCAGTCTGCTGAATATTGGCCCGGCCGCTGGCGTATTCGATCCCACACTCAAAAGCGCTGACTACCAGACTCACAGCAAACAAGGCCCAGGCCAAGCGGGAGAAGAACAGGATAATGGACTGCACCCAGTCCAAATCGAACAACTCTACTCCCATGTTGCCCATCACCGCAAAAAAATTGCCTAAGAACCCAACTATCTGGCTGTAAACCCAGTCCAATAGAGCGTCCAGAACGGTTCCGGCCGCAAAATCCCAGATAAACATACCGTGTTACCTCAGAGTCCGACGATTCCCCAGATATAATTGGGGGCAAGCAAGATGAAGATGAGGCAGACGAAGAGAATCGCGGGACCCGTCCACTCAAACTGGCCATGTTTCCGATAATCAAAGTAAGCCATGGCCAATTTTACGAAGAAGGCGATGGCGATCACCATGCTCAGAGCGGGAAATACGACACTGTCCACCACGGTCTTGATCTGGCTGGAGGCGTCCGTCCAGGTCTGCTCTACAGCCCCGGCTACATCGCCGGCGGCCATAGCAGGGACGCAGAGCAGGCCCGCCATCAGGAAGACAGAGAGGAACACAAGCATCCATTTTCTTCGATTCACAAAGATTCCTCCTTATTAAAATGTAAAGGCCGCCCCGTGAAAGGGGCGGCCTCTCAAAACTATGGATAGATCAATAGCCGGTGCGGGGCAGGGGCTGGGAGGGCTTGTAGACCGTGGTCACCCAGCGGGAGACCGCCATGATCCACTGGCCGTCATAGATGCCGCCCACGTCCGCCGTGTTGGTGAACTTGGTGCCGCCGGTGAGGCCGGAGAGCACTGTACAGGTTACCTGGGGTGCCTCTACCTGCCGGAAGTTGGAAGGTACCACGCCGAAGGAGACCATGAACTGGGTCACGCACTCGTTGGTGGCCAGTCCCAGGGCTGCGGGGGAGGCGTCCAGCACATAGTTTTGCTGGGTGGACAGGTTGTCCGCCAGGGTGCGCCAGGCCCCGTTGGACAGGTTGGTCTGGTACACGATCTTATAGTTTCCGGGGATATTGTAGGTGCCGGTGACAATCTTGTCCAGACGCACCGCCTGGGTGGACAGGGTGTCCCGCCAGAAGAAGGAGGTGAGGCTGGTGGTGGAGTTGTTGGCGATGTTGGCGAAGTCATAGCGGATGGACTGGCCAGGCATGACCTCCACATAGCCGGTTTTCTGGATGGATACGTTGGTGTAGAGACTCTTGTTGGTCATGGCTGCCTTCACGATCTGACCTTCAAACTCGATCTCCACCTCAATGGGTGTCTTGTCCAGCCCATAAAAGTCCGCTGCCTTGGACTCCACGATTTTGTACCGGCCCAGGGGCAGGGGGCGAGAGGCGGCCACACCGTTCTTGTCCGTCCGAATGGTGTCCACTAAATTGCCAGTCTTTGCATTGTAAATTTCGAACTCTGTGTTGGGAATGGGCGTCCCGGCGGGCCAGCCGTTCATGGAGTTATAGTCCGCCGCGGTCTTGGTCACCTGGATCTGACCTGTAATGGGGGTGTTTTCCCACTCCACCAGGGTAGTCTCTCCGCTCTGGACATAGACAGTTTTCATCTGGGTGTCCGGGATATACCCATCGTTCTCCAACTCCCGCAGATAGTAGCGTCCGGCGGGCAGATTCTCGAACCAGGCATAGCCCCGGTCATCTGTGGTCTGCTGCCCTATGGGGGTGTTGGTATCATCGTACAGCAGGAACGTCACGCCGTAGATGTCCTCGCCGGTAGTGCTGTCCGTCTTGTGGAGTAAAATTCCGCTGACTGCCTCATTTTCTATCTGAAGAACTGTAGTTTCGCCATTTTCTACAGTGAAATAGACGGGAGTGCTGTCCAGTTTGAAGCCCTCTGCCGCCTCGATCTCCACAGCATAATAGCTGCCGTCCTCCAGGGGCAGGAATACTCGGCCATCGGAGTCGGTGGTTACTGTGTCCACCAGAGCGTCGTCCATGCGGCGGATTTCAAAGGTGACATTGGGGATGCGCTGAGTTTTGTCGGCGGAATTGACCTTGACCAGTTCCACACCGCCCACACGCTGATTGTAAAATGTGAGGTACTGCCCCTCGCCCTCCTTGATGAGAATGCTCTGCGGGGTTCCATCCAGCACAAAGCCGTCTGCCGTCTTGGTCTCCCGTGCGATGATGGTAGTACCGGGGGCAAGGTCGGTGAGGACGATCTGGCCGTTTCGGTCGGTGACATACTCCCCGTTGCTGGGGCCCAGGGGCGTGCCCGCGCTGTCGGTAATCAGGAAGGTAACGCCCTCCAGTGGTTCATAGTCGGTCCCTTCGATGTATTTCTGGATGGTAAGCGTGGTGCCGGGAGTATTATAAAACGTCAGCGTCTGGGTATCCTTCGGATTGACCTCTACCGTCTGGATTCGGGTGTCCTCATCAATGGTGTAGCCAGGGATTGTCTTGGTCTCCTTGACCACGATGGTGCCGGTGATCCCGCTGATGCGTATCTCGCCATTGGCGTTGGTGGTGTAGAGGCCTTTGCTGGACAGGTGGCCGTTGGCGTCATCCACATATCCTCCATCGGCGTAAGTCAGCTCGAACTCGACCCCAGCGAGCGGTTCCAGCGTCTGGGAGTCCAGTTTCCGAATGACCAACGTTCCTGCCTGCTGGTTATAGAAACGCATCGTCTGCGCCTCTCCACCCGTGATTTCAATAGATTTCGGGGCGCCGTCCAGGACGTACCCCTCCACCGTCTTGATTTCCCGGGCGGTAACAGTGGTACCGGGCTCCAGATCGTCGATGACGATGCGGCCAGCCTCGTCGGTGATGTACTCGCCGTTGGAGGGCCCCACCACCGCGCCGGAGCTGTCCGTGACCAAGAAGGTAACACCTTCCAGAGGCGTAGTCGTGCCCTCGATGTACTTCTCAATGACCAAGGTAGTGCTGGGGGTGTTGGTGAAATACAAGGTTTGGGTGTCGTTTGGATGTACCACCACGGTCTGGGTCTGGGAGGTGGGATCAATGGTATAGCCGGAGATGGTCTCCACCTCCGTGACCACCAGGGTGCCCACCACCCCGTCGATCTGAATAAGACCATTCTTGTCGGTCTTGTAGATACCGTTGCTGGAGATGTAGCCGTTTTCATCTGGTACATACTCTCCGGTGGAGGTAGTTACCTTGAAAGTGACCCCCTCCAGGGGTTCGCCAGTGAGGGAATCCCGTTTGTCGATGATCAGGCTGCCCGCCTTGGAGTTGGTGATGACCACCGTCTGGGTGTCTCCGCCCTCCCCAATGACTACGTTGGTGGAGGGAGCGTCCATCACATAGCCGTCCGGCGCTTTGATCTCCGTCAGCACATATGCGCCGGGGGCCAGGTTGGTGATGTGGATCTCGCCTGACGAATCAGTAGTGAAAATTCCGTTCTGGGTGAGAGTGCTGTCGCCGATCACCCCGTCCAAGCCGACTTCGCATCCGCCCGCCGTAGTCACTCTGAACTGGGCATCGGAGAGCACCCGGCCCGTGGCGCTGTCCCGCTTCTGGATGATCAACTCACCCTTGGGCTGGTTAGCAAAGGTCAGGCTGACCGTCCGACCCTCTCGAATCTGGATAGTCTGGGATTGGGTGTCGATCAAGAATCCCGGAGGCGCCTGTGTTTCGGTAACGATGATGCTTCTGCCGGGGTCCAGGCCCTCAATGCGGATTTCTCCGTTCTCATCGGTCCGGTAGATACCGTTGCTGTCGCCGATGAGAGTCCCATCCGCATACATAACTTTGAACTCTGCATTGGACAGAGTCACACTGGGGTTGGTGGAGCACACCTTGCGGATCAGGAGGTTCCCGTTCGGCATATTTTCAAACCGCACGGTCACAACAGACTGCTCGCCGCTGTCCGCCAGGTAGATGGTTTCAGAGGACTGGATGATGCTGTATCCGTCCGCGGGATCAACCTCCTCCAGAATATAGGTACCCGCAGTGAGGCCGGTCCAGATGGCGGTGCCGTTCTTCCCGGTGACTTTCTGACTAATCACGGTGCCTCCAGTGCCCGAGGTGCCGCCGAGGAACTTCAGTTGGAACGTGGCCCCAGCCAAGGCCTCGCCGGTGACACTGTCATATTTTTCCACAATAATTGCGTTGAGGGGGACGTTTTCAAAGGTCACGGTTCGGGTCTCCCCGCCGTGGAGAATGACTGTCTGCCTAGTGGGCTCTTTGAGTTGGAACCCAGGGGCCGGCTCCACCTCCTCGACGGTGTACTCACCAGGATACAGGCGGTGGCCCAGCTCGTGGAGCTTGATCTCGCCGTTGGCGTCGGTGAGTAGTTCCCCAAAATCAAAGGACTCCGGCGCGCCCTCGGCCTCACCATTGCTGGTGTAGGTCACATGAAAACGCGCCCCCTCCACGGGAGCGCCGGCGATAGAGTCCTTCTTATAAATGGTCAGTTCCGGGGCCTTGTGATTCTCAAAGTAGATATCGCTGTCCTGGTTAGGGTATAGGGTGACCAGCTGGGGCTCCGCGTCCATCAAATAAGGGGACGGCACCGACTTTTCGGAGATTTCGTACACACCGGGCAACAGATTCTCCAAAACGGCCTTTCCATCCGGCCCAGTCTTGATCTCGTCCACACTGTGGCCGTCCGCCGCTTCCACTAAAAATACCGTATCAGCCACAGGCTCGCCGCTGTCGGCGTCCCGTTTCACCACCGTCAAATTGGGCCGGCGGTCATTTTCCAGGTCAATGGTGCTGTCCCTGCCGGGGAAAAGCTGAACATGGTGCTCCCGGGCGTCCAAAATGTGATCCGACACCGTGGCGGTTTCCACCAGGGAATAGACGCCGGGCTCCAGCCCCTCCCAGGTGATGGTCCCGTCCGGCCCGGTGGTGCGGTCCAGATAGTGTCCACCGTCTTCCACCTTGGCCAGGCGGAAGGTGACGCCCGCCAGGGAGGTGCCGTCCGAACTGGTCTTGGTCAGGGTGAGGGAGGGCAGCTTGCTGTTGGTGAACACAAATTCCGCGTTTTCGTTGGGGTCCAGGTGGATGATCCGCTGGGCGTCATCAATCACATATCCCGGACACTCCAGTTCCGTCACCACATAAGCGCCCACAGGGAGCTTGCTGAGGTCAATGGTCCCATCCTCCGAGGTCGTATATTCCTCGGGGCCCCAGGAGCCATCTACCGCTTCAAACCGGAAACGGGCGTTGGCGATTGGTTTGGAGAGGTCGGCACTGTCCACCTTCGTCAAATGGATTCCCGGCTTCAGATCGTTAAAGAAAACCAGCTCCTTGATACCATCCCCAGCCTTTAGCTCCACCTCCTGGGGGGTGGTGATGGTAATGTGAGCGTCGTCGCTCTGCTTCTCCTCCACCCGGTAAGTACCCGGCTGACAGTCGGTGAGCAGGATTTCTCCTGAGCTGTCCGTCTCATAATCGCCCAGGTACTCGCCGTCTCTCCAGATACTGAATGCAATGTCACTTAACGGTTCCTTGCTCGTCCGGTCATACTTGGTAATCCGCAGGCCGGGCAGCTCCTGGTTGACAAAATAGGCCGTGGAGGTCTCGCCGGATACCACTGTGGCGGTTTTTACCGTCTCCGTGTCAGCCTGCCATCCAGGAATACCGGAGATTTCCCGCACCTCATAGCCGCCTGGAGCCAGCTCGGTGAACTCGACGAAGCCCCCCGGCCCTGTCTGGTCCGATTGGGTGGCCCCGGTCTCCAGATTTTTGATTTGGATGGTTACACCCTCCAGCAGCTCGCCGGTGTCGCTGTACTTCTCCACCCGGAGATTGCCGTAAGGCTTGTTGGTGAAGGTCAGTTCTTCCATCTGCCCTGCGGTCACATTGACGTGCTGGGTGCTGTTTTCCCCTTTCACATACCATTTCGGTGGGGTGAGCTCCTCCACGGTGAAGTGACCAGTCTGATTCAGCTGGACGGTCACGGTTCCGTCCGGCCCGGTGGTATAGGTACTGCCTACGGTGGAGCCGTCCGGGGCAGTGATTTTGAACACGGCCCCCTCCAGGCCCTGGGTGGTACCTTCCTCCAACTTCGTGATCGTGATTCCCGTCCCAGTGGTGTCGGGCTCATCCGGGGGCTCCGGGTTATCCGGTTCGTCAGGGTCAGGCGTATCTGGTTCGTCCGGTTCTCCGGGAGGATCATGTTCAAAATTAAACGGGGAGAAGACGTGCAAGCCAAAACTCCGCCGCTCGGAAAAAATTGTGTCCCGGATGGGCCGGGCGTACTGGATGGTGTCCACATAGCTGTCGCACTCGGCAAAACCATTATTGGAGATCAGTTCCTCTCCGGTGGGGGTACCGTTCTCATCCAGAGGATACTCCAGGAACTGTTCCTTGGCCTGGCGCATCCACTGGGCCATGTTGACGGTGGTGGAGGACTGGTCCCAGATCAGGTTATACTGCTGGGACGCCTCGTTGTTGTAGAGGCTGTAGGCCATCATGTCCCGAAGGGTGTAGGCCCGGCGGCCGCCGTCCGGGTCTCGGAGGATCATGCCGGTCTCCACGATGATCCGGTACTTGGTCCGCAGATTACCGTCCTTGTCTTTGACGTATTCAGACCACTTCTCCATAGCCTCGTCTGCGCTCCAGCCGGGGTTGGAGCCGCCGGAATGGTTGTCTGTCTCCGTCAGGCGGCCTAACAAGTAGAGAAATGCATTGTTTGCCTTATACACCTGATAGAGGTTGCCGGGGGTAACGGACTGGGGGTCTGTGCCCCACATGGATGTATAGTCCCCGTTGAGCCATCCGGTAGACCAGGAATCGGAGTTCAGGTGGAACATCTGCTCCTTCTGCTGGTCCGTGATTCCAGTCTCTGCCTGAAACTCATCGGCGGTGGTTACCCACCGCTGGTTGTAACCCACCGTGGCGTCATAGGAGTAAACGCCGTTGCTCACTGAAGTGCCGGCCATAAGCTGGGGGGCGTTGGAGCCCATGCCATTATAGTGCATAGCGCTGGAGTTGTACCAGGTGACGTCGCTGCGGCACTGGTCTGCGGACCACCCGTTGCTCCACACCACGTTCAGGGGCGTGCCCACCACATGCCAGGTATTCCAGTCCTGGGTGTTCAGGTCAGTGACCACGCCGCCCGGAAATTCCAGCAGGCTAAAGCGCAAAAATGTTCTTTCTGGGTCAATGGCCCAGGCCACGTTGGAGGTGTGGGGTTTCTGTCCGCCGGGGCTGCCGGGGTTATAAGCGCCCACATCTCCGGTGGGAGTGACGTTAGACGGAGCCCGGCTGGGCTGGGATGTCTGGGGCGCGAACATACCCAGGGTGACGCTGGGGTCCGCACTGTAAGCCGTGGAAATTTCATAGGGCAGCTGGTAAGCGGAAATGCCGCTGTCCACCGAGCTATCGGTCCATTGATTGTATTTCTGGTAGGTCTCGCCGTCCAGGCTATACTCCTCCAGACTGGCCGGCTCACCTACGCCGCGGGTGATGGTGACGGTCTGACCCTCCATGCGGACCAGCAGGGTCTCTCCGCCGTCCATAGCCTCGGCCTGGAGCTGGGCCAGGCGCTCAGCCTCCCCGTAGGGACAGGGGATGATGTACTCAAACCGGGTCAGACGGGAGTTAAATGCTTTCTCCGCGTCCTCCCGGACATAGGCGATGCTGGGAATCAGGTCGGGTAGGTTGACCAGAATGCTGTCCTTGTCCACCCAGCCGGTGTCCTCCAGAGTACCGCCGGTCCAGCCGTCTTCGGAATAACCGATCGTCAGGCGGTCTCCGCCGCTGTCCTCCAGCAGGGCAAAGGGCTCTCCGGCTGGGATCTCTGTGACCTGGGTGGTCCCAGCCTGGCTGGAATAAACGGTAAGGGGTTCCTCCCCGCTGTTCCAGGCGGTGGTTCCGGCCACGTTCAGCTCAAAGTTCCCGGTAGGGGCATAGGCCGCTTCTGCTTGGATTTTAGGAGTGGCCGCTGTCTCAGCCGCAAGGGATGTGCCAGGCAGCAATCCCGCCGCCATGACCAGGGCCATGAGACCGGAGGCCGCCCGTTTCCAGTGGTGTTTCAGGTGTTTCAACATGTAAATTCTTCCTCCTTTCAGACTTCTACCGCCTGCACCTGCCAGCGGTAGGCCCGCTGGTCTCGGACACAGGTGTAGAGGGTCAGGCGGTTGTCCGTGGTGGCGGCGGTGCCGCTGGCATCGGTCTCCAGCACCTTTTCCACCGACACTACCTCATAAGTCCGTTTGCCCAGTTTCGTGGCCCAGGTGATGGTGTCACCCAGGTCCAGGGTGTGCAGGTCCCCAAAGTCATCCCGGACCCCCCGGTTGTGCCCAGCGATACAGCAGTTGCCGTCCCAAATGCTGGTGTCCGGGAAGTGGCCCGCCCCCGTCATTAGGGTAGAGCTGTCGGTGCCCTGGTACACCTTCACGGACAAATCAATGGAGGGGATTTTCAGCGTGCCCAGGTAGCCGCCGGAGTAGTAGAGGTCGCTGGTGACTTTGGTATACCCGGTAGAGGTGGTTACTGTACTGGCACCACTGCCAGAATTTTGACCGGTCAGAAAGGGGTTCTCCGGCACGGAGATCCCCACGCCGCTGCCGTTGACTACAGCACCCACAGCGGGAGCACTGTCCGGGGCCAGGTTGGGGGTCAGATAGGAACCGGTATTTCGGGTATCCATGCTGACAGTCCCAAAACCAGGTGGAATGATAGCGGCATTTTTGCTCAGGTCCTTGTTCTCCATGGCCCCGCCATCCGCGGTGATCACCGGCTCTACTGAAGTCGCGGTTCCATAGTCTGGATTACCGGGTGCGTCGATGGTATAACTTAGTGCTCCGGCAGGCAGGGTTAAACAGGCGGCCAAGTAAAGGGCCGCAAGGCTTGTCATTGTTTTTCTCATAGTTCCTCCGCTATCTCAAGAATTTGTTGTCCATTCTTCGGGCACCCGGGATAGGTTGCTATGCAGGTCATATAGGGGTTTCCCAAGGGGCCTGTATGAGATCGTTCCGTTTTCTGTCTCCTCCAGACGCTGCCTTCCGATCTCTAAATATTCCGGCACAGCCTCACATCCCACATAGCGCCGTTGATGCAGCAATGCCGCGACGCCGGAGGATGACGCTCCGCAAAATGGATCGAATACGATCCCACCCGCATCGGTCAGCGCGAGCACCAGGCGCTCAACGAGTGCCACCGGGAACTGGCATGGATGGGCAGTCTTCTCCACATGGTTTCCCGTCACATTGGGAATTTCCCAGACATCCGATGGATTCTTTCCCAAAGGGTTTCCGGAGAGCTGCCCTTTTCGCGGGCCTCTGAACGCACGCTTTCCGGGGTACTTCGCTGGGACCCGAACAGGGTCTAAATGAAAGATGTAATCATCCGATTTTGTGTACCATAAGACCACCTCATAGCGGCCGCTGAACCTTTTTTTACAGTGCTGGCCATGTCCAAACGTCCAGACGATGCGGTTGCGCAGGCGCAGCCCAAGCCGCTCAAAGATCCCTCCCAGTTCCATGTCGATTGGTACGATGGCACCGTGATCCACATGATTCCCAACCTGCCAGCAGATCGATCCGCGCTCCTTGAGAAGCGGGTATAGACTGTAAATAACTTCCTCCTGCCACGCGATGTATTCTTCCCGGGATCTTAATTTCCCTTTTTCATACATCTTACCGATGTTGTAGGGGGGTGAGGTGACAATGAGATCGAACAAAGGCCCTTGCGGTAAAGACCGAATAAATGGGAGGCAATCTCCTCCATAGAGCAAAACAGGGGCGTTATTCTCTATGGCTGCGGCAATCGCCTGTTCTTTCCGTTCTGAGTCCTGGTAGATGACGTCAATCATGGAGATCCTCCTCTGTCAACTCCGACTCCCGGCGATGCCGGAGGAACAGCGCCCCGCCGATACAAGCACTCACCAGTATCACCACGCCAAAGGGAACCAAAAGGACCATCCAATCAAAATTCAGCGGCGTTCCCTCCTCTGACATGGGGAAAGGCTGAATGGGCGTTCCCTCGAAGATGGCCACATAGCGTACCTGATTCAGGGCGATGCGGCTGACTGTTCCGGTATAGTCCGCCGTGACTGTGTAGCCCTTCACGTAGCTGCTGGTGGCGCTGCCGGTGTAGGTAGCTACAGCGGTGTATCGGTCTCCCAGGGCATAGCCTCCCACAGACGCGGTGTTATCCGTCTGCCAGCTGATGTTCTGGAGTGTCAAGGTCCGACCGTCCTCCTCAATAGTTTTAGGGATGTTGGCAGTGTCCTGATTGGCCAGATTGGGATAGGATCGGGTAGCAGAGACCTCCCGGGTGGAAGTGCCGTATCCGGCTGCCTCCACATTTACGGTCTCCAGCTGGAGGGAGAGTGTACCGGACAGGCCGTCTTCTGTGATAAACTCTTTTTCCGGGGGCAGCAGGGCCAGCACAGACTCCATATCCTTGCTCTTGCTCTCCAAAGTCACTGTTTCGGTGTGCTGCCGGCTCTCGTGCTCCGGTAACTCTTGTTTCAACACGTCCACCAGAGTGTAGTGGAAGCCATCCTGCTCAAAATCAGACCGGGGGATCCCCGCCGGATCATCCTCCGGCCCCAGATCGTACATTTTTCGCAGTTCTGTGCCATCCTCACTTTGAGTCACCGCAGTGGGATAGCAGACCTCTGCCTGAGTGGGCTCCGCCGCCAGCACTGCGGGAGAGAGGGCCATAGTCAGGCAGAGCACCGCGGCCAATAAGGCGATCTTTCGTTTCATGCAGATATTCCTCCTCTCTACATGCCCATGCCGCCCATCACCGGGCCGGACTGGACGGGTTCCTCTTTCTGCCGCAGCTCCATCTGGTAGGCCTCCAGCACCGTCTGGTCAAAGGCCTGCTTGAATTCCTTGGTACAGGGGAAGCAGATGTCGCGGTACTCGCCCTTAACCTGACGGCTGGGCATGGAGGCGAAGGGGCCGTTTTTCCCCTCCCGGATCTGGATCCCCCGGATGGCGAAGCAGCCATTCAGAGTGACTGAAGCATCCGCCAGGACTGGTCCTTTGGGACTGGGACGGTAGATCTTCACCTCGACCTCCATGGGACTGTGTACCTCACTGGGGTACAGCGCGTTTTTCTGCTGATTCATCGTTTGCATCTCCTCTCTGTTTTTGCCGCTCCAGGGTGCTCTGGAGCAGCAGCGTATACTCCCAGGGGGCCACATCCAGCGGAATATAGGCTCCCTGGTCCGTAAGACCGTCCGCCTGGTACTTGAGGACCAGAATGGGGCGGTCGGTACGGCGGTACAGAATGCTGGGCGGGACCCAGCCCTTCCCGGCGGCGTATACCCACCGGATGGCGGAATGTTCGTCCTCCCGGACGTTCAGCCACAGATATTTATCCTGCAGACGCTTGGAAAGCGTTTTGAACTGGGAGACGGGGACCAGCACGGCTCCATCCACCCGATAGCGGGGATGAAATGCAGTTTCACAGGCGGACTCTGCCTGAGCAGACTCAGGCCGATCCCGCCACAGCGTCAGGGTCCGGTAGTCCGACGCCCACACGGTTTCGCCCTCCACATCGTCCGGATAAGGAGGCAGGCACTTCACCAGCTCCAGCACATGAAAGCCGTCTGTGATGCCCAGGGACTTCTCCCCGGTGGCGGGCAGTGCCTGATAGTGGGAGATGGCCGCCTCCACAGTATCGAAATGCCAGATGGTGCACCCTTTTCGAAACAGCCGCTTGGGGGGCTGTCTCAGATCGTCAATGGTGTAATAAGAAATTTCCATTTCAGTTCCTCATTTCATCGTCATGTCGGTGGAGAATGCAGGCTGTTCCTGACCGCGAAGTTCCTTCAGTTTCTCCTCCGCCCAGTCTGGGAGAAATTCCTCCTTCAGCACGCCAATAAAATCCGTCCGGTTCCAGCGGGTCATCTCTCCGTCTCCCAGGCAGGTGCAGCGGATGGATCGGCCAATGGCGTGGGGACCGCACCCAAATCCGTCGTGGGCGTACCAGAGCTGGGCCTGGGGCGTCCAGTAGGACTCCTTCAAGATATCCGGGGAGAGCACCAGCACCTTCCCTTCATAATCCAGGCTGGAGTAGGAATTTGGTTCGCACTGCTCCGGGCCGAAGAGTCCAAGCTCCTGATATATCTTGCGGTATTGATCCACCACCCCGTCCAGCACAGCGGGGTGGCTGGTCACCACAAATTCCGGGCCGTGCTGTTTGTCCCAGGGGATGGAAAATTGCTCCGCCCACGCCTTGTTCTTGGGGCTGAACCGGCAGTCCCACTCCAGCTGCTGGAGGGTGTTGGCCAGCACCCATGCCGTCCGCTTGTAGCCGAACTCTTGGAACACCCCAGTCAGACAGTCGTTATCTAGGTGAGAACCGTCAAAGTGCTGCCGGACGGCCTCCTCGATGGCCTTCTTGCAGGAGATGTTCTCCTGGTGGCTGGCCCGCCACAGGGACAGCTCGTCCCGGCGGCGGGCCTCCTCGGAGGAATAGGGATAGAGGTAAACATCATTCATCCTCAGACTCCTCCAAAACCAGAAGCATTCTCAGACCGTCCGGGTCCGCGCCGCAGTCCACCAAAGCCTCGATCATAGTCTCGTCAAATTGGTTCAGCGGGTCTTCACGCTCCTCGGGCTTGCTGGCCATCTCCTGACTGGCTTCCACCAGCTGCCGCATCAGATCAATCGTGACCTGTTTCAGAAGAGTAGCCGTCTGGATTGTCTCTCTCGTGGAAAGATGGTCATGGCTTAAAAGAATGCACCCCTCGTCAGCCTGGAGGGTAAGATCTTCCCTGTCTGCCAGACCGGCGATCTGCATGGCGGCATAAGGGATCTTCTGGAGCTTATTGCTGGGGTCACGATGTACATAGAATTTCATGGTCGTTTTCCTCCAAAAATAAAATATTCAAGCCGAAATGGGCTCGTGGATCAGTTCATAGCGCAGGCCGTCCTCGTCCATTCCGCTCCAAGCTGGGAACAGAGTGAGCTGACTGCCATCGCTGCCCAGTTTTTGGGGATCGTAGTTGGTGATGATCAGCTCCTCATACTCGCTGTCCGCGGTCTGGGACATACTGTTGGGCCGTGTGGTGTGGAAGATATAGAACTCTTTGTAAAGCTCTAAAATGTAGGGGCAGCAGTTGTAAGACACCATGACGTACCCCTGGCAGGTGAGGAGCACGTCGTGGAGCCGCTGGTGGTCCTCCTTGGGAAACTCCACCGCGTAGCAGTCCTCCGCCTCAAAATAGGGCGGGTCGCAGTAGAAGAAGGCGTTCTTCCGGTCGTACTGCCGAATCAGGCCCTCAAAGTCCTTGTTCTCAATGACCACACTGGCCAGCCGGCGGGAGCACTCCCAGATCAGGTAAAAGAACCGCCGGAGGTCACAGGACCGGCCGGCAAATGATTTCCCACCGCCGCTGAAGCTGTATCGGATCAGCTTGAAATAGTCCGCTGCCCGGCGGACATCGCCCCGGGGAGAGCGCTCCAGCATCAGCTTCCGGATGGCCTCCCGCTGAGGCGGCTCCAGGTAGATTTGGGTCAGCTCCAGCTCTTCCTCCAGGTAGTCGTCTGTAAACTCATCCTTGGAGAAGAATTTATACAGGACATTGAAGTCGTCTCTGGAGTTGAGGGGAAGAAACCCCAGCTCCTTCAGCAGGGCCAGGGTTCGGTTTTTCACACAGCAGAATAGATTGGTCAGATTGCTGTTGTAGTCGTTGTAGACCTCCAGGCACCCCTTGCGGAGGGGGCGGCCGAGGGTAACCGTTCCACTGCCGCCAAACACGTCGATAAAGCGGGGGTACCAGGGCGGGGCCAGCCTTCGAATTAGCCGGAGAAGCTTCCCTTTTCCACCTACCCACGGGATAAAGGGCTTGGCGATAAGGCCTCACCTCCCCACCGGAAAGTCGTCTAAGGATCGCTCCAGGCCTCGGATCGCCGCGTCCAAACCAGCGCGCATTTTCTTCAGATTCTGGATTGTGGCATAGACTTCTCCCGCGGTCTGCGCATAAAAATAGCCAGTCTGGTCGCTGGCGATGGGTTTGTTCTGCTGCCGCAGACGATTCACCAGCTTCCGTAACTCTGTGCCGCTGAGATTCAGAGTCCGTTCCAGCTCCTTCCCGCCAACACGATAGTCTCGGCCGGAGCATGCGCCCTCTAAATAGGCCAACAGCCGTTCTTCTCGGTTCATTTCTCATCCTTTCCGGGACCTGCTTTCCCGAAAAAGGGCACAAAAAAAGAGGGGCCGCTTGCCCCTTTCGGGAAAAACGGCCCCTATTGCTTATCTACGATCTTTTATTTTTCTGTGCAGCGGTCATATCATCCGCATCGTTGGGGAGGATCTCTGCTCCGGATCGCTGTACTCATAGGATAACTCACCTCCATTCCATGCCGCATAGCCGTGGTCGGTAACGGAGAGCCCATGTTGTTTCATATATGTCTCAGCGTAGGCTCTGCTGTTAAAGCAGTCCGCCAGCAGACCTGTCTTGGGGATGACACCGTCCCGTATGGCCAGCTCCCGGCCATACTCCGCCAGGTCCACATTGCGTGGGACGAAGGCATAGTGCCGGAGATTCTGGGCATAGTCCAGGGCCTGATCCAGCCGGCGGCAGTCCTCCAGTTCCAGCACCGCCTGCCACTTCTCCAGCCAGTGGGGTTCCCCCTGACCCTGCTCCGCCCAGACATAGCCGAAGTCGATGGCATGGCGTACCAGCTCGCCGGCGGAGTTATACTGGGATGGGATGTCCCTGAGTTGAGGCAGACAGCAGTCCGCCTCCAGTACGATGCACTCCTGCAGCGTTTCCGCCTGGAGCGCGTCCAGTCCCAGCAGCAGCTCGTCCGGGTAAGCAACATCCATGTGCTCCCCGGTATCCGGGAAGCCCACCCACACGCCGTCCATGTTGCTCCGGCTGGCCAGCTTCACCCGTATGGCGTAGTCTCCGACCACCGGCTGGAGAAGTTGGGGCTCCTCTGCCCTGGGAACTGTGAGAGAGGATCTCCGCAGGTAGTGGCCCTGGCAGAAGATCCCCCTGTCCTGCTCCTGGTAAGCTGCGCCCACCTGTCCCACATAGAGAAAGGGAACCGCCTTTGGCGAGGGCCGCTCCAGATACTCCAGGACGAACCGCCCCAGGGCCTCGTTGTCACCGGCTCCGTAGTAGAGGTCGAAACAGGGAAGCTGATTGGCCAGCTCCATAGCGCGGTCAATGCGTTCTGGATGCTCCAATGCCAGCGCGCCGGCAAACAGCAGGCACTCTTTGGCTGTCATATTCTCAAATCGCCGCTCCAGCCAATCATGTTCTGATTTGCCCATCTCCATGCCGTCCAGCAGATGAAAAAGTCTCTCCTGCTGCTTCAACGATTCATTCCCCCCATCTCCAGGTGCGGTTTCTCCATAGCTTGAATGGGCTGCCCATCTCGGCGCTCCAGCAGGCCGTAGTCCGTCTGGACACTGTTGTTATCCTTCATCAGCTCGCTGCCATAGGCGTATAGGTTCAAGTGACTGGCCACCACCTGAGCATCCGCTTCCGGCAGCATGGCAGCGAGCTCGCTCCGGGCCTGGTCCTCTGGAGAGAAGATTTCCGTATCCAGTATGTATTGATCCAACTGATTTCTCAGCTCCAACGCCTGGGAAATCTCCGTACAGTTTGTTGCAGACAGGACTGCCTTATATAGTCTCACATCCAGTTGATCTATCCTGGAAAGCCCTGCAGCCAAGGCCTCCACCGCGGCAAAGTCGGAGGAACTCTCGATGATACCTGCCAATTCCGGAACTCTGCAATCCAGGCATCTCCACCCGTATGCTGTCTGATAGGGCGAATTGAGCGCTTTCAGAATTTCTATCGAGACTCTTTGATACAGCGGCAGCTGTAAAAGCAGCGGGGTTACATCCGGGGCATAGTCCGTGCCGCGTAACAATTCCAACAAAACCGTGTACTTGGGTGCCTGGGGGACCTTATTTGTTAGTTCCGAAGCGATATTCAAATCGCTGTTCTGGACCACATAGCCGTAGTCCGTAAACACACCGCCCTCGCCCTGTTGGGCACAGCGGCCGATGAGCTCAAAGTCCAGCAGCTCAAATACAGAGTCTGGCAGGCTTTCGATTTCCGGGACAAAACCGTTTTCCGCATAGAATCTGCCTAATTGAGAGGGGCTCCTTGCCTCCCGCACCACATGGCAGCAGTCCGCGCTTTCCGCCAGGTCCCGGAGCCGTTGGAGTGAGATCGGCCCTTCCTCTTTGGCTTCATCCATGCGCAGCAGACCTTGAAAGGCGATCTGCTGGGTATCCGACATTTCTGAGAGCCGTGCCGCCAGGTCGTTCAATTCCATCAAGCTGATCTGATCTGCGGACAGATGGGGCTCCAGCTCCTCGCAGTCATAGTAGGTATTGATCTCCAGAGAGAGGTCGTTTCCCTCCCGGTACCGCACTTTGTCCAGTGCATCCAACAGAGCCCAGGGCCAGGCCGGCAGGTCCAGCTCGGTATATAAGGCCTCCCCTGCGTCATTCGTCTTGGCCAGGCAGACTTGAAAAATCTTCTCACCCAAACTTCATTCCTCCCATCTGTTCCTGCGGCTCATAGTTTTTCGGGTTAGCTCCAGGCACATCCCAACCCGCCATAGAACCGATCTCCATGGCCTGACGCTGGGCGTGGGTAACGCCCAGCTTCTCGTTGAGGTCATCGGCCAGATCCACATTTTTCATCTTGTCTCCAGTGTCCCATTCGGAAGGGTAGCAGCCGCTTTCCCCGCGTTTGATACAGATGAGTTGTCCTGTGGAGGGCAGGGTGGAGAAACACATCTCCGGGAGGCCATCCGCAATTTTAGGGCTGAACTGCTCCTGTTCCGTCTGGATGCTCCAGTTGTCCGAATTCCATAGGTGAACATACAATTCACCGCCATCGACCTCGATTTCTCTCTGTTCGAAGCCCTCACCCCAGCCGTCTGCTGCCTGGCCGCTGAGATAATCCTTCAAGTCTTTCAGTTCTTCGGGAGTGAGCTGCCCGACCACTTGGCATTCGGCCACGCACCAGAGACGTCCATCCCGAACTTCCGCAGTGAACTCGGCGGAGCGGACCTTGGCCTCTACACTGTCCCGTTCTTCATACCAATACATGAGACCGCGTTCTCGCTCCTCCGGCATACGGTTCTTGACCAGCGCACCCAGGATCATATCCGAATACGGAACCAGATCTCTGCTGTCCAATTCTGTGCTGTCGTAGGACATATCTCCCCATTCATCACGCTCATATAGGTCCGCGGTCATCGGCATGTAGAGTTTGAGTAAAGCCGACTCAGGAGGTTGAACGGAGAATTGTTCCTCTCCCAATGTCAGTTTACGAATGGTCCCATCCTCCAAGCGCGTGTGGAACCGCCCTTCTTCATCGATCTGTTCCAGCGTCCCGATGGATATGCGTTCTGGGTCATCCAGTTCCCAGCTTCTAACTTGGCTCCCTTTTGGAAATTGATCCCGTAGAAAATCCAGCCACGCTTGATCTACTTTCATAAGCTCATTCCCTCCATCGTAATGGTTTGCCGTTGACTTTTCCATTGCAGTTCTTCCTCCAGAAAGGCCTCCGGCAGCTTGATTGCATATTTCTCACAAAATTCACACAGGGTGGTCGGTTCCTTATAGAGCAGATACTTTCCCCTCGGCATCCGAAATGGATCGGATGGACGTTTGAGTGAATAGGGGGAAATGAGCGCGGCAATATATCCCTGTTCCGGACATTTGTCTACAATCCTTATACTTTTTATGTCTCTATATAGGTGATAGTAGTGCCATCCCTTTGGAACAATACTGGTCGGAATCATATCATAAGGCAGATGTATAATAGGTTTTTTAAACATCTCGCCCTCCCATAGAGGGCCGTTGATCATTTGATAAAACAGGGGATACTGGGTTGTCCCCGCCCACTCCTCGTTCATTTGTTCTGCCAGGCTCATCCACTGACGCACCTGTTCCCTGTTACCACAGGATTCGGTCAGTTCCCGCATGTGGATCCCGATCCCATAAAAGATCTGTTCTTTGGTTTCCGGGGCAATACCGGGGGCATTCCCGGTGTGTCTTGCTTGTTCGACCGCTTCATCAAAAGGCCCCATGTACTGGGTCAGAAATTCGTCCCACGGCATTTCTGTCTCACTGATCGGGTCGTAGCCCTCCCAAATCCAACCCATATCGATCAGCAGCTCCCGCAGGATACCTACTGTGTCATCCTGACCCTTGGCCGCCAGAGATGCGGCATAGCTTGTGAGTCCGGATATGGCGCTCAACATTCGTTGAGAGTATTCCTGATACTGTAAATCACTCTCTGTCCAAGGACTGCTCAGTTCAAATCCTTGCGTTTCAACGGTTTGCTCCAGCTCTTGCTTGAGTTTCTCCACCGCACTGGCGATGAAAGGATCATTTTGGAAACTTCTCAATTTGCGGTGATCCTCAAAGAACTGCTGCTCTCCATCCAGGGAACGAACCAGGTCCACCGTTGCAACTTCGTCTTTTGTAACCCCAATGCGTTTCTCCTGGCAGTCGCTGGCTTGATAGATCTGGATAGCCTCCTCTAAGATCAGATCCCGGAAAATCTGTTCCTCCAGCGTATTACAGTCCGTCAAGACGAACCAAGCATAAGTGTGGGGGCTGTCGGGGTCCGCCGCATCCCGCAGAGCTTGGTTTCCGGCCTCGGTCAGGCCATAGTTGCAGGCCCGACGGGGATTCTCCTCGCCGGCGAAATCCAACAAGATGTCATCCACGGCCGTTTTCACCTTGGGATCATCTGTCAGCGTCTCAAAGCGGAAACCCGTTGTATCCCGATAGGGAAGTTCCTCCCGGATTGTCTGGAGATAATGCTGGACAACGGTAAACGTCTGCTGTTCACCGCTGGCGTAGGTCACCTGGCCCACCGGACAGTTTTTCTGAATTTGCTGCTGCCATAGGTCATAGCAGTACAGGTGCCCCTGATATTCAAACGGACTGGGCGTGCATCGAAGGCAGAAACGATAGCGCTCTGTTTCCCAAATATACCCGTAGGTCTGCCCATCCTCTGTGATAGCCCCACCGTGTTTCTGACAGTAGGCTTCCATAGAGGATAGACTTGCCAGCGGGCCGTTCTCCTGCATGGCCTCCAAAAACTCTCGCAGGAGTATCTTAAATTCCAGCGTATCGAATTGGTCATCATTGTGGGGATAGCATGTAGACCTTAACGGTAGAAAGCCGTGTCCGAAGTCCAGTCGGAGATGGCCCACTGTGCCTAGAGCCTCATCCTGCTCATCGTTGGAATAGAAAAGGCCCGCCTCCTCAATAGAAGCGGGCCGCAGGGCAAAGGAATATTCCTGATCCATCTTATTTTTCATCTTCGTCACCTCCAGTTCTGTGAACACAACCAATACCACAACTCGGGGGGAAAGTCTATCCCAAACATCGGAGAAATTCAGATCATCTGCTTTCCTTCTGCTCTTTCTGATATTGCTCCGCGGGGCCTCCCTGCATCAGGTCCTCCAGCGACAGCGTCCCCTGATAGGAGAGATATCCCTGCTCCGTAAACACACCTTCCTCCTGCTCCACATGCTGACGTCCATACTTCTCGTAGTCATAGAACTCGTCCAAGTTGTCATCATAGTCGAAATGGCCAGAGTCCTGGATCATATATCTGCCGTACTCCTCCGGAGTATGGACATTGGGGACGAAATCAAATAGGTCCAGATTCTCCGCCAGGCGGCGGATCTCTGCGGCGCTCTCCGGATTTGCAAAGATAATCACAGCATCCAACTTGGCTCGATCTGTCTGCGCCAGCTTTGAGATGGCGGCGCACATAGCATTGAGATCAAAGACACTTTCCTGCTCTAAGGCACAGGCCGTTTCAACAGCGGCAGGCAAGTTGTTGATTTGGATTTCTAATTTTGCAAAGTCTTTACTCTCCACTCCATCCCGCCAGAGCATCCGCTCGATCTGGCAATCAGATGTAGGGAGATACAGCCAAACCGCCTCACGGCTGTCGTCGCTTTCGTGGACGGATCGCAGTGAAACGGTCATCAGGCTCTCCTCATATAGATATTCCGGGAAGTTTCTACCCTGGTAGATCTGGCTGAGCTGCATCCCGTTGGCGTAGACCACACCGTAGGGGGTGATGGTACCCTCATTTTCTGTAATCAGGAGAAGAGCTGTCTCCACACCATCCAGCTGCTCCAGTTCCTCTATAGAGGCTCCTCCGCCATAGAGATTCATGTAGTGTGCCCGACCGATTCCCTCCAGATCCGAGAAGTCGGTGATCACCGTGGACTCCTGACAGCAGAAGGTCAGATTAATAAGGCCAGTCATGTTGAGCTTGCCCAGTTTAAACGCCATAGCTTGGAATTGGGCAATTTCATCATCTGAGAAACTGTCCAGCCGCTTGACCAGATAATCCAATTCATCCACATTGATCTGAGTTCCCTCCAGGCATTTCAGACTGGGAACCGGCCCCAGAACTTCTCTCACCATGCAGTCCCTTTCCCGCGGGTCCCCAATGTCAAATGCCTCCAGCATTTTGATGGTGCTGTCGTACTGGTCTTTCGGGATAGGAAACGGGATGGTGACAATGCCATATTCCAGATGGTCAGTGTTATAGAGCGCCGCTTTGATCTGCATCATTTTTCTCCTTGGCGTAGATTTTCTCCATTCTAGTCCGCAGGCAGTCGCTGTCGCTGCTCCAGCAGAGAAAGCCGTGGGCCGGATAGGGACAGCCCTCACAACGCGCTGAATGCCGGCAGACAGGGGGAGGAACAGGTTCCGATGCATATTGCGGAGCAGGCGGGCTGTGAGTATACAGCCAAGACGGAACTTTCCACAGGGTAAAATAAAAGGCAGCGCCCTTTTTCGCGGCACCGCCATTACATAGACTGTTCAAAAGTATGTCCCTCCAGTTACAATAGATTTACGGTTAAAGGCACGGCAGCCAGCCGTGTCTTTTATCGTCTTGTTGCCCAAGCTGTTAGAATGAGAGAGCAAGCGGCCTGACGGATCCCCTCCAAGGACTTTGCGTCCGCAGGAATGTCAGTCAGCCGTCCTCTCATTCGCAGCGTTCGATTTATGCAGGTAGAGCCACCACGCCGCGGTGCGTTCGTGTCACCAAACTGATAGAATCGGCAATGAGGAATGGGCGGTCTGCCAAATTGCAAATTCAGTGATGGGAGTGTTGAGCATGAACGCAGTTGGTATCGATGTCTCAAAAGGGAAAAGCATGGTTTCCGTGCTCCGACCCTTTGGGGAAGTGGTGGCAAAACCTTTTGAAGTTCGTCACACCGCCGGTGAACTCAGGGCGTTGGCAGATTACCTGAAAAGCCTGGACGGTGAAACAAAAGTCATCCTGGAGTACACCGGGCGGTATTATGAGCCTGTGGCCCAGCTGCTCCACGACGCCGGTTTGTTTGTCAGCGCAGTGAACCCCAAACTTATCAAGGACTATGGGAACAACTCGCTGCGCAAGGTCAAGACGGACAAGGCCGATTCCCGGAAGATTGCCCGGTACGGTCTTGACAACTGGGTAGAACTGCGTCAACATACTCCTATGGATACAATTCGTTACCAACTGAAAACCATGAACCGGCAATATGGCCTGTACTCTAAGACCAAGGTCTCCATGAAGAACAACCTGATTTCCTTGTTGGATCAGACCTTTCCCTGTGTCAACACCCTTTTCTCCAGCCCCGCCCGTGAGGACGGCAGCCAGAAGTGGGTGGACTTTGCCGCGTCCTTTTGGCACCTGGACTGTGTGCGGGGCCTGAGCCTCGCCGCATTCACTCAGCGTTACCAAAAGTGGTGCAAGCGGCATGGCTATAACTTCAGCAGCGGGAAGGTCGCTGAAATCCATGAAGGCACTAAAAACCAGATCGCTTTGCTTCCCAAGGATGCTATGACCAAGATGTTGATCCACCAGGCCATTGAACAACTCAACGCCACCTCCAAGACAGTGGAATTACTGCGCACGGAGATGAACCGTCTGGCACAGCAGCTCCCGGAGTATCCTGTGGTCATGGCGATGGGAGGCGTTGGCAAGTCCCTCGGTCCCCAGCTCATGGCTGAGATTGGAGACGTGACCCGATTTGCCCACAAGGGCTCTCTGGCCGCTTACGCTGGCGTAGATCCCGGGGCCAACCAGTCCGGCACGCGTGAGGCTAAAAGCACGCCTTCTTCCAAGAGCGGCTCCCCGGAACTGAGAAGAACACTGTTCCTGGTGATGAGCGCCCTGCTCCAAACCTCGCTTGCAGATGACCCCGTGTTTCAGTTCTTGGACAAGAAACGCGCCGAGGGCAAGCCCTACTATGTCTACATGACCGCTGGAGCCAATAAGTTCCTTCGTGTCTACTATGGCAGGGTGAAGGAATATCTGTTATCTCTGGAACCGACTGATTGACTTATACCGGCTCTTGCATTCAGGCTGACGCACTGGCGGCGGCCTTTTTGTGCTGCTGTTTTTCTCCCTCCCTACATCTACAAATTTCGCTCAATTTTTGCTTGACTTTTTGTTTGCAGGCATTTCTTTTAATCGCTGTTCCAAGTCTGGGATCTGTGATTTGCCAGCAGCTGTCGGCACTTCTCCTCCTGCCGAATAGAATCCAGTCCCTGTTCACTGAGAAAACCATGGATAGCCCGGTAGATCTCAGTCATCTGCTCCTGGTCAAAGAACTGTCCCCTCGATACCAGTCCAGAGCGCAAGGCAAACGCCTCTTTCGCCCCCTTGTAGTCCAGCATGTAATAGCAGCCAAAATTAAGGAATGTGTGGTTATTGTCCCAAACCCATGTTATAAACTGGGTTCCGTGTTCCGTTTGGTGTCCGGCAAGTACGACGTTATTAAATTCTGACATCAGACAGAAACCGCTCTCCAGTCCCTTAGCCTCTAAAACTGGAGCGGACTCCATTGCCGCTGCGTATTCCTGTACGGCAGCGGCTAAATCTATGGCTTTCGCACAGGCATGCTCGGCTTCAATCGTATTTACATCTTGAGGGACATAACGCACCCCGCCAGTCTCAGTGATCCAACATAGGTGGCGCCCCTTCCATGCAACAGGGAGGCGCTGCTCCTGTTCTGGTAACGGGGTAAATCCCTCTTTCTGCAGTACGATGGCCAGCTCCTTAAAGTATCGTTCTCGTATCATCTCTGAGTACCTCCTTCTGGGCGAGCGCCCTTTTTCATTTGCCGGGAAAACAAAAAAGGCGCAAGTCTGATGGTTTTGTAAAACCAACAAACTTGCGCCTGATTTTTTGTATATCTTTTTTTCTTCGCACCGCCCTTTTTAACCGTGAAAAAGGGCGCTGGGCGGTTTTAAAGTACACAAACTTACGAAAACACAGAGAAACCGGGGGTTCGAATCACTCTAACTTCCGAAATCACTGAAAAATATCTATGGAACAAACAACAGATTTTGAGCAATAAAAAAAGTCGCTACCCCTTGATACTCTAGGCGTTCGGCCCAAAATATCTAGATTGTAGCGACTTTGTGGAGCTGCTGGTGGGAATCGAACCCACAACCTTCTCATTACGAGTGAGATGCTCTGCCATTGAGCCACAGCAGCGAATGAATGAAAAGCCGGTCTGGACCGGGTGCGAATAGAAGGCTGTATTATTCTACCGGACTTTCCCCCAGAAGTCAAGCACTTTCCGGAATTTCTGGCGGGGCGGCGGTCCGGACGGAATTTCCTCCTTCCATTTCAGGAGGAAGTATGTTATAGTATACTCCGTATTGCATCTTTTTCCGTCAACACGGATTCAGGAGGTTATGTCGTATGAATAAGCGTCCCCCTCTGCGCCGTTCCGTCCCAATTGAGGCGGAGAACGACGGCGTGATCGAGGGCCGCAACGCAGTGATCGAGGCGCTGCGGGCCGGCACGGCCATTGATAAGATCTATATTATGAAGGGGGAGACGGACTCCGCCCTGGGCCATATCGCCTCCGCCGCCCGGGAAAAGGGGATCGTGGTGGTGGACGCCGACCGGCGGAAGCTGGACGGTATGAGCCGCACCCACTCCCACCAGGGAGTCATCGCCCTGGCTGCTGTGCGGGAGTACGCCAGTGTGGACGACATTCTGAACGCCGCCCGGGAGAAGGGGGAGAACCCCCTCATTGTGGTGTGCGACGAGCTCAGCGACCCCCACAACCTGGGGGCGGTGATCCGCACCGCCGACGCCGCCGGGGCCCACGGGGTCATCATCCCCAAGCGCCGCTCCGCCGGCCTCACCGCCGTGGTGGGCAAGACCTCTGCCGGAGCGGTGGCCCACGTGCCTGTGGCCCGGGTGCCCAACCTGCCCGCCCTGCTCAAGGAGCTGAAGGAGGAGGGGGTCTGGGTGTTCGGCACCGCAGCCGACGGCACCACCCCCCTCTATCAGGCCGATCTGAAGGGGCCTGCCGCCATCGTCATCGGCAGCGAGGGGACCGGCATGGGGCGGCTGGTGGCGGAGAACTGCGACTTTACCGTCTCCATTCCCATGTTCGGGAAGATCAACTCCCTGAACGCGTCGGCGGCCGCCGCCGTCCTGCTCTATGAGGCGGTGCGCCAGCGGATGGGCGGCTGACAGGTTCAGCCCCGCAAAGGCGATAACAAATAGTAGCTTTTTAAATCGATATTGCGGAACGGAAATGCCTGTGGGGCGCTTTGCTCCGTTCCGCGGAAAATTGACAGCACCTAAGGAGTTCCCCATGCGTGACCGCGATCCGGAACAACTGAATAAGAAGGACGATCTGGTGGATGTGAAGGAGCTGGTCCGGGATGCGGAGCCGGGCCCCTTCACACTGGACGACATTCTGGCGGAGTACGGAGTGAAACGGGAGCCGGAGCCTGAGGCGGTTCCCCGGAGGATCGAAAGCCGAAGTCAGCCTCAGAGGACGGAAAAAGACAACGTGGTGCTGTTTCCCGGCGCCCGATCTGCTCCTGTGCCGGAGCCGCCCCAGGAGGCGGAGGAAGAGAACGTCCGGGAGCCGGAGGAGGACACGGAGCCGGAATCCGGAGAGGACACAGAGGACCAGGAGGGGGAGGACGAGGAGCCCAACGACCGGGTGGTGGAGTTCCCGGAGGAGGAGAGCGTCCTGTCCGCCTTTTTAAAGGACGTCACCCGAAAGGCGGACCACTATGCGGACCACATGTTCCAGGAGTCGGAGGAGATGGACCAGGAGGAGATCCACCGCCTGGAGAAGCTGATCCCCGGCACCGATGTGGAGGAGGACGAACCCGAGGAACTCCCCGGACGCTTCCGCCGTCCCCGCAGGCCGGAGCCGCCGCCCCCGGATACCGCGCCCCAGGAGCTGGCCCGACAGTACGGCAAGGGGCTGAAGGTCATGCGCCTGCGGGTCGTGCTGGTCTTTCTGCTGGCCGCCGCCGCCCTGTTTCAGCTGGCGGTACCCGCCGCCGGGTTCGTATGGCTGCCCCCTCTGGACGGCTATCAAGTGCAGGTTTGGATTGCCGCGGGACTGCTGGGGGTGGGGATTCTGCTGTCCCTGGATGTACTGGCCGCCGGCATTGCCCGGATGTTCCGGGGACGGGTGGGGATGGACACCCTGGCCGCCCTGTCCGGGATCTTTACTCTGGCCGACGCCCTGGTTCTGGCTATCACCCAGGACCGGGAGGGACAGCTGCCCTACTCGGCCGCCGTTTTGGCGGGGCTGTTTTTCCTGCTCCACGGGACGTATCATAAAAGGTGCGGCCTGCGCCTGAGCTGCCGCACGGCGGCCTCGGTGTCCGAGCCCTACATCCTAACCTTGGATGAGGGGAAATGGAACGGCCGGGACACTTACTGCAAGTGGACCGGAACCCCCAACGGCTTCGGCAGCCAGATCCAGATGGACGACGGAGCCCAGCGGATCTACCGGGTGGTATGTCCGGTCCTTCTGCTGGCCTGTGTGCTGTTCTCCCTGCTGGCCTCCTATGGGGTGGGCAAGCCGCAGCATCTGCTGTGGTGCCTGTCCGCCACCTTCACCGCCGCCGCCGCTTTCGGCGGGGCGCTGGTCTACGGCCGGCCCTTCCACAAGGTGGCCCGCCGCCTGGCCCAGAGCGGCGGGGCCCTGGCCGGATGGCCGGGGATGGCCCAGTCCCGGAAGGGGGACCGGGTGCTCATCACCGACGGGGACCTGTTCCCGCCCGGCTATGTGGAGCTCAACGGCATCAAGGTCTTTGGAGACTGGTCCATTGAGAAGGTGGTGGGGTGCACCGCCACGCTGATCCGGGACTCGGGCAGCGGCCTGACCAAATTGTTCCACGACCTGCTTCGGGCCCAGGGGGCCATTTTCCGCCGGGCGGACGACCTGTGCTGCTATGAGGGGGGAGGCCTGTCCGCCAATATCCGGGGAGAGCAGGTGCTGGTGGGCTCCGCCGCCTTTATGAACCTGATGGAGGTGCGCCTCCCCCAGGGCCTCCATGTAAAGAACGCGGTGTTCTGCGCCATCGACGGGGAGCTGGCGGGCATCTTTGCCCTGAACTACACCCTGCCCGACGTGGTGTTCCCCGCACTGGACTCCCTCATGCGGGAGAAGGTGGGGCCGGTGCTGGCCACCCGGGACTTCAATCTCATCCCCTCCATGCTCCATCAGCGCTTCAAGCTGGCGGCGGACAAGATGGACTTCCCCCCGGTGGAGCGCCGCCGGGAGCTGTCCGACCCGGACCAGCCCCACAGCGGGACCATCACCGCCGTCCTGTGCCGGGAGGGGCTGCTGCCCTACGCCGACGCGGTGGTGGGGGCCAAGCGCCTGCGGTGGTGCGCCCGGTTCGGAGCGGCGCTCACCTGTGTGGGTTCCGCCCTGGGAATCCTGCTGGCCTACTACCTGACGGCGGTGGACGCCTACGGCTCCCTGTCCCCCCTGAACCTGTTGATTTTCCTGCTGTTCTGGGTGGCGCCGGTGTGGTTTTTGACCAGCTGGGTGCCCAGATATTGAGCTTTCGGCCCGCAGACCGCTGCAAGACGTTGTGCAGCATAATCTGGAAAGGAGCGCTCTGCTATGATCCGACTTGCAAATCCCTCCGATTTGGACGCCATTGCGGAGATCTATGAGGAGATTCTGGCCGCCGAGGACGCCCGCCCGGTGTCCTACACCAACTGGCAGCGGGGAAAGTACCCCACCCGGGATACGGCAGAGGCCGCCCTGGAGGCGGGCACCCTGTGGGTGGGGGAGGAGGACGGAGCGGTATACGGCTGCGTCAACCTGAACGGGGAGCAGCTGCCCGAGTACGACGCCATCCCCTGGTCTGTCCCCGCCCAGCCCTCGGAGGTGGGGGTGATCCACACCCTGGTCATCCGGCCCAGCTGGTCAGGGCGGGGAAAGGCCCGGGAGTTTGTGGCCTTCTGCGAGGAGGAGCTCCGCCGCCAGGGGAAAAAGACGGTCCGCCTGGACACCTATGAGGGAAATCTCCCCGCCAACACCATGTACCCCCGCCTGGGCTATCGTCTGGCCGGGGCCACCGAGTTCTTCTTCCAGGGTTTTATCCACGAGATTTTGAACTGCTACGAGAAGGCCCTGTAAGGGGCGCCGCTGCGCCCGGAGGTTTTCCATGCTCTATCTGACCCTTTGGATCTTTTTTGTCTATGCCTTCCTGGGCTGGTGTACGGAGGTGGGCTATGCCGCTCTGCGTACGGGCAGGTTTGTGAACCGGGGCTTTCTCAACGGCCCGGTGTGTCCCATTTACGGCTTCGGGGTGATCATTGTGCTCTGGGCGCTGGAGCCTCTGGCGGGAAATATCCTGCTGCTGTTTTTGGGTTCTGTGGTCCTCACCTCCGCGCTGGAGTGGATCACCGGCCTGGTGTTGGAGAAGCTGTTCCACCAGCGGTGGTGGGATTACTCCGACGAGCCCTTGAATATCGGGGGATATATCTGCCTGCGCTTCTCCCTGATGTGGGGGGCGGCCTGCCTGTTTGTGGTGAAAATCCTCCACCCCGCCGTTGTGTGGGGCATCCGGGCGCTGCCGCACCTGGCGGGATGGGGGCTGCTGGCGGTGTTTGCCGCCGTGATGGCGGTGGACCTGGCGGCCACGGTGCGCACCATTGCCCGGATGAACAAGCAGCTGAGCCAGCTGGACGAGCTGGCCGGACGGCTTCGGGAGGTGTCCAACGAGCTGGGCGAGCACCTGGCCGTCCGGGTGATCGACGCGGCGGAGGCGGGGGACGACCTGCGGGAGGACTTCGAGGACGGCCTGGACCAGCTGCGGGAGGCCGCGGAGCGCCGGCGCCGGGAGCTGCTGGAGGGGATGGACGAGGTAAAGGACTCCCTGGCCCAGAGGCGGTTCCAGCTGCGCATGGATCAGGCGGAGTGGCTGGAGGAGCGGGAGCAGGATCTGGACGAGCTGCGCAGCCGGCTTGAGGAGGCCCGCGGCCGGTACATCTTCGGCCAGAAGCGCCTGCTGGCCGCCTTCCCCCGGATGCGGTCCCTGGACCACAGGAGGGCCCTGGAGCGTCTGCGCCGCTGGCTGGAGAAGCGGTGAACATGCTGGGGCGTGGTATTGAAAATCATATTTGCATTTTCTATCACCCCGTGGTAGCATAGAGTTAATGAGAAGCGAGGGAGGAGAACGTCCGGATGAACGAACTGATGGACCTGAAGGAGCGCATGGAGCATGAGCGCCCCGCCCAGTGGCACGAACTGCCCGACATTGCCCTGTATATGGATCAGATCATCGCCTATATGCCCCGGCAGCTGATCCGTTTTGACGACCGGGAGGCCCTCACCTCCGCCATGGTGAACAACTATATCAAGGACGGCCTGGTGCCCCGGGCGGCGGGCAAGCGGTACGGCCCCATCCACCTGGGCTACCTCACGGCGGTGTGCGCCCTGAAAAAGGTGCTCTCCGTGCGGGACATCGGCATTCTGCTGCGGGCGGGGGAGGCGCGCAACAAATCTCCGGAGGAGCTCTATCAGTACTTCTGCGGCGCGCTGGACCGGGCCCTCAACGACACCGCCGCCGCCATCGACGGGGAGGCCGGCCGGGAGGACCTGGCCCGCATGGCCCTGGACCTGGCCCTGCGCAGCTACGCCGACCAGCTGGCCTGCGCCCGCATTCTGGATATTCTCCAGCCTCAGGCGGAGGAGCATGCCAAGAAGACGAAAAAAGAAGTCCCGAGAAAATAGGAGGCCGCTGCCATGTCTGAATACGTACTGATTACCGATTCCTCCGCCGACCTGAGCCAGGAGATGGTCCAGGAGCTGGGAGTGACGGTTCTGCCCCTGAGCTTTACCATTCAGGGAAAGACCTACCGAAATTATCCGGATAACCGGGAGATGGACCTGCCCCTGTTCTACGACATGCTCCGGGCCGGAGAGCTGGCCACCACCTCCGCGGTCAACGTGGCCGAGTACACTCAGGCGGTGGAGCCGATCCTTCAGGAGGGAAAGGACGTTCTGATCCTGGCCTTCTCCTCCGGGCTGTCCAGCACCTATCAGGCCTCGGTTCTGGCGGCGGGGGAGCTGCGGGAGAAATATCCGGACCGGAAGATCTACACGGTGGACACCCTGTGCGCCTCTCTGGGCCAGGGGCTGCTGGTCTATCTGGCGGCCCAGGAGCAGCGGAAGGGAAAGAGCATTGAGGAGGTGCGGGACTGGGCGGAGGAGACCAAGCTGAACCTGTGCCACCAGTTTACCGTGGACGACCTGCACTTTTTGAAGCGGGGCGGCCGGATCTCCGCCACCACCGCCGTGGTGGGTTCCATGCTCCAGATCAAGCCCGTCCTCCACGTGGACAACGAGGGACACCTGATCAACATCGGCAAGGCCCGGGGCCGTCAGGCATCCCTGAAGGCCCTGGTGGACAAGATGGAGAAGACGGTGACCGAGGAGGGCAGAAAGACGGTCTTTATCAGCCACGGGGACTGCCGCAAGGACGCGGTGACGGTGGCGGATATGGTGCGGGAGCGGTTTGGAACCCAGGATATCCGCATCAACTTCGTGGGTCCGGTGATCGGAGCCCACTCCGGTCCGGGGACCCTGGCGCTGTTTTATCTGGGGACGGAGCGGTAAGCAAGAAATCATATGGGCCGGAGCGTCGTGGGGTGCCCCGGCCTCTCGTTTCGTTTGGAGGTTTGAAATTATGGAGGATATCAAGTGGCTGGAGGTGGCGGTGAACACCACCCCGGAGCGGCTGGACGAGGTGACCGCAAAGCTCACCGCGGCGGGCATGGCCTCGGTGGTCATTGAGGACGAGGGGGATTTCAAGCAGTTTCTGGAGCAGAACCGCC
>PPYE01432651.1_pt1 | contig 47106 bp, 38 predicted proteins | sample 1559881 | NCBI WGS metagenome assembly PPYE01 (sample SAMN08240022, study PRJNA423297) | Human gut metagenome, whole genome shotgun sequencing project.
ATCACGGTGACAGTAAACTTAGCAGCTTAAAGACAACTCATGAGAGCAGTCTGGTGACAGCTCATGAAATCAGCAACAGATACGGTCAATCAGGAATGAAGAAATAATAACTGTAAAAACAGAAAAAACCAATTTGGAAAAATGGATGTATGTGAGTGAAAGTCCCAATACTACAAAATCTGTAAACAGATAAGCTCGTGATAACCGGCAGTGTGTGATCCTGGAAATTGTGAGAGCTAATGCATCGTCGCCGCCGCTCGAACCTCCTTGCCGGATAATGATTCCAACGCCAAGCCCGACAAAGATACCTCCGCTTATGGCGGCCAGTAAAGGGGAAGCGGACAGATCAGGAAGCATGGGTGGAAACAGTTCCCATAAAGAATAAAATGCCGATACACTAAAGGTGGAAAGAATAGACATAATAATGAATTTTCCGCCCAGATATTTAAAAGCCAGCAGGTAGCAGATGATATCAAGCACCGGCGTAATATAGGCTGGTGAAATGCCGAGCCAATGTTCTGTCAGAAGCATGAGTCCGATGATGCCTCCCTCTGTGATATCGGCACGCTGATGGATATTGTGTATTCCAAAAGAACAGATAGCTGCGCCGAGAATAATAAACAGCAGTTTTTTCCAGGGGATTCTTCGAATGATCGCCGTGGTTATTGTTGGTTGTTTTTTATCAGACATATATATCCACTCCTTGTTTTTTTGTAATCTGGAAACAGGATAAAGCATATAGTAACTATAATGTCAATAGAAAAAAGAGAAAATTTTTTTGACTGGTAAAATCTGATAATAATATTTGAAATAAGTATTGACCTTATGCTAACTATATCGTTTATGCTATTTACAGAAGGTAATTGATAATCTTCAGAAACAGATTTATTTGTGTTAGAAAGGCAGGCAATTCATTTATGATTAATCTTGAAAAAATTCGTGTGGTACAGTATGGATGTGGAAAAATGAGCAAGTACATTTTGCGCTATCTGTTTGAAAAGGGCGCGGAAATCGTGGGAGCAATTGATACCAACCCTGAGATTGTGGGTATGGACGTCGGCGATTATGCAGGATTGGGTGTGAAGCTGAATGTTCCGATTCGGTCGGATGCTGACGCGGTGCTTGATGAATGTGATGCGGATATTGCCGTTGTGACATTGTTCAGTTTTATGAATGATGTGCTGCCACATTTTGAACGCTGCCTCTCCCGTGGCATTAATGTGGTCACCACCTGCGAGGAAGCAATCTATCCGTGGACGACCGCGGCCTCCATTACCAATCGTCTGGATAAGCTGGCTAAGGAAAATAACTGCACTATCACCGGCACTGGGATGCAGGACATTTACTGGATCAATATGATCGGAGCTGTGGCGGGTGGCGTACACAGCATCAAAAAAATAGAAGGAGCCGTCAGCTATAATGTGGAAGATTACGGTCTTGCGCTGGCTAAAGCCCACGGGGTGGGTCTGACACCGGAAGAGTTTGAGGCGCAGCTGGCTCATCCGGAAACGGTGGAGCCGGCCTATGTCTGGAATTCCAATGAGGCTCTGGCAAATAAACTGGGACTGACTATCAAAGCCATCAGCCAGAAATGTGTACCGTATTTTTATGATACCGACCTTTGGTGTGAGACCACCGGCGAGACCATCAAAAAAGGCAATTGTATCGGTATGAGCGCTGTGGTCACCACGGAAACGTTTCAGGGAATTACGATTGAAACCCAGTGCATCGGCAAAGTTTACGGGCCGGACGATGGAGACATGTGCGATTGGAAGATTATCGGAGAGCCGGATACAGAATTTCACGTGGTAAAACCTGCGACGCCGGAACACACCTGCGCCACACTGGTGAATCGGATTCCTACTATTTTAAATGCACCGGCGGGATATATCACAGCGGAGAAACTTGAGGATGTGGAGTATCTCACCTGGCCGATGCACATGTATCTGGAATAAGAGAAAAATCCATAACAAAAAGCAGGCAGGAAGCACATTTTTTTCAGGCTTCCTGCCTGTTCTTTTTTTCGGGCCGTCTTTGCGGAGTAGAACTATTTGCGAATCCTGTTACCTTTGCAGAGTGGCGTTAATTTATGCATCAGGCTGTCGGATATAAAACATAATTTTGGTGATGTATTCGTTTTCATCATAAGTCGTTATATAGTCGTTAATACAGAATTCATAAGAATCCGATACGATCTGCAGGTCATTCGCCTGACAGTAATCAAGAATCTTCTGATAAGAACGTCCGATGGATAAATAATCCCCAACGTGATAGATACTGACACATTTTCCGGCGGGAAGATATTTGATGTTGCAGGTCTGCTCCGTTGCTTCTATGGGAAGAAAAGCAAAGGTGGATTCGGTGAAACGTCCTTCCATGATATGCTGGTAAGGGACAACCACACCACATTGAAAAAAGATGGGTAGATTTTTCTGAAAAGAATCGGCGAAACACTGCTTCGTTGCGATGCTGATCTCCCGCATACTGTAAGGAGGCTCCACTGCGTGAAGTAAAATGTACTGCGCCTTTACATTTTCCAGGATAACTGTGTTTTCTTTTTCACGGTATATTTTTGCATTTTCCATCTGCGTGCAGCGATGCTGCAGCCGGCTGCGAATCAGACGAAGTTCCTCGATCTGACGGTCGATGGCGGTCAACTGTTTTCCAAGCGCAGACAGGCTGCTGCCGATGGTATAACTCTGCATATGCTCCCGTATTTCTTTCAGGGAGAACCCGCTTTTCTTCATGATCAGGATGGTGTCCAGATAGTCAATCTGCTGGGAACTGTAATAACGATAGCCGTTATTCGGGTCCACATAGGCCGGCTTGAACAAACCGATTTTATCGTAAAAAATCAAAGTCTGCTTTGATATATTCTGATATTTTGACAACTCGCCGATTGAAAATAGATTATCCATAATACCTCCTTAGTATGTGAGCGATGGAATGCATTTCTATAGAAAGAGCAACGCCATATCATACCAGACTTCGCCGGCAAGGGCGGACGGGGAGATTCCCCGGTTTTTAAATCCGAATTTTTTGTAGTAGCCGATCAGTTTCTCCTTGCAGGTTAAGACGCAGCCTTTCCCGGTATTCTTCTTTGGTCAGCGCCTCCTCCGCCGGATAACACAGCGCGCCGATTTCTGCGATTGCTGATAAATCATCAAGGACAGCAGTGCGGATGTTCATGTTTTTATCCTCCGTTTATAGTGATTCTGTTTGTAATCATTCTATCACCATGATATATGCTGGCGGTTTTGATCATTTCACGGACGACTGGCCATAAATACCCGGTAAGTTCGTTATCGTCTTCGGGAGTGAGCGTAGCATAGCCACTGCGGATGAGTCCCATTTTCAGGTGGTCAAGCGACAAATAGGGATAATGGTATTTTTCAAGCAGTTTTTGCGCAAGCACAGTTTTGCCCGTGTGCGATGCGCCGGTAATTAAAACGATCATTTTTATAGTCCTTTTCTGATTGTAGCGGAATCGTAATTTTTTATGATAGTATATCAGTTTTGCGAAGCAATAAGTTAGCCTTTATAACGAGATGATAGTGTTGGTAGCAGAACCCTGGTCTGTTGCAGCAGTCAGCCAGTATATGTTTTTTCATTATATCAGATGGTTATGGTGGGTTCAAATAAAAAGGTATTAAATGCGATGGAAGTACCCCTCTAAAAATGTGAAGGGACTGTTCAGACTGAGGCTTTGCATGTTGATGGATCATTAAAAAGGATAGAAAAAATCTGGTTGTATTCTTATCAGTGGAAAGTTATAATTATAATAATAAGAGTTTTCGGTAATAAAAAAATTGCGTTGTATTAAAAAAGAGGTGATTTTCATGACGTTTACAGATGTCAGCATCAAAGTACCGGAGAAAATGGCTATATATTTACATCCAAAAAATAAGCAGGCAGAATTGGAGCGGAATGCTTTATTGCTTTATCCATATATTCGAGACAATATTATTTCTCATGGAAAAGCGGCTGAAATCCTTGGAATCCCCAAATATGATTTGATTGAAATATATGATCACCTGGGATTAGCTTATCTGGATATGGATATATCAGAAATAGAAGAGGAACTGATGAACTGGGACAAAATAAAAGGAGAATTCAAATGATAGTCGTTTCAGATACTACACCTCTTATTTCTTTGATGAAGATCACTCAATCTAAATAAATCACTTCTGTAGTTCTCTACCAATGCTCATTTTATCATTTCCCTCCCTAAATTGTCTCACCTCAACACCTGCGACCCATAAATAATCAGATACCCCAGTCCCTGTTTTGCTGCCAGGAACTCTCCGATGACCACGCCGATCAGGCAGAGGCCGATATCTACCTTTAGGATGCTCAGGATGGAAGGAAGATTGAGCGGCAGGATCACCTTGGTGAGGCAGTCGATGCGGCTGCCGTGGAGTGTTTTTATGAGCTTGATTTTGTCCGGGTCCGTGGATATGAAGCTTGTATACAGGTTCAGGATACTGCCGAAGACTGCCAGGGATATGGCGGTGATGATGATGGTCTTCATGTTGTTGCCGAGCCACACGATGAAGATGGGCGCCATGGCGGATTTCGGCAGGCTGTTCAGGATGACGAAGTACGGCTCCAGAATCTCGCTGAAGGTCTGGTTCCACCAGAGCAACACGGCGATGAGGATGGTGAAGACCGCCACCAGGAGGAAACTTCCGAAGGTCTCCGCCAGGGTGATGCCGATGTGCCCCAGAAGGTTTCCGTCGTGATAAAGCTCCGCAGCGCTTTTGATCATCCGGGATGGACTGCTGAAGATAAAGGAGTTCAGCAGTCCGACGTCGGAGCAGATCTCCCAGGCAGCAATAATAAATACAAGAAGAAACACCTGAATAAACAGTACCAGACGACGGTGCTGTTTTATTTTTTTCATATAAAGGGTCTGGGCCGGGCTTGCCGCGAGGACGCCGGTTGTCTCAATTCGGGTGGAATCTGGCACCGCCGGGGCGGCCGCTTTCGCTCTCTCATCCCGCAGTCCCTGGGATAATTTATGAAATGCTCTCATCAGATTTCAGCTCCTTCCATATCTGGTCAAAATATTTCTGAAATTTCGGGTGCAGTCTCGCTTTCTGCGGGGAAGGCCGGTGTTTCGTCTCAAAGTCGATGGTGACAATGGAGCGGATAGAGCCTGGACGTTTTCCGAGAATGATGATGCGGTCAGCTATACTGATGGCTTCCGACAGGTCGTGAGTGACCAAAAGAGCCGTAACTTTTTGTTCCCGGATGATATTTACGATATCGCTGGATACGTCCAGGCGGGTCTGGTAGTCAAGGGCGCTGAACGGTTCGTCAAGAAGAAGAAAGGACGGGTGCCCTGCCAGGGTGCGGATGAGCGCCGCCCGCTGGCGCATGCCGCCGGAGAGCTCATGGGGATGGGCGTCGGCGAAGTCGGCAATATCATACTGTTCCATGAGGGAGCGGACATACGCAATGTTTTCCGCTGTAAGCTGATGCTGAATTTCCAGTCCCAGGATAATGTTTTTGTAGATTGTTCTATATTCTAATAAATGGTCTTTCTGCAGCATGTATCCGATGGCGGGCGGACGCTCGCTGGATGGATAGACAAGGGAGCCCGTCTGCACAGGAATGAAGCCGGCGACCAGGTCGAGAAGCGTGGACTTGCCGCAGCCCGAAGGACCGACGATGGCTGCAAATTCGCCGGGAAAAAGGTCGAAATTTATATTGTGAAGAGCCTGTGTCTCGCCGTTTTTTGTGAATGTGATATTTACAAAAAATAAGATAAAGGAGAAGAATCATGAAGACTTACGCAAAAATAATATTGACTGTTATCGCCGGGGAAACCCTGATCAAGCAGTACATTTCCGAGAGGGAAAAGGAAGGAAAGAAGTCGTGGACGCTGCCGGGAGGTATAGAGATTCGCCGCCTGGAGAACGGAGGGGCGGCCACGGGGATATTCTCCAACCGGAAGAAGGAGATAAAAATGTGCAGCGGGGCGATTCTTGCCGTCTGCGGTCTGCTTCTGGCAAAGGAAGGAAGAAAACAGTCCATATCCGTAAAGGGGACGGGACTTGCGCTGCTGCTTGGAGGAGGTCTCTGTAACTTTGTGGACAGAGTCAAAAAGGGGACAGTAACGGACTATCTGCGTTTTACCAGATGTCCTGTATCCTGTGTCCGCAGGCTTGTTTTTAACATCAGTGATTTTTGTATTTTAATTGGTGGACTTCTCCTTTTTGTTTCTGAAAAATTCAGAATAAAAAGTTGAATATCCGGAACAATTTCTGAAAACATAAAATTGAGGATTGTTGGAAGTTGTTTGTAAAATTTGTGCAAAATATATAAGAAAAAGGTCGTTTTTTGAAGAATAAAAAGATGGAAAAAACTTCCGGTGGACAACTTGGAAAAGTTGTCCACAGAAAAAAACGGAAAAAATTGGGATAAATTCAAGTTATCCACTGAGTTATCCACATTATCCACAATTTTTTCTGTGAACAGTGATTGTGGAAAGATTCGTCAAGATAAAACATTCGTTTTGTGTAATTCTTAATATTTACCAAAAAAATCCATAAATTATTTTCAGAGAAAATTTTTTGATATGGAAAAAATTAATTATAATAAGTAAAAAATTCTGAAAATTATACTATTTGATTGCAACTCTTGTAAAAAGTTGGTATAATAAAACCGTAGAATAAAAAGAAGGAGTGTGATCCTATGCGTTACATTATTTATGGAAAGAACCTGGAGGTATCAGAAGGATTAAAACAGGCGATTAATGACAAATTCAGCAAATTGGACAAGTTTTTTACACCGGATACCGAGGTACAGATCACATTAAGTGTTCAGAGAGAAAATCAGACAGTGGAAGCAACAATCCCGATGAAAGGAACGATCCTGCGGGCAGAGCAGACGAGTACAGATATGTATGTTTCGATAGATATGGCGGTAGATGTTCTGGAGCGGATGATCCGCAAATATAAGACCAAGATATCCAGCCACGGCAAAGGAATCGGTACATTTACTGATGAATTCCTTGAGGAAGATGCGGATAATCATGAAACTATTACTATTACACGGAGCAAACGGTTTGCTATCAAGCCGATGGATGCAGAAGAGGCATGTATCCAGATGGAACTTCTGGGACACAGCTTTTATGTATTCCGCAACGCCGAGACCTTTGAGGTAAATGTGGTGTATAAGCGGAAGGATAAGACTTACGGACTGATCGAGCCAGAGTTCTAATCGAGATGCATGACAGATATAGTTATCGACACCGGGCGGGGACGCAGACAGCGTTCCCGCTTCTTTTGTAAAATCTGTATATAGCCGAACCCCGCCAATAGTAAGAATATTTAAAGATTTCCCGGCTTGAAATGCAGGTTTATCAATGTTACAATATACTGCGTATGCTTAAAATGTAATTATGTCCTACAGGAGGTATATATGGGAATTGCAGATATATTTTTCGGTAACAAAAGCGAAAAAGAGATAAAAAGAATATCAAAAACAGTGGATCAGATAGAGGCCCTGGATGAGAAGATGCAGGCGCTGAGCGATGAGGAGCTTCGTGCGAAGACCGCAGAGTTCAAGGAACGTCTGGCTGCCGGAGAGACTCTGGATGATCTGCTGGTGGAAGCCTTTGCCGTAGTAAGAGAGGCGGCGGACAGAACCATCCATCTGAAGCATTACCGGGTACAGCTCATGGGTGGTATTATTCTTCATCAGGGACGTATCGCTGAGATGAAGACAGGAGAAGGTAAGACTTTGGTGGCAACTCTGCCGGCATATCTTAATGCGCTGGAAGGAAAAGGCGTTCACATCGTGACGGTCAATGATTATCTGGCAAAGCGTGATGCGGAATGGATGGGCCAGGTACACGAGTTTCTGGGACTTAAGGTCGGCGTGATCCTGAACAGCTATAATAATAAAGAGCGTCAGGAAGCCTATAACTGTGATATTACTTATGTTACCAATAATGAGCTTGGTTTTGATTATCTTCGTGACAACATGGTTATATATAAGGAAGATTTGGTGCAGAGGGATCTCAATTATGCCATCGTCGATGAGGTCGATTCCGTATTGATCGATGAGGCAAGAACACCTCTTATCATTTCCGGACAGAGCGGTAAGTCCACAGACCTCTATAAGGCCTGCGACGTGCTGGCAAGACAGATGCAGCGGGGCACTTCCGACGGCGAGCTGTCCAAGATGGACGCCATCATGGGTATTGACATCGAGGAAGACGGTGATTTCCTTGTAAATGAGAAGGAAAAACACGTAATGCTGACGCAGGAAGGTGTGAAGAAGGTAGAGCAGTTCTTCCACATCAAGAATCTGGCAGATCCGGAGAATCTGGAGATTCAGCACAACATTATTCTGGCGCTCCGCGCTCACAACCTGATGTTCCGCGACCAGGATTACGTGGTAAAAGACAATGAAGTTCTCATTGTCGATGAGTTCACCGGACGTATTATGCCGGGCCGTCGTTATTCCGATGGTCTTCATCAGGCTATCGAGGCGAAGGAACATGTGAAGGTTAATCGCGAGTCCAAGACTCTGGCAACCATCACTTTCCAGAACTTCTTCAATAAATATAAGAAAAAAGCAGGTATGACCGGTACCGCCATGACAGAGGATAAGGAGTTCATGGATATCTACGGCATGGACGTTGTGGAGATTCCGACCAACAAGCCGATGATTCGTGTGGACAAGGATGATTCCATCTACATGACCAAGAAGGAGAAATTAAATGCGGTCATCCATGAGATCGTCGAAGCCCATGAGAAAGGACAGCCGGTTCTGGTTGGTACCATCAACATCGACGCTTCCGAGGAAGTCAGCCGACTGCTTACCAAACAGGGCATCAAACACAACGTATTGAATGCCAAATTCCATGAGCTGGAGGCGGAGATCATTTCCCACGCCGGTGAAAAAGGAGCCGTAACCATCGCCACCAACATGGCCGGCCGTGGTACCGATATCAAGCTGGAAGACGGCGTGGCAGAGCTGGGCAAGATTGAGAATAACAACTTTGGTATCCGTAAGAACCTGCTGGATTACGACCAGGTCAACAACGACCAGCGTGAGGTTATCTATGCAGAGAGACGCCGGGTGCTTGATGGCGAGAGCATGCAGGATGTGATCTACCGCATGATCAAGGATACCGTCCGTGACGACGTGGAGATGATCGGCGGAGAGACTTCTCCGGAAGAATGGAACATGGTGGAGCTTAACGAGACCCTCCGCCGTGAGATTCCGCTGCAGCCGATCGTACTGAGCGACGAGGAGAAGGCTGCTAAGGATAAAGACGCCATCATCGAGCGTCTGCAGGAAGAAGCCATGGAGCTTTACCATGCCAAGGAGAAAGAGTTCGAAGAATTTGCCAGGAGCCAGGCAGAGCTGCCGGAAGAAGCGCTTCTGGAAGACGACAACGCCATGGCTTACAAAGAGGGAATCCGTGAGGTGGAGAGAGTCATCCTGCTTAAAGTGATCGACAGCAAATGGATGAACCACATCGACGACATGGATCAGCTCCGTCAGAGCATCGGTCTCCAGGCATACGGACAGAAAGATCCGGTGGTACAGTACAAGTTCCTCGGTTATGATATGTTTGAGGAGATGACAAAGAATATCCGCCACGATACGGTCAGCGCACTGATGCATGTCCGCATCCAGCAGAAGGTGGAGAGAGAGCAGGTTGCCAAGGCGACGGGCACCAACAAGGATGATACCGTGGCGCAGGGACCATACAAGAGAAAGGAAGCCAAGATCGGCAGAAACGATCCTTGTCCTTGCGGTAGCGGAAAGAAATATAAACAGTGCTGCGGAAGATTCGCAGAGTAGACTGTAGCAAACAAATAAGAGTAACACGCAGACAATCATAAGGGGCTGCCGCTTTCTTGCGGCATCCCCCTTTTGGCATCTCTGCTGAAAAGCAGGACGTGCCGCAGGCTGCGAGCCGTAAAAGACGGCGCCGGTCATGGCGGCAGCCGCAAAATGAATGAGAAAGGAACCTGCAATTGGTAGAATTAGATCAGTTTAAATTTACACTTAATCAATATAAGGAGCCCATGGAAGAGCTGAAGGCGTCCCTGGAGCTTGACAGGAAGAAGGCCCGCATGGAAGAGCTTGAGGCAAAGATGGAAGAGCCGGATTTCTGGTCCGACCCGGAAAAGGCCCAGGAGATCACGAAGGAGCTGAAAGGCATGAAGGATACCGTGGACTCCTTTGCCGGACTGGAAAGCACCATGGACGACGCCTATACCATGATTGAGATGGGCTATGAAGAGAACGATGCCAGTCTGATTCCGGAAATCGGGGAGATGATCGACGAATTCAAAGAAACCTTTGAGACAATGCGGATTCAGACCCTTCTTTCCGGTGAGTATGACAGCAACAATGCCATCGTCACCCTCCATGCCGGTGCCGGCGGCACCGAGTCCTGCGACTGGGCGGGGATGCTCTACCGCATGTATACCAAATGGGCGGAGAGCCACGGCTATAAGACGGAGGTTCTTGATTATCTGGACGGCGATGAAGCGGGCATCAAATCCATCACCTTTGAGGTAAAGGGAGAAAATGCATTCGGATATCTCAAGTCTGAGAAAGGCGTTCACCGTCTGGTCCGCATTTCCCCGTTCAACGCGGCGGGCAAACGGCAGACCTCTTTTGCATCCTGCGATGTGATGCCGGACATTGAGGAGGATTTATCTGTGGAGATCGCCGACGAGGATATCCGCATTGATACCTACCGCTCCAGCGGCGCCGGCGGACAGCACATCAACAAGACTGATTCCGCCATCCGTATTACCCATCTTCCGACAGGCGTTGTGGTACAGTGTCAGAATGAGCGTTCCCAGCACAAGAACAAAGAAAAAGCCATGCAGATGCTGAAAGCAAAGCTCTATCTCATCAAAGAGCAGGAGAACAGGGAGAAGCTTTCCGACATCCGCGGCGAAGTTTCCGACAACGGCTGGGGCAACCAAATACGCTCTTACGTTTTGCAGCCGTACACCATGGTCAAAGACCACAGAACGGGCGAAGAGAGCGGCAACGTGCAGAGTGTGCTGGATGGCAACCTGGACGCGTTTATGAACGCATACCTGCGGTTTATCAACAGTACGGATCAGGAAACCGCATGATACCTAGTATATAACATTTAACAGAAAGCAAGGACAAAAATATATGGATATAATCAAACAGCTCGCCTCTGAGCTGCAAATCAGAAAAGAACAGGCGGAAGCCGCCGTACAGCTCATTGATGAAGGAAACACCATTCCTTTTATCGCCAGGTACCGGAAGGAGGCCACAGGCGCTCTTGGGGACGAGGTTTTAAGAAATCTTCATGAGAGACTGCTTTATCTCCGGAATCTGGAAGAAAAGAAGGCGCAGGTGCTCCAGACCATAGAAGAGCAGGGCAAGCTGACGCCGGAACTTTGCGCCAGGATTACCGAGGCGGTGACTCTGGTGGCGGTGGATGATCTGTACCGGCCGTACCGTCCGAAGAAACGAACCCGCGCCATGATCGCCAAGGAAAAGGGACTGGAGCCGCTGGCCAATATCATTCTGCTGCAAAAGACGGCAAGGAGCGTTGAGGAAGAAGCCGCTTCTTATGTGGATGCGGAGAAAGGCGTGGAAAATGTACAGCAGGCCATCGCCGGAGCCAGCGACATTATCGCAGAGCAGGTGGCAGACCGTTCCGACTACCGCAAGAGTATCCGGGAATGGACCATGAAGGAAGGCTGGCTGGCCGTCAGGGCGAAAGATGAAAAAGAGGAATCTGTCTATGAGATGTATTATGATTTCCGGGAGCCTCTTTCCAAAATGACCGGTTATCGCGTCCTTGCCATCAACCGGGGGGAAAAGGAGAAATATCTCACCGTCAAGGTGGAAGCGCCGGAACCGCAGATTCTCCATGCACTCTGTAAGACCATGATACGTGACGAGAACGGGCCGATGGCGGCGGTTCTCAAAGACGCCATTGTGGATGGATATAACCGGCTGATTGCCCCGGCCATAGAGCGTGATATCCGCAATGAACTGACGGAGAAGGCCCAGAGCGGAGCCATCACTGTTTTTGGCAAGAATCTGAAACAGCTCCTGATGCAGCCGCCGATCAAAGGACAGACCGTGCTGGGCTGGGACCCGGCCTTTCGGACCGGCTGCAAACTGGCGGTGGTGGACGCCACCGGCAAGGTGCTGGATACGGTGGTCGTCTATCCGACTGCTCCGCAGTTTAAGGTGGAAGAAGCGAAGAAAACGGTTCATAATCTGATTAAAAAATACCATATCACTTTGATCAGCGTCGGCAACGGAACGGCGTCCCGGGAGTCGGAGCAGGTGATCACGGAGCTTTTAAAAGAGATACCGGAGAAGGTATCCTATGTCATCGTCAACGAGGCGGGGGCCTCCGTGTATTCTGCCAGCAAGCTGGCTACGGAAGAGTTCCCGGAATTTGACGTGGGGCAAAGAAGCGCCGCGTCCATCGCCAGACGGCTGCAGGACCCTCTGGCAGAGCTGGTAAAAATCGAGCCGAAGGCCATCGGCGTGGGACAGTATCAGCATGACATGAATCAGAAAAAACTGGAAGAGACGCTGCACGGCGTGGTGGAGGACTGTGTTAATAAGGTCGGCGTGGATCTTAACACCGCTTCCTTCTCCCTACTGTCGTATATTTCCGGTATCAGCAAGACTGTGGCTAAAAATATCGTCGCTTACCGGGAAGCCAACGGAAGCTTTCATTCCAGGGAGGAGCTGAAAAAGGTTCCGAAACTGGGGCCGAAGGCATTTCTGCAGTGCGCGGGCTTCCTCCGGATTCCGGACGGAGATAATCCGCTGGACAATACAGGAGTTCACCCGGAATCCTATGAAGCGGCAGACAGACTTCTTTCCACCATGGGATATGAAAAGGGACAGCTTGGGGCCGGCGGCGGCTGTCATCTGAAGAATCAGATTACAGACATGGAGACTTTGGCCGGCGAACTCCATATCGGAGCGCTCACGCTGCAGGATATTGTGGATGAACTGGAAAAACCAGGAAGAGATCCGCGAAATGACATGCCGAAGCCGATTCTTCGGACGGATGTGCTGGAGATGAAGGATTTAAAAGAGGGCATGGTTCTGAAAGGAACTGTGAGAAACGTTATTGATTTCGGAGCCTTTGTGGACATCGGCGTCCATCAGGACGGCCTGGTACACATTTCTCAGATGTCCGATAAATATATCAGGCATCCGCTGGAAGTGGTCAGCGTCGGGGACATCGTGGATGTGCAGGTGCTGAGCGTAGATGTGAAGAAAAAAAGAATTCAGCTTACCATGAAGATAAAATAGGCACAGTTCATAAAAGAACATGGATACATGATTGAATTGGTTCAGAACAATCTGAAAAGAAATATTAAGAGAAAAAGAAAGGAACGACCATGCAGAGCTTTGAAAAAATCAGCAAAATGAATCTCGCTGATATTGACAGACCGGGGACACAGGATGATCCGGATGAATTGGATACGAATCCGGATGTGGATGCGGAGGTTGATGCCGCTGAATCTGGCGACACATCTCCTGAGATCGTGACAGTTGCAGATGTGGAGGGCACGGCTGCAGCGGGAACGGCGGAAACGAGAGAAGGCGCAGCTGAAAAGAAACAGATGCGTCAGCCGGAGGGAACGCATTACTATATTGATGCCAAGATCACAGAAAAGGAGATGCTCGCCTTCCTTTTCGGACACAACTATCGCCAGCCGCTGATGCTGGTCGCTGTAGCGATCGCGGTCATCTGGCCGATAATCGTCGTTGTGAGAAATGACAGCAACATGTGGCTTGCCATAGCGCTGGCGGCTATCATTCTCATTGCTCTTCCGTTGTCCACATGGAACAGGGGAAGAAAAACGGTCAAAAATAATCCGGCGTACCAGCAGACTTTCCATTATATGGTGGATGAATGGGGTGTGCATCTGGAACTGGGTGATGAATGTATCGATGTGGAGTGGAAAAAGGTATATAAATGTACTTTTATGAAATCGGTAACAACTGTTTACACGGGTAAAGTCAACGCATTTCTGATTCCGACTGCAGCTATGGGTGAACAGGCCGGAGAGATCAATGCGTTTATGAAGAAAATGAAAAATAAATAGGAGCATACTGTTTTCCGGGCATATGGAGAAAACAGCATTTGCATGAGAAAAGGTTGTGAAACATGAAAATAGAAAGCTACAGCACAGAAGACACTTTTGCCTTCGGTGAAAGATGCGGCAGGGAAGCCAAAGCCGGGCAGGTATTCTGCCTTTACGGCGACCTGGGCGTGGGCAAAACCGTTTTTACGCAGGGATTTGCCAAAGGGCTCGGAATCCGGGAGCCGGTCACCAGTCCTACATTCACCATCGTGCAGGAATATGAAGAAGGGCGGCTTCCTTTTTATCATTTTGATGTGTATCGCATCAGCGATCCGGAGGAAATGTACGAGGTCGGCTTTGACGAATACCTGGAGAGCGGAGGCGTGTGCTTTATTGAGTGGGCAGGGCTCATTGACGAGATTCTGCCGGAGGAGCGCACAGAGATCACCATAGAAAAAGATCTGTCCAGGGGATTTGAATACCGGCTGATTACTCGGACAGAACGAAAAAGAGAGGAGGAGCGTCCATGAAGATACTTGCCTTTGACAGCTCGGGACTGGTGGCGTCTGTGGCGGTTCTCGAGGAGGAGCGCATGATTGCGGAGTACACTGTTAATTATAAAAAGACGCACTCTCAGACGCTGCTTCCCATGCTTGATGAAGTGGTAAAAATGACAGAACTTGATCTGAATGAGATTGACGCTATTGCCGTGGCGGCAGGGCCAGGTTCTTTTACCGGGCTGCGCATCGGTTCGGCCACCGCCAAGGGACTGGGACTGGCTCTCGATAAACCGCTGGTTTCCGTTCCGACACTGGAAGGGATTGCATTTAATTATTACGGATGTGAGGACGTCATCTGTCCGATGATGGACGCCAGAAGGAAGCAGGTATACACCGGACTTTACACTTTTAAGGATGGTTCAATGCAGATTCTCAAAGACCAGACCGCCTGTCCGGTGGAAGAGATTCTCGCGGAGTGCAACGCACTGGGAAGAAAAGTGATTTTTCTTGGAGACGGCGTGCCTGTATATCGTTCCATCATCGAAGAAAAAATGCAGGTATCCTATACATTTGCCCCGGCGCATATGAGCCGGCAGAGAGCAGGCGCTGTGGGAATGCGGGCTTTTGATTATATGCGTGAGGACAGAATAGAGACGGCAGCGCAGCATGCGCCGGTCTACATTCGCAAATCCCAGGCGGAGCGGGAGCTTCTGGCGAAGGGAAAGTCTCTGGAATAAAAAATGAATACGACGGTGCAAATAAAAAAAATGTCTGAAAGAGACTGCGGGGCAGTCTGGGAACTGCAGAAGAAATGTTTCTCCGTGCCATGGTCTTTGGAAAGCATCCGGGAGATGTTTGAGACTGAGGGCTACCTGAATCTGACCGCCTGGGAAGACGGAGTTCTTGCCGGCTATATCGGCATCAAAGCGGTGCTTGACGAGGCGGATATCACCAACGTGGCGGTGCATCCGGATCACCGGCGGCAGGGTATCGGAAAACAGCTTCTTGAGAAACTGCTCCGGCAGGCGGCGGCAGAGGGCGTGTGCCGGATCTTTCTGGAGGTCCGCACCTCTAATGCGGCGGCGCGGGCGCTCTACGAAGGAGCAGGATTTCAGATCATAGACATAAGAAAGAACTATTACGAAAAGCCAAAAGAAGACGCGTATATCATGGTTTGGGATTTTCTGATGCCAGATACTGCGGGTGAAACATGATAATGTTCTTCCAATAGTTACTAACGCTTTTTTCGACAGTATCTTTTATAATGAGGGCGAAAGATGACACTGGCGAAAAAGACACTGACGACTGGAGGTACAACATGGAAAAGAAAGAACTGAGAATAATTTGCAACTGCTGCGGAAAAGAGATTCACACAGAGCCGATGGCAGACCGGGAGGAGTACCTGGAAGTGACCAAAGAATGGGGATATTTCTCCCGGAAAGACGGAGAAATCCACCATTTTATTCTGTGTGAGTCCTGTTACGACAGACTGACAGAACATTTCTGCATACCTGTCGAAAAAAAGATGCAGACAGAACTTTTATAGAAGGTAAACTTAGAAAAGAGAGGAAAATTATGCTGGAACTGTGTTTGCTAGGATGCGGGGGCATGATGCCCCTGCCGCACCGCAAACTGACTTCGCTGATGGCAAGATATAACGGAAAAAGTATTCTGATCGACTGCGGCGAAGGAACCCAGGTGGGAATCAAGGAAAAAGGATGGAGTTTCAAGCCCATTGACGTCATCTGTTTTACCCACTATCATGCCGACCATATCAGCGGCCTTCCGGGGCTTTTGCTGACGCTTGGCAACGCACAGCGGACGGAGCCGCTTCTGATGATCGGACCGCGGGGACTGGAACGGGTGGTAAACGCTCTCCGGGTCATCGCGCCGGATCTGCCTTTCCCGATAGAGTTCCGGGAACTCAAAGAGAAATCGGAGACCATTGAGATGGACGGTTACCGGCTCCGTGCTTTCCGGGTGAATCACAATGTGATCTGCTACGGGTACACCATTGAGATTGACCGGGCAGGTAAGTTTGATGTGGAACGGGCTAAAGCCAATCAGGTGGAGATGAAATACTGGAACCGTCTGCAGAAGGGAGAGACCATCGAGCTGCCAGACCGGACACTCACCGGAGATCTGGTGATGGGACCGGCAAGAAAGGGTATTAAATGTACCTACACTACGGATACCCGGCCGACAGCCTCCATCACGGCCCACGCCATGCATTCGGATCTGTTTATATGCGAGGGCATGTACGGTGAGCCGGATAAGCAGCAAAAAGCTGTGGAATACAAGCACATGACCTTTTATGAGGCGGCCAGACTGGCCAGCGACGCGGAAGTAAAAGAGTTGTGGCTGACCCACTACAGTCCGTCTTTAGTATATCCGGAGGAATTTATTCCGAAGGCGAGAGAAATCTTTCCGGCTACGAGCGCGGGCAAAGACGGCAGAAGCATTACGCTGATGTTTGAGGATGAATAAAAAGAGATTGAAAGATAGAGGGAAGTGAGAATATGGAGCAGACAGAAAAGGATGTGCTGATTCTGGCGATAGAGACTTCCTGTGATGAGACCGCCGCGGCGGTAGTAAAGAACGGAAGAGAGATTCTGTCCAATGTGATCTATACACAGATAAAACTGCACACCGTTTTTGGCGGAGTGGTGCCGGAGATTGCTTCCAGAAAGCACATAGAGAAAATCAATCCCGTCATCGAGGCGGCGCTTAACGAAGCCGGCGTCACACTGGCGGATATTGACGCTGTGGCGGTCACCTACGGACCAGGTCTTGTGGGTGCGCTGCTGGTGGGCGTGGCGGAGGCAAAGGCCATCGCTTACGCTGCCGGAAAGCCGCTGATCGGGGTGCATCACATCGAAGGCCATATCAGCGCCAACTATATTGAACATAAAGAATTGGAGCCGCCGTTTCTTTGCATGGTGGCTTCCGGAGGACATTCCCATCTGGTTTTGGTGAAGGACTACGGGGAATACGAGATTGTCGGGCGAACGAGAGACGACGCGGCGGGAGAAGCATTTGACAAGGTGGCGAGAGCCATCGGTCTCGGTTATCCCGGCGGCCCGAAGATTGACAAGCTGGCAAAGGAAGGCGACAAAAATGCCATCTCCTTTCCGCGGGCAAAAATAGCTGACGCGCCGGATGATTTCAGCTTCAGCGGTCTGAAGTCCGCGGTGCTGAACTATCTGAATCAATGCGAGATGAAAGGTATCGAAGTCAACAAAGCGGACGTGGCGGCCTCCTTCCAGCAGTCGGTCATCGACGTGCTCACGGAGCATACGGCAGCGGCAGCGAAGCGGCTGGACATCAAGAAGGTTGCCATCGCCGGCGGCGTGGCTTCTAACAGCTCCCTGCGGACGCAGATGGAAAAGGTTTGTGAGAAAAATCACCTGACCTTTTATCATCCGTCGCCGGTTTACTGCACGGACAATGCAGCCATGATCGGCGTGGCGGGCTATTATGAATACAGAAAAGGGGTCCGTGACGGCTGGGATCTGAATGCTGTGCCGAATCTGAAGATCGGGGAGAGAAAGAAAGCATAAGGGAAGGATACAGCGGGGGAAATGAAAAACAAAACGAGAACAGCAGCTATCGTGCTGGCGGCAGGAAAAGGAAGCCGTATGCACATGGATATACAGAAACAGTACGCGGAAATACTGGGCCGGTCGGTCATCGCCCATACGCTGGATTCTTTTGAAGCCAGCGAAGTGGACGAGATCATCCTGGTGGTGGGCGAGGGAGAGATCCCTTTCGCCAGGGAACAGATCGTGGAACGTTTTGGCTATAAGAAGGTGAGCCGCATTGTCACTGGCGGTAAAGAACGCTATGAATCCGTATACGAAGGACTCTGCGCGGCACAGGATATTACCTATGCTCTCATCCATGACGGCGCCAGAGCGTTTATCACGCCGGAGCTTATCGCTCAGTGTATCCGCGATGTGAAGCGATATGACGCCTGCGTCATGGCGGTGCCGGTGAAGGATACCATCAAAATTGTGGATGAGGAGCAATATTCCATCTCCACGCCGGACCGGAGCGTTATGTGGCAGATGCAGACGCCGCAGTGCTTCCGTCTGTCCGAGATCAGGGAGGCGTACCGGCAGATGCTCGAAAATGGCGACACTACCATGACGGATGACGCCATGGTCATGGAAAAATACGGCAGCCGCCGGGTGAAAATGATCATGGGAAGCTACGAAAATATCAAGCTGACGACCCCGGGTGATTTCATACTGGGAGAGGCTATTTTGCAAAATATGAAGAAACAGGAGCGGTGAGAATGAAAAAAGATGAACTGGAACACAAGACAGGAGGAGATAACGTAACTGCTTCAGGAGAAAATGTGGCAGAAGAGATTTACCACAACTTAATCAGTCCGTTGCTGGAAGAGGCAAAAAGAGGGCTGGAAGAAGAATATAATGAACGAAAAAAAGGTTCCGATGGGTTTGATGAGGTATTCGGCGAACTTGACGAAGAATCCGATGATATCTATGAGGAGGATGAAAGCGACTCTGAGGAGGACGAAGAATCCACGGAGCTGACAACGGCAGAAGAGGGCGACGGAGACGATACATCGAAGAAGACCGAATACTGCTGCATGTGCCATCGGACAGAGAGTCAGGGGGCCAAACTGCTTCGGATGCCTAACGACATGAGTATCTGTACGGACTGTATGCAGAAGTCTTTTGACACGTTCAGCTCTGGTTTTGGCAATAACAGCGGCATTCAGTTTGTGGATCTGTCCAATATGGATTTAAACAGTCTGCGGAATATGAACCTGGGCGATCTGCTGGCCGGCAATATGACGGCCCAGAAGGTGAAACCGAAGAAGGCTAAGAAGAAAAAGAAAAAAGATAAAGACAAGGCTCCGAAGGAGACCCTTTCCATCAAAAATATTCCGGCGCCTCACCAGATCAAGGCGAAGCTTGATGAGTATGTCATCGGACAGGATTATGCCAAAAAGGTAGTATCTGTTGCAGTGTACAACCATTATAAGCGGGTGATCACCAATACCATGGATGAGATTGAGATTGATAAATCCAACATGCTCATGATCGGACCGACTGGTTCCGGAAAGACCTATCTGGTGCGGACTCTGGCAAGACTGTTAAATGTACCTCTGGCCATCTGTGACGCCACGTCGTTGACGGAAGCGGGATACATCGGAGACGATGTGGAGAGCGTATTGTCCAAGCTTCTGGCCAACGCGGACAATGATGTGGAAAGGGCGGAAACAGGTATTATTTTTATTGATGAGATCGACAAGATCGCCAAGAAGAAAAATACTACCAGCCGTGATGTGAGCGGAGAATCCGTTCAGCAGTCTCTGCTGAAGCTGTTGGAAGGCAGCGAGGTTGAAGTGCCGGTGGGAGCAAGCTCCAAAAACGCCATGGTGCCGATGGTGACTATGAACACGAGAAATATTCTCTTTATCTGCGGAGGAGCTTTTCCTGATCTGGATGTTATCATAAAAGAGAGATTGAACAAGCAGTCCTCCATTGGATTTGCGGCGGAACTGAAAGATAAATACGATAATGATAAAAATATTTTGTCGTATGTGACTATCGAGGACCTGCGCAAATTTGGCATGATACCGGAGTTTATCGGAAGACTGCCGATTCTCTTTACGCTGAATCCATTGACAAAAGATATGCTGGTTGCTATTCTGAAAGAACCAAAGAACGCTATTTTAAAACAGTATCAGAAGCTTCTGGCGCTGGATGAGGTAGATCTGCAGTTTGAGGACGGAGCGCTTTATGCCATCGCGGAAAAAGCGATGGAAAAGAATACGGGGGCGAGAGCGCTTCGTGCCATCATCGAAAAGTTTATGCTGGATATCATGTATGAGATTCCGAAGGACGACAACATCGGAAGAGTTATCATTACGGAGGACTATATCCGCAATAACGGCGCGCCGATCATAGAGATGCGGCAGTATCTGCAGCTGACACAGAAGGATGATTATCAGCAGCAGGGCTAGAGGTATGCAGGGAGAAGGAAATGAATTTTTGTTATTCAAAAAATGTATATAAAGGGGGTTCACTATATGCAGCATTTGAATTTAAAGTATCTGGAGAGTCTGGCGACCCAGTATCCGAATATTGCCAGAGCGTCCACGGAGATAATTAATCTTCAGGCAATCCTTAATCTTCCCAAAGAGACGGAACATTTTGTGTCTGATATCCACGGGGAATATGAACAGTTTTTACATATTTTAAGAAACGGTTCCGGCGCCATCCGTAATAAGATTGAGGACGTTTTCGGCAACACGCTGAGCGCCAGGGACAAAAAAAGCCTTGCGGCTCTGGTCTATTATCCGGAGCAGAAAGTGGAACGGATGAAGATGGAACTGTCCCATGAGGATCTCCTGGACTGGTACAAGGTTTCTCTGAACCGTCTCATTGCAGTCTGCAAGGAAAGTTCTGCGAAATATACCCGTTCCAGGCTAAGAAAGAGTTTTCCTCCGGATTTCTCTTACATTCTGGAAGAATTGCTCAGCGAGAATAACCGGGTGGTGCAGAAAGAGCAGTATTATAATGAGATTTTTGATACTATCATCCGAATCAACAGGGCCAAAGAGTTTATTGTGGCTATTTCCCAGACTATTCAGCGTCTGGTTGTCACAAGACTTCATGTGATCGGGGATATTTTCGACAGAGGACCTGGGCCTCATATTATCATGGATCATCTGATGCAGCTGGAGAACGTGGATTTCCAGTGGGGGAATCATGATATGGTATGGATGGGTGCGGCTTCCGGGCATGAAGCCTGCATAGCCAATGTTATCCGGCTGTCTGCCCGCTATAATAATCTTGATGTGCTGGAAGACGGCTATGGAATTAATCTGGTGCCTCTGGCAAGTTTTGCCATTGAGACTTACAGAGATGATCCATGCGATTGTTTCGGTGTTCACGCTGAGGATCATCATGATCCGAGGGAGGTATCTCTCAATAAGAAAATGCACAAGGCCATTGCTGTCATCCAGTTTAAACTGGAGGGGCAGGTCATCAAAAAAAGGCCGGAGTTTAACATGGATAACCGGATGCTTCTTCATAAGATTGATTATGAGAAAAGAACGATCACCATTGACGGGAAGACATATGAACTTCTGGATAAGTCCTTCCCGACCATTGATCCGGCGGATCCGTACCGCCTGTCTCCGGAAGAAGAGAGTCTGATGAAACGGCTTCGCATGAATTTTCGTAATTGTGACAAACTGCAGGAGCATGTACGTTTCCTCTTTAATAAAGGAAGCATGTACCTGTGCTATAATTCCAATCTGCTGTATCACGGCTGTGTGCCGCTGGATGAAAATGGATATTTCCGCAAAGTCAAGCTGGGCAGTAGGGAATATTCCGGCAAAGAACTTTACGATGTACTGGAGTATTACGCGCGGAAAGGCTATTATGAGCAGGATAACCGGGAGGAGCATGAATATGGCAAGGATATCATGTGGTACATTTGGTCCAACGAGAATTCCCCGGTGTACGGCAAGGAAAAGATGGCTACTTTTGAGCGGTATTTTATAGATGATAAGGCGATTCAGGAAGAGAAAAAAGATTATTATTACAAGCTCATCGAAAAGGAAGAGGTAGCCAACCGGATTCTCACAGAGTTTGGTATGGATACGGAACACTCCCATATCATCAACGGACATATGCCTGTAAAAACAGTACAGGGAGAATCTCCGGTAAAATGCGGCGGTAAAGTAATGATCATCGACGGAGGTTTTTCAAGGGCTTACCGCCGGACTACGGGGATAGCGGGATATACGCTGATCTATAACTCCTATGGTCTGCGTCTCGTCTCGCACAATACGTTCACTTCGACGGAAGATGTCATAGAAAATGAGATCGACGTACATTCTGACACCGTCATCACCGAGTTGTCCAGCTACCGGGAGCGTGTCCGGGATACAGAAAATGGAAAGAAAATCAAAGAAAAGATCAAAGATCTGGAAGAACTTCTTCATGCTTACCGTTCCGGTTTGATTTTGGAGCAGGTATAGAAGCAGGATTGGCATAGAACAGACGGAAGCGGCATATTTTTATTTTATAGGAGATTCCGCTGGAATTCCTATAAAATAAAAGCCCTCCGGGCGGGATGCGTACTTGCGCGAGCAGAAGCTTATCGCTGAAGCGGCTGCGCTCAGCGCGAGAGTTCTGTCAGACAGAACTCTCTGCCCCAGGGAATAGCAAAGGCAGGAGGACATCCTTATGAAAAAGCAAACGCTTTGTGACATACCGGCGGACAATCTGGAGCAGGAATATGAGACAAGCCTGGAAAAAGGTCTGACAGCCGGAGAGGTAAACCGGAGACTTTCAGAAAACAGATTTGAATATCTCACAAAGGAGAAAAAGCGGTCATGGATTCGCAGCGCAGAGCAGGAATGTCTTGATCCGCTTTTCTTTTTTCTTCTTTTTCTCTGTACATTTTATTTCCTGACAGAAGAGAAAGGCTGGCTGGCAGCACTGCCCCTGCCGGTGATTGTTCTGTTGCTTAAAGTGGGACAGGCAAAGAGAAATAACATGTTCCTGCAAAAAAGGAAAGAACTTTTTTTGCCCAAAATCCAGGTGCTGCGGGATGGTGTTTACCGATATATTGATGTGCGGGAAATTGTGATTGGAGACATTCTGCGTCTCAAAAAGGGGAAAAGAGTTCCCACGGCGGTCCGTAGCCTGATAAATCCCGGCGTTGTCTATGAAAAAGGCGACGTTTTTCCCGAAGAATCAGGAAAAGCGGTCGCCATGGGATCCGCAGGTTCCACCGCGCTGCAGAAACGAGGTATTTTATCCCGTATTTTGTCAGAATCAGCACTGTTTCCGCTCCGTGCTCAGGAAATGTTGTACAGACGGGGCGTGATTGCCATGGAAACGTCCTGCCTGCCCGGAAAGGGAAAGAAAAGGGCGGTCATCATTGATACAGAATATTTTCCATCTTCCCTGAAACCTCATGCGCTGCGGGAACTGACAAAATTGCTGCAGCGTGAAGCTGTTCCGCTTATTTTTTTTACGGATAAAAAACGGGAAGAAGCATTTGATATTTTAAAGAGGGTGGGGCTGGCGGAACAGGAGCGGGATGTGATTGATGAGAAACAGTTTGCCTGTTATCTGGACAGCGATTACCGGCGTCAGCTGAAAACCATACGCGCTTATGCAGGGCTGAACAAGCAGGAAAAAAGCAGGGTTTTGGATGGATGGCGCAAGGAATGCGACTGGCTGTACGTTCTTCCGGACAGAAACTGGCAGAGGCCGGAAAAGGATTTTTCCGACCAGAAAAATCTGACTCAACGTAGTAACGCAGAAAATGTGCCGGACATTGCAGAGACAGAAAGGAAAAAAGAAAAAGGCCGCATTCTGTGGCTGGGACTTCTTGATGAGTCAAGCCTTGACAGAGATTTTTATTTTAAGAAACACTGGAGTGATGGGCTGCTTCGTCTGTTTCAATGTGAAAGCAGATGGAATACCTTTGAGAATATCACGGAAATGGTGCAGAAAAGAACGCTGACAATGCTCTGCATTTTCAACGGTATCATGCTCTTTGCAGGGTGCTCCGGAGCGGGCGTCCCGGTCTTTTACTGGATGTTTCTGGTTTCTTATGTAATATGCGGCGGGCTGGCTCTGTGGAGAGAGCTTTGGTGGATGTGGATGCATATTCATGCATAAATATGCATAGAATTTGTATTTTTCCCGGGACAATTCATCTTTTTACAGGAAGATTCTTGTCAGCTTTCGTGAATATATGATAGAATATATGCAATATTTTGTTTTGCAGCTTTGCAGAGAGACACACAGGAGGGCATGAAAATGATAGAATTATTACAACACGGCGCGTATCTGGTTCACGGCAGTGAGATTGTAGAGGACACGCCTGAGGCGGCAAAGAAGCTTCAGGCCATGCTCGGTGCCGCGGCTCCTTCGAAAGAAGAGGCGGCAAAAGGGACCATCGCGTATGGGATCCTTGAGGCGCACAATACATCAGACAGCATGGACAAGCTGAAGATACGTTTTGATAAACTGACGTCTCATGATATTACATATGTCGGCATAATTCAGACTGCCAGAGCATCAGGACTGGAGAAGTTCCCGATGCCGTACGTACTGACAAACTGCCATAACAGCCTTTGCGCTGTGGGCGGCACCATCAACGAGGATGACCACATGTTTGGTCTGACCTGCGCGAAACGTTACGGCGGCATCTATGTTCCGCCTCATCAGGCAGTCATTCATCAGTTTGCCAGAGAGATGCTGGCCTGCGGCGGCAGCATGATTTTAGGTTCTGACTCACACACCCGTTACGGAGCGCTGGGAACCATGGCCATGGGCGAGGGAGGTCCGGAGCTTGTAAAACAGCTCTTAAATCAGACCTATGATATCAATATGCCTGGCGTGGTGGGCGTCTATATGACCGGAGCGCCGATTCCGGGCGTGGGTCCACAGGACGTGGCTCTTGCCATTATCGGCGAAGTATTTAAAAATGGATATGTAAATAATAAAGTCATGGAATTTGTAGGTCCTGGCGTGGCTTCCTTAAGCGCGGATTTCCGTATTGGCGTGGATGTTATGACCACAGAGACCACCTGTCTTTCCTCCATCTGGAAGACCGATGAGACCATCCGCGAGTTCTATGAGATTCACGGAAGAGAGCAGGATTATAAGGAGCTGGCTCCGGCCGACGTGGCTTACTACGACGGCATGATCAAGATCGACCTCAGTGCCATCCGCCCGATGATCGCCATGCCGTTCCATCCGAGCAATACCTACACTATCGAGGAGATGAATGCCAACCTGATGGACGTACTGGATGACTGCGAGAAGAAAGCGCTCGTCAGTCTGGACGGTCAGGTGGAATTTACACTGAAAGATAAAGTACATGACGGAAAGCTGTACGTAGAGCAGGGAATCATCGCCGGATGTGCCGGTGGCGGCTTCGAGAACCTCTGCGCGGCGGCTGATATTCTGAAAGGACGCTCCATCGGACCGGATGAGTTTACGCTGAGCGTTTACCCGGCCAGCACCCCGATCTTCATGGAACTGGTAAAGAACGGCTCTGTGGCTGACCTGATGGCAGCGGGAGCTATCGTGAAGACCGCGTTCTGCGGCCCTTGCTTCGGCGCAGGCGACACGCCGTCCAACAACAGCCTGAGTATCCGTCATTCAACCAGAAACTTCCCGAACCGTGAAGGATCCAAGCTGCAGAACGGTCAGATCGCTTCCGTGGCGCTGATGGATGCCAGATCCATTGCGGCCACGGCAGCCAACAAAGGCTTCCTGACGCCGGCTACAGATCTTGATGTGGAGATAAAAGGAAAGAAATATTTCTTTGACAGTACCATTTATGAAAATCGTGTCTTTGACAGCAAAGGTATCGCAGATCCGACGGTGGAGATCAAGATGGGACCGAACATCAAAGACTGGCCGGCCATGAGTCCGCTGCCGGAGCATCTGATTCTCAAAGTCGTTTCTGAGATCCATGATCCGGTAACTACCACGGACGAATTGATTCCGTCAGGAGAGACTTCTTCCTACCGTTCCAATCCGCTGGGACTGGCAGAGTTTACGCTGTCCAGAAAAGATCCGGCTTATGTAGGGCGGGCAAAAGAAGTACAGAAAGCACAGAAAGCTATCGAGTCCGGAGAGAGTCCGACAGAGGCGCTGCCGGAGCTGCAGGCGGTTCTCGATGCCGTTCACGCTAAATACGCCGATGTGAACGAGAGTAACATGGGTGTTGGAAGTACTATTTTCGCTGTAAAACCGGGCGATGGATCTGCCAGAGAGCAGGCCGCTTCCTGCCAGAAGGTTCTGGGCGGCTGGGCGAACATTGCCAATGAGTATGCCACAAAACGGTATCGTTCCAACCTCATCAACTGGGGTATGCTGCCATTCCTGATCGATGGAGAAGATCTGCCGTTCGCCAACGGAGATTATATTTTCGTACCGGATGTCCGCAAAGCAGTAGAAGATAAAGCGACGAAGTTTACGGTATATCAGGTAAAAGACGGCGCTCTCCATGAATTTACTTTGTCCATGGGCGAGCTTACGGATGATGAGCGGGAGATTATCCTGAAAGGTTGTCTGATCAATTACAACCGGAGATAAGGACAGCGAAGATACATCAGAATAAATGAAATCATTAGAAGACAGTCGGGATGTTCCCACAAAATGTGGGAAGGGCTCCGGCTGTCTTTTTCTTTGCCATATGTTACACTTTTTATATAAAAGGTGTGCGGCAGAAAGCAGGTGTTCGGGAGAAATTATGCTTGCGTGCGGAAAATGTTTGAAAATAAACAAAAGGGAGGAAAAAATATGGCAAAGGTTGTAAAAAAAAGTACTGCTGTGATACTGATGCTTTTAATCGTTGGCATGAGTTTGACGGAAAGCAGACCGGAAGATACTACGACAGGATGGTATAGTATGTTTTCGCGTATGGATGGATATACCAATGATCCGGATATTTCAGAGGCGAAATATTTGGCTAATCCGGATAGTCAGCCGGATTATTTCCAGATGTATCTGGCGGGGCCGGGATTAACAGCGTGGGATTACTCCACAGGAAGCGGTATTAATGTGGCGGTGTTTGATGAAGGTTTTGATATCAGCGATCCGGAATTGGCAGGAAAAATAAAAGGCTGTTATAATGCGATGACAGATCAGGAAGGAGCCGACAAGATAAAACCGGATGATGCAAACCGTGTTGCACATGGAACATCTTGTTCTAAAATACTGGGAGCCATTGGGAACAATCAGTATCAATCGGCAGGTGTTGCCTACGGTGTAAATCTGTATCTAATAAGAGTGGGCGGGAATGACGCAACCTGGCAGTCTTCCTTGCAGAGAGGAATCGACTACGCTGTTCGCAATAATTGCCGAGTGATCAGTGCCAGTCTCAGTGATTCTGTTTATAATGCAGATGTGGAGAATGCTATCAGCGAAGCTTATTCCAGAAGCTGGAACAGTGTACTGTTTGTAGCTTCCGCCGGAAATACCAATATAGAAGAATATCGTTATCCAGCTTCATATACAGATTCTTTTGGCGTTTCTGCGGTAAATTATCAAAACGGACAATTTGTGAGCGCAGATTCCACCCGAAACGATCGTATAGATATCGCAGCTCCTAATGGAACTACCAGCGCCGCCACTGCATATGCCGCCGGTGTGGCAGCTTTAGTTTTTGCGGCAGATCCAAATTTGACGGCGGCAGAATGCGCACAGATTCTCCGTGAGACCGCTTCAGATGCCGGAATGCCAGGTTATGACAAGATTTACGGTCACGGTATCATCAATCCGCTGGCGGCAGTCCAGCGTGCGAAATTAAAACAGACATCCATCAGCAGGAGTATTTCCGGAATAGCGTCTTCTTACACGAAAAAGCTTTCTGCCGGTACATTTCAGCTGAACCCGAAAACAGAGGGATCAGGAGTCTTCTCTTACAGTTCCAGCAAGCCTTCCGTAGCGTCGGTGGATGCAAACGGAAAGGTAACGCTCAAAAAAGAGGGGACAACCAGCATTACCGTATCGGTTGGTCTGTCGGGTATTTATCAGCCGGCCTCGGTGACAACGAAGCTGACGGTGACTGGAAACTCTTCTGATAAGAAGTCAGATAAAAAACAGTCTGAGAAAACCGGTTCAAAAGCTTTGAAAAAAGTAAAGGGCGTAAAATTGGCAGCCGGCAGACGTTCTATTACTGTCCGCTGGAACAGGAATGACAGAGCCGATGGATATCAGGTGTGGATTGCCAGAAATAAAAAATTTACAAAAGGTAAGAAAACTGTTCTCATAAAGAAAAATAAAAAGGTGAAAAAGACAATCAGGAAGTTAAAGAATAAAAAATACTATGTAAAGATTCGTACATTTAAAAAGAGCAGTACAGGAAAAATTTTTGGCAAATTCAGCAAAGTGAAGAAAGTAAAAATCCGATAAAAAAGATGCTTCGGCTGTTTTCTGCCGCGGTGCCGGGTTTATCTGCGGGCGCTGCGGCAGTGCTGTATAATTCTGCAAACAATAGTTGACAATCCGGCAAATTATGTTATATCATTAACTCATTACGCGGCTTTTTTGAAAGAAAAAGGACATATTTTTGCAAAATTATCAACATAAAGGGGTGGAAAAGATGAAGATTTCAGGAAATGACCTTTTTGTAACAGCAATGAAAAAAGAAGGTGTGGATACTATTTTTGCGTATCCAGGCGGTATGGTCGTCAATCTTTTAGATGCACTCCATGATTGTCATAGTATTGATTTGGTGCTTCCAAGACATGAGCAGGGGCTGATTCATGCGGCAGACGGTTATGCGAGAGCGACAGGAAAGGTCGGCGTCTGTCTCGTCACCAGCGGCCCGGGAGCAACGAACCTGGTAACAGGAATAGCCACAGCCAATTATGATAGTATTCCCCTGGTCTGTTTCACCGGACAGGTGGCGGAAGACCTTATCGGCAATGATGCCTTTCAGGAAGTAGACATCGTGGGAATTACCCGGAATGTGGCAAAGTTTGTTATAATGGTAAGAGATAGAGAGATGCTGGCTCAGCGCATTAAGGAAGCTTTCTATATAGCTCGCTCCGGCAAACCTGGTCCGGTGCTTGTGGATCTGCCCACAGATGTGATGGCGGAGCTTGGCTCCACATCCTATCCGACAGAAGTCAATATCCGTGGTTACAAACCGAATAAGGGAGTTCATGTTGGTCAGCTCAAAAAGGCCATCGCACTGATGGAAGAAGCCAGAAAACCGATGTTTTTAATTGGCGGAGGTGTTAATCTGGCCCATGCGCAGGAAGAGATGACAGAATTATGCGAGAAATTAAATGTTCCAGTGATTACTACAGTGATGGGACGGGGAGCAATTCCGACGGATCATCCTTTATATATAGGCAATATCGGTATGCATGGCTCCTATGCGGCAAATAAAACAGCGGATGAATGTGATTTGATGTTTTCCATTGGATGCCGGTTTAATGACAGAGTGACGGGAAATGTAGCGAAGTTCGCCCCTCATGCCAAGATTGTCCATATTGATATCGAGGCGGCGGCAATTTCCAGAAATGTAACGGTAGATATTCCAATCGTGGCGGATGCCAAGATGGCGATTCGGAAGATCCTTGATCACACGGAGCCGATGGAGCATAAAGAATGGATAGAGGAAGTCAAGGGATGGGATAAAGAGCATCCTCTGGGTATTCAGGTGAAGGCGGGCGTGAATCCGCAGTGTATCATGGAGACGTTGAATAAAGTATATGCAGACAGGGATACCATTTATACATCGGATGTGGGACAGCATCAGATGTGGGCCTGCCAGTATCTGAAACTGGATGCCATGCACCGTCTGGTGCAAAGCGGCGGACTGGGAACCATGGGCTTTGGTCTCCCGTCAGCAGTGGGTGCGCAGATTGGATGTCCGGGTAAAGCAGTGGTTTCCATCAGCGGCGACGGCGGTTTTCAGATGAATATTCAGGAGATGGCGACCGCCATGAACCAGGAGCTACCGCTGGTCAATATTGTGCTGAACAACAATTATCTTGGCATGGTGCGGCAGATGCAGGATTTATTTCATAACAAGCGTTACACTATCACCTGTCTGAGATATCATAAGTCCTGCAGAGGCAAATGCGGCAAACCTGGCTGGACTTGTCCGGATTATTCCCCGAACTTTGTAAAGATTGCTGAAGCCTATGGTTCCAGAGGTTATCTGGTAACGGAGGATTCCCAGCTGGAAAAGACAATCAAAGAGGCAAGGGATTATGCCGAAGAGCATAACAGGCCGGTTATTATAGAGTGTGCAGTTTCACCGGAAGAGCTTGTGCTTCCGATGATCCGGGGCGGCGCCAGTTTTGATGAAATCATATATTAGGAGGGCGGTATCATGAGAGAAGTAAATCATACCAAAAGAAAAAGATGGGTCTCCCTGTACGTGGAGAACCGCATTGGTGTTCTGGCGCGGATTTCTGGCATGATGTCCGGCAAATCTTATAATATTGACAGTATCACAGTAGGGGTGACAGAAGATCCGACTATTTCCAGAATGACCATCGGTCTGAGTTCCGATGACGCCACCTTTGAACAGATAAAGAAGCAGTTGAATCGCTGTGTGGAAGTAATAAAACTTAATGATATCACTGACGCGCCGACGCACATGAAGGAGATACTATTTATCAAAATTCATGAATGTTCTGAGTTTGAGAAAGGGGAAATCTTCCGCATTGCGCAGGTATTCGGAGCAAAAGCTATTGATTACGGTATCAACAGCGTTCTGCTGGAATGTGTGGCGACAGAAGGAAGAAACAATGATTTGATTGATCTGCTGAACCGCAAGTTTGATCAGGTAGAGATTGTCCGGGGCGGTATTGTCGCCATCGAGTCTATCAGCATGACGGACAGATAACAGCATAACAAATGTACAGCGACCCGCTTTTGTCTGGGGATTTTTCAGGCAGAAGCGGGATTTTTTTATCAAAAATTATATCTATAAAATGTTTTTAATTTTAAAGATTGACTTTTTGGCTCGCAGATGATACCATAAAAATGGAAACTGTTCCAGATATTTCCAGAAAAGAAAGGAGAAGTTATGAAGAATCATCTGAGAAAGCTGCTGCTGGTTTTGCTGACAGGATGTCTGATCTTTCAGCAGATTTCTATGCCTCTGTATGCAGGGACAACGGGGGTAGCGGCAGTCTTTATTGATTCGAAGGATGAAGTGGGAACAGCGGAAGATACAAAGGATACATTTATAAAGAAGAGTAACTGGGCAGCAGCCAGAGATCAGAATGTTCGGACAGCCGGCAGGAATCGGTATATCGAGGCTTCCGGTGGGAATAATTCGGGACGAAAGAAGCAAGATACAAAAGCAGCCAGAGGAACGATCACGGAGACTGCAGGAACAGAACAGTCCGTAGAAGATAAGAAGGATGCGGAAACAGATAAAGATAACGATGGAGTTTCTTCTGACGAGGAAGACGCCGGCAGTACCGGAGAGGAAGCCGGGAAAACTGCCAGTGATGAAACGGAGACCGGAGAAGATGATCAGGGAGCAGGTTATACCGGGGATGAGACAGAGCCCGGAAAAGATGATCAGGAGGCCATAGATGAGACAGAGCCCGGAAACAATGAACAGGGAGGCGAAGACGGTACAGAAGGCGAGACAGAGAATGCAGGGGGAGACGACGATGACGGCCGGAAGCAGAATGACCTGAATTCGGAAGAAGGCATCAAGGAGGACAAGACAGAGCAAAAAGGGAAAACAGAAGACGATGCGCAGAAGAATGAGAATAACAGTTCTGTTTCCATCCCGGCACATCCCGGAGAAGAACAGGAGAATACTGAGCAGACGACAGAAAACGCCGCTAGGCAGCAGGAGGATATTTTTGACCGGCTGCTCAATAAGAATCTTCTGCGCGCTGATGTCCGGGCAAAAAATGATTTTAATATGCCGAAAGCAACTTATGAGACATTTATTCTGCAGGGAAGAAATGGAAAAGGGCAGAAGATAGGAAACAGCGGCAAGGTGACGATGATGCCTTCCAGAAGGGCGATTCAGAATGATATAACGCAGAAACATAATGACTATGTTTCTTTTACCCCTCACTGGGGAATCGATACCACAGCATCTCTGTCCACGCAGTCCGGTTCCCGGAATGTCAGCTATTATGTCAATGATCCAAAGAAGGCGCAGCACGTGGGCGGAATCGGACTGGCGAGCATGTCTCCGAATATTATCGGAGGACGGGTTTTTAAACTGGACGCTTCCATGAAGAATAAATTGAGCTGCACTTATTATAATGTGGGGCGATACTATGACCGGGCTTCCGGCAGATCATACGCCATTGACATGAAGGCGGTGGTGACCGATTTTACAAAGAAACCAAAAGGTACGGAAGATGTGAAAGGTGCCATTGCCGATGGAGCTTTGGGCGATGACGGAGGTCCGCTGTTCTGCTTTGTGGGCGGCCAGTCGGTGGGGTCCATCGGAGTGCTCACCTGTTTCTGTGATGCAGTAACTGTCCGGTATTCTTTTTATATTCATGGCACGCAGACGCCGATTCAGCTGAAAGGGTTTACCAGATTTCGGGATGTTGACGCTCAGCAGGGTATTGAGTTTTCCGGAGAAGCCAATTATTTTTATGCTGTTGATGCAGCTAATGAATATCTCGGATACAGTAAAGGTGTGTATAATCAGGGGAGCAAAGCATACATTTATGCGTTGAGTTCTGCGGCGGTTTCCGGCAATGCGGGAAGCTCCTTTTATACGCTGTTTTCGGGTTCGCAGCTCACTCTGCGCTACACTTTTGCAAAGTGCAGCAGGAAAGATGACGGCGGCCCGCAGAATGGAAGTAATCTGACAAAGTATAAAGTGCCTTTTGATAATTCTGATGTGAAAGACTATTCCACCAGTTCATCAAGCGGTTATATCCGGTTTGATGCGAGACAGCCGTATCTGGCTCAGCCTGAAATTCAGAAGTCTGTTTTCAATGGAAACGATATACAGGCTGAGATCCGCACGCCGCACAATGGGGTTTCCAATGAATTATCCAGACTGGAAGATGTTTTTACTTATAAAGTGCGGACGGTATGTCCATATGAAGATGCCTCTGAGCATCACTATTCATCCTGGGTTGTGTCAGACCGGGTAAGCCCGTACCTCAACGTTGAGCAGGCAGTCGTCTATGACGGTACAGGGAACCGTGCATCTGATTTTAAGATACAAAAGCAGGTGCAGGGAGACGGTTCCACGATGGTAACAGCAACAGCATCCAACCCGGCAGCGCAGTCTTTCTATGAGAAAAACTGGTATGACTTATATATCACGGTCAGAGTGAAGACGCAGGAACAACTGGAGAGCCTGCATCTGGACTTCGCGAGTCAGTATGTCAGAAGCGGTTCCGGGACAGGCAGATATGTTCTCTCAAATAATGCGACACTGTCTACCGGTACGACATATACGTCCAATCATGTTGAGACTGTGATTCCGCAACAACTGAAGGTCAGAAAGGTCAATGAGGAAGGACGTCCGGTAAAGGGGGTTACCTTTGGGATTTTTGCCAGCCCGGACGCAGATATCCATAAAGATAAACCTTTGATGACGGCGGTAACAGGAGAGGACGGCGTGGCGCATTTCAGAGCAGCTTCCTTTTTCAATCTGGCAGGAAAAGCAGGGCCATATTATGTGCGTGAGATATCCCGGGGAGTTTTTGATAATGTATATCTTCTGGATGAGACGTGGCATTATGCTTTCTCCAGTGATAAAGGTAACGCGGTTGTCTACGGAGAAGAGAAGGATAAAAGCGTTTCTACTCTGGAGGATGTGGCAAAAATTCTCCGTAAGTATTCTGTCCAGGTGAGAAAAAAGAACCGGGAGACCAGTGGTTTTCTGAAAGGCGCGGTTTTTGGTCTGTATCAATGGTCTGAGGCGGGAAACAGTTATATGAAAGCATGTACTCTGGAAGAAGCCACAGATGAAGACGGAAGGATCTATTATCGCAATCCGGAAGATATTGTTGCTACGGAGGATAATCTGGGACGTTTTATGATAAAGGAAGAAAAGGCTCCCTATGGCTGTTATAATGCCGGTGTAAGCTGGACTTTTTCTACCACAGATGCTTATGCAGACGATGAGAAAAATATTGAGTTTGTTTATACGGCAGAAAATGGAAGGAAAAAAACGCAGAAAGAAGAATTGATCTATACAAATGAACTTCAGAAAGGAATTCTCAAGATTATTAAGACTGACGATGAAGGAGCATTGGTCAAAGGAGCGCTGTTTGAGATAAAAGCAGCGGAAGATATTTATGCGCCGTGGCAGTATAAAGAAGATGGGACGGCTGCGCCGGATCAGGAACCATTGGTTCCGAAAGGCATGGTCTGCGGTCGCCTGACTACAGATGAAAATGGCAGCGCAGTGTCCAGGCCGCTTTATATTGGTAAGTATCAGGTGACAGAGATAGGCGGCGCACCGGAGCATGTACAGTCGGAGGAAGTCTATGAGGTGACATTCACATATCCGGAAAAAGATGATACTGCAATGGTGGAAGAAACTGTGCAGGCGGGAAATGTCATCATGCGCCCGGCCTTCGCAGTGGCAAAACTGGCGGAGCGGACCCGGAATCCGGAAGGAGAAGAAGTAGAGTTTGATGTGAACACAGGACGATATACACAGGAGAAGGTACCGGGAACCTATAACGCCGAAGAGACTATCAGGTATCGGATTGTCGTGACCAATACGGGAAATACAGATCTGTACCATGTGAGGGTTTACGACAGTATGGAAGAAGCCAACGAAGCCGGTCAGAAACTGGCAGATTATGTGGACACGGAGCGGGCGTCTTTTGTCCTTCCGGCGGCTGGAAGCTATGAGACGCAGAAAGGAAATAGCATCACAGCTTCGTTATCAGAGGATAATGGCCGGATGGTGCTTCTCAGCAGGCTGCCGGTGGGTGACAGTGTGGAACTGTATTTCGAGGCTCCCGTACTGAATAACGCAGCCAATATATATCACCTCATAAATAAGGTGACCGTTACGGCAAGCTACGATAATAACGAAGAGCGGCCGGGACAGCATCTGATTCCTGTCAATACAGAGCAGCTGGTAGATGAAGATGGCAATCCTCTGACAGAAGACGAAGATCAGATACATATTCCGGGAACGCCGGATACTTCTGTGGTAAAAATCGCGGACCGGACTACCGGAGCCATCGTCACCGACGGAGAACTCAACGGAACAAAGGTGCCGGGCCTGTATTATGAAAACGACATGGTACGTTTTGATATCCATATTAAAAATACCGGAACAGCCAACCTGAAAAACATTCTCGTCACTGATGTGATGTCGGAAGAACTGAAGCAGATTGTCGATGAGAGTACAGCAGCCTTCCGCCTGGAGAATGATGCTAAGGAGGAAGAGGTTGAGATTGAGGACGACAATACAGCGGAAGAGGGAACAACAGAGGATGGCGCTGAAGAAGATGAGACGACAACGGACAACGCAGCGGAAGGCGGAGCGGCAGACCAAAAGGAATCAGAAAAAAATAATTCCACGTTCACTCTTTTGACAGGCAGAGGGGAGAAAGTATCTGCCCGGCAGATTGATGCCTCCGGAGTGATTCTCTGTGAAGATGTGGATACTGTAACCGGTGAGGGCAGTCTGCGTCCGGGAGATACCATCGTACTGCATTTTTACGCCAGAGTAAAAAAAGACGCTGCCAACTTTTATGATCTGTTAAATACAGCCATTGTGAACGCTTCTTATTTTACCGGTGAGGAGGACGCGCCTGTACCGGAAAAGACAGACACAGATATCATCGAGATACCTGGAGTCCCGGAGGCAAAGGTGGCGAAGCTTGCTGACAGAACTACGGGAGCGGTCTTAGTACAGGGAAGATATCAGAATGAAAAAATAACCGGCAGCTATGATAACGGCAATGTGATTGTCTATACGATTACTGTTACCAATTCTGGTACTGCGGATTTATATGACCTGAAAGTCAGAGATGTGATGGAAGAGAGGCTTTTGTCGGCTCTTGATAAAGACAGCATTCGTTTTCAGGATGGCAGATATACCACATCGAAAGGGGATCTGATCGATACTGAATCTAAGGGGGCGGATGTCCTGCTGATGAATCGTCTGCGGGCCGGCGACAGCGTGAATCTGCTGTTTCGGGCAGTGGTCAGCAGACAGGCCGGTGATCTGTTTAAGTTGGAAAATAAGGTATATGTGACAGGCCATTACCGAAAAGGAAATGAACAATACCAGCAGGAATATGAAAAAGAAGCCGAGGTATCCGGTCATTCCTATGTATTGGAGTATCACGCTAATAATGGAACCACAGAGAAAACGCCCGACAGCGAGACGCCGGCGCATCGGGGAGACACTGTGCGCATTAATGGCAATCCATTTACAAAAGAAGGATATGAATTTTTAGGATGGAATACCAAGGCAGACGGAACGGGGCAGGATTATGCTCCGGGAGCGGAATATACCATGCCGGCCCAGGATGTTCATCTGTATGCACGATGGGGAGGAAAAGGCAGTGTATTGAAGAAAAATTATACGTATGCCTTGACATATCACTCAAATAATACCCTGTCACAGTCTTATCCGGACAGCGAGACCAGATGTGCCGCGGGAACAGCCGTGCTGCTTGATGAATGTTCATTTCTTTATGAAGGATATCATTTTATTGGCTGGAGCCTGACTCCGGATGAAAAAGAAGATCTGCTGCAGCCGGGCGACACCTGCCGAATGCCGAAGAAAGACATACATTTATATGCACAGTGGGAAAGGGATGAAAAAGCTGTTCTGACATATCATTCCAATGTTTCAGATCAGGAACAGACGAGAGCTGATTTTGAGACACCTTGTGCAAAAGGTATGAAAGTTGTTATCAAACAGTGTGAATTTGAGAGAGAGGATTACATTTTTGTCGGCTGGAGCAAAGAAAAAACGGCAACAAAAGCCGAAATCAATCCGGGAGACAGTCTGATTCTTGAAAATGATCTGGATTTATATGCCGTGTGGGAAAAAGAAAAAGACGGGCAGGAACAATTCCGGTATCAGCTGACCTATCATGGAAATAATGAAACCAGAGATTCCTTTGTCGATTTTAAAACTCCGTGCATAGCAGGAACATCTGTGATACTTTCACAGAATCTGTTTACTTATGACGGATATGTGTTCACTGGCTGGAATACCAAAGCAGACGGAACAGGAAAGACATGGAATGTCAATGATTCCTTTACAATGCCGGACCGAAATGTACATTTGTATGCCCAGTGGAAGGAAGTTGCAAAACATACGCTCACCTACCTTTCCAACTACCCGGATAAGAAAGATTCGGTTCCTGATGAGCAAAGAATGGACAGTGAGACGCCGTGTCCGGAACAGACTTCTGTCCGCATTGACGGCTGCAGCTTTCAGTGTGACGGATACCGGTTCCTCGGCTGGAGCATGACACCGGACGGAAGCTCGGAACTTATCATCCCGGAGGTGCAGTATACGATTACAGCAGATACGGTTTTGTATGCAATATGGACGGATCAGTGCGAAGAATATGCATTGCTTTATTCCTCCAATACGAAGGCAGCTATCTGGGAAGCGGCACCGTCCTCGCCGTCTCCGGCGGGAACCCCTCAGACAATCATTGCAAATCCATTTTCCAATGTGGGAGCAGTTTTTGCGGGCTGGAGTCTTGATGAAGATGCCGCAGCCGATTCGGAAGATCTCCTGTTGCCGGGACAGCGCTTTGAGCAGCCGGCAGGGGATACCGTTTTGTACGCTGTATGGAAAGAAGAGCAGAGTCACAGAGTATATTATGACGGCAATGGAGGAGCGGCCACAGTTTCCAATCCAGAAAGTGATGGAAGGATTATTGATGATGAGACGCCGTGCACTGCCGGTTCAGTCATCCGGATAAATCCGTCTTCATTCCGAAGGGAAGGATATCGGTTCCTTGGCTGGACGACAGAAAAGCTGGAGCCGCTAAAGGCCACGGATTCCACCGCATCCGCAGGAGAAGGCGAAGAAAAACAGACATGGGAGCAGGCCATGGAACAGACAGATATCATCTATCCGGGCTGTGCCTATACAGTTCCGGAAAATGATACGATATTCTATGCGCTTTGGGAAGAAATGCCAAAAAGCAGTTTCGACGGAGATAGTCCGGCATACAGCGGCGATGAACCGGCGGAGAGCCCGTATACACCGATACCGGTGACAGAGCTGATGAAAGATCAGGACCATGTCAATATTCCGGGTGAACCGGAACTTCGGGTGGCGAAGAAGGCAGACAAAACAAAGGGAGTCACATTGAAAAAAGGACGTTATCAGGGGACAAGAAAACCAGGAACCTACTACGAGGGCGACCGTGTGATATATAAAATCACTGTGTCCAATTACGGAACAGCAACAGCAGGTGAGGTCACGATCAAAGAAATCCCGTCATCTTCCTGGAAAAAATCTTTGGAGCCGGAAGGATTCACCCCGTCAGTGGGAGAATCCCTGGAAACTGCCAAAGGCAATCTGATAAAAGTTCAGAAGAAAACGGCGAACACCCTGACACTGGACAGCCTGCAGCCAAACGACAGTATCACAGTGACCTTTGAAGCCACCGTAACAGCTCAGCAGGCGTCTGAAAGTACCATAAAGAACACAGTAAAAGTCACCGGCAAAAAACATGACGGAACCCCGGTTGCTGAAACAGAATACACAAAAGACAGTGATGCAATTAAAATCTCAGCCAAAGAACAGCCGTCTCCGACAGGCACAGACAACGTACCAAAGACAGGAGACGATAACCCGATCTATCCGTTGATTCTTATTGGGCTTTTTAGTCTTACTGCGGCCGGAGCTGTTCTTGTAAGATGGCGCAGACAAAAATAGAAGAAGGCACAGACAGCAAAGATATGTCACAGAAAAAAATAAACAGACAATCAGAAAAAATATAGTTTATTTATAATAATAAAAAGAGAGATAAAAAACCGGATAACCACTGTCTAAGCGGTTATCCGGCTTCTAAAAATGTAGTCGAGGCGACGAGACTCGAACCCACGGCCTCTGCGTCCCAAACGCAACAGGAAGGAGGCTATATCGGGTATTATAAAAACATCTGAATCCTTTGAGAGCCTTTATTTATGCGGTCCTCAGAGCATACACTTAGAAATCACCGATGATTACTGTTACTCATTATAAGTTTATATTGTTGGAACATTGTTGGAACAAAGAGGCACGCTACTATATAATTTATTGAATATGTTTTATGAATTTAGAAGATGTTTGATTTATAGTATTTTATTTGACTTCTCATAGATTATTCTTTTCCTGCATCTTCAAAAAAGCTTCATTTAGACTCAAATAAATATTATGGACTCTTTGTACAGTCTGGACGGATACTCTGATTCCTTTACCATAGCGGCTTCCCTGCTCCCAATTGGTAATGGTATCAGCCAATAAATCTAAAGAATCTTGTTTATCAAATTCAAATCCGGTTTCTATTAATAGATTTAACAGATATCGAATATCATGTGTTCTATTATAAGGGATACCGTACTCCATTAAAATGGCTTTCATTAAAAATTCAATTGCCTGTTGTGCTTCAAAACATGCCACGTCCAGATAAGCGTCATCATTTGCTATTTTTCCCAATGCATTTTTAGATTGTTCAAACATAACCAGAGAACGGTTATACATTGTGCTCATAGACAATTACTCCTTCCTCCACAGAATCTTTAAGAACAGTACCATCCAAATATGCATAATCGACCACATCTGCATTTCCTTTAGTAACAGAAGAAATCGTCTGTCTCATATTTTTAGTAAAAGGTTTTAGTACTCCTTCTTTATCATAGCAGTCCTGGTTCCAGTCAATACAGATATCTAAGTCGCTGGTGATATCACAGTCATACCTTGTGGAACTGCCGAAAATAATGATACGACGAACAGCCTGGTCGTTTTTCGCCTGACCTACAATTTGAGCTACCATTTTTTGCTTTAATGGATGAATTCTGTTTACATTTTTAAAAGCATTATCACTAACCACCCGATTAAATTTCCAGTCTTTTGATTTCCTTGCCATCAAATATTCTTGTGTTGTCATGCTATCACCTGCCTTCTGAATATTGTTGTATCTATCTTTAAAATCCCTGTTTTAATTTTTAATATTATTGACAATTTTAACTATTTAGAGTCCGCCAGATATAAGATGGTTCCTTCTTTTTCTATATTACTATAAAAAGGATACACAGGCAGCCATTTTTTAAAATGTTCTTCGCTTTTTGCCATAGGTTTGATATCCAAATCATAATCCATGTTAAAATCGTAAGTCATACCAGATAACTGATGTCGGTATTTTTTTATCTCCATATCAGAAATATCCAGCAAAATCATTATATCAATATCAGAATCCTCGGTATAATCGCCCCGTGCATAAGAGCCGTAGAGTGTTATGGATTTGATATGAGAGCCGTATATTCCTATTAATTTTGTTACATATTTTTCTAATAATATCTGAATAGTTGTTGCTATATCATCACCTCCAAGGAAAACATTTACTTCATCTTAGCAGATTCCACATTACTATATTTCCCATAAATTTTTTTCCCTTTATACACTTTATATGCACGTACTTTATAATAGTACCGTGTCCCTGCCTTTATATTTGCATTTTTATAGACATTGGTATTCTTTTTTACCGTTTTAAAAAGCCGGTATCCGCTGTTCTTTTTTGTCGAACGATAGATCTGATATCCCGTTACATTGGACAATTTTGTCCATTTTAGTTTTATTTTTTTGCCGAATACTTTTTTTGCTTTTAATGTACCAACAGGTATGATGGACGTCGGAATTCCGGTTCTGTTGGCGCACCAGGCAACGAATTCTGAACACCAGGAACGGCCCGGCTGGCCTGCCCAGCTGGAATAAACAGTTTCTCCTGTACCTGACTCTGTATAACCCAGTTGTGATTCTGCCACCGAGATAATGTCCTCACAATAATTTCCTGACAATTCCGGCACCGGATAACTTCCGCAGAACGCAGCGTCTATATTATGTGGAAAAAAATTACAATTTAAACTAACAATCAGACTGGCCATAAGTCCCATTTTGATACATTTACTATATTTCATGGTTTCGCCTTCCCTCGCGGAACTATCTAAATATATTATTCAAAGCAAATATTCTTTTATGATTATACTACTTCGCTTTTTCCAAAATCAAATCTGCTACACACTTTTATCATCTCTGAATATTTACTAACATTATATCATTTTTCAATAAAACGAGGAAATATTTTCTCTTCCTAAAAAATCCAGCTCCTATCTACTCCCATTATAACCGCCAGAAACTAAATCAAAACTGTAACGATCTGAATCAGATTTCTTCCAGAGCGGCACATTTTTTCAACGAGTGATTTTTGTTAGAACATTTGTTAGAACACGCCAATTTTTGATGATTTTGAGAAAAATAATCATTATCCTGAAAAATAAAAAAACACCGGATAACCACTGTCTAAGCGGTTATCCGGCTTCTAAAAATGTAGTCGAGGCGACGGGACTCGAACCCACGGCCTCTGCGTCCCGAACGCAGCGCTCTACCAAACTGAGCCACGCCTCGATGCAACGATAATATTCTATCAAATCATAAATATTATGTCAAGGTTTTTTTGGATTTTTTTTGACCGTTTTTTGAAACTAAAATACCGGGATAAAAACAACCCGGACAGATGTCTGCTCTGCATTTGTCCGGGATTACTGCGGCTGTTATCTAAAAATATAAGAAGCCGGGTTATTTTGTTTTTGTATCTTTTGCTTTTGTGTCCTTGCTCTTGTTGTCTTTTGCTTTTGTATCTTTGGTATCATTCGTACTCTCAGATTCTTCTGGCGTCTCTTCCGGCAGTTCAATCCGTTCAATAGTAGCTTTTTCAATCTGGTGGTCTTTTATGTAGCTCACATGAATGTGGAGCTGCGCAACTTCCAGATCGATATTTTGCGGGCCGTCCTGTGGAATCAGACCGAGAATGTCGAAAACGAGACCGCCCAAAGTATCATAATCATCGTTTTCCAGATCTATGCCAGTTTCCTCTTTGATTTCGTCCAGAGGAATATTGCCGTTGATTTCCCATGAGGAATCAGTCTGCTGTTCAATTTGTGGATCGGAGCTTCCGAAGTCGGGGATATCTTCGCTGAGCTCGCCGACAAGCTCTTCGATCAGGTCATTTAAAGTTACAATACCGACCATGCCGCCATATTCATCAAGGATGACGGCAAGAGAGTGATGTCCCTGTTTCATGTTTCGGAAAAGTACGTCAGCCTTAACTGTTTCTGGTACAAAATACGCAGGACGGACGGCTCCTTCCAGCACACTTTGCCGCGTTTTGTCAGAAAGACGGAAATAATCTTTGGCATTCAGAATGCCGACAACCTGATCCGGGGAGTTATCGCAGACAGGGTACAGAGTATGTCTGCTGTCGTGGATTATCTGTTCCCATTCTTCGTCGCTGTCCTCCAGAAAAAGAATGGTTACGTCGGTACGATGGGTGGCAATTTCACCAGCCATCAGATCGTCAAATTCAAAAACATTTTGAATAAATTCTTTCTCTTCATAGTCGATGGCGCCTTTTTCACTTCCTGCATCGACCATCATGCGAATTTCTTCTTCACTTACCGCGTCGTCTGTTTCTGTTGGATCAATACCGCACAGGCGGAGAATAGCGTTGGTGGACAGGGAGAGAAACCACACGATTGGTTTAAATAAAGTAGAAATTGCACTGACCAGCCCGGAGATTGCCAGGGCGAGCTGTTCGGATTTTTTCATGGCGATTCGTTTTGGGACAAGCTCGCCAAAAATCAATGTAAAATACGATAAAATCAATGTAATCACTACAACGGAAAGTGTGTTCAGCGTGGAACGTGGAATACCGATACCCAGACCGATGAGGAACTCCACCAGCGGGTCGGAAAAATTATCCGCTGCAAACGCACTGCCCAGGAAGCCGGATAAAGTAATAGCGACCTGGATTGTTGAGAGAAACTTTGACGGTTCGCTGGTCAGATGAGTCAGTCGAATCGCTTTTTTGTTTCCTTCTTCCGCCATTTTTTCCAGTTTTGTTTCTTTGACGGAAAGAACGGCAATCTCTGCACTGGCAAAAATTGCATTCAGTGCAATCAGTATGATCTGAACTAATAGTAAAAATATTATGGAATCTTCCAAAGTAAAAACCTCTTTCTTTTTATAATTGTTTGAAACATATTACATATTTTCCCTGAAAAAAGCATGAGACATGACCCGTCTATCATTATTGATACACAGGACATGTCTCATTTAGTATATGAACAGATTTAATTTATAATCACCATTATCAGGGTTAGCGTCATTATCACTAGTATCCATCTTCTGGTAATAACCTCCTTGAAAAATAAAAAAATGTGATATTAATAAAATGATACCGGAACTAATTATATCGTGACATATATACTATGTCAAGAAAAGATTTGTGGTGCCTGATTAAAGAAATTTGTGATGGTTGATGAAAAAAAGTGTGTTTGTTCCGCTGTGATAAATACATTTGTTCCGCTGAATCGTAATAAAAATGCATTTTATTACAAAAAATGGGCAGATTATGTCATAGAGAAGAAAAACTACTCTTTTTTTGATATAATATATTCATAAAATGCATAACAAATGACCTGAAGATACGATGATTTTATATTAATTATTTAAAAAGGGGAAGAAATGATTACGACAACACTTTTTGAGAAAATCGAGCAGTGGCTTAATGAGAATAAATGGGAGTATAGAAGCCGGGAAAATGCGGGAATTATTGAGATTGACATGGGATTAAAATGTGAATTAAAACAATGTCAGGTTATTGTATGGATGAAAGAAGGGCAATGTGTTGTGATGGGCAGAGTTCCGATCAAAGCGGAAGAAGATGCCCGGGAGAGGATTGCCGAATATTTTTGCAGAGTAAATTACGGACTGTACTCCGGACATTTTGATTTGAATTACAGTGATGGGGAGATTCGGTATAAAACGTATTTGCCGGAAAGTACTGATCCCGATGCGCAGAGGGAAAATATCGGCGAGGCTCTGATTCGTCCGGCGATGATGTTTGATGCGTATGGCCCGGGAATGATGAAAGTATGGCGGCAGGAAAAAGATCCCGCGCAGGCGATGGAAGAAATGTAATACGTAAAATTTGATGGCAACGCAGAGATAAGACTGTAAAAATGAGAGGACATAGGATGATCATAGGAGTATGTGACGATGACAGGAGCTGGTGTGATACAGCTGCCGGAGTGATAAGTGGATATGTGGAAAAACTGGGATACAATGTGGAAGTAACTTCTTTCAATAATGGAGACGATGTATTAAACTGGCAGGGACAGCCCTGGGATGTTATGTTTATGGACATAGAACTCGGTGAAGAAAAAAACGGAATTTCTGTGGCAGGAGAACTGAACAAACGATTTCCGGGCTGTCAGATTGTGTTTTTAACGAATTATTTGTTCTATGCTGTAGATATTTTTCAGACACAACATACCTATTTTGTGCTTAAAGAGCAGCTTGAAGAACGGCTGCCGGAAGTGTTCGACAAGATAATGCATCAGTTGGAACAATCGGGGAAAAAACTTATTTTTTCAGCATCATGGGGCAGGCAGATTATTGTCCGGCTCTCGGACATGTATTATCTGGAAAGAGAGCTGCGCTATACGACTGTACATACTTCGTGGGGAGATTTTCAGATTAAGGAGAAGCTGGATGAATTGATGGGAGATTTGCCGGAAAATGAATTTTCCCGCTGTCATCATAGCTATATTATCTATTTTCCGGCAATTCGGGAAAAAAAGAAGAATTCTTATGTGCTGGAAAACGGCAAAGAAATCATCATCAGCCGCAGTTATATGAAGCAGACCAATGAAGACTGGATGAAATGGGCGCTATTGCAAATGTCATAAATATCATTAATTTTATATCTTTTCTGTGGAAAAAATGTTATAATAAAACAGCATTTGTGGATATCTTTTTAGAGAGGGACACAGATGCTGTTTCTCAGTTAAATGTATAAGATTTCACTTTGTTCTTGCAAAGAGGAGGTATTATGATGATGGATGGTTATATTGTCTCAAAAAGAAAAGTGGCAGTGATTGGAGCAGGTTTCGTGGGAGCGTCCATTGCATATGCGCTGACCATTCGTAATCTGGCAAGAGAAATTGTCCTCATTGATATTGACAGAGAGAAAACAGAAGGCGAAGCCATGGACATTCAGCATGGAATTCCGGATTTGGGTAATGCTGTTGTCCGCGCCGGAAGCTATGAAGACTGCAGAGATTGTGATTTGATTATCATCACAGCAGGAAGAAACAGGAAACCGGGAGAGAGCCGTCTGGATCTGATCGCAGGTAATTCAGGCATATTGAGAAATGTAGTTGAGCAGATGCAGAAGTATTACACGGGCGGCGTTATCATGCTGGTGAGCAACCCGGTGGATGTTCTTGTGTATCAGTGTACCCGGTGGATGGGACTTCCGGACGGAAGAGTATTTGGAACCGGATGTGCGCTGGATTCTTCCCGGATGATCCGCCTTATGGCAGATTATACGAAGCGGGATACAGAATCGGTAAAGATAAACATTGTAGGAGAACATGGGGATTCGCAGATTCCTATTTGGAGCCGCGCGGCTGTGGATGGAATCCCGATGCAGGAATATTGTGAAAAACACGGGCTGTCCTGGACGCAGGAGATAAGAGATGACTTTGCAGGTAAAGTGCGGGGAATGGGCGCTTCTATCATAAAAAATAAAGGAAGAACTCATTTTGGCATTGCCACCAGCGTATGTTATCTGGCGTCGGCGGTTCTCGATCAGAGACCGACCATAGCATCTGTGTCCACTGTACTCAAAGGAGAGTACGGTGTCAGCGGTGTGGGACTCAGCGTTCCTTCCATCATCGGCGTCAATGGCGTGGAAAGGCGACTGGAAGAAGAATGGACGGAAGAAGAGCTCACATTGTTCCGGCAGGCAGCGGACAAGATGAAAGGAGTTTTAGATACACTATGAAAAGAGCGGCTGATTTTAGAGGGATAGCGAGAGGAAGTCTGTCCGGTCACTGGGCCTCTGCCGTAGGAACGACTCTGCTGGCAGGGCTTTTGGGCGCGAACATTACTATGCAGGGAAGTGCAGTTTCTCTGACATCCAATTTATACAATCAATACGCAGGAGAGGATGGCAGTCGGGTCTCCATAAAGCTGCCGCCGGGACTTTGGTTGACAATTGCGGCTATTTTGATGGTATCCGCGCTGGTTATATTTATTATAGCGGTGGTGCAGTATATCATCGGCAGCTTCGTAAGCCTTGGTCTGGCCATATATAACCTGAATCTGATAGACAGGAAGGAAGCGAGAGTGGGGCAGATATTCTGCCATACTTCCATCATGGGAAAAGCAGTGTGGCTGCGTCTGCGGATGAGCATTTTTACTTTCCTGTGGAGTTTGCTTCTTGTTATACCGGGTATTATCAAGAGCTATTCTTACAGCATGTCCGGGTTTATCATGGCGGAGAATCCGGAAATGTCTGCCAAAGAAGCCATGGAAGTATCCATGCGGATGATGAACGGCAACAAATGGAGACTGTTCTGCCTGCAGTTCAGCTTTATCGGCTGGGATATTCTCTGCCTCTTTACCTTTGGAATCGGCTATCTGTGGCTGAACCCGTACATGAATGCTGCCACCGCGGCATTTTATGACGAGATTTCCAGAAATGAAGCGGTAGGCGGATATTAATTGGTTTTCATCATATGATATTCAGAAGGAATGTACATTGAGCGCATTCCTTCTTTATTTTTGCCTTTTTTTGTTATGACAGGTTTTGACGGACGAAGGGCATATCTGTTGCAGGAATATCAGGTTGTGAGAAAACGGTGTAAAATGGTTTGTACTTCATAGTATAATCAGAAGATAAATAATTTACTTTATTATAAAATTTTATAGTATCAAAATTGTAATTATTAGTACAGGTACAAAGT
>PPYE01584882.1_pt1 | contig 47099 bp, 46 predicted proteins | sample 1559881 | NCBI WGS metagenome assembly PPYE01 (sample SAMN08240022, study PRJNA423297) | Human gut metagenome, whole genome shotgun sequencing project.
ATCCATGTACCTATTATGACATAATAATACCCCTGCTTTTAAAGCAAGGGCTCATAATCCAAACCGCACAGCTGGAAATTATTTCAAAAGCCACAACCAGACCATCTATGAAAACCCGTCCCCCGGCAACAAAAAGGGCGGAATCTCCACGCTGGAGGACAAATCCATGGGATGTACACAAAAATCAGGCAGTGCGCCTGTAAAAGGTGTTCTCGCCTACGGGGAACCGGTAAAGGAAAAGGGTCTGAACCTGCTAAGTGCCCCGGGCAATGATCTGGTGGCCTCCACAGCCCTGGCTGCTTCAGGCGCCCATATTGTCCTGTTCACCACAGGAAGAGGCACCCCATTCGCCTCCCCTGTGCCCACCGTAAAAATATCCAGCAACACTGCCCTCTATGAGAAGAAGAAAAACTGGATTGATTTTAACTGCGGTCCCATGACAGAGGGTGTGCCCTTAGAGGAGCTGAGCAGTCAGCTTTTTGAGTATGTACTGCAGGTCGCTTCCGGGGAGAAAGTCAAAGCAGAGAAAGCCGGTTTTCATGACATGGCTATTTTCAAACAGGGGGTTACGCTTTGACAATCTGACGGGACCGTGTCTGTGGATGGTAATGTAAATATAACAACAGGGGAATAAAAATCATGGAAAAACTCAGTTATCAGATATTAAAAGAACAGAATTACAAAGGCTATCTTCTCCGGGAGGCACCAGAACGCGTCCTCCAGTTTGGGGAAGGCAATTTTATGCGTGCCTTTACCGACCATTTTATTGATGTGTTAAATGAAAGGACAGGTTTCAACGGCAAGGCAGTCCTTGTCCAGCCCCGGCCAAAACGCCCCGGCCACAGCCTGGCTGATGACCTGAACACCCAGGAAGGGCTTTACACCTTATATCTGCGCGGCTTTGAAAACGGAAGAAAGGTCAGTGACAAGCGTGTCATCTCCTGTGTCAGCCGCTGCCTGAACGCCTATGAAGATTACGACGCGGTCATGGCCTGCGCCGAAAATCCTGACCTGCGCTATATCACCTGCAACACCACCGAGGCCGGAATCGTATACGACCCTGCCTGCAGGTTTCAGGACAGACCGGCCTCCAGCTTTCCGGGCAAACTGACCCAGTTCCTCTACCGCCGTTATGAAGTTTTCGGCAGTGAAAACGGAAAGGGATTCGTGATTCTTCCCTGTGAACTTATTGCAGAAAACGGAAAAGAGCTGAAAAAATGTGTGCTTTCCTATGCCGCACAGTGGAACCTGGAGGAAGGCTTCCTTACATGGCTGGAGGAGGAGAACATGTTCTGCTCCACGCTTGTGGACCGCATTGTCACCGGATTCCCCAAAGGGGAGGAGGATGCGCTGAATGAGGAAAACGGCTATCTGGACGCCGCCATGGATACGGGTGAAGTCTTTGCCTTCTGGGTCATTGAGGGACCTGCCGCTTTAAAACAGGAACTTCCCTTTGAGAAGGCCGGGCTTCCGGTCCTCATCACAGATGACCACAAACCATACAAGGAGCGCAAGGTCCGTATCTTAAACGGCGCTCATACCTCCATGGTCATGGGGGCATATCTGGCCGGGTTTGATATCGTGCGGGACTGTATGGAGGACGATGTGGTCTGCGGTTTTATGAATAAGGCCGTCCATGAGGAGATCATCCCCACCCTGTCTCTTCCCAAAGAGGAACTGGAGAGTTTCGCCTCCGCCGTCACAGAACGTTTTAAAAACCCGTTTATTGACCATGCACTGCTGTCCATCTGCCTGAATTCCACCTCCAAATGGAAAGCCAGGGTTCTGCCGTCCCTGAAGGCGTATGTGGACAGGACAGGAAAACTGCCGCTCTGTCTCACAGCCTCCTTTGCCTTCTATCTGGCCTTTTACCGGGGGAAGGAACTGACAGACGCAGGTCTTGCCGCCGTACGTCCGGACGGTGCTGTTTATACCGTGTCGGATGACAGAAATGTTCTCTCCTTTTTTGCAGCGCATAAGGATGATGCCACAGAGGAATATGTACACGCAGTCTGCGGCAATGAAGCACTCTGGGATATGGATTTGTGCTCTCTGCCCGGATTTGAAGCCGCTGTCACAGATATGCTGAACAAGATCCTGCGCGACGGCGCATATGAAATGATGAAATCCGTCTGCTGATTCTGTAAAAAGAAAATTGCCCCATATGGAAGCCTGGAGATTTCCGGTTTTCCATATGAGGCACTTTTCTTTTATTTTTTGTTCTGTATTTCTCACCCGCTGTATTCTGAATCCGAAGGACACCGCCGCATAAAATACATGTCCGCTGCTTATCTGTCCGCCTGTTTCTCTGCGACAGCACAGATTGTCGTATCCCGGCCTGTAAATGTCTTTCCTGCCACATCGTCATAAAATTCCGTGCAGCACAGCCCTGCGCTCTCTATTTCCTTTTTTAAGGTTTCCCTGGTGTACCGCTGATTCCAAAGATTATAACAGTGGCAGTCCTCCTCCGTGAGCACCAGATACTGCTCCAGAGTGTTATCTGTCTCGGGATATCTGTAATTGCGCCGGATGACCACATGAGGCCCGGCTGACCAGAATCCCTCATCCTGATACTGAACCGTCTCCAGTTCTTCAAAAGGCAGAGCACGGGTAAATCCGTCAAGAATAAGGATTCCGCCCTGTTTCAGTGCCTTTTTTATCTTCTCCAGCAGAGTCCTCCTGTCCTTAGGAGGCAGTACACCGAAATCACAATAGATCAAAGTTATGACATCAAATGCATTCTCCTCATCCATATCCAGATAATTCTTATATTCATACCGGATATCCCTCTTTGTACCGACAGCGTGTTCTCTGGCGTATTGGACAGACCGTCTGGAAAAATCAAAACCTGTCACCTGAAATCCCCTGTCATCAAACAGCTCTGCATAGAGTCCCGGTCCGCATCCCAGGTCCAGAAGCTTCTTTCCCGCTCCTCCCCCGCAGCGCTCTGCGATCCAGTCCGCAGATCTTCGTATAAAATCATGCTTTCTGGTTGCGCCTTCCGCGTTCGGGTCCAGGTGCGCCTCCAGCATATATCGGGAAATGTTCTCATCGTCCCAGAAAGCGGAGGAGCTGGCTTCATATACCTGCGGTTTTTGTTTTATATACTCGATCAGTTTCCTGCTGCTGTTATTTTCCAAATGTTTTCTCCCTGTTCTGTTTCTGCCGCGTTTATCGGTTTCCATCGCTGCAGTTTGCCGTCTCTACCGGTTTCCATCGCTGCAGTTTGCCGTCTCTACCGGTTTCCATCTCTGCAGTTTGCCGTCTCTACCGGTTTCCATCTCTGCAGTTTGCCGTTTCTACCGGTTTCCATCACTGCAGTTTCCCGCGTCAATGGCGATCACCGTCAGCAGGCCGATCAGCTCATCGTCCTGGCAGGCATAGTCGATCACATACGTGTCCCCCCAGTGAAAAGGTTCTTTTCTGATATGCATGATCGGGCAGCATTCCTGATAGACATCGTAATCCCATTCCAGAAAATCGCCTTCCACTCTCCAGTCATTATAGTCGATCTCATATTTAGGTTTGAACAGTGCAAAGCGCTTTTGGATACTCCCCAAAGCCCTGCCGCCTGCAATCAGCTCAAAACGTGGCATGACCGTCATCAGTTTTTCTCTCACCATGCCCACTTCCTCACCGGTATCGTGACGGTAAATGTGTATCTTATGGCCAATAGACAGAAACTCTCCCTTGACAAAATACTTCGGGTTACCGTATTCGTCGTACACATCATAGGTGTCTGTCCAGGAAAATACCCTCTGTTTTATCAGTAATTTCATAAATCCTCCTCCGTTTTTCCTTTTCTTTTGCCTGTATGCTTATATCTTATCACAATACCTGTACTTTATGAAACAGAAATCGTCACTGCCCACTGCGTGCCCGGCAGCACACCCCGCGAAACAGTGCTTACCATTCAAGCAGCACGGCTCCCCAGGTCAGCCCTGCCCCGAATCCTGACAGGATGATCTTGTCGCCCTTTTCCAGCTTTCCTTCGCGGTTCATCTCGTCCAGCAAAATGGGAATACTGGCGGCGGATGTATTGCCGTGGCGCTCCAGATTCATGGGGAATTTTTCCTCCGCCTCCCTCAGTCTTTTGGCAACTGACTGGATGATCCTGCTGTTGGCCTGGTGCAGAACATAATACCTGATCTCCTCTTTCTCTGTTCCGGTCTTTTCCAGTACCTGCGTAATACACTCCGGCACCTTTTTTACGGCAAATTTGAAAACAGGCTGTCCTTCCATGGCAACATAGTCCGCCTCCTGGGCACCGGGTGCCAGTACGTTCTTCATCTGGCGGGCACCACAGGTAAGAACACTGTCCCCTCTGCCGTCTGACCACTGGACCATGTCCATAAATCCTGTCTCATGAGCCTTTACCACAACGGCTCCTGCCCCGTCCCCGAACAGCACACATGTACCTCTGTCTTCCCAGTTGAGGAGCTTTGACAGGGTTTCCGCTCCGATGATCAGCGCGTTTTTGTAAACTCCGCTTTTTATATACGCCTGAACCGTGCTTAAGGCAAATACAAACCCGGAGCACGCTGCGCTCAAATCAAATCCAACAGCATTCCAGGCACCGATTTCTTTCTGTACCCGGCAGGCAGTATTTGGGAAAAAAGAATCCGGCGTACAGGTAGCCACTAGGATCAGCTCCACATCCGCGGCATCCATTCCCGCATTCTCCAAAGCCTTTTCAGCGGCACGGCATGCCAGAATGGTTGTATTTTCCTCTTTCGCAATCCTTCTCTCCCGGATTCCGGTCCGTGAGGAAATCCACTCATCATTTGTATCCACGATCCTGGACAGATCATCATTTGTCACAATATTTTCGGGAACTGCACTGCCTGTTCCTACTATCCTCGCTACCATATTCTTCCTACCTCTTATTCCATCATATTTTCACCGGGTAACTGTTCAGTACTCTCACAGTTACCAGCAAAAATCCATGCAGAATCGCCTTTGGCGATGGGATTTTTGACTGGCTGCCAGCTCATTACTTCACAGAATCACATCCGGGAATTCATTTAAACATTCAAATAGTTTGATTATCAAATCTTTTCTTTCAAAGTATACTAAGAAAGAGGCCGTTTGTCAACTACACAAACGGCCTCCCGGCATCTATTCGTTACTATTCACAGCCCTGCAAAAAGCGCAGTTCTGTGAACAGTAACACGCTTCGCGATGCACACAAAATGCAATAAATTGCATTTTGGCGCTGGCCAACTCGGGATTTTGCTTCGCAAAACACCTCCCGGAACATTGGCCGTGAATAGTAACATCTATTCATCCTCTTTATAAATTTTCTGTATTTCCTGGGAAAGCTCCCGGCTCAGATCATCCAGGTCTATTCCCGTTCCCACACCCCGGTATGGGGAATTATCCGGCTCCGGTCTGCGGTTATAGTCCTGTTCCCGCAGCTTTGCCATATCGGGGATCTCTCTTGTCTTCTCTCCCGGCTCCTCTGCCGGCCTGCGTGACGGCTGGCTGCGCGGCGTCTGGCTGCGGCTGCCGCCTCCGCTTCTTCCTGTTCCGGAAGATGTCCGGCTCTGAGTCGTATTATTTCTGCTCTTCTCTGTAGTCTTATATACCGTTTTCTTCCTGGTCTTCTTTTTCCTGCCCGGCAGTGTGGAAAGGCTGAACTTCCGTTTCTTCCGGTTGAAAAGCGGTTCCCGGCTGCTGCCTTTGCTGCTCTGTTTTTTCTCCCTGTTTCGAAGAAGAGGCGCTGCCTGCACCGCGATTCCGAGAAAAGCCAGGATCAGCCCCAGCAGCCAGGTGCCTGCGCCGCCGTCTTTGCCTGTCATGGAAAACAGAATCCTGATAGCGCCAAGACCGCCGCAGATACCCGTGATGCCGATGATCACATACTCCTCATATCCGATAGCCATGGTGGCCGCAAAGATTCCTATGGCAATGCAGATGATCCTGCCCGTGTCCGTAGGCGCACTGAAAAAAGAGTTTGCCAGCGCATATACAAGGCCTGCGCACAGCACAAAAATTCCAAGTTTATAAAATACCCATGCAAGCGCACCCAGCACCACCGCTCCGGCAAGTCCCGCGATCACCACATATTTTGCCTCGTGCAGAAAATAATACCCTGCAATACCGCCCGCTGCGGCACCGATCACAAGCCCGAGGATACTGCCCCAGACTTTCCTGAGCTTATAGCCCATAAAACAGTTCAGCAGTGCAAATATAAGCCCTGCCAGCATAATTCCCGTCGTATACTTTTCCACAACATTCCCGTACCGGGAAGTCACAATGTTTAAAATATCTGCCGGATTCATTTTGATCACCTTACCCCTTATCTGTTTATGTAACTGTTCTTCACCTGCAGTCCCTTCTCTGCCCTTTACAGAAAGGAAACTGCAGCATCACACACTCTCTCCCCTGAAAGTGGTTTTTAAATATACTTTTTTGATATACCTGAGGGTTTCTTTTTCCCCTTTTTCCGCCAGCATGCGCAGCAGAAATTCCAGGTCCTCATTGGTCTTCTCATGCACAAACCAAAGTCTGTCTCTGCTCTTCAGAAAATAGGCCAGAGGCGCCTGATCCGTATAAGTCCCCGGATTATAGACCCTGGAAGCGCTGATCCGGTCCATGACCATCTCCGCAATGTATTTCCTGGGCATGGGAACACCCTGAATGACTGTGTCACAGTCCACACCGTAGTCCACCCAGTGCTCAAAATGATGCTTATTCCTTCCATAGTGGTGAATCCAGGATGTGGACAGCCCGGTGTCTTCCCGCTCCGCATTGTTTGGACTTCTGTTTCCCTGATAATACCTGCATCCAACGGAAAATTCCGTCCAGGAATATTTTGACAGGTCATGCAACAGCCCCTGCCGGTACAGACCTATTTTAAAACAGTAGCGCATGACCAGCAGCTTATGGCTGGTAATTGTCTTGAAATGTGCCCATATATGCATTACGCTGTTTCCTGCTTTCCGATTAATATTGCTATAGTTCTCGACGGTACCTCCACAGCTTTTTTACCCTTCCCCTTCTGCTTTGCCGTCTTTACCTCTTCTTCTGTAAAAACCTTTCCTTCCTGCCTGCTGGTGCTCGCCACGAATTTCCATACAGACCCTTTCGGCAGATTGGGCAGCGCAAATTCATGAGGCATCCAGTGCAGGTTATATGCTACAAACAAAAACTCTTTTTCCTGCTTCCCATAATCTCCGCAGTACATCATTCCCAGATGCCGCAGATTTCTCTCACAGGGCGCATACCAGGCCTGCGCTCCGTGGTAAGACAGATCCGGATAGCCAAGTGCCCTGTAGTCCACTCCTTTTAACTCTTCCTGCATATGCAGAATGTAGTATTTTTTTCTGAAGGCAATGGCTTCTTTTACAAATTCATAGAGTGCCCGGTTGGATTTGAACGCACTCCAGTCCACCCATCCGATGTCATTGTCCTGGCACCAGGCATTATTGTTGCCCTTGTGGGAATTGCCGAACTCATCCCCCTGAAAGATCAGAGGCGTGCCCTGGCTCAGCAGAAGCAGCAAAAACGCATTTTTAAGCTGCTGCAGCCGCAGTTCCCGAACTGTTCTTTTCCTGGTGGGGCCTTCTGCCCCGCAGTTCCAGCTGCAGTTGTACTCCATGCCGTCCCTGTTGTCCTCACCGTTGTCCTCATTGTGTTTCTCATCATAGGACACCATATCCATCATGGTAAAGCCGTCCTGATCCGCCAGGTAATTGATGATTCCCGTCTCTTTCGGATTTCTCCGGTTCCGGTATATGAAATCCTCCAGCATGTTCTCATCGCTTTTCAGCAGATGGCGCATACAGTAGAGAAACCCTTCGTTGTACTCCGCCACATTTTTAAATGCCGGTATTTTTCCCTGATAGAGATATCCGCCGTCCACATCGTGGAAGAAGAGCTTTGTTCTGGAAAGCAGCGCGTCCCTTACCAGGACTTCCTGGCAGATGCCGCTCCCCATCAGATGAAATCCATCCACATGGTACTTAAGCTTCCAGTAACGCAGAATATCCAGCATAACCGAAGGACTTACAGAACCGTCAAAATAGAATTCCATCAGACACTCCATCCCTGCCTGGTGCAAAGCATCCACCAGATGTGAAAATTCCCGCACCGGACGGTCTGTGGCACAGAAGGATGCCTTTGGAGCGAAATAGCAGGCCTCGCCTGTATACCCCCAGCAGTTTATCTTACCGGGCGCACTTTCCTTATAAGCATAAGCAGGTTCCGGCCGCCTCCCGGCGCTGCGCTTCCTCTCGATCTCCCTGTAATCATAGGCCGGCATCAAAAGCACTGCCGTGACACCCATATCTTTCAGATATGCGATCTTCTGCTCCAGCCCTTTAAAGGTTCCTTTTAAACGGACCCCGGAATTTTTCTGCATGGTATACTCCCGTACCTGCAGCTTATAGATAATAGAATCCGACAGGGAACAGGGCTGAAAGGAATCATCCTGCCATCTGTACTTTTCATTCCGGAACCCGCACCGGATAATGTCCGTATCCTCCGTCTGCGGCTGTCCGAATTTTCCTGCACCGGAGAGATAGACCGCGTAGGGATCCTGTATCACTTCATTTCCGATACGGTAATTATACTCATACCTGTCAGGGGAAATGCCTGTCACGCAGACAGAAACCAAATTCCCCGTCTTCTTTTCTTCTGACAAAGGGATTTCCTTTACCGGCTTTTTCTCCCCTGCATGGTACAGAAGAAGAAATGCCTCATCCCCATCCGGGACAGAAACAGTAAACTGATATCCCTTTTCCATCCTTATGACTCCCGGTTTGCCCGGATATACTGGCAAAGCTTGTATCTCCTTTGATGCCTCGTCCATTCTCTTCGTCAAGCTGTTCACCTCATTTCAATCTCTCTTGTTCCGAACACAGTGCCTCCATCCTGTCATGTACTCCCGGCGCGTCCTGTTCATCTGTCATGGTGATAATGGTATCACTTGCCATCAATATGGTGCGCCCCTTTGGAATCAGCTCTGCGCCGTTTCTCTGCACTGCCACCAGAAGGCAGTTTTTTGGCCATTCGATCTGCTGCACCATTTTATTCTGCAGCTCACAGTTATGGCGGACCACAAATTCCTGTAAAATCTTCTCACCTGTTTTCTCCGGCACCGGCTCGCCCCGCTTTCTCAGCAGGTTTTCCAGAAGGCTCTCATAAATAGGCTGCGATTTCACCGCAGTTGCCACCAGAAAGGCCACGATGGACACCAGGGACAGGGACAGCATCTGGCTGACACTGCCTGTCATCTCAAAGATCAGGATAATACCTGTGATGGGTGCCCGCACGATTGCAGTAAAATACCCGGCCATGGCCAGCATGATCAGATTGTTCAGATAATGGGCATCAAGTCCCAGAAACTGCACGGCAAAGGTTCCGTATGCCCCGCCGATCAAAGCCCCCAATACCAGCAGCGGAAAGAAAATCCCTCCCGGCGCGCCGGAACCAAAGGAAATGACAGAAAATAAAAGCTTCATCACAAAAAGCAGAAGGATGGTCTTCAGCATCACATTGCCCTCTGTGATAATATCAATAATATTATGCCCGCTGCCCAGGATTTCAGGCATGATAAGGCCCAGCGCCCCGGCCAGCAGAAAGGGAATAAGAAGCCTGGTCGTCTCAGCCCTCTTCCCCCGGATTTTCCCAAACAGGGACTGCACAAACAGGGTCAGCTTATTATAGAAGGCACCCATCAGTCCCAGAATGATCCCCAGCACAATAATATGTCCGTAATACTTTGCCGGAATAGAGCCTGTTATCTCAAACTGAAATACAGAACGGAATCCCAGAAATCTGGAGGATATGTAATCTGCCGTGATGGATGCTGTCATGACAGACACCAGCACAGATACAGAAAAGTTCTTGTGGATCTCCTCCAGTGAAAACATCACACCTGCCAGAGGTGCATGGAACGCAGCCGAAAGTCCGGCACTTGCGCCGCAGGTGAGCAGGAATTTTTCTTCTGTCTTGCTCCTGTCCAGTACCTTTGATACTGCCTTTCCTGCCATGGCCCCAATCTGGATGGACGGACCCTCTCTTCCCAGAGACAGCCCCGCAAAGAGTGACAAAAAGCCGCCCAGAAATTTTGCAGGCAGCACTCTCCACCAGACCTGATTTAATTTACCTGCCATCTCTCCTTCCACCTGGGGAATACCGCTCCCGGAGATAAATGACTCATATTTTACAAGACGCCCTACAACACAGGCGAGAATGAATAAAACAACAAACCAGCCTCCCGCAGCCAGTGGATATTTTCTTCCATATGCAAGGACAACGTTCATGCCCCTGCCCGCGTACTCCAGAAGTACCCGGTATAAAAGGACCACAAGTCCGGCTACGATTCCCACCAGGAATCCCTCTGCTGTCAGAATGGACTTAAAATGCTCTGCTCTCTTGATCACATAGGAAGTGTCCCGCTTCACAATGATTCCTCCCTCTTTGGTACCTTACTGTTACACTGGTCTTCTTCTGAAGACTACTCTCATTATACGTGTGACCCCATAAAATTGCAATCGCCAATTCGTAACTGTTGCAATCTTTTCCCTAATCTGATAGTATGAAAGCAGTCAAAATGCGGTTCTTGGCCGTATTTTGAATACTGATAGAAAAGAAGAGAGGTAACACATATGAGTGAAGAAACATTCACAGCAAATATCGGCGGCTGCGACCCCAGCGACTGCGCTACCTGCAGCTCCAACTGCTCCAGCGCCGGCAAAGGTTCTATTCCCAGGGTTCCGAACCCAACCATCAAACTGACTCTGGAGGACAACACAGTCCTGGAGTGTGCCGTTCTCACCACTTTCCCGGTGGAGGACTTCGGTGAGTTCATTGCTCTTGTTCCCCTTGACAAGGATGGCAAAAGTACATCCGGGGAGACTTATCTGTTCCGCTATGCTGAGGACGAGGAGGGCAACCCTGTGGTGACCAATATCGAGCGGGAGGATGAATACATGGCTGCTGCTGAGAGCTTCCATGAATTTATCGCCAATCTTCCAAGCGAGCAGGATATGGAAGAAAAATAATCATGGTTCTGTAAGGAAACTATTTTTCATGGGGAGGATCTGCCATGCATGATTTTAAGATCTGGGACAGCCATGTTCATCTCTTTCCCCCTGAGGTCTATGAGAACTGGGAGAAATACGCTGCCAGGGACAACTGGTTTGCCCTTCTCACAAAGAAGCCGGAAAACGGCAAGGGGACCGAGGAGGCCTGGGCCAACGCCGAGGAAGCTCTGGAATGCGCAGACAAAGCCGGTATTTACGGCCTTGTCATGCAGGGATGGTATTGGAATGATGAGGGACTCATGACCCTGCACAATGATTATATGGCTGATATGATGAAACGCCATCCCAAGAGGCTGAAAGGCTTTCTTTCCATTAATCCCAAATTCCGGGAAAAAGCCATCGCCGAAATTGAACGGTGTGCCAAGCTGGGCTTTACCGGCATAGGCGAACTTGGCCCCGGGGGAAATGGATATGATTTTGAGGATTCTGATTTTATAGATGTTCTGGAATGCGCACAGCACTATGGTCTTGCTGTATGCATCCACTGCGGGGAACCGGTGGGACATGCCTATCCGGGCAGGGACTTTACCAGTCTGGCCCCTATACCCGGACTGGTGAAGAAATATCCTGATTTGAAGCTCATCCTGGCCCACATGGGCGGCGGACTTCCCTTCTATGAAATGAACCCAAAATATCAGGGCAAATTCCAAAATGTCTGCTATGACACAGCCGCCAATCCCCTGCTGTACCACATCCGCAGTTTTCGCTCCGTCATCTCCATGATCGGCAGCAAAAGGCTGCTGTTTGGAAGTGATTTTCCGCTGCTGCTCTATCCCTCCAAATGCAGGGAGATGGATTTTTCCATGTTTGTGGAGGATATCCGGTCAAACGCCGGACTTACGGAGGAAGAGTGGCATGATGTGATGGGCGGTAATCTGATTCGTTTTCTGGAATGATGCGGATGGTCAATGATAGGATGGGTTAATGATGTGATGAATCCTGTGGGCTCCTTGCATAAATCTGATTTTTAAAGAAATGAGGCTTTCATTGTACGGAAGCAGGGATATGGTATAGCCAGCCGGGACTTCATGAAATTTGCGCAGTTGGATAAAAATAACTGCGGCAAAGCGCATGAAGAATCCGGCTGGCTTTTTTATGTATGTTTTTGGTAACTGTTCAGTCAGGTCTGCGCATTTACTGCGCTGACCGTGCAAAAGAGTAGTGGCGGCAGGTATTCGCCTCATCGCGAAGCGATTTTTAATGGGCGAATACCCGTAACTATTCAGCTGGCTGAATAGTTACTGTTTTTGCAGCATGGATATCTATTTCAGTTCTTTGATCCTCTCCAGTGGGATATCCAGCTTTTCTGCTATTACCTCCGGGGGCAGAACATCAAGAAAACTGACCGCCGCTTTTTCCAGTCCCATCTGTTTTCCTCGCCTCTCACCTCTTTTCTCACCTTTTCGTTCTCCTTCCCTTTCTGCATCTTCTGTCAGCATACTGTACAGCCAAGTCATACTTAGCACCTCCTTAATTTCTTCCAATTCCTCTTTTTCCAGAAATTTTTCCGCCAGTGTGTACAAAATAGATTCTGTCTTCTTAACCTCCTGCGTGACCTCCTGGCTGGCCGTTAGGCGAAAGGCCCGTTCCATCCTGTCTTTCTGGGATGTCTCGCCTCCCAGTAATGGAAGCAGGGAAAGCTTTGCCAGATCTTTTCTTGAGAGTTTCCTGCCCTCTCCCTGTTTCTTCTCCAGCTTTTTCAGAAGTTTGTCTCCGTCTCTGTCAGACAACATCACAGGAACCACTTTATAAGTATTTTTACCGCATTTCATGCTGGTAACAGGATGTTTTACACTGCCGCTGTATATAACATAGGTCACAACGTCAATCCCATACTGATAGCTGATAATACTCTCATATAGCCGGAACCGTCTCATATCCTCGATTCCCCCATCCCTGCTCTGAAATTCCAGATGACCGCAGGTATCATCCTCCATAATGAGGTTTAAATCCTCATAAAATTTTTTCAGTTCCAGATGGATACTCTCTGTAGGAGCTATCCTTCTGACCTTCTGTTTCACACCCGCCATGGGCAGCAGTTCCCTGGCGAAGAAGGACACGGCGGTCTTCATGGCCTTGTCCTCATGTTCCGAATGTGCCGGGAACTTCTCACGCACAGCAGGGGGCCTGGATTTTTTCACTGTACCTCCTTACAGGCACTCTGAAAAAACATCCGCTTATATAGCACTGCATTTGTAAATATACACAGACAGACTGCATCTCTTTTTTATACTATAGCAAATTATCATTTTGCAGGCAATGGTTTTACCATGATTTTTTTATATTTTGGGAAATTTCGTCCTGAATAGGACATATAAGACTTTTTTCTTTACAGGCCATAGGCATATAACTCCCGCGGCAGCCAGCGCGATATGGAGCAGCTTGCTCCATATCTGTGCAGCACGAAACGTACTGCCGGGTGCCAAGGGAACGTCCAGCCTATACCAAGCTCGGAATTTCCACCTGTATCTCCACATCTCTGCTGTAATCCACATTGTCCAAATGGAAACCGAACATATGGTAGAAGTCTTCCCAGTATCCTTCGATATCAGAAAGTTTCTCCACATTCTCCGTATTCACTTCTTTCCAGCAGTCCATGACAGCGCCCTGTACCTGAGGTGCCAGCTCCCAGTCATCCATGCGGATGCGGCCCTGTGGGTCTGTGGGAATCTCCTCAGCAAAAAGTTTGTCATGGAACAGGCGTGAAATCTGTTCAATACATCCCTCATGTGTGCCCTGTTCCTTCATCACCTTATACAGAATGGCAAAATAAAGAGGCACGATAGGGATAGCTGCACTGGCCTGTGTCACAAGGGCTTTGTTCACAGAAATATATGCCTGAATACCCGGATGTTTCTCGTGTATCCTGCCTGCTGTCTCTGTCAGATGCTTTTTGGCCTGTCCGATGGTTCCCTCTGTATAGATGGGATAAGTAAGTTCCGGTCCGATGTAGGAGTACGCCACTGTCACAGCATGGTCAGCCAGCACGCCGGCATCTGTCAGGGCATCCATCCAGTCCATCCAGTCCTCACCGCCCATAACTTTGATGGTTCCCTCCAGCTCCTCCTCATTTGCAGGCTCTACTGTCTTGGTCACAATTGTATTGTTTCTCAGATCCAGGCTCTTCTCCGTGAAAGCACCTGTTGTCGTCTTCAGAGTGGAGGACCATGTTTTGTTGTCCGCAGTCGTCCTTCTCGGTGCCGCCAAGCTGTAGATCACCATGTCAACCTGTCCCAGGTCCGCCCGGATCATGTCAATTGCCTGCTGTTTTACTTCCGCTGAGAAGGCGTCTCCATTGATGGATTTTGCATAGAGTCCTTCCTCCTGCGCAAGCTCCTCAAAGGCTGCCGTGTTGTACCAGCCCGGCGTTGCTGTCCGTTTGCCGTTGGACGGCTTTTCAAACATGATTCCAATGGTGGCTGCCTGACATGCAAAAGCCGCCGTAATTCTGCTTGCCAGTCCATATCCTGTGGAAGCACCGATTACCAGTACCTTTTTCGGTCCGCATACCTGGCCCTTTTCCTTCACATATGCAATCTGCCTTTTCACATTTTCCCGGCATCCTTCCGGATGTGCTGTTGTACAGATAAATTCCCTTACCTTAGGTTCAACGATCATTATCCTATCCTCCGACTTTTTATTATCTGAAAGCTGAAATTTCTTTCTACTTACTTTTATCTTCTAATAGTTTGATTACCAAAGTATATTATCATAAATACACATGAAATGCAACCCGGTAATTATATTCTGTTTCCTTATTGACAAAGCGACATACATGTCGCATAATAAAAGCAACACACGTGTCGCAAATGAGGTAATATCCAATGGGAACAAAAGGTGAAAAAACAAAACATTTTATCTGTGAAGCCGCATTCCGGCTTTTTGCGGAAAAGGGTTTCAAAGATGTAACTATGAAAGATATCTGCGAGAAAACCGGGCTCAGCCGCGGGGGCCTGTACCGCCACTATGACAGCACCATCCAGATATTTCTGGAACTCATCCACACACTGATGGCAGACCAGCAGAACGAATTTGAAGAGAAAATAAAAGCAAAGGTCCCTGCGCGGGAAATCCTGCTCCATGTGCTGGACCGCTATGAAACGGAAATGCTTGACCGGGAACATTCTCTCAGCATTGCGATCTACGAGTTTTTCAGCGGCCCTTCTGTATCGAAAAGCAGCAATTCCATACAGCAGCAGTATGAGGCCTCTAAGGAGATGTGGACTGCCCTCATCCGTTACGGGATACAGACAGGTGAGTTCTCTCCGGTCAGCCCGGAAGCGGTCTATGACCTGATCGTCTTTTCTTACCAGGGTGTCCGCATGTACAGCAGGCTCATGGAAATAGAGGAGACCATACCGAAACACATTACCAGCCAGATCAAATCTCTGTTATTAAAAGAAAGGGAAAAGAAATGAAAACAGTCTTTTACAGAAAGGAACGCCCCGGCCGGGCATTTATCAACCCGACAGATACCGTTGCCCCCGTATCCGGTTTTCCGAACATCTGCGTATCCACATACTCCCGGAAAATCATTGAAAAATTCGCTGCCCTGGAAGGTGTGGAAGTCATTGCGCATCTGTATACAGCCAATGGAGCCATACCCATCTATAAAATCCCTTACGGCGGCAGTGAAATCGCGTTCTATATGTCACCGGTGGGCGCGCCTGCATGTGTGAGCTGCTTTGAGGAGGCAGCAGCCATGGGTGCTGAAAAATTTGTTTTCTTCGGATGCTGCGGCATTCTGAATGATGAGGCCGTAAAAAACAGGCTTATCATCCCAACAGGAGTCATACGCGATGAGGGTACCAGCTACCACTACCTTCCTCCCACAGAGGAACTGCAGCCTGACAGCCATTCCACGCAAGTCTTAAAAAGCTGCATGGAAAAATACGGATTTCCCTACGCCTGCGGCAAAATCTGGACAACAGATGCTATATACCGGGAGACGCCCCAGGAGATAGCCGCCTGGAAAGAAGCCGGGTGCATCGGTGTGGAGATGGAGTATTCCGCCCTGCTGGCAGCCGCAGCATACCGGAATCTGCCGCTCATCCAGTTTTTCTACGGGACAGACAGCCTGGATAATCCCACATGGCAGCCCCGGGACCTGACCGACTGGGGGCTTTCAGGCGCAGAAACATACATGAGCCTTGCCTTTGCATGCGGACTGTCTATGTGATGAGCGCGGATGCTACCGTGCCAAAAAGAGCCTGGTCATGGAATCCGTATTGAATTCCATAACCAGGCTCTGCATTTACACCGCAGTCTAAAACTATTCCGTATATTTATTTCGTTGTACTTCCAAATCCGCCGTTTCGGATCTCACACACGTCGTCATCCACGGTAATACCGTATTCCACAAAGATTCCCTGCGCAAATCCGGTACCTGCCTCCACGCATACGGTTTTTCCCTCATTGGAATCATTAGTTATTTTCACAAAGATATGGCCCTCATTGTCCGAATGAAAATAATCGCTGTCTATGATACCAACTGTATTGTTTAGCTGCAGGCGGTATTTAAATCCCAGTCCGCTTCTCGGATACAATTTAAGGACCCATCCCTCATCCATCTCCGCGCGCACGCCGGTGGGAATCTTTACCGTCTCACCTGGTTTCAGTTCAAAAGAAAGGGGGCTGTAAAAATCATAGCCCGCGCTTCCTGCGGTTGCTCTTTTTGGAAGTTTGATGCAGTCATACAAGACACTGATCTCCTCCTCTGCCGCCTCACCAATTGTATCTGTCCATCCTTCTGCAAACTGTTCTCTGCTCACTTTATGAAATTTCGCGATTCTTTTCATAGTCATCTCCTGTATGTTATTTTTTTCTGTATTAATCTGCATGCAGTACCACATTTCCCTCTTCCAGGGATCTCTGCACATCAATCACCCTCTGGTTGGAACTGCCTTTCCATTTCAGGGCAATATCCTTCTTCTCCGCCACAAACCTGCCGTCCACCAGCACATCCAGGTATCTCAGTATCTCTTTTCCCTGTAGTTCCTCCCACAGGTATCCGGTGTAAAGCCATATGGTCTTGGCCGGATATTTTTCCCTGATCTCTTTTGCAAATGCCGTCACTTCCGGCTCGTTCTGAAAATACAGCGGGTCACCCCCGGAAAATGTGATTCCGGATATGTAGCTTTTACCCAATTGCTCGAAAATCTCTTCTTTCGCTGCCTCATCAAATGCAAGGCCGCTCTCCGGGTCCCAGGTGATGGGATTCTGGCAGTCCTTGCAGCAGTGGGAACAGCCGGATACCCATAAGACTACCCGCAGGCCATCCCCGTTCAGCATGTCATCTTTTGTGATGTTATGATATCTCATGAAACTTCCCTCCTGCCGTAACCGTTTCTATTCTCATGAAAAAAGGAGAGAACCGGCAGTCCGGATACAGGCTGCCTGGCTCTCCCCTCAATATTTTTACGGATTACTGTGCGTCCTTCGGCACATCCTTGATGCTGAAGCTGATTCTTCCCATCTTGTCCTTGCCCATGCAGATTACCTTTACTTTGTCTCCAAGTGTCAGGACATCCTCTACGCGGTTGATTCTCTCTTTGGCAATTTTGGAAATGTGAACCATGCCCTCTTTGCCCGGAGCGAATTCCAGGAATGCACCAAAGTCCTTGATGCTTACAACCTTGCCTGAATAGATCTGGCCTTCCACGAAGTCTGTTGTGATGACCTTCACATAGTGAAGTGCTTTATCCATCATCTTCTGGTCTGTGCCGCAGACAGAAACTGCACCTGTATCATCAATGTCAATTTTAACGCCTGTCTCATCGATGATCGCGTTGATCGTTTTTCCTCTCTGGCCTACCACGTCACCAATCTTCTCCGGATCGATCTGGATCTGGATGATCTTCGGTGCGTACTCATTCACGTGGTCTCTCGGAGCCGGAATACATTTTTCCATAACTTCTGTCAGGATGTACTCTCTGGCTTCCTTTGTTCTGGCAATGGCCTCCTCAATGATCGGTCTTGTCAGTCCGTGAATCTTAATATCCATCTGGATTGCTGTGATGCCGTCATGTGTACCGGCCACCTTAAAGTCCATATCTCCGAAGAAATCTTCAAGACCCTGGATATCTGTCAGTACAATATAATCATCATCTGTGTCGCCTGTCACCAGACCGCAGGAGATACCGGCTACCGGTTTCTTGATGGGAACACCTGCTGCCATCAGGGACATGGTGGATGCGCAGATACTTGCCTGTGATGTGGAACCGTTGGACTCAAAAGTCTCAGATACGGTACGGATCGCATACGGGAACTCCTCTGTTGCAGGAAGCACCGGTACCAGCGCACGTTCAGCAAGAGCACCATGACCGATCTCACGGCGTCCGGGACCTCTGGATGGTTTTGTCTCACCTACAGAATAGGACGGGAAATTATAGTGGTGCATATAGCGTTTGCTTGTCTCAAACTCATCCAGTCCGTCCAGTCTCTGTGCCTCGGAAAGAGGAGCCAGAGTAGTGATGGTACAGATCTGCGTCTGTCCGCGGGTGAACATAGCGGAACCGTGAACGCGCGGAATCAGGTCTGTCTCTGCTGCCAGAGGACGGATCTGTCTGATCTCACGGCCGTCCGGACGCTTATGGTCTCTGAGGATCATCTTGCGGACTGTCTTTTTCTGGTACTGGTAAACAGCATCCGGAATCAGTGCCAGCCACTCTTCGTTCTCAGCAAAAGCCTCTTCCAGCTTTTCTGTGATCGCGCGGATGTTGCCTTCTCTTGTCTGCTTGTCATCTGTGAACACAGCTTCTTCCATGGCTTCCGGTGTCACCACCTCTTTGATCGCCGCAAACAGTTCTTCCGGAACTGCACAGCTCTCATAAGTGTGTTTTTCTTTTCCGCATTCTGCCACGATCTTATCTATAAATGCAATGATCTCACGGTTCACTTCATGAGCCAGGAAAATTGCCTCGATCATCTTGTCTTCCGAAATCTCGTTGGCTCCGGCTTCGATCATGATCACTTTTTCTCTTGTGGATGCAACGGTAAGCTGCAGGTCTGAGATATCTTTCTGTGCCAGTGTGGGGTTCACGATCAGTTCCCCGCCGATCATTCCGATCATGGTTGCCGCACAGGGACCGTCAAAAGGAATATCGGAAATACAGGTAGCGATAGAAGAACCCAGCATAGCAACGATCTCAGGGTTGCACTCAGAGTCTACGGACATTACCATGTTGTTCAGGGTAACGTCATTTCTGTAATCCTTTGGGAACAGAGGACGCATAGGACGGTCAATGACACGAGAAGTCAGGATGGCATGCTCACTGGCCTTTCCTTCTCTCTTGTTAAATCCTCCCGGGATTTTTCCGACTGCGTATAATTTCTCTTCGTACTCAACGCTCAGCGGGAAGAAATCAATTCCCTCTCTCGGTTTGTCAGAAGCTGTCGCCGTAGATAATACGGTGGTGTCTCCGTAATGCATGAATGCTGCGCCGTTCGCCTGCTTAGCCACACGGTCAATGTCAACCGTCAGGGTTCTGCCTGCAAGTTCCATGGTAAAACTCTTGTACATATTATTTCTCCTTTACATTCTTCGGCGATACGCTGTCCGAAACAACTGAAAAATGCATTTCCCTGTCAGGAAATACCCTTTTCAGTGGTCTCGGTTCCAGTATCTTCGCCGTGATAAAATGGGGCGGAATACTCCGCCCCTAGGTTTGACTGATTATTTTCTAAGACCTAACTTCTCGATCAAAGTACGGTATCTCTCAATATCAGTTTTCTTCAGATAAGCAAGTAAACCACGTCTCTGACCTACCATTTTCAGAAGACCTCTTCTGGAGTGATGATCTTTGTGGTTTGTCTTTAAGTGCTCTGTCAGTTCCTCAATCCTTGCTGTTAAAACTGCAACCTGCACTTCCGGTGAACCTGTGTCGCCCGGTGTTCTTGCATATTCTGCCATGATAGCCTGTTTCTTTTCTTTAGAAATCATTGTATGTTCCTCCATATTCTTTTTATAATCGCCTCTGATTAAGAAACGGTCGGAGTTTCCAATTCCTGAATCAGGGCTGTGCTCATACTGTTTTAGTATATCATAACAGTCCGTAGTTGTAAAGATGCATTTTCAGAAAAAACGCACGCCCCAGACAGCCTGTTCCCTGTACAGATCAGACACTTTTATGCCTGTGGCGGAGCTGCTGGCATGGACCACCCGGCCGTCGCCGATATACATGACCACATGATAAATATACCCGTTTTCCGAGTAAAAAATCAGGTCCCCGGGAAGTGCTTCCTCCACGGATATTCTCTGTCCCGCGTTTGCCTGGTCTGCTGCCACCCTGGGAATATCCACGCCAAAGTCATTGTAAAGGGTCTGTACAAAACCGGAGCAGTCCGCGCCGTTTGTCAGGCTTGTCCCGCCCCAGACATAGGGATTCCCCACAAACTGAAGGGCATAATTGACCAAAGACGTGCGCACGTCTGAAGGGTTAATAACAGGCACCGGCTCCGGGTCATCCACCGGATATGCCAGCACCGGCTCTGTAAGCCCTGTCATCTCCAGGTAATCCGCCTCGTTGGTACCCAGCATGTCCAGATACAGGCTGCACACATACCCTGTCATCTCCCCGGAGCTGATATAAGACCATTCCCCCTCTGTGCTCTCCACATAACAAAGCCCGTCCTTGGGGAGTTTGCCGATGATGGCAGCATCCGTGCCTGCCCCCTCCCTGATATTCAGGCAGGTATCCACATCCGCCACGGCACAGCACTGCTCTGTGGGAACGTTTTCTGCCGGTTCTGCCATGACTGGCACTGCTGCCAGAAGCATACCGGTACCTGCCAGTGTATAACTGATTTTTTTCATAAAATTCTGCATAAAATACTCCTTTTCAAAAAACCATCATTCCTTCCGGCCGTACTTTGCCGGGCCGGACGCAAAAAGCCCGCGGCGCTTCTGCCGCAGGCTTTTTCTTTGGTATTCAGGACAATAAAAGCATATCTTTTATTGTATTATAGAGTATTGCCTGTATTTTACGATTTTATTACGATTTCATTACAATTCTCTTATCTTCTTCCGGTTCTTCGTCCAGAATAGAGAACGCAATGTTTGTTGCATGGTCAGCCACACGCTCCAGACCGGAAATCAGGTCTGAATAGATCATGCTGGCGTCGGGTGTACATTCATTTCTGGTAAGACGCTGTATATGGGTCTCCTGGAGATGTCTCTCCATCTCGTCAATGCTGTCCTCCAGTTCCAGAATCTCCTGGAGATGCTTCTGGCTGTTATGGGAGAACATGTCCATGGAGTAAGTCATGATCCTTATGACCTTGTCCATCATTTCAGCCAGCTCCTTCCGGGCCGCAGGACTGAACTCGATATTCTTCTCCCTGCGCTCGATAGCCGCGTCTGCCACATTCTCCGCATGGTCTCCGATTCTCTCAATATCGTTCACCACATGGAAAAGACCGCCGATGCTCTTGATATCATCAATGGGCAGCGTGCTCTGATTGATGGCGATCAGATAATCCGTGATGGCGTGGTTCATATAATCAATATGTTTTTCCACCCGGTAGACCTCTGCGATCTCCTCCTCATCCATTGTAATCAGCGCATTCATCGCTCTGTTTAAATTGGTGATAGCCATATTACCCATTCTCTCCAGCTCTTTTGTAGCTTCTACTACAGCCGTGCTGGGTGAGAATACATTGGTGGGACCTATGTATTCCAGCTTGAAGCCGCCGTCTGTGACCTCCTCGTCCTTTCCGGGAACGAAGAGATAGGTCATTTTTACAATGGCACCGGAGAACGGTAGTAAAATCAACACCTGGAAAACTTTGAACAGGGTGTGGGCATTTGCCACGCTCCGTCCTATGTTGCCTCCGGAAAGTGTGGTGATCATATTCTCTACCCAGCTCTCTCCCAGCAGGAGCAGTACCGCCATGATCACTGTACCGATCACGTTGAACAGAAAGTGGATCAGCGCCGCGCGTTTTGCGTCTTTGTTTCCGTTGAGGCTTGCCAGCAGTGCGGAAGTACATGCACCGATATTACATCCCAAAATGATGAAAAAGCAGATCCCCAGCGGAAGCAGACCCTGCTGCGCCATCAAAAGCAGTATGCTGACCGTTACCGATGAGCTCTGGATAATGGCAGTGATGAGAAATCCGATGAAAATACCCAAAAACGGATTTTTCAGATTGGAGAGCAGGCTGATGATAAATGGTGATTCCTTCAGGCCCGCCATGCTTCCCGACATGAGTGAAAGCCCCATGAACAGCACGCCAAAGCCCAGAATGACCTCACCGACCTTTTTCACCTTCTCCTTCTTGCAGAACATGACAATGATCACGCCCAGCATCAAAAATACCGGGGCGATCTGGGAAAGGTTAAAAGCTACAAGCTGTGACGTGATGGTGGTACCGATATTGGCACCCATGATCACGCCTGCCGCCTGGTAGAGATTCATAAGCCCTGCATTTACAAAGCTGACTACCATTACTGTGGTTGCGCTGGATGACTGGATGATGGCACAGAAAATCATACCGAACAGCATTCCCACAACCTTGTTTTTTGTAAAGAAAGCCAGAAAACTACGCATCTTTGCTCCTGCGGCCTTCTCAATGCTGTCACTCATCACCCGCATGCCGTACAGGAACAACCCTAAACCGCCTATCAGCGTCAAAATGTTTCCTACGTTCATTCTTATCTCCTTGGTAAAAAAGATTTCGTTATAAACTATAATAGAAAATCTGAGGTTTGTCCATCATTATTTGTCAAACGCCTTGAAAAAATCTCGACCTTTTTGGACATCCACATCCAATTGTCCCTTTAATTCCTGAAGGGAGGCGAATTTTCTCTCCGGCCTCAAATAGCGGTAAAAACGCACCTCTGCGTCCTGTCCGTACAAGTCCTCATCACAGTCAAAAAGGTATGTCTCCACACCCAGAAAATGTTCCGCAACTGTGGGCTTATACCCTACGTTGGTAATTCCCTGGTATATTTTGTCTCCAATGCGGGAACGGGTGATATAGACACCGTTGGGCGGCAGTTTCTTACAGACCGGAGGGATCAGGTTGGCAGTGGGGACGCCTATGGTACGCCCAAGCTGCCGCCCGTGCACGATCTCACCTCTGGTAAAATACACATATCCCAGAAGCTCATTGACCTTTTCCATATTTCCCTTTTCCAGTTCTTCCCGCACATAGGTGCTGCTGATCTCCCGGCTGCCGTCTTTTAATTTTTCCACTACGTCAACGGTAAATCCGTAAGTTTCTCCCATTTTTCGCAAAAGTTCGGGGGAACCTGCCCTGTCGTGCCCGAATCTGAAATCAGGGCCCACAGCCAGATACCTCACATGCATGCGGTTCACCAGGAACTCTTTTACAAATTCCTCTGCTTCCATGTGCATGAGCGTATCGGTAAAAGGACACTCCACCAGAATATCCATTCCCCGCTCACAGGCCAGCTCCTCCCGTTCCTCGTTGGTCAGAAGTCCCTTTGCAGGGGTATGTAGAAGCCTTACTACAGGCGACACGTCAAAAGTAAAGATAACCGCCTTACAGTTATCTTCTCTTTTCTCCCGTATGCAGTTCATAAGCTTCTGATGTCCTCTGTGCAGCCCGTCGAATTTTCCCAGGGTGACTGCACTTGTCTCCCCCTCGCCAAGCCGCGGCACATCTGTTGTATATATCATGGTGTCTCCTTTCTGCTCTCCGCAAAATCCTCCGGAGTGCAGAACATGGTAATCAGCCGAAACTGTTTTTTCTTCTCTTCAAATTCATACAGGCCGATAAAACGCCGGCCGCTGTCGTACATGCGGACTCTGGTGCCGTCCTCCATGACGCATTTGGCGGGAACTGCATTTCCGTTGCGGAGCATTTTGTCAAAACACACCGGTGCCTGTATCTCTCCGTATTGGGAAAACATCTGCTCAATTGTGACAACATGGGACAGGACCGTGCCCGCTTCTGCCGCCTTCTCCACCTCTGAAAGCTTCAGGGCATCCTTCACGTCAAAGCGCTCCACACGGGTGCGCAGCAGGCTTTCCATACAGCCGCCGCAGCCCAGCTTCTGACCGATGTCATGACACAGGGTTCTGATATAAGTACCCTTGGAGCAGGTAACCGAAAACCGCACAAGCGGAAGATCCATCTCCAGGATTTCGATCCCGTAAAATACCACGCGGCGCAGCTTTCTCTCCACTTCTTTTCCCTCACGGGCAAGCTCGTAAAGCTTCCTGCCGTTTACCTTCAGCGCAGAATACATGGGAGGGATCTGCTGCTGCTCTCCGAGAAAGCTCTCGATACAGGCGCGCACGTCCGAAGTGTCGGCGCAGACCTCTTTTTCCTCCAGCACAGTGCCGGTCATATCCTGGGTATCTGTGGTGATCCCCAGGTGCAGCACCGCCTCATATGTCTTCTGCTTATCTGTCAGAAGGTCACACAGCTTTGTGGCCTTTCCCAGACATACCGGGAGAACACCCTCCGCGTCCGGGTCCAGCGTACCTGTATGGCCGATCTTCTTTTGTCTTAAAATGCCCCGAAGCTTTGCCACAACGTCGTGGGATGTATACCCCTTTTCCTTGTATATGTTAATAACTCCGTTAATCACAGCATTTTTCCTTTATCTGTTTTTCTATATGTCCGGTCAGATTGTTGATCACGTCATAGACAGAGCCCTGCATAGTGCAGCCCGCTGCCTTCATATGGCCGCCGCCTGAAAAATAGCTGGCTACCATATTGACATCCACAGGACCGTTGGAGCGCATGCTCACTTTAAATTCCTGCGTCTTTACCTCATACAAAAATACCGCAACTTCCACACCTTTTGTGATGCGGAGCTGGTCAACAATACCGTCTAAATCCTTTGGCTCCACACCGTAGAATTCCATATTGCGCTTTCTGATACAGCCAATGATGCATTTTCCATTCAGCAGCATAATGCTCTCCATCAGGCATCTGCCCAGGATCTGGTTCTGCACATAGCTTTTCCGGTAAAAGGTCTCATCAATGATCCTGGTAAAATCAATCCCTTTTTCCATGAGCTTTGCGGCAATGCGCATGGTCTCCGGGGTGGCAGAGGAAAATTTGAACACGCCGGTGTCATGGGCCATCCCCATATAGATGGCCTCTGCCGCCTGCTTTGACACCTTTTCCTCATCCAGAAGGCCGAACAGCACCTCTGACGCGGAGCTTACATCCGGCTTCACCACATTGATATCACCAAAGCCCTTATTGCTCACATGATGGTCAATACAGATCCGTTTCCGTGCTTTCTGATACGCTTCAGATGCCACACCGATGCGGTCCGACGTGCTGGTGTCAATGAGAAAGAACACATCATACACCTCATCCCCGCTGCACACGGTCCTGATCTCATCCAGATGTGAGATCAGGGAAAAGGCATCCCTGGGCTGTTCCAGATAGACATCTGTCTCGATTTCCGGATAATTTTCGCGCAGATAGAGGTAAAGCCCCATACAGGAGCCTACACAGTCACCGTCCGGACGAACGTGTCCGGCGATGGCTGCCCTCTTGATTCCCTTCAGTTCACTCGCTATCTTTTCCATCCTCATGCACCTCCGATGCTGTGTCTTTTCTGCTAACCTCATCGATCAGCTTAGACATGGTTACGCCATATTCAATGGATTCGTCCAGAATAAACCGGATCTCAGGCGTATTTCTCAGGTTCACCGTCTTGGCAAGCTGCCTGCGGATATAGCTTTCCGCACTGCGAAGCCCTGCTAAGGTGTCCTTTTTCGCTTCTGCATCGCCAAGCACACTGATATATGCCTTGCAGGTTTTAAGGTCCGGCGCAACTTCCACTGCCGTGACGCTTGTCATAGGCTGGATACGCGGGTCCTTGATACCGTTGCGGATGATCTCTGCCAGTTCTTTGTGAACCTCAGCATTCACCCGTGTATTTTTAATACTGTTTTTTCTCATAAAAGCTCTCCTATCTCGGCACTTCCACCATAATGTAAGCTTCTACCCTGTCTTCTTCCAAAACGTCGTTGAAGTCCTCGAATACGAGACCGCATTCATAACCTGCTTTTACTTCTTTTACATCATCTTTGAAGCGCTTCAGAGATGCCAGAACACCTTCGTAGATCTGTTCTTCGCCTCTGGTGATGCGGACCTTGCAGTTTCTCTGGAACATACCGTCAAGAACATAGCCGCCGGCAATGGTACCCACTCCGGATGCCTTGAATGTCTGACGTACTTCCGCATGGCCGATGACTTTCTCCTCGAATACCGGGTCCAGCATACCCTTCATGGCAGCTTCCACATCCTCGATGGCCTGATAGATGACACGGTACAGCCTTAAGTCAACGCCCTCCTGCTCTGCAATGGCCTTAGCCGTAACATCCGGACGTACATTGAAGCCGATGATAATGGCATTGGATGCGCTTGCAAGGGTAACATCAGATTCGTTGATGGCACCCACACCGCCGTGGATGACTTTCACCACAACCTCCTCGTTTGAAAGCTTCACAAGACTCTGTTTCACTGCTTCCACAGAACCCTGTACGTCGGCTTTTACGATCAGAGGAAGTTCTTTCAGATTACCTGCCTGAATCTGTGTGAACAGATCATCCAGGGACATCTTGGCTTTTGTCTCTTCCAGAAGACGGTTTTTATTTTCGGAAACAAAGGTAGAAGCAAAGTGTTTTGCCTCTTTGTCATTTTCTGTTGCAACCAGGATTTCTCCTGCGTTTGGCACGTTGCTAAGACCCAGGATCTCTACCGGTGTGGACGGACCTGCCTCTTTTACTCTTCTTCCCTTGTCATCCATCATGGCACGGACTTTACCGGAACATGCGCCGGCGGCAATGAAGTCACCTACACGCAGGGTTCCTTTCTGTACCAGGATCGTGGCAACAGGGCCTTTTCCTTTGTCAAGCTCTGCCTCGATCACGAGACCTCTTGCCATTCTCTTCGGATTGGCTTTCAGCTCTGAAACTTCCGCAGTCAGAAGGATCATCTCCAGAAGGGTCTCAATACCCTCCCCGGAATGTGCGGATACCGGCACAAAGATGGTGCTTCCGCCCCAGTCTTCCGGAATCAGCTCATACTCGGATAATTCCTGTTTTACTCTCTCAATATTGGCGCTTGGCTTATCAATCTTGTTGATGGCAACAATGATCTCAACACCTGCAGCCTTGGCATGGTTGATCGCTTCCACTGTCTGAGGCATCACACCGTCATCAGCGGCAACTACCAGGATCGCGATATCTGTGGCATTGGCACCGCGCATACGCATGGCAGTAAATGCCTCATGGCCCGGTGTGTCAAGGAAGGTGATCTTCTGGTCATTGATGGTAACCACGTAAGCACCGATGTGCTGTGTGATACCGCCTGCCTCTCTGTCTGTCACATGGGTGTTTCTGATACAGTCCAGAAGAGATGTTTTACCATGGTCAACGTGGCCCATAACGCAGACTACCGGAGGTCTCGGAACCAGTAAGGAGGTGTCTTCTTCATCCTCTTTCAGAAGTTCCGCGATCACATCTACCTTCTCTTCCGGTTCTGCGATGATATCGTACTCCAGAGCGATCTCCTGTGCCTTCTCAAAATCGATCTCATGGTTCACAGTGACCATGATACCGTCCATGAAAAGCTTCTTGACGATAACTGAAGGCTGCATTTTCATCTTCTCAGCCAGCTCGCGGATGGTCATTTTCTCCGGAAGTGTGATTTCTTTTACTACTTCCTTCTTCTCCTCCACCTTAGGCTGAGTACTCGGTCTCTGCAGCGCTTTCGGCAGTCTCTGGTTCGGACGTCTTCCGCCTCCCTGGTTCGGGCGTTTTCCGGCTGCCTTGAAATCGTCTTTCTTGACATCCTTCTTCTTATTCTCACGGTTTAATTTGCGGCTGTCCTTCTCCACAAATTCCAGCTTGGGAGCATCTGCTTTGCCGCCTTTGTCTCTGTTAAATCCGCCGCCCTGACGGTTATCCGTACCTCTCTGACGGTTATCGCCGAAGCGGTTCGAACCGGTGCCTGTTCTCGGACGATTATCACCGCCTCTGTTGTCGCTGCTGTAGCGCAGACGGTCGCCTGTACCTGTTCTCGGACGGTTGTCACCGTTTCTGTTGTCGCTGCTGTAGCGCGGACGGTCGCCTGTACCTGTTCTCGGACGGTTGTCACCGTTTCTGTTGTCGCTGCTGTAGCGCGGACGGTCGCCCTTGCCTGTTCTCAGGCGGCTGTCACCGTTTCTGTTGTCGCTGTTGTAGCGCGGACGGTCGCCCGTGCCTGTTCTCAGGCGGCTGTCACCGTTTCTGTTGTCGCTGTTGTGGCGCGAACGGTCGCCTGTGCCTGTTCTCGGGCGGCTGTTACCGTTTCTGTTGTCATTATTATAACGGTTCTGGCCGTCTCCGCTGCGCGTTCTTGAGCGGTTATCACTGTTTCTGTTATCGTTATTGTAACGATTCGGACGGTCTCCGTTTCTGTTGTCGCTGTTCGGACGACTATCCGTCCTGTTCTGAGTATTTGCTGTACTTTCCGTTTTCATTCCTCCCTGTGCCGGACGATTATTCCCCGGCTGGCTGCTGTACACACTGCCTGCTTCTGCAGGACGATTCTGTGGTTTTTGTTTTCTCTCTGGCATATGACTGGCGTTCTGCGGTCTGAAGACCTGAATCAGCTTTTTCTTTGGTTTCTCTTCTGCTGACGCCGCCGGCTTTGCAGAATCTGTGCTGGCTGCTGCCATATTTCCCTTTCTCAAGTTTGCTCGTATCATGCTCACGTGGTCATCCTCAAGGCTGCTCATGTGGCTTTTTACATCTATATTTTTGGATTTCAAAAAATCCATGACCTCCTTGTTGGTTTTATCTAATTCCCTTGCAATTTCATGCACTCTCAGTTTTGACATATATTGCCCTCCTTTTTATTTTCCCATCTGTTCCAGCTTTTTCTTCATCGCCACTGCGAAATTATCATCCGTCACACCCAGAGACGCGCGGTAATCCTTTCCAATGGCACCTCCCAACTCCTCCTTTGTTCCGACAACATACAGCGGCACCTTATAGTAAGTACACATGTCGGAAAACTTTTTTTTTGAATTATCTGATGCATCGCCTGCCACAAGGACAAGGCGCGCTTTTCCTGCCTTCACTGCTTTTTCCGTGGCAAACTCGCCGCTTACCACTCTTCCGGCTTTGGCCGCCAGTCCCAGAAGGGACAGTTCTTTATTGATGCTCAAGCTTATCAAACTCCTTTTCCAGGCTCTCATATACAGATACCGGAATCGCTGTCTTTAAAGAGCGCTCCAGTCCTCTGTTTTTGATGGCCTTCTGCAGGCATTCCTTGTCAAAACACAGATATGCCCCTCTGCCGTTCTTTCTGCCTGTGGCATCCAGAATGATCTCATCCTCCGGCGTCTTCAGAACACGGAGCATTTCCTTCTTGCTCTTCATCTCACCGCAGCCGGTACATTTCCGCATAGGGACTTTCCTGACCGTACCCATACTCTCACCTACTCTTCTTCACCGGGAAGCGGCAGATCGGAAGGTTCTTCATAGTTCTCCATCATGTCCTCTTCCCCGTATGCTTCCTCGTCGCAGCCTTCTTCTGCAAACTCTTCTTCTGCAAACTCTTCCTCTTCAAACTCTTCTTCATAGAAATCGAAATCACCGGACTCTCTGGCCTGTGTCTCGCTCTTGATATCAATTTTGAATCCTGTCAGCCTGGCTGCAAGTCTGGCATTCTGTCCCTCTTTGCCGATCGCCAGGGAGAGCTGGTAATCCGGAACAATGACCATAGCTGTCTTCTCATCCGGGTCAGCCATAACAGAGATGACTTTTGCGGGACTTAACGCATTCTCAATGAGAAGTGCCGGGTTATCGCTCCAGTTGATAATATCAATCTTCTCGCCCCTTAACTCTTCCACAATAGCATTGACTCTGGCGCCGTTCATACCAACACAGGCACCCACGGGATCTACATCCGGGTCATTGCTCCACACAGCAATCTTCGTACGGGAGCCCGCTTCTCTTGCAATGCTCTTGATCTCCACCGTGCCGTCCTTCACCTCTGTGACCTCCGCCTCGAAAAGACGTTTCACCAGTTCCGGATGTGTCCTGGACACAAGGATCTTCGGTCCCTTGGGGGTATCTTTTACCTCCAGGATATACAGTTTGATCCTCTCTGTGGGGCGGAACACCTCTGTCTTCACCTGTTCGTTCTCTGTCAGGATGGCATCTGCCTTGCCCAGGTTGATGCTGTAGTTTCTGCCCAGGCTTCTCTGTACGATACCTGTCACAACATCTTTTTCCTTTCCGTAATACTGGTTGAAGATCACTTTTCTCTCTTCTTCACGAATTTTCTGCAGAATTACGTTCTTGGCATTCTGGGTGGCGATCCTTCCGAACTCCTTGGACTTGATCTCCACATTCACCACATCTCCCAGCTCATACTGGGAATTCATCATCTTGGCATTTGCCAGGCTGATCTCCATGACCGGGTCCATCACTTCCTCCACCACAGTCTTCTCCGCGTACACGCCGAAATCACAGGTCTCGGGGTTGATATTCACGTGCACATTGTCAGCCTTGCCGAAATGGTTCTTGCACGCCTGGATCAGGGACTGCTCAATGGCTTCCAAAAGCGTATCTTTGCTGATGGATTTCTCTTTTTCCAGAATATCCAGCGCCTCTAATAACTCTGTATTCATTTTTTTACATCCTCCTAAATTTCTTCTATATAATATCCACTGCTGTTAAAAGTCAAATGCCTGCCTGATCAGTGCAATGTCAGCCTTCAAAAAGGTGCGCTCCCCATCTTCATTCTCAATGGTCACGCTGTCCGCATCGTAGGCTTTCAGTATACCGTAGAATTCCTTCTCCCGGTCAATGGCGCGGTAAGTTCTGATCTCCAGCTCTTTGCCCATGTTTCTTAAGTAGTCCTTTTCTTTTTTCAGTGGTCTTCCAAGACCCGGGGAACTCACTTCCATAATATAAGCAGTGTCGATAAAGTCTTCTTCATCCAGCTTTTCAGAAAATGCTCTGCTGACAACCTCACAGTCATCTACAGTAATGCCGCCTTCTTTGTCAATGTAGGCACGCAGATACCAGTTACTGCCTTCCTTCACATATTCCATATCCACAAGCTCAAACCCATTGCTCTCCAGTATGGGTGTTATCAGGGCTTCTGCTTTCTGCTCGTATTTTTCTCTCTGACTCATTCTTTCACCTTCTTCCGCATTTTCTGTCCGCTACTCGATAAAGTTATAACGGAACATTTATATTCGCGGCAACTTTATGGGTACTTAGTTTCCCACTACATAATAAGAGTGGACCGAAGGCCCACTCTTATGTTATCGTGATTATCAAGTTCTATACCAGAATACCACTAAAGCAATAAAGTTGCAAGTGTTTTTTTACCAATAGACCGTGAGGAGCATGTCCTCATCGCTGTATCCGATGTTCCACTGATAGGTTTCACCTTCCCGGAACGGATAGGCATCCCGCACGGCCCGCTTGATCAGATCGCCGTCCACCATGGCAGCTACAGCCTGCCGGTAACTGTCCGGATGGCCAAACTTGAAATCCTCCCGCTCCCTTCCTTCCGATATGGATGCAGTGAGTATATTGTAGAATTCATTTTCCTCATAGTATGAGTACCAGGTGCCGTTCATTTTGTAATAGTTATAGCTGTCATCTGTGCATTCCGGCAGCGGCAGAAGGTCGTCCGGTGTATGTGTGGCAAGGAGTGTGGAAGCGTCACAGCACAGATACGTGTAGGATATCTCCTGCACCGCCCCCTCCTGTTCCTTCGAAAATCCCGGGTTTGCCCAGGTGGTATCCACATAGTAATAATTCTCTCCTATCTTCACCAGATTCCATGCATGTTCCTCATCATTGGGCGCTGCTTTTCCGGTGATCAGTGTACAGAAGATTCCCATCCTTCCCAGCAGATACTGAGTCGCTTTGGAAAATCCGGCACATACCGTGACCTGGTTTAAGAAGACGCTCTGAATATTCTGGTTGTTTGGGCAGGACTGGTCATATGCTGTATTCTGGCTCAAAAATTCATAAATATACTTAATTTTCCCATACGTGTCCGCATCTGCCGGTACCTGTGCGATCCACTGGTCTGCTGACGCCTCAATGCCGGCTTTTGTGGATTCTATCTCTGCCTTATCTATATTATACACAAGCTGCAGGTCCACACTGCCGGCCCCATCCGCGCTGCCGTCTCCCTGGAAGGTGTAGGACTGCTGATCCAGCCAGAAAAATTCCGGATGGTCCACGAATACCATATTGTTGACCCGGTTGATATCTGCCTCCGTACAGGCATCCACAGTGACGATATCCTTATATTCCAGAATCCCGTTCAGAAGCTGTCGGTATAACTTCTGCTGGTCCTCTGTCAGGCTCTCGTAACCATAGGGTATGTATTCGCCGTTTATATACTGAAGGGCATCCGCCTCCGGGATTTTCTCCTTCTCCGGCTCACAGACCTGATAGATCTTCTTTTGTACAGATTCGGTCACACTTTCTTTTGTCTCCGCCTCCGTCTCTATCCCCCTGCCGCAGCCGGGAAACAGAAAGGAGACCAGGAGCGTCCCGCACAAAAGCAGGCTGTATACTCTTTTTCTCATAGGCATCTTCTCCTAGTCAAACCAATTCTTATGTTTAAAATACAAAATCTCTATGATAACGATCAGAAGCACCACACCGATAATGATAAAATAGCTGCCTTTATAGTAAATCTCCGGCATATTCACAAAGTTCATGCCATACCAGCCGGTGATCAGCGTCAGGGGCATGAAAATGGTGGTGACGACTGTGAGGAACTGCATAATCTTGTTCTGCCGCTCCGCAGTTCTGGCCTGATACATTTCCCGGATCTGAAGGGTATATTCCCGCAGGTTTCTGGTGTTGTCCGCAAGGCGCTCTATTCTTTTTGCCATTACTCTGAAAAGGCGGCAGTCCTCCTCCCCGAGAAATCCCGTATAATTTTCCTCCAGCATTTCACAGAAGTCCGCAAGCTGGTCATAGTAGGTGTTCATGCGCAGAAGCTCTCTGCGCACAGTCAGCATCCTTGCCGGACAGTCCTTGATCTCCCGGCGGAACAGCCCGTCCTCCAAGTCTGTCATCCTGAGTTCATATGCCTGGAGAAAACGGACATCATCTTCTAACAGGCGCTCCATAAATTCAAAGAGAAAATGCGCCACATAGCTCTGCTCCTGGAACCGGATCTCCTCCATCTCTTTTACTATATGGGCCACAAATCCGGATTCGTCCACAAACAACAGCTTCTCCCTATCCATATAATACCCGAAGGAGATGGGATTTTCCATAAGTTTTTCTTTCTGGGGCACGGAAAAAGTTCCCACCACGCAGTCCTTCTGCAGCTCCGCCTTGCAGAAATGCACGTGCTCCAGGCTTCTTAAAAGCAGACGCCCCGGACTGCTGTTCCCGTATTTTCTTTTGTAGGATTCCACTGTCAGTATCTCAATAAGGCAGTCTCCGGGAGCCAGAATTTCCTTTTCCCCGAGGCCTGACATTTTCTTATTCAAACGATATCTCATAGGCCCTCCCGTATCGGCGCTGTTCCCTGCGGCCATACCGGCCTGCTACAGCCTTACCTTTGTACCTTTTGTATCACGTTTTGCCAGCTTCAGCCGGTTCAGTGCCACACTCTTCTCCTTGTAGGTAACGGTATACTCTGTGCGGCCTTCCAGCAGGTAAGCGTGCTCTACCTCATCGTCCCCGGCAAGGCGGATACCGCGCACACCGATGGCCGTCTTCTTCTTATCCGGAACCTCTTCCTTCATAAAGCGCAGGAAAATGCCGTTCTTTGTCTGCAGCACCACATATTCCATGGGGTCAGCGATCTGCACCAGTACCAGCTTGTCGCCATCCGCCAGCTTTGTGGCTGCTATGGTCCGCTTGGACACATCAAATTCTGTTCCTGCCACCTGTTTCAGCATACCTGTCTTCGTAGCAAAGAACAGCATGGAATCTTTAATTCCGGAAAGGCCGGATACAAATACCATCTGCTCCGCAGAGCTGTCGTAGTTGCTCACATTATCAATGGGGGTGCCTTTGTCCCTGAATTTTCCGAAGGGCAGATCCAGCACCTTGATGGTATGCATTCTGCCGGAATCTGTGAACACACAGATCTTGTCTGTGTTCATACAGGAGAAAATGTATTTATTCTCACTGTCCGCAGTCTCCTTATTCCGCTCATAGGCTGCCTTGTCGATGGTTCTGGCATACCCGAAACGGTCCATGAGAAAGATAACTTCCATTTCCTCTATTTTCTTTTCCTCGTACACAGCTTCCGCTGCGTTTTCAATGGCAGTGAGACGCTTCTTTCCGAATTCCTTTTTCACGGCTCTGAGCTCGTCGATGATAACGGCTGCCATGGAGTCATAATTGTTTAAGATATCCTCGTAGCGGGCAATATTTTTCAGCGTGGTCTCATGCTCTGCCATAAGTGCCTCCACTTCCAGGCCGATAAGCTTATAGAGACGCATATCCAGAATAGCAGCCGCCTGTCTTTCCGTAAACCGCAGCTTTCCTGCCTGCCGCTCGCTTGTCTTTGTCTTAAAGCGTATCCCTTCTGTGATACCGCTGACCAGGCAGTTTTTCACCTGTTCTCTGTTCTTGCTGCCCCTGAGGATCTCAATGATCAGGTCTATGACATCACAGGCCTTTATGAGACCTTCCTGTATCTCCTGTTTTTCCCGCTCTTTTGCAAGGAGTGTCTGATACTTTCTGGTAGCCACCTCGAACTGGAAATCCACATGGTACTCAATGACCTGTTTCAGACTTAAGATCTCAGGCCTTCCGTCCGCAACGGCAAGCATATTTACGCCGAAGGTGTCCTCCAGCCTTGTTTTCTTGTACAGCATGTTGGTCAGGTTCTCCACATCCGCGCCCTTTTTCAGTTCCAGCACAATGCGGATCCCCTCTTTTGAAGACTGGTTGGAGATATCCACAATATCCGTGGTCTTTTTTGTCTCCACAAGGGCTGCCACATCGTTCAGGAATTTGCCGATGTTGGCGCCGATCATGGTGTATGGGATCTCTGTGATGACCAGAAGGGTTCTTCCTGCTTTTCCCTTCTCCACCTCCACCTTGCCGCGGAGCTTGATCTTGCCGCTCCCGCTCTCATAGATGACGGGAAGGTCATCCTTGTTGACCACGATTCCGCCTGTGGGGAAATCAGGACCTTTGATGTATTTCATCAGACCCTGCGTGGTGATGGTGTTATCCTTCATATAGGCGATGACACCGTCAATGACTTCGTTTAAGTTGTGGGGAGGAATACTGGTCGCCATACCTACGGCGATGCCGTCCGCTCCGTTTAACAACAGGTTCGGGACCTTCACGGGAAGCACTGCAGGCTCTTTTTCCGTCTCGTCAAAGTTGGGAACAAAATCCACCACATTCTTGTCAAGGTCTGCCAGATATACCTCCTGGGTTATTTTCTCCAGACGGGCCTCTGTGTACCTCATGGCAGCCGCCCCGTCCCCTTCTATGGAGCCGAAGTTGCCGTGGCCGTCCACCAGGGTCTGGCCTTTTTTAAACTCCTGGGCCATGACCACCAGGGATTCATAGATTGAACTGTCTCCGTGGGGATGGTATTTACCCATGGTATCGCCTACGATACGGGCACATTTCCTGTATGGCCTGTCATAGCGGATCCCCAGCTCATACATATCGTAAAGGGTTCTCCTCTGCACCGGCTTTAAGCCGTCCCGCACATCCGGAAGGGCGCGGGCGACGATAACACTCATGGCATAGTCAATATAAGACTTCTGCATGATCTCCGAATATTCTGTTCTGATAATATTATCCTGTACGTTCGCCATTTTGCTCCTCCTATATGTCTAATTCCGCATCCTGGGCATGCTCATAGATGAATGCTTTCCGGGGAGGCACTTCCGTTCCCATCAGTACCTCTGTCACATCGGATGCCATACGCGCATCCTCGATCTCCACCAGCTTCAAAAGCCTGGTCTCCGGGTTCAGGGTTGTCTCCCAGAGCTGCTGCGCGTCCATCTCACCGAGACCTTTGTACCGCTGCAGGGTGAAGGGGCCTTTGTGCCTTTTTCTGTAACGTTCCAGCGCCTTGTCATCATAGAGGTATTCCTCTTTCCCTTTTGCGGGCATGGCTTTATAGAGGGGCGGCATGGCAATGTACACGTGTCCCTCATAGATCAGTTCCGGCATGAACCGGTAGAACAAAGTCAGAAGCAGGGTGGAAATGTGGGCACCGTCCACGTCGGCATCGGCCATGATGATGATCTTGTCATAGCGCAGCTTGCTGATGTCAAAGTCATTGCCGTATCCCTCGGAAAATCCGCAGCCGAAGGCATTGATCATGGTTTTGATCTCCGCATTTGCCAGTACCTTGTCTATGGTGGCTTTCTCTACGTTGAGGATCTTACCGCGGATGGGAAGGATGGCCTGAAAGCTTCTGTCCCTGGCTGTCTTGGCACTTCCCCCGGCGGAATCTCCCTCCACAATGAAGATCTCACACAGAGAAGGGTCTCTTTTCTCACAGTTTGCCAGCTTGCCGTTGGAGTCAAAGGAGTATTTCTGCCTGGTCAGCAGATTGGTCTTAGCCTTCTCCTCCGTCTTTCTGATCTTTGCGGACTTCTCCGCGCAGGACAGAATGTTCTTCAGGGTGTCCAGATTTCTGTCCATAAATAAGACAACTTCTTCCCCTGTCACTTTTCCTGTGGCTTTGGCCGCGTCCTGGTTGTCCAGCTTAGTCTTGGTCTGTCCCTCAAACCGGGGGGAGGGATGCTTGATGGACACCACCGCTGTCATTCCGTTTCGGATGTCCGCCCCTGTGAAGTTGGAGTCTTTTTCCTTCAGAACACCGAGTTCCCTGGCATAGTTGTTCATCACCGAGGTAAATGTGGTCTTAAAACCGGTCAGATGGGTGCCGCCCTCTGCATTGTAGATGTTGTTGCAGAAGCCCAGCACATTTTCCCGGAATTCATTGATATACTGGAAGGCAACCTCCACGGTGATGCCCTCGGATTCTCCCTTAAAATAGACAGGCTCATGGAGAATCTCACATTTTTTGTTCAGATCCTTGATAAAGCCCACGATACCTTCCGGCTCATGGAAGGTGATGCTCTCCGGTTCGTCCCCTCTCTTATCCTCAAATACAATGGTCAGTTCAGGATTCAGATAGGCAGTCTCGTGAAGACGGCTCTTCACCTCCGTGGCAGAGAAACGTGTCTTCTCGAAAATCTCCGCATCCGGCAGAAAATTCACCAGCGTACCTGTGGATTTTGTCCTTCCGAGCTTCGGAAGCAGTCCCTCCTCCAGCTCAATGGTGGGGATTCCCCGCTCATAGTGGTCGTGATGGATATAACCCTCCCGGCTGATCTTGATATCCAGATATGTGGACAGAGCGTTGACCACAGAAGAGCCGACACCATGAAGGCCTCCGCTTGTCTTATACGCGGAGTCATCAAACTTTCCGCCTGCATGCAGTGTGGTGAATACAAGCCTCTCGGCTGACATCCCCTTTTCATGCATGCCCACAGGGATTCCACGTCCGTTATCCTCCACAGTGGCAGAGCCGTCCCGCTCCAGCGTCACGCGGATATCCGTACAGAATCCGGCCAGATGCTCATCCACCGCGTTGTCTACAATCTCATAAATCAAATGGTTCAAACCCTTCCGGGAAACACTGCCGATATACATACCGGGCCGTTTCCTTACAGCTTCCAGTCCCTCCAGAACTGTGATGCTGCTGGCATCATAGGTTGTTTTTTTTGCCATTCCTGTTCGTCCTTTCTATTTCAATATACTCTCAATCGCTTTTGCAGCACCGTCATTCTCATTGGTATCTGTCACTGCGCTGCTGATCTCCTTCACTCTGCTGCAGGCATTGCCCATAGCCGCAGAGTTTCCGGCATTTAAAAGCATTTCATAATCATTATTGCTGTCACCGACTGCCATGATCTCTTCCTGTCTGACTCCGATCATGTCGGCCAGCTTTACAATGGCATTCCATTTGCTCCATCTTCCGTGCACCACTTCTATATTATTGGGGATGACGGAAATGGGATGTACACCGGGGAGCATATCTATTTCCCTTATCAGCTTATCCTTTTCTTCCATTTTGGATACTAAAATATGTACCTTTCCCACACGGATTCCATCCTCTGCAAGAAGCTGCCTGTAGTCTGCTGTCATTTTGTTGGTGGCAAGAAGCTGGTCGCAGTATTCAACCGGAAGACCGCACCTTCTTATAACTTCCTGCCCCTTTGCATCCATATAGGCATCCTGTCCCGCCTTTTAAAACAAACCGGGCATTGCGGTAGGAGCGGCCTGTTGTGGGCACGATCAGGTTTCCTCTTCTTCCCGCTTCCTCCACAGCTTCCCTGGTCCTCTCTGAGATGGTGCAGTCGTCCCGAAGGAGCGTACCGTCCAGGTCAATGGCTATCATTTTTAAATCTTTTCTCATCTTGGTTCTCCTGTTATTCGTAAGGATTCAGCTTGGTGAATCGCTGTCCACATTCTTCCTGCTGCTTTTCACACAGCCAAATACATACGCAGACAAAAGGCCGCAGCAGATGCCGATGACAACGCCCGCCATTACATCTGTAGGGAAATGCACATACAGGTACAGACGTGAAAATGCGATCAGAACCGCCAGCACATAGGCGCAGATGCCGGCCTTTTTATTTCCCGTAAACAGAGCTGTGGCCGCGGCAAAGGAAGACTGTGTGTGACCGGAGGGAAAGGAATAATCCTTCGGCACCCGGATCAGCAGCTCCACGGTATCATTGATCCAGCAGGGACGCTGCCTGGCCACCAGCGGCTTTAATATAATATTTCCAAACAAAGCGGAAAATATCAGCGCTCCCAGCACAAGAACGCCATACTTTCTGTATCTCTTCACACAGAGCAGCACCAGACCAAGCACGATCCAGAACCATCCTGCATTTCCAAGGGATGTGATAAATACTAAAATCTTGTCCAGCAGAGGGGTATGTATCTGCTGCAAAGCATCCAATATCGTAAATTCCCAACCCATATCTTTTTCCTTTCTGTTTCGGATTCGTCCTATATCATAACTTATTTTGGGGATTTTTTCAAATCTATTCTGTAATTCGGTAAATATGTGGGGTGACGGCAAAAAACCTCCGGCTCCCGGGATGGGAGCAGAGGCTTTTATCAACTGATATTTAAATGACTCCTGTTATCAAGAATAACACTGCGGTTCCCGCGCAAAACAAGAAGATACCATTCATTTTCAAAAACCAGTATCTTTTTACTTTTCTACGGAAATCCTCTGTAAATCTTTCGTTATCTGACTTTCCTGCCAGGCCATACCACAGGTTTTCCATGCTCAGGCCCATCAGTGCCTCCATTACAAGAATGCCCGCCGCCACATAAAACACAAGCCTTCCAAGAGCAGCACTGCCTTCCCGATAACTTTTTTTGACAGCGTTCATGTCATTCAGAGATTCTCCCTGAATTTTCTTTACAAGTTTTTCAATCTTTGGTACCGTCTCCGCAGAAGAAATTCTGATGCAGATTCCGTCATAACTCCCTGTCATCTCCCCGGTCTCCCTTATGATCCGCTCTGCCATATCCCCCGAAATGTAAGCAGCGTTCTTTTTGCTTTTCCTGACATGGGAAAACATGTAATCCTTTTGCATGTATGTTCCTTTTCCCACTGAAAAAACGGCCTGACCGACAGCTCCTGATTTTAATAGTCCCCATTTTTCCGGCAGAAATATGGTATCCTCTGCTATATCAGAATCATAATTCCGGCTGATACCATATAAGTCAAAATCCTTTTTTTCTTCCCCTGACTTCAGGCTTGCCTGCAGTTTACAGAGAGGATATACGGTTTCTATATCCTTCCATCCTTCTATTTCTTCCACCGCTTCCTGTGATACCTGACAGTTTACGATCCAGACTTCCTGTTTTTTGTAAGCAGTTCCTATTATTTTATACTGCTCCTTCGGCAGTACCACAGCAACCGCAAACAGAATGGAAAAAAAGAGCAGTATCCATTTACAGCAGCTTCTCTCATAGCATTGTCTGCCGATATAACTCCACTCACTTACCATGCGTTTTCTTAACCTTTTTTATAAAATAAACCAGACAGATCAGTATGATCTCAGCCAGTAATCCTATGGTCACCCACCACTGTACTGACATATTCTGCCCCTCCTCCTTCTTGTCGGTATCCGAAAGCAGTATCGGAGGCTGCAGCTCTGTCGTGAATGGGATTTCTTCCGTATATTCCTCCCCTGATTCATCACTGTAGCAAATGCGGTACACACCGTTTATCTCTCCATATTTTTCCTTTCCTTCCCTGCCGTCCACCAGTAAAATACCGTCGCAGGCAGCAGCGTCCCTGCTCTCTATCTCTCCGATAAACAGGGTGTTTTGGAGTCTCAGACCATCAGCTTTTGCGGAAACTGTCACATTGTAAGCTTTCCCTGCTCCTGTGTTCATAAAGTTTCCCTTGATCGCAATGGCATCCCCGACATATATCTGCTTATTCGGTTTTGTTATCTCCGGAGTGATTTTAGGTGTTTTCCGTATTTTAACAGTGACTGTTCCCTCCTCTGTCAGCGGTTCAGCCTCCGAATTTTCATAAGAAGCCTTATACTGAAGAGTAAAAGCGTCTGTCTCTATCCCCATCTGGATCAGCACCTTCGCAGGGATCTCAATGACCTCCTTACGCCGGATACTTTCAAAATACCAGACCGTACTTTCATTTAAAATGGAGATGTTCTTTTCCTGACTTAAAACGGTAAGGCTGACATTATGGATATCTTCCTTTTCGTTCATATTTTGAAACTGCAGGAGTAAGGACACGCTGTCTCCGGGGATGATTTCTTCTTTGTCGCAGGTTGTTCCTGTATGAAGCAGTTTAGGGGACTCTTTCTTCTTCTCAGTCTCTTCCTGCGGTACGCTTTCCTCCTGCTGTCCTCCCTGAAAATCCATTTCGTTTCCTTCCGGGTCTGTCGGTTCATTCTCTTCTCCGTGTTCCGGGACTTCCTCCCCCTCTGTCGTTTCCTCCTCTTTCTTTTCGGAAATATTTACATAAGTGGTGAAAGTCTGAGCAAACTTCTCGCCCCCTGTACTTTCTCCCGAGATTTCCCAGATCACAGGAAAAGTGCCGCCTTTTCTCTCCTGTTTTAATTCCAGTGTCAGCTTCACGTAATATACAGACTTCTTTTCATCTGTTCCGGTAACCTGTATTTTTTCTTCCTTTATACGCATGTCATAATTCTTATACACAAAGGGATTTCCCTGTGTATCACCTATATTGGGACTCACCCGGACCTCTTTATTTAAAATCTTACCCCTGTTTAAAAGAGGCAGTATGATCTCAACACTGTTCTCTTCTTCTATTGGTATGTACCCATTGCTGTAGGAGGTATTCATCCCCTCGTATACCGTCTGGTTATCTATATACAACTCCACACCTGCGTTGTCTTCCTGGTCCGGTACTTCCTGCTCTTTATCTTCTGCCTGTTCCGTAAGCACGGACGCTGAAAACGTGTCGGGCACGGCTGCCATAACTGTCTTTCCAAACAGAATCCCCATAAGGATTCCTGCCAGGATCATGCTTTTTTTCATTTTATCAACACCTCCAGACGTCCATTGTCTATTTCACAGACTTCATCGCACAGAATGTCAATATCCTTTTGATTATGGCTGACCAGCAGAATTGTTTTTCCCTCCTGCTTCAGCTCCTGTATCAGTCTGCGTATTTCCTCAATCCCTTTTTTATCCAAACCGTTAAACGGCTCGTCCAAGATAAGAATATCCGGGTTTTCCATAATGGCCTGGGCAATCCCCAGACGCTGGCGCATACCAAGAGAATATTTCCCCACGTTCTTTTTCAGATTCGGGTCAAGCCCCACCTTGCAGATAGCATTTTTGATGTCACCATTATTTATTTTTCCGTTGAGTGCCGCCAGGATACGGAGATTTTTCATTCCCGTCATGTTCGGCAGAAAACCGGGGCTTTCTATTATGGCACCAATATTTTCAGGAAAGTCCACATCCCTGCCAATCTGCTTTCCCCTGACAAGGATCTTTCCGGAATCAGGAATCAAAAAGCCGCAGATGCATTTCAGCAGAACCGTCTTACCACTTCCGTTATTTCCGATCAGGCCATATATCTTCCCGGCCTTTAGTGTATATGTAATATTTTTTAATACCTGTTCATCCCGAAAAGATTTGCAGACATTCTCAATGATAATAATTTCTTCACTCAATTCTCCAGGGTCCCTCCGAAATTAAAATTATATTTCCGCATACCTTTAAGAGCCAGAAGCAGCAGTAAAAGTAAGAGCGCAGAAGCATACAAAACGCTCTGCCCGACAGACGGCAGCTCATCATACCCAAAATTATGCAGATGGTAAGTGGCCTGTCTCAAAGGGGATGCCCATCCTGCGATCACGTACAGTTTATACCGGTCCTGTTCGCTGATATGGAACAATTCCCCGATCAGTTCCGGACTCAGAAGCACTGCATAAAGGTTAAAAACGATACCTGCAGCCATCCCCGCTGTATCTGACAGTATAATCCTGAATACAAACATAAAAAACACCATGAGACAAGAATATAGGAAAATCAAAGTAAATATGATCACCATACATTGAAACGGCCGTGACATTTCTATGGTTCTGGCAGAAGATGCCAAAGATAAGGTTTCACCTGCATCTGAAAAGGCCAGCTTCACTGCTGTTTCACTCCACTTATTTCCTGTAAAACAGCGCTGCCCGCAGATTATTACCGTTGAAAGCAAAATGAGCATCATATAAATCCCTGTACCCAAGATCACATAAAGTACCTGACCTGCCAGCCACACTTTCCTGCTCATACGCATGAGATGATAAGGTACCTCCTTGCCCAGATATGGAACATCGGAAAACAGCAGCAGCAGAACCACTGAGATCAAAAGAACAGCATAGCTGTCGTCAAAGGTCCAGATAAATGGTTCAAAAATCTGCATGGTTGTTTGATGCTGTTCTGAAAAATCCAGTATCCTGCCCAACAGGATATAGCAAATAATAAAATTAAGGCAGAAAGCAGTCCATACTCTGGAATTATGTCTCCACAGCCGAAAATAAAAGACCACTACCATACCTGTCTGCTTTATTTTAATCATTTCCGTACCTCTTATATACAATGACAGCAAGAATCGAATTAACAGCAGCGCACAAAAGAAGAAGGAATAGCCACTGACCGTATTTGCCCCCGTACCATTCCTGTTCTTTCAGAACCCATAAATAAGGATTTACTATCTTCAGGTCTTTAAAAAAGCGCTGGTTCATAATAACAAGAATATAAAATCCAATAAAGGGTGCCAGATAAGACAGATACATGCTTTTCATGGTATAAGACACTGTCATGGCAAAGCTGCTCCAAAAAAAGTTGTACAACAGATACGTGATCCCACCGGACAATATCCCTCTAACGGATTCCATAATTCCAATCTCTCCGGGTAAAATCTCCTGCGGGCTTAAAAACAGGAATTGTTTTACAGCGCATAAGAAACAGGCCGTTATAAAGAGCAAATTGACCGCGCAAAAATTGACGGCAATCTTACCTTTTATATAATCCATCCACCTTTCGCGGCAAAAGCAGGGATAATAAAATCTGCTCTCAAAATCCTCTCTGAGACTTGCCGCATATACCGTTCCGCTGACAACAGCAAAAAACAAAACTGTACGCTGATCATGGATCGTCAAATTAACCAGGTGAAGCCAGTATCCGCGGGCGAGCCGTTCTTTTTCTTCTGCCAGACGGCAAATGCTTTCTGCCTGCAGCAGCATGGCTGAAATCACCAGGAAATTAACTATGTAAAAACGTTTATGTTCCAAAACACGAATCAGTTCCGCCCGTATATATCTCATATGATTTCCCGCCTGTGATTCTGTCAGTACCCTGCCTGTCTGCTGATAATGCTCCCATCTACTGCATTGATCGTCAGGTACGTGGTTTTATAGATACTTTCTTTATCTGTCTTTTCCAGATTATAAACGGAATTTTCCGGCATGCTTTCCCAATAGGCATAGCCGCAGAAGTCCCAAACCGGAATCGTCAGATATTCCCGGTTGTTATTTTTATTTACCACATACATGTAAGACAGATAGATCTGGGTAATCTTCAGATACGTCTTCTCCCCCGGCGCTTTCCAGGATTTATTTATAATATTGGAAGCCAGAAATTCTTTCACCTGTTCAAAACTGCATATGGAAACATCCTCATTCATACACTCCATTATCTGAGGAGGCATCGTTACATTCATTCCGATAACACCTGAGGCATCCACCTGTATCCTATCCTTTGTCTGCTCCATATGGGCACTATATTCTTCCGGTGTTTCTGCCTGGTCTGTCTGCACAGATGCTTTTTCCTGAAGATAGAAATTGTCTAATCCGCCCCTCTTCCTTTTATAACTGATGTCATAATACCCTACAATATTTCCATCCACAACCTGGGCTTTCTCCTCTATCCCCATAACTTCCAGATCCCCCAGTTCCAGGGTCTGTATCACTTCCTGCGCTTTATTGACTGCTTCCTCCCGGGAGATATCTGCCGACCATTCTCCCTCCACTGCATTGTATGCAGGGCTGTAATTCATGAATTCTACCCTGTCTCCCCTGTCAGCATCTTTATAAAGGAAAATGCGGGCTGCCTCTGCCCTTCCCAAATCACTCTGAAGCTCTATGGAACCGTTCTCATCAAAGGTAATGCCCTGAATGGAAACAGGCGCAGCCTCCCCTTCCTCTGTACCAGAGTCATATAATTCTTCAGACTTCTTTAATTGCGCCTTTAATTCTGCGAGTTGTTCTTCCGGCGTTCCATCTCCCTCGTTTATAGCGGATTGTTCCCCGCTTTCCAGCAGCGCTATCTCCTGTCTGAGTGAAATAATCTCATCCATCAGCTCCTCTTTCGATGCCACCGCTCCCAAAGGATAACAGGCCGCATCCCCGGCAAAATACCGGATTGTATTTTCTATCTGCTCCTGTGTCATTTCTGACGGTTTGACTTTTTCACTGATGATTTTATCTGTATCCGGAATATGTACATCCGCGTCCACCTGTACGGTCACGCCGTCCGCTTCCATTTCATACTGATAATGTGCCGGAACAGAAGCCAGATTCTCTGCTGTCCCGGCAGAATCCTGTTCTGTCTTCTGGGCATTATTCTTCATCTCCTGTTCCAGATCCTGCTCCTTTTTATTCTTAACAAGATCTTCTTTGGGTGTTTCCTGGCAGCCGGTGAGGCTGATAAGTACAAGGCTTAATATTGCGGCTGTAATTGATTTTTTCATTTTGCTGTCTCCTCCCTGATTTTACCTTTGCTATCATTTCCTTTGCACTTAAAACTACTATCATAACGCTGAATACCAATCCATATTAATATAAATCCAACCAGTGTAATTATAAACAACTGCGATATATGTACACCAACTGGAATATCATATGTTGTAATTTCATAAGGCAATAAAGGTATTACATATATCATAACTGATTGCATATTGTCTGGAAATAAAATAAAAAAATAAAAGCCTAAATAGTACAACAGTGTAGGCAATGTCCATAAAATACATTTATTATGCAAATTCATCGCTAATCCCATACCTAGAATTCCTATTATTCCTCCGAATAAAAATGAATGAACAATAAATAAAACACAGTATAATGTCAGTGATCTATAATAAACATTTGAGAATGGTCCATTTAGAAAGGTTACCATAACCGAATCCTTTGGTGATATACAATAATATAAAAATAGTGTAATTAAATGGGCCATCACATAAATACCACCTGATATAATAAAAGATTCAAAAATTTGAATTAAATAAAATTTTTCATTAGATACCTTTAAACGCATCTGATCAAAATATCTATTTTGTATGTCTTCAAAAATAATATTAGGGTATACTAACATGACTACAAATGGTGCACATACAGACATAATTCCATTATTCTTGATGCAAGAAAAAATAAACATATTCAACACGCCAATATGATCCATAGCATTCAACGAATATAAAATACTATTTCTTTTCAACGTACAAATAGAACTTACTATAATTATTAAGATTGCAACATAGGTCTCTTTCCTTGCAATGACCCGATAAAGGTTACATTTTGTCAGAGTACTTATCATAACTTTTATCACCATTCTTTTCTACTAAATATCCATTTTTCAATTCCAATATACGATCACATAAAACTTCTATGTCCTCATTATTATGGCTTGTCACTAAAACAACAGAGCCATTTTCTGTTTTTAATTTTCTAATCAAATTATGGATAACCACAACACTTTCTTCATCCAAATTATTTGTAGGTTCGTCCAAAAGTATTAATTTAGGCTTTTCCATAACAGCAGCCGCTATCCCTAATTTTTGTCTCATACCTAAAGAATAGTTTTTTAAAACTTTTTTATCATCGGGATCTAAACCCAGTTCTTTCATGCATTCTATAATATCTTTCTTAACAACTTTTTTATTAAATAAAGACAACAAATATAAATTTTTATATCCTGAAAAATTCGGTATAAATGAAGGATATTCAATTAATGCTCCTAATTCATGTAAATTATCATTCTTATTAATATCACATTCCAAGATTTCAATTCGTCCCTGGTCACTTGTAAACAAACCCGTAATGCACTTAAATAATACACTTTTACCTGATGCATTTGCACCAACTATGCCTACTATTTCTGGCTTATTAATTTCTAAATTTATATTATTCAACACTACAGAACCTTTCATTATTTTTGTCAAATTAGAAACTTTTAGAATCTTCATTTAGCTTAACACCACCACTCTCTTAGTATTTTACATTTTTAGCAAAAAAATCTTTTTTCATTGTTATAAAATATAAAATCGTCATAACGATAAAAATACCAAATATCCAATATAAAATTGAATCACTTATAGGAAAACGTTTAGAATCAAATGCCATCGGTGCGACAGCCTCTGTATATATTATCCTTGTATTTTCTATAGGTGTAACACCTAATGGTAACAAAATATGATTTGGGTGTCAAAACTTGCGGTAACCTATAGTGTTTATCCACGAGATAATGTATAATAAGAGCATATCAAGTG
>PPYE01320331.1_pt1 | contig 47081 bp, 40 predicted proteins | sample 1559881 | NCBI WGS metagenome assembly PPYE01 (sample SAMN08240022, study PRJNA423297) | Human gut metagenome, whole genome shotgun sequencing project.
CACCTAAAACGTAATTGCGGCAAGGCAATTACTATAGTTCTCTGCTGGCAGAAATCGCTATGTTGTGGCTGCAAAATACATAGTATTCTTTGACATAATAAGTAATATGTAACAACACGATAATCTTGGATGTGCGAAGTTTGAGTTGTTTATTCAAAATAAATGTCGTTTGGATACAAAAATTTGTTCATTTTCTGCCAAAATTTGCGTTTTTTCTCCGGATCCGGCACTTCAACGATATACCGGTCATACGCATTAATGATCGTTGTATCTAAGTAGCTGCTGACACGTGGCTGATTACGGTTATAGCTCATGTGAACATGTCCATGAAAAAAATACTCCGGTTTGTAATGTTTCATGATCCAACGAAAGCACCGAAATCCTCTGTGCGGCTGATCTTCGGCATCTCCCAGATCCTTAGCCGGCGCATGTGTCACTAAAATATCTAACCCGCCCCGAATACGGATACGCCACTTTAAGCGAGCTAGTCGTTTATACATCTGTTTCTCGGTGTACTGGTATTTCTTCATGGAGTAGCACATCGAGCCACCAAGTCCCGCAATACGCAGCCCATTGTGCACAAAGACACGGTCATCAATACATACACATCCATCCGGAGCTTTATAATCATATTTCACGTCATGATTACCATGTACATAAAGTACAGGAGCTGTCGTAAATGTTGCCAAAAAAGACAAATACTCCGCTTTCAGATCTCCGCAGGAAATGATCAGATCAATGCCATCAAGCTTTTCTTTTTCAAAATAGTCCCATAAATATTTTGATTCTACATCCGCTAATAACAATATCTTCATCCGTTCTCACCATGCCTTTCCTACAAAATCTTGCCTTCTCCCTCCGGAAGTACCTGCTTCAATCCACGGAGACTGACAAGCTCTTTCGCATGGTCTATCAACTGATGGATCGTAGGAATATCACCTACAATACCATCGATCAGCCAATCCATCATCATTATATCTTCAGACTGCAGCGCCTCGTCTGCATTGCAGCGCTTATTATGATCTTTATCATATAATTCTCCGGAAAACATCCAGTAATTTCCCTCAGCGATCGCATTTTTCATAAAATCAACCAGTTTGCGCGTGCTGGTCGGAACACTGCTACCCAAAATAACATCCAGCACATTTGCGGACAATCCCCACCAGTAATTCAGCGCCTTTGGCTCCTTGGTCGTGTCTGTTTTCCAAGATCCGCGCATGATACTGTTGATCAATTCCTCATAAAAAGCACCCCACTGGTACACCGTAGTAGCTATATTTTTGGCACCATTCTCGGTCAAATGATACAATCCCAAGGCACGGTCCTCTTTCGTCGGCGAGATCATATTCTGCGAAGAAATATATGAAATGCCATGGCTTAAAAAGTACTCATCCGTATGCGCATCTTTCATCGTCGACCACTGCAAATGAATACGGGCACGTGGGTTGATCGCGCGCGCTCCCAGCGTAAATGCATTGATTCCCGGAATCACTCCGTAAATCGGATAATCCGCCAGATATCCAATGTCATCCTGCTCACTCATCGCTGCTGCCACCATCCCCAGCAAAAACTTGCCTTCATAAATACGAATACCATAGGTTCGAATGGATGCATGCGGTGAATTTAACGAGCAATTCAATATTTTTGTATTTGGATACAACGGTGCCACTTTGATGCAGGCACGAATAAACATTGGTGCGATTGCAAAAATAATATCATATCCCTCTTCGCAAAGCTCCGTAAATAACTCCTCATCTTCCTCATAAGGCTTGGCGATAAACTTCTCCGCCTCAATCTCCCCGTGGAATACATCCAGAATATGCTCGCGCCCTAATTCCTGTGCATAGATCCAATCCGATTTTGATGGTGGTACATCATAAACAAATGCCACCTTGTGCACTTTTTTGGACTGGATCTTCTTGATCATAGACGTTTCCGTCGTTGGTGTGATCAATAATTCTACCGGTTCCTCTACAGTCAGCGTTTTGATTTCCGGCCAGATCTTTTCCAAATCTTTTTTTATCTCACCGGTTAATTTCTCCATGGACTCATTGTACGGATACAGGGACAGATACAATAACAGCGCATCATCTTCTGTAATATCCTTTAACTCCAGTCCCCCCAATGCTTTGTATGCATTATAAAATGCCAAATGGAACGATGAAAAGTTCATGCGGTCATCATCCGTCCACTCTTCATTGTTCCCTCGTCCCACATATTCGCATAACTTCTGATATCCTCCGGTTTTGGTAAAGATGACATAACTAATCTTTGTTTTACGATAAAAATCCATATATTCATAATAGACTTGAATCTCCGGATCATCCGTTAAACGAGGCACCTTACGAATCACTTCCGCAGCGATAGTTGGAGAATCTACATATTTGAGTACACTGGTTCTCTTATTTCCTTCGATCACATAATATTTATTTAAAAATTCATAGGCCTTGATCGGAGTATGAATCCCCTCTTCAATCTGCGCATCATAGAGTGTTGACCACTTTGTAGCAAACTCACTGCCATAATCCAACAAAGGCATAAAATTAGATGCAAATGCCTGCGTACGCCCTGCAGAGGATGTTCCCACCACTTGTTTTAATGGAATATTTACCGTCCCCAGAATTTCCTCTCTCTCAATCCGGACATGCGAAAGAATCTCATCCAATACCGGAAGATACGGATATGCACCTCTCACTGTTTTATTTTTATATGCTTTTAAAGCTAATTTTTGTGCCTTCAAATAATCGTCGTATGCCATAGCTCCTCCAATCTATTGCCTATCAATACTCATTACCGCTCATTGTCACGTTGCATCGAACACAACATGCCCGGAACGGTTTCTACTATATTAGTATAGCAACCAATTGGGGCGAATGCAATCATTTAGGCGTCAATTTGCCATGCTCCATTTCATACACACGGTCACACAAAACTGCAATATCCTCCGATGAATGTGAGCAAACCATAATCGCCTTTCCCGCATCTTTTAATTGCAACAGATATTGCCGCATCTCCACAACCCCCTCCTTATCCAACCCATTAAAGGGCTCGTCAAGAACTAATACACTTGGATCTTCCATAATTGCCTGTGCTAACCCCAATCTTTGACGCATTCCTAAGGAATATTTTTTTACACTACGTTTCATATCCGGATCCAATCCTACCATCTGCATAACTTCACGAATCCTTGTCTTATCAATTCTATTTTGAATAGATGCTAACAACTGCAGATTTTTATAGCCTGAATAATTAGGAATAAACCCCGGCGTTTCAATAATGATTCCAGCATTCGGAATAAAATCTATATCTTTTCCAATCACTTGACCATCTACCTGTATTTCTCCAGAAGTCGGTTTCACAAAACCGCAGATACACTTCATCAACATCGTCTTACCGCTTCCATTTCTACCCACGACACCACAAATCTGCCCCTTTTGACAGGTGAAATCAACATTCTCTAATATCTTTGCTTTTTTTATCTGCAATGATACCTTTTGAACTTCTATCATGCTCTAGTCCTCCCTTACAATCCAATACATCAGCGCATTCCAACTTCGCATCTCCAAAATCATCACATCGTCACATATTGCTTATTATGTCAAAGATTACTATGTATTTTGCAGCTACAACATGACGATTTCTGCTGGCAGAGAACTATAGTAATTGCCTTGCCGCATTTACGTTTTAGGTGATTTCTAAATTTTGTTGTCTCTGATGATTGATTTACATGCCCTTCGGAGAACTCGAAATCCCGGAAGCAAGGTAATCATCATTTTTGAAAGGGACTTTGCGCTCGTCGTTACTTATGTCTCGTATTTCAGAGACATTGCATAGGAATACCCAAGCGATACAGAAAACTCTGTATAAACATACCTATTATGAAGTGCGAGCACGGCGTGACAAAACGGAGACAACCACATAGCCCCTATGCGATAATTATTAAAAATAAGTACAAATAAAATCGAAATCACATTCAACAGAATTGCCACTAATTTTTTATTCATAATCGAAAAATAGAGCGTCACCGTTCCCATTAACACCATGCAAAGCAAAAGTAATACTACGCCATGAATTACCGCTTGATAAGGGGAATAATACTTAAAAACCTGTTGGTCAATAAATCGATTATTATCAGACAGTAATTTTTCATAACTACTCTTATAATAGATGGTAAAATTACTCCATATATTTCCTACATAGCTATACTTTGCAGCACAGACCATGCAGCCAGCCATAAGTAACAAAATATATGCCAAAGAATACAGGGTGATCTGCAAAAGTTCTCCAAAAAACCACCCTTTTTTACCGGCACGGTATATCAATAACAACTGATCACTATCCAACCTTGGAATCGTAGTGAGGATCAACACATAGCCCACCAAAAAAATAACCAGATAATACCAGTGGTTTAAGCACATAATAAATGTTTCAAATACTCCAAGCGGCTGTCCAACTTGTTTTGCATGATCAACCATCACTCTGACACCGTTATCCAAAATAAAACCAATGATCAACAACAAAATAATATTCTTTTTATCTGCAAATGATTCTTGCAAACCGGGTCGAAGTATCAATAAAACTTTTTTCATCGTAGCCCTCCGTTTCTATGATCTTTTGTTTTCCCTAGCGTTCCGTAATATCAAACTGCCTTTGCGACACATAAACCATCAACCAATAATTAAACGCTATGATAATCACCGCAATAAGCAAAGCCAGCCATGTTCTATGTTGATAAACCCCCTCTACCGAGGAACCTGCATAATGCAAAAAACATGGATTGATCAGATCTGCCACTCTGCCTGCGAGAATTTTTCCATCTCTAAGATATTTGGTGGATAATTCTCCATATATTCTACACTGCAAATAAATTACTGCAATCGTGCTGCCTAATACCAAATATTTATCCTGTAGCAATACTCCCATCAAAAAACAGAAAGAACTATTTATCACGGAATACAGACAAAAGAATAATATTCCTTTCATCAGTTGCATATAAATCAGAGTCATCGAAATCTTTTGTGCACTATCAGCTCCCTCTATCATCTTACCCGAAAACGTAAAGTATATAACTGAAAACGATTCATCAGACACTGGAATATAATCATATCCCACCAAAAGTGTAGCATAAAATAATACGATCGCCGTGATAGAAACACCTACTGCAGTAATCGCATTTGCAATGATTTTAGCAGTATAATATTCCTTAAAACTGCATCTTGTAATTATCATCCTCTTATTTTTCGTTGAAATTTCCTCTAAGTAATTAATCACACTTGGGAAACCACAAATTACAGGCATCACAACCGGCAAATATGCATTATCCTGCCACATATTGTTCATAGGGGTCAAATAGGATGAACTAAACCCTTTGGTCCAATTTCCATGAAATTTGTTCCAAATTGCCTGAAGGATTGTTGTTGATGTTTCATCTCCTAATACCTGTCCACTGTCCCCAAGCATAAACATAATATAAAGAAGTGCAACTGCAATCAAAAAATATCTGCTTTTTATGCTCTTTTTGATCTCTAACCTTATCATAGGATCAGTACCCCCCTGTTTCCTCATAATAATATAATGTCCCATCCAGTGCATCAACAATAACGCTAGCGCCATGTATATCATCTGTGCTTGTATTAAATGCAGATCCTGAAGCTCCTGTCATAAACACCCATACCGGACGCAAACAAGTCGTATCGTCTACGCACTGATACACCCCCTGAACATTATCCTTTGCCTCATGGTTCTTTTGTACAAGCAGATATACCAATCCACAATTTTGAAACGACATACCTCCAATATGAGCAATCTCTTTCTTAATTTTACGTACCGCCCAAAGTGGCGAGATGATTTTTTTATGCGCTTTCGTGCTTGCAATATCAAAGCATTCGAAACCTGTATTAACATAATCTAATGTCTTCTTATGACACATAGTCGCCATAATGTGATTTCCGCAATGCGTATATGGATAACTTTTTCCATCAGCTAATAAAAAATCGGAGCTTGTATCCACTACCATTCCATTATATAGCCGTCCGATCACCATGCTGTAGCTATAATACTCTTGATCAGGTACTTTCATGACATACAAATGTTGTACTTTATAAGTAAACTTTTCCTTCTCAAACGACCGCATATGTTTATTAAAGAGACCTTCTGTATATGTAACTGCATCTAATACCGAAAGTTCACCGTCTTGTAGAGCATATTTGTCCTGCTTTGATGCGACCTCTCCCCATTCAAAATTATATTTTTTCACACAGTTATCAATTGATGGCTCAGGTTCATCTCCCAATGAATTTCCACAGAAAAATCCCATAGAACTATAAGAATATGTTTTTCCGGTTTTCTTATCACTTTTTTCCTTCCCATAATAATTTGGAATATTGTCGTTTGGAAAATCCTGTTCTTGAATTTTCTCCCAATCCACAGTATCATAATCACTCCATAACGATTGGATCACTTTTTTTAGATCATTATCATTTTGGGTATACCAAGGGGTGAGTTTTATCTCCGAGATCTCTTGCACGTCTGGAAACATAATCATTTTAGGAAATTGCAGCCCATCCATATTAATCCCCTGCAACTTCAAAGTCTGTCGCTTTGCTTCTTGTACAGGCACTAACTTGTCCGAAGATAAATCAACTTTATCCGTTGTATCTTTGTCTCGCTTCGGCGCTTTTTGACAGCCTGTAATGCATAATGTAAGAATTAATAATATACAATATAGTAAATAATTTTTGTGAAATACTCTCATAATCTTTATTATCCTTTCACCTGTGCTTTAATTGTAAAAGCAGTGTACTTTGTTACAGTCCCTCTAAATTTTATTTTCTGTTTTGCAAGTGGTATAGCATTTTTATATTTCATTGCCTTTCCATTTGAAGTCCCTGTAAATGACACTGATGTAGTCGGAAACGAATTGGTCACCGATTTCACAGTTAAAACTGCATTGATATTCTAAACAAGCTCACCCTCATGGCATCTGTCTTTATTTTACATACTCTGAGGAATATATCTATAACTATTGCAGAATTCAAAAATAAAATGCAGAATTTAAAAGTCACAATAATAATTTATCCTCTGTGCTATATATCGTAATATTTCGCATACTCCTCTTGTACCTTATTATATTTACTTTGTGAAACACTGAGTTCTTTTTGAATGCTAATTTCATCCGTCAATCTCGCCGAATATCGCTGAATACTCTCGACATATCTCATGTTGACAAGAAAACTTTTATGAATGCGACAAAATCCATACATGCACAATATTTCTTCAATTCTATCTAATTTCTGATACATAGAGTATGTTTTCGATACATTTTTAATGTGAAATATCACTCTATGTAAACAACTCTCAATATATACTATATCGCTAGGATATATCTTCTTATTTCCTTCCACAAAAGCAAATTGTAATTTTGAAGTTTTCTCAATAAATCTCTGCATAAAATCGTCCATACATCTAACTATCCGCTTATCCCACATAGCATCACCTTTTATGATATTCTGCATCGCGTTTATTTTAGTTTCATCAACATGCACTCCCTGACATGCTGTCACGAAAATAATGCGGTAAGCATCTCCGATAATCATTAAATCCACCTCAGATGCAGGAGATTCTATACAGTATTGATAACCATGTACCCGCATATATTGATCTACAAGTCTTTTCTCCTTTCTTAAATAATTTTCATCAGTATCCCATACTGCAACCTTCACCATTTCTATACCCCCTTGTATTATTCGACAAATGATTTGAACCCTGCCAAAATATTCCCTTTTATATATTAGACTATTTAAAAGCCCAAAAGGTTCATTTTATTTTAATAAATTAAAATGATTTGAAAAAAATTCTAAAAATACTTTACTGTCTCATCTCCACTAATGATACTCTTATTCTTTGACAGCATAGCACTTTTCGAGTAATCAATTCAACTGCTTCAATAATATATAACGAATCGCGCGGCAAAATCCTGACAAAATAATTTATTTTTTTAACATCATTATCCCTCACTTCTTTTGTCCTCAAATCTTACATGATATTCCCATTACATTATGATCCAGTTCCAGATTGTCTTCACCCAATAACTCAAATCCGTTGTAGCATTCACATATAAGAGTTCTTGATATAATTTTGTTATTGCATTCATATCTATCGCATATCCGTTTGTTGCATCAACATCCTGAAATGCACTTTTCTCGTACTTTTTCACCCCTCCATGACATCGCCATTCGGAAATAGCACTCTGATAAAAGCTTCCGCGATCCAAATAGTTTACCCCACCTTTCACATAAAAACTACCGACATCAGCGCAAGCAAAGGCCGAGATTCCAATTCTTTCAAGACTCCCCTTCACTTCAATCGCCCCAAACTCACTATTACGATAAAAGGCACCATCCGCAATCTCCGTCACACAGGATGGAATTGTCAATTGAGAATCTGCATTGTCATTTTTGAGTGCTTGGCAAAGAATGTGACCATCCCTCGTATATAAAATTTCGTTTTGCAACTGATATGACGTATTCTCCTTATCAATCTGGATCAATCTGATCGGTGCATAATACAAAAACAGCGTATCCGGATCTCCTTCTTCGCCATAATTGATCTTTCCGCGAAATGCTTTGCCAATGTAAAATGTTTTCAACTGCTCACAATTTCTAAATGTCTCCGGTGCAATATATTGTAAGTTTGACGGCATACGAAAACTCGTAATTCCTGTCCCTGCAAAAGTTCCATATCTCTTCAAATAGCCATCGAATTGTCCCTCATCATGATCTAACGCAAAATAGTCCACGCCATTCACATAGCGATCATAAGGATCTTCATTCTCCGAATCATAATAATGTATCACTCGCACATCAGACTTGTTGTAATAATCTGAAATTCGCTCCAGATGATTAAGTGTCTCCAAATTCACATCCTTAAGTAAAATACAATCAAAGAAACTTCCTTCTCCTAATTTGTGTAAGTTCTTCGGTAAGACAATTTTTTTCAAATAATAATTTCCCTTAAATGATAGTGGTGCTGTCTGACGAACAGTATCAGGAACAACGAAGGTTCGACCTTCCTTTCCCATCGGATAACAGATAAGTGTTGTCATTTTCTTATTATATAAAACACCATTTTGCGATCTGTACTTTGAGTTGTTAAAAGAGACTCGAATACTTGTAAGATAAATCTGTGCCCCAAATGCCCCTTCTTCAATTTTTGTCACACTTGCCGGAATATAGATTTCCCTTACCTGTATATCACCAAACATGTTGGCTGTAATCGTGGTGAATCCTTCCGGTAATTCCACATATAATTTTTCAGTTGCATCACCCAGACCTCTCCACACATCAAAACCCCAGCCGGGCTCATAATCATCAGATATTCCTCTTTCTTCTTCGGACGCATATTGAAGAACCGAAGAATCTTTGATTGCTGTAATCCCCTGTCGTATCACTAATTTTTTCACCTGAAAGTATCTGTTTTTACGGCTAAGTTGTTCATCTACACGAATGGTTTGCGACACAACTCCCCGTCCATAAAGTTCCAGCTTCTTCGACTTGCTGTCATAGCGGTATTTTGTCTCACCACCACAGCTTCCAGAGACTACTTTTGCCTGTACACTTTGTGCAAAAAACAATCCCCCTGCTACCATCCAAAATGCGATCATTAGTGTAATAATATAACCTGCTCTTTTCATAATCCCCCTCCTTGCAATCACTATTTTAACTGTACTTGATAAATTGCTACTTTGTAATCTGAAACTTTGCTCTCCCTTTTATCTACTGCTACATATAGACCTGTGCTTGTAACCGATATGCCTTATATTTTAATGTATCACCTTGTATACTGTCTGTCAAATAATCTGCATCCAATGATAGCCGCACCGCCGCAAATAAGAAACAAAATAACAAATCCCATATATTTTGAAGATTTTTGTCTATAGGGTAATGCATTCCCGGAAGTATCGGGATCTGCATTCAACAACAATTGTTCGTCAAACATGGTATTCATAAGACTCATAAATTCTTTTGTTGTATATACTTTTCCATTAACAAGTCCCTTTTTCCCAACTTTAGCATTAAACACATCCGGTGCATCTGCAAAAGGTATCATATAACTTTCTTTTGCACATTTTACATATATCATATTTAAATAATACAACTCATTTCTTAACAAACGAATATCTTTTATCGTATTCTTTGCGCTGATTACTTTAGTAACCACCGAAGCAACTTTGTCTTTATTTAAAACGGTTTGACCAATCTCCCCATCGTCTGACTCTGACATCCATTGATATTTGCCGTTCACTTTCTGCAACATTGTAATTCCTGCACGCCCTGATTTCGTTGTGTAGGGAACATACCATTCGTAAGTATCACCAAATAGTTTGTCGATATTTTTCCCCTTTTTCTTATACGCTGTAATCATCAGATCATCTACTAACTGTACCCGAAACGCTTTACTGTAATCGTACTGTTCTTTTCCCAAAGCACTTTCTTGTTCTTCAACCGTCTCTCCTTCTGTATCATTTTTCTGATACGATTTTGAGTGATTCGTAAGTTCTTTTTTTATTTGTTGTAACTCCTGTTTTTGTTCCTTTTCCTGCTTTGTCAATATATGCACTGTCTTTTGTTGCAAGTTGCTGTCCGCTTTTACTCCTGCAGCTGCCACCAAAAGAATACACATGGAAAATATTGCTGTCATTGTAACTTTTATATTTTTACTCATAATAATCCCCTTTTCTGTACGCAAATCCTTCATATATTGACCACCACGAATGCCACGGATCTCTCCGTTACCATCATCTCTTGCATTATAATACGTTATTACCACCAAACAATAAAAAACCGCCTGTTAGAGAAATTTAGTTCTTTTGCTCCATTTTAGAAATTATAGGAAACGAGAAGTTTTATTAATTTATTGCCTTTAACCAGTGTCTACTTTATAGGATTTGATTCCTTTTTCACATGTCCACTTAATAGGGGCCTCGACCTTCCGCTCGTCCTTCTTCTCGTCCTTCTTCCTTTCCCTCTAGGTAGCGCTGACGGTATTCATATTCTAATGTCATATAATCCAACCTCCATCTCTCATTTTGGCGGGCCGAACGCACTGCTTCTTCCAACTCCTCTGTAAATTTGTCCGACGCACCTTTTCCATCAATATAATCTAAAATCCGTTTCATTTCGGGACTCACATCGTCCATTGTTCCCTTTGTACTTAAGATTATCTTAACTGCGTCATCGTCTAATGTCAATGCTGTATTTTCCTGACATGTATTACAAAATGTGTAAATATGACGGCCTTCTCCGAATGGATCAAATGTGCAGATGAAGATTACGTAACTTTTCTTTAATGTCGTATAATCCTGACCTTTATCCAATATATTAAGATCTATCATCCCCTGGTAATAGCGCATCCTCTTCGGCAGGTTTGCGCCATCAGATGTCTGCATTTCTAGATTGAATACTGTGTTCTGATCATCCTCCACATATACATCCAGCCGAATCCCTTTCGCCTGTAGGGACAGATCAATGGTTTTCTGTGTTTGCGGATATACGATCTTTCGTATCTTTACACCTAAGATCGTCTCCAAAAGCGGTTTCACAAATTTAGGATTGCTCATGATCCGACTAAACATAAAGTCGTCTCGTAGTTCCAGTTCCTCATATTTCTTCATTTTCATTGCCATATAGTAATCTCCTCTTCCCTAAAATATGCTGTGTTTATCATTTCGTATGTGGCATTATATCATTTTCAGTCAAAAATTACTATTGGCACATTTCATATTTTTGTACATCAAAATTGTACACATCTCACAATATTTGTTCGTTTTTATTTACTATATTTTGATCAATCAGTTCAAAAAAAAAGAGTTTGTTATATTGTCTTTCCAGCGACATATAACAAACTCTCTTTCATTAACCTATTTAAACTTCCCATACCTCATTAAATGAATGATATCTTGCTAAACCGGGACATCTCAGACATTCCTTCAGGCATGTATTCATCAGAGACTTAACAAAATAAGAAATCACGTAATCCAAAGTCTCTAGTAATCGCTCCGCCAACCTTTTACGCTTCTGCTGATTACTAATCGCTTGGCTAACTCCTTACGCCTCTGCTGATTTCTTAGCAGTGAAGAGCTTCTTCAAGCAGCTAAATGCTACTAATACACCAAGTACCATCAACAGGATCGCTACGATCAACTGCAAACCATCTACTAAGAATGTAGCCTGACCAGCAGATACATTCTGTACTAATGCGATAAACTTCTGAACCAATGCAGTAAATGTTACCGCTAACATAGCAAACATTGGGATATACAAAGTCCATCCGGTACGACCTGTTGTTTTTAAGAATACCGCAAGCGCGATCAATACCAAGGCAGCAAGCAACTGGTTTGCTGAACCAAAGAGTGGCCATACATTGTTGTATCCACCAAGTGTTAATAAGTAACCAAAGAACAATGTAATTACTGTTGCAAAATATTTATTTGTAAGTACACGCTGTACCGGTGTCATTTTCTCCGGATCTGTCGTATCTCCTAAGAATAATTCTTGGAAAGACATTCTACCGATTCGAGCAACAGAATCCAATGAAGTCAATGCCAACGCAGATACGCACATTGTCATAAATACCGTTGCGATCTGTACCGGAATACCAAATTTTTCTAAGAATCCTGCAACACCTGCTGAGAAGATAGCAAATGGTGTACCTTCTGGTTTTGTTCCATTAACAGCTACTGCACCAACGACAACCAAAGCAACAACACCGAGTAATGATTCTACTACCATGGCGCCATAACCGATCATCGGCATATCTTTTTCATTACTTACTGTCTTAGAAGATGTTTCTGAGGATACCAAGCTATGGAATCCGGATACCGCTCCACAGGCAATCGTAACAAACAAAGTTGGGAATAAATAGCTCTTTGCCGGTCCCTGTCCTACAACAAAGCCGTTATACGCATTTAACTTCATTGCCGGATGTGCTACAACAACACCAACAACAGCACCAATGATCATACCTAACAGCATAAATGTTGTCATATAATCTCTAGGCTGCATCAAAAGCCACATCGGCATGATGGAAGCTAAGAACAAATATGCCATGATGATATAGATCCAAGTAGACTTTGTCGCATACATTGGAAGCTTCATACCAATCGCAAACATTGCTACGAGCATTGCAATTGCTACCACTGCTCTTGACCACTCCGGCATATCTCCTACTTTTTTCTGAAGCAGACCAAAAAGAACTGCCACTAAGATGAAAAGCATTGAAATAGATGCTGCAGAAGAATGTGCATAAGCAGATGCCTGTGGAAGGTCTTTTGCTCCCTTTCCTACGAAAGTACCGGCGACCATATCCGTAAAGGCGGCAATGACTAGCAAAGTAAACAGCCAGCAAAACAGCATAAACAACTTTCTTCCTGCTTTACCTATGTATTTCTCGATGATCATGCCCATCGATTTACCTTCATTCTTAACAGATGCATACAAAGCACCGAAATCCTGTACCGCACCGAAGAAGAGACCTCCGACGATCAGCCACAAGAGCACCGGAACCCATCCGAAAACAGATGCTAAAATTGGTCCCGTCACAGGGCCTGCACCTGCGATTGAAGAAAACTGATGCGAAAATACAGTAAACTTTGAAGATGGGACAAAGTCCTGACCATCCTCAAACTTTTTAGCGGGTGTCTGTGCATTCTCATCAATTCCCCATTTGCGTGCAAGCCATCTTCCGTACAGCAGATAACCGGCACCTAATGCAACAATGCTGATTAAAACAATAACTAATCCATTCATTTCTTTCCTCCATTTCTAAAGCGTAACGCAAAGTGCATGCAGATCTGTGACGCTTTTACACAGATCTGCAGATGTGACACCATTGTTGGAGCACTTTTTACTTTATAGGGAACGTCTACAGGCCTTTTAATACCTTAATCCTATAAAATAAAAAAAGCTTTCGTCTTCATATAAAGATCTCTATGTATCTTTACACAAAGACGAAAGCTTATATAACTTCCGCGGTACCACTTCATTTGTCACATCAAAATGACCTCTTACTCTTATCACGATATGTGTCCTATAAATCGACCACATATTTTCAATAAGCTTCTCTGTAACGGGAGAACCCGGTGACACTTACCGGATCCGGCATGACCGGAAATTTCAGTGCACATCTCTCAGAGGATAGCCCTTCATTCGGTATACTGTCTCGCACCAGCCGACAGCTCTCTGCAATACGATGAATCCAAAAGACCTTGTTCTGTTCAACGATTTTGTTTTTGTTGAAACAAAGATTAGCACTTTAAAATCGATTTGTCAACACTTAAAATTAATTTTTTTCATATATGACATTAATTTTTTTCACTCATTAAGGTGCTATCGTCGTTATACCATCACCGGTGCCGAAACACTATATAACTATTACCATTTTCTCGCAAAGACTCCTTAAAACTCAATTTTGAAATATCAAATGCATATTTGAATGTCTCTCCAAAGAATGCTTATCCTTTTCAATAAATCTCCAAGTTTCCTTATATGTACCTTGAACAGCTAGCACGTCATCCGATATAAATCTAATAAATTCATTTAGCTTACCTTCATATCTTTCGGCAAAATCATCCGACAGTTCTTCTTTCTCATCATCCGAAAAATTTTTCAGCACTCCATACAATACATGTTCCAAATTACATGAATTAAAGTATATGCGGTATCTTATATTATGAACTTTACTAGTTGAATAAAGCTTAAATAAAATTTCCGACTTGTGTTTATTTCTATGTTCTATCGCTTCTACCGCAGCTCCTTCCATGTGATCTTCATAATATCGAATCTCCGCAACCTCTGCCTCCATCACACAGCCTTTTGTGAATACTCCATCTGTGTCGGCAATATGAATCACCTTTATAAAATCATCCCAACGATATCCATACTTTGTCCTTATACCATCTATAAGTTCGTCTATTTTTCTAATAACATTATCAACTGTAGTAAACTCATTCGATGTAATATCTCCATGTACTACAGCAAACTGCACTTCGTCTGTAGAAAAATACTCTTTTAAAATTCCACCAATAGCATTTTCATCACTAGGTCCTTCAACAATTACCACAATAACTTTTTTCTCACTCATTATGAACGCTCCTTCCTGCTTTGCGGAATGCGCGCGCAATCTTTAAGCTATCTGTCTCTTCATAAATCGTCTCATCCTGACCGCCCAAAGTAATACTTCTGATGTACATACTACGAAGATTGTTATTTCCCTTTACACTCTTCATATGGATATATCGATTTTCCGGATTAACAGTCGAAAACATAATGCAGCTCTTGTCAAGCATCTCAAGAGCACGCAAGTTATGAGATGTGAAAATCAGCTGACCCTTAGCACTCTTTTCAAATATGGCAAGAATTTCCCCCAACAAATATTCAAAGATACCAGCATCTAATTCATCAATCACAAGACAGATTGATGGATTTCCAAATGCTTGAATTAGCACATTGAGGATAGAGATAATCTTAATAATCCCCTCTGATTCCATACGAATAGGAATAGGTTTCTTGCCTTCACGCACAGACATTAACTCTACCTTCCATCCCTCTTCGCCTGAATCCAATGCCTGCTTTCCATAATCTTTCACATCAATCATCATCCCTGGAATAATTGTGTATAATACATTGTTTATTTGTTTGACAATTTCATTCAAAATTTCCTTTTTAACAGCATCTAATACAACCGGCTCCGTCAAAGGTATCGTAAAATCTCCCTTTGCTCCAACTTGATTATTTTCTATGCGAAAAGCCATTGGCAAAAGAAAATTTGCTGTTATCATTCCTGAATGAGTGTTTCTAATTACAAATAAATCCTTTAAGGCAAATTCAAACAAAGCACGTATTACATTAGCATATTCCTCGAATTTATCCTCTACTTTTTGGCAAAAAATCTCTCTACTGCTCTCACCAAAGACATAAGAGCAATTACTTTTCTCTGCCATCTTTCTTGCAACAATTAAATCTGTTCTTCTCTCCTTATTCTTGCCGATTAGCTCATCAAGCCTCTTTTGCGGTTTAAAAATATTTTCCGACTCGCAGCGTACATAATCCATGAAAATGTTCTTATTCGTTCTCTTCCCATCCCGGTTAATTGCACATTTTAAAAACTCTCTCTCTATTTCAACAGTACCATCATTCTCTTTCAGAACAATGTTATATCCAACCTCATATACCTTCTCCTTGCCATATATCTTAAATTCAGCATTTACATAAGCCTCATCATCGTCCACACCAATATAATCACTTATACTCAAGTCAATAGTCTGACCAATCATTATCTGCTGAAGAAAATATAACGCATCTACAACGGCCGTTTTCCCCGAACCATTCTGTCCATAGATGCCAAGTATCTCTGCACCGCTCACACTAAGTGATTTTTCATTAGCCATAGGCATAAAAATAGTTCCATTTTTTACATTTTTTATATTTTGCAATGTCAATGAAGACAAACGAACTACAAAATCTCCCATTTTTTACCTCCTCAATGCGTCTATGTACAAATCCATAATAACATATACTTATATTTTCGTCAATCTAATCGTTTTTTTGCACATTTTGTTCCATTTTTAATATTTTAATCTATTTTAACTTGTACAGATTTCGATAATATTCTTCCCACCTATAACACATAACATACTCTATTCATTGAGATCATCTGATACTTCTCTTCATATCACTACAGCCTTTTATTTCCTTTGTCATATTGCTCCATACCATTTCTACCATATTACGCAAAAATACCGCCACAAATCGAGGAAATAAAAACTTCTCTGGTTCATGACGGTATTTTCTGTTTGTGAATCTTCTTAATGAAAAGTTGAATGATGGAATACTATACCATCTCAATGGACACCTTTCCCCTCAATAATGGCTCTGACCTTTTCTATATCCTTGCCTGTATATTTTGCGATTAAGTCTGCGGAAAGACCATTGCTGTGCATTGTAAGAATGATTTCAAAATGTATAGTCACCTAAAAAGAACCGACCATGCATGTATTATAACGTATCCTGGCAAGTAAAACAACCGCTAACCTCTGTGCTCGCTGTTGTTTCCATAGTGATATCCCCTGCCCCTGTCATACCTGCCATACCCGCCTGCACGTCAACTACCGTCGCATCTACTGTATTATTAATCGTTCCAAATCCCTCGTTTTTCAGTAAACGTATCATTTTCTGCAAATATTCCATGTCGGCACTCATTAAATTCTGTCCCTCGTGCCTTCGATGTGAATATTTTTCCTGCTCCCTGCGCGTTTTCATCTGCTTTTTCAGAAGTTGTAATTCCTGCAGTGCATCTTCTTTTTCATCTGCCTGTTTGCGACGTCGCACTATCTTCTGTCCGGTTTCGTTTTGCTTCCGATGCACTGTTCCTTTATCATCACTTTCCATCTGCGATTCACGCCGTATATTCTGCACTTTTTTGCGGGCAACGCGTACCATCTTTTTGGCATGGTTTATGGCAATCTGCAATTCGTCGTCATTATATTGACCGGAAGCAGATTTGCGTCGCAATGCGGATAGCGCAGAATTGGCAGAGGTAAGCGCATTGCTCGCCTGATTCACGTTTTTGGCTCGTGCAATCGCTGCTGACACTTTGCGAAAGCTATAATTAACCGGCTGCTTTGTTGTTTTTGTATTTGTAGACTTACTGTTTTGACGGCTCTCTTTCAAGCGTTCTAACAATTGCATGGAATACTCAATCGCACTTTGATTATAATCTTCCATCGCATTCCATCCCTCTTCTGAAATTTCCACACTTGCCGCCTGTTTCTCTGTCGATGTCCTCTTTGCCGTAGCAGACATCTGTCCCGCATCTTGTGCATAACCCATCTCCGCAGCACTCTGCGTCATCGTATCAGATGCTGCGACTGCTTCTGACGATTCACCATCTGTACTCTGCGCACCTACAGAATGCACTGCCACCTGTATCCTTGTTGGAACTCCGTTTCCAAAACTAACTTGATTCATTGCACTCCCTCCTTGATCTACAATCTAATCAGCACTACAAATCAGAACTGATGATTCACTATATTGGTTATATCGGCTCAATGTGGCAATTAGCATAGTGCAAAAGGCCGGAGTAGATTCCCCAGCCTCTCATCTTGCTTATAAAGATATGATACAGTGCCCTGCAGCGTTTCTCTTCTCTTATTCGTAACGCAGTGCTTCGATCGGATCCAGCTTTGCTGCTTTCCCTGCCGGATAATAGCCGAAGAAAATGCCGATCACCATCGAAAAAGCAACAGATATGATCATTGCCGCTACCGGTGCCGTTGCAGAATATCCCAGAATAGATGCCGCTATCGCACCAAGGATCAAGCCTACAACAATTCCTAATATACCGCCGATCAAACACAAAAGTACGGATTCAATGATAAATTGTAATCGGATGGAGCTGTTTTTGGCCCCCAATGCTTTTCGTGTGCCGATCTCACGTGTTCGTTCCGTGACAGACACGAGCATAATGTTCATAACGCCGATTCCTCCAACTAACAATGAAATTCCGGCAATAAATGCAATTGCGATCGATACTGTCTGCACCATTTCTGTCATCGACTCCGTCATTGATTCCATCGTCGAAGTCGACACTTCGTAATCTTCATTTGCTGCATAATATGGCTTAAAATACTGTTCAATCTGCTCTGCAAAAGCAGATACACTATCCACTTTGGTCGACGTAACCACTGTAAACTGCGAATATCCTTCATCCGCATGTGTCTGTTCCTTTGCCGTCGTTAGCGGAATGTACGCCGCCGTTGTCACATCCTCATCCGAAGATTCACTGACATCGCTGCCGCTCTCATATTTATACACGCCGACAATATAATATTTTTCATAACTGCCATCAAGATTTAGGCTTATGCTCTGTGCCAGTGCTGCAGAATTATCTCCATCAAACAGATTTTCCACTACTTTATCGGTGACCATGATCACCTTTTTCTTACTGGTCAGATCTTTTTTCTTAATTTTGCGGCCAGCTAATAATGTAATTTTACTGCTGGCAAAATATTGCTCATTTATTCCTGTAATAGTGATGTTCGCAGATTCACTCTCCCGCTCTGCTGTGCCACTTCCAACCGATTCACTTAGTGCAATCGCATCAATTTGATCGGAATACTGCTTCTGCAAACCTTCGATCATTTCATCCGTAATACGATCGTCCTCTTCCAGATCCGCACTTTTGCCAGAAGTGCCAAATCGCATTCCATTCGCAGAAACCTGCTCCTGTTCACTGGACTGCTTTACGCCAACAGTGATATTATTAGCTCCCATTTCCTGAAAAGAATCCGCAATGGATGTCGTCAATGAAGAGCTGACTGTCATGATCGCTATAACAGAACCAATACCAATAATGATTCCAAGCATTGTTAAAAGTGCGCGCATTTTGCCGGCTCGAAGTGACCCCACTGCCATCCGAATATTCTCTATGATCAGCATACGCCACCTCTCTTTCCGGTCTCATCCACAGCTTTTCCACCATGTCCGACTGCTCTGGTTTTTCCGGTATCATCCACAATTACGCCATCCCGCAGTGTAATAATTCTCTCCGTTTCTTCTGCCAATTCTCTGGAATGTGTGATCAAGACGATCGTTTTTCCCTGCTCGCGGTGTAATTTGTGAAATAAATCCATGATATGATGACCCGTCGCCGAATCCAGTGCTCCCGTCGGTTCATCCGCCAGAATTAACGCCGGATCATTTGCCATAGCACGCGCGATTGCGGTTCGCTGCTTTTGTCCGCCGGATAATTCATCCGGCTTATGATGCATACGATCTTTCATACCAACCAGCTCCAAAAGTTCCTTTGCACGCTCTGTCCGTTCCTTGCGAGTCACCCCTGCATAAAGCATTGGCAGCTCTACATTGGCAAGTGCAGATGTCCGCGGGATCAGATTATACGTTTGAAATACAAACCCAATCTTTTGGTTACGGATCTCCGACAACTGTTTATCTTTCAAATTGCCAACACATTCGCCATCAAGCAGGTATTGACCACCTGTCGGCTGATCCAAAGCACCAATAATATTCATTAATGTCGATTTGCCGGAACCGGACTCTCCGACAATAGATACGAACTGTCCTTCCTGTACCTGAAGATCAATACCATGTAATATTTCAAGTTCATTTGGTTTACCAATATAAAAACGTTTTACGATTCCCTGCAGATCAATAATGGCTGGACTTGCTGTCAACTGCTGCTTTGCTTTCTTTGTTATCTCCATAGCTAATCCTCCATTCTATTTGGATGGTGCCTGACCGCCTCCCGGTCCACCCATTCCGCCGGATCCACCCTTGGATCCATTCATGCCACCACGGTCGCCTTTGTTCCCTGTACTGCCGTCAGGTGTGCCTCCCATACCGCCGAAACCACCAAAGGTGCTATTCTGCTTATTAGAATCCGAAGAGGAATCTGTTTTATCTGTTGGAATAACTACTTGCAATCCTTCCTGCAGATCATCGCCCTGCACTTCAATATAATAATCTGTCTCCATTCCGGTTGTTACGGTCATTTTTGAGGTGGAATCCCCATCTTTGACCAAAATATAACTTTCTCCATTTTCCTTGTGTACCGCATCGTATGGCACTGCGTAAACATCCGACGCTTCTTTTTTGACAATACTGCATTTAGCTGTCATTCCAAGCTTAATACGGTCGTCACTTGATGTTACCTTGATTTTTACCTCGTATCCGTCGCTAGAACTGGCAGTTGTACCTGATGACTGACCCTGTGCTTCTGTTGACGTACTGCCACTGCTATCTGTAGATGGTGCCACAAATGTCACTTTACCCTCCAGCTCGTCATTATCTGTCGCATCCGTCAAAATAACTACTCGCTGCCCCACCTTAACATCGCTGATATCATACTCATCTACACTTGTCGTAATAACAAAGGATTGTGTATCCTGAATCTGTAATAAAGTTCCTCCCGAATACGTATCGCCTTCCTCTACAGAAAGTGAGGTTACTGTACCGGATACGGGTGCTGTAACAGCACAATTGTCCAAATTCTCTTTTGCTTCCTTTACCTGCTTCTGTGCTTCTTTGATCTGCTTGGTTCGATTTGTCTCAGCCTGTTCTACTGCAGTCTTGGCAGAATCCACAGAAGACTGATTTTGACGATTACCGGAGGTCTGGTTGCTGACAGCCTGTTCATATTTTTCCTGCGCCTGCGTCAACTGCTCCTGCGCCTGTGACAATTCCTGTTGTAACGCTGTTTTGCGTGCAGCATCTTTTGCTGCCTTAATTTTATCTTTCAACGAACGTACTGTCTTTTTGATTGTTTGCAGGGATGCCTTCGTTTTCTTTACTTCCGCTGCACTTGATGTCTTACTGTCTGAATAAGTTGTCTGTGCGTTACTGAGCTGTTTCTTTGCATTTGTCACCTCAGCATTCGCACTGGTTGTCGTGTCGGATAAGTTGTCTTTTGCATCTGCATAAGCATCTTCCAGATCGCTTTGATCAAATTTAATGAGAGAATCTCCCTTTTGTACTGTATCTCCTACTGCCACAAGAACTTTTTTAACTGTTAGATTGGTTGCTGTCGACGTTACACTCTTGTTCGTTGCGCTCTCAAAAGTTCCGGTTGCGCTGATAGACTCTACCAAATCCTGCTTTGAGAGTTGAACTGTCGATTGCTGTCCAGATCCTGCATTTACAGTGTCTTTGCTTCCTTTCGCTTTCACAAAAAGTGCGATTCCAACGGCTGCTGCCACGATCACAATTCCCCCTGCAATCCACCTCTTTTTGATTCGTTTTGCTGTAATTTTCATAGTAACCTCCAGTCTACAAATGATGTCGTCTCAAATTTCATTCGCTAATTTTAAGACTTCATCAACTTGCTTAAGTTATGTTGTAACCTAAAAATTTGATGTTTGGTTGGAAATTACTTTATTAAAAAATCATGAAAATTACGTGTGCAATCATTGAAGAAGGTGTGAAACATCTTGACAGCCGTTTCTTAAATCTTGGCTGTCAACATTTCACTTATGCAATAATATTAAGAGATTTCCTTGATAAAATTCAAAAAACGATCACTTTCTTTCCAATCCTGGCCGCATATTGACCAATAGACAACTGCATATCACGAACAACAGCAGTTCCACAAATAACGCAGCCGCTATCGAATATCCACCCTTTGAAACTAAATTGCTTCGCGCTGCCATCAGCCAGTTTCCCGGCAGCAAATTACTCCATTTAACCACTATACTCCCTGTTAAAATTGCCGTCTGATACAAAAAAGTGTACCCTACCAACTCTCGATATACACTTCCATAATACGCTCGAAAGCTCTTATACCTTGGTATTATCATATATGCATTCTCTTCTCTTTTTTTTGCAATCCTGCGAATTACCATGATACAGTATGTCAACTGCGTCAGAAACATCATGGTTTCTGATGTCGCATAAAAAGCATTCTTCCCATATTTCTTGCCAAAGAGATACAATAACGGCTGATAATGTTCTCCATCGTACTGAAATTCCTGCATCAGAAGCAAGAGGATCTGTAACAAAAAACAGATCCCAAACCATAGCAGCACACTCTGAATTTTATAATGATCTATCCTATTTTTCTGCTCCATCGCTCTCTTCCTTCTTTCGTATGCGATGCTCTCTTACAAGATATACCTCTTCGCACAACGTACGAATATCCTCATCGTAATGCGATGCCAGCAATATCGTCACTCCCTGCTTCTGCAGTGACATCAGCAATTCTCTGATATCTTTAACCCCTTGTACATCCAGCCCATTAAATGGCTCATCCAAGATCAACAGCCGTGGTTTCTCCATGATCGCCTGTGCAATTCCAAGACGCTGACGCATACCAAGTGAATACTTTGATACATGTTTCTTTAAATTCGGATCAAGACCTACAGACCGCAAAGCCTCCTCAATTTCGTAGTTTCCGATCTGATTGCGTATCAGCGCAAGATTTTTCAGATTACTCTTGCCTGACATATACGGTATAAATCCCGGTGTTTCGATCATTAGGCCCAAATCTTGTGGAAAGTCAATCTCCTTCCCGACTTCTTTGCCATCCACCGTAACTTTTCCGGTTGTCGGCTTCAAGAAACCGCAAAGGCACTTCATAAATACCGTCTTACCACTTCCATTCATTCCTACAAGGCCATAGATCTTACCCCTCTCCAATGTTATATTTACATCTTGCAGAATCATTTCTCCCCGAAACTCTTTGCTAAGTCCCTCTACTTTTACCATGATGTTGTTCACAGTAATCACCATACCTTTCTATCAATCTATATCATCGCACAGTTAATCTTTACTCAGATCCACCTTGCGCACCATCCTCAGTCCCATCACCAATACAACAACGGCCAGTACTATATAGTAGACTGCAGCAATCTCTACCCGTTCCATCACCGGCCGAGCCTTGCGCAATGTCAACCCATACACATCCGTCTGGTACAAGGGGCTCAGATACGGTTCCAACCGCCATAACATGTTCTGTATCTGCTTATACCCATCAAACTGTGCAAATTCGTTATCAAAAAATAAAGGAATCCAATCCATGATATAATAAAAAACAAGCACAAAAATACCTAAAATTGTTCCCGTACCACGCCGGAACCAAATATTAAATGTTACTACTAACATCCCTAAAAAGATAGATGCCAAGACTACCAGTAAAAAAGTCAACCCCCACACCTTCAACGGTGTACCGATTTTCATAATCTTGCGGCTGTATGTACAGGGAAGATTATATTTTAATCCTGTTTCAAAATCAAAACCTGTCTTCGGATCACTTGCTTTCCAGTAAAAACTGCTCCATCTGTTTTTCCAATCCACCACTGGAAATAAAGCAATAATAAAACCAACGGTAACAACCAAATAATAGATCACCGATGTCATAATGACATAACAGTACTGCGATAACAGCCACATTTTTCTGCCCTGCCTGGCCAGACGGTTCACCGCTCCATCCCATTGCGGATATGCCAATATCAAAAAAATGAATAATATAAAATAGGTACTCACTCCCCCACCGCAAAACGCCCATGCCGGAAAGATCTCCAACGCTCCCACCCGACAATGCATTTCAGATAACTGCTCCACAAACTCTCTAAAGAAACTGCACAAAGAGATCCATACAAGCAGTACTAGCAACACAAAACGTCCACTACAGACTGTCCTTTGAAAATAGTCTCTGCAAATATAACGCATCTTTTTATCTCCTCTCACTCTGTCTGTTTACGTACACCGTATACAAACACTCCCATCTCGACCACCCAATACAAAAGTACCATGATCACTCGGAATGGCAGTCCTTTGTATGGCAGGAGGGATGCCCGCCCAGTGCTCATCAATACAAGGGGAGAACCATAATACCATTGTAGTGTGATAAAGATCATGTCCATCCCCTCACAATAAATGTAAGAAGACAACATCACCACATACCGATTTTTTACAAACAACGAAACAATCAATGCAATCCCCGGTAATATCGAGGCATAAAGGCTGTCTTCCAAAATATATAACATCAGATACTGCACATATTTTCTCTGCATCACCAGCAAGGATGTACGACTCATTGCTTCTATTGTATCTTCACCTCCAACCAGTACCTGTCCATGTATCTTATAAACGATCAATGCCGTCAGTCCCAAAAAGAGCAGACGGGACAGCACTGCAATGGCTGCTCCTGTGCCGATTGCCACTGCCATCTTCGTAACCGCGTATCTCGTCTTGCTTGTTCTGGACATAGAGGAATATCGATACCCGGATCGATATTCCATCAGATAACTCTCCGCTGTCGTCAGTACACACAGCAATGGATACAGAACACTTCCATAGCCCATTCCCCATCCAACATCCACAAGGTAAGTCAATTCATTGGACATTTCAAATTGATCCAGCATGACGGGAAAATCTGCAAAAACAAGTATAATAATAGATATATAAAAAAATGGAGAATGCAGCACTCTTCGGATTTCCTGCTTTAACATACCTTACTCCTTCCGATAATTCATACAGCCGGCCAGGGGCAAAGCCCCCGCCAGCCATGTTCTTTATGCATGCTACAGCACCCTTTACGGTTGGAACACGCCTTTCATGGTTCCTGTACCCTTTGTTACACCTTCCGCAACATATCCACGTAATTTAAATGACTGACCAGTCATAACAGACTTATCTGCTTTGTACTTCAAACGGTACTTTGTGACCGCATTAACATTCTGATAATTGGTTACAGCAGTCTTGCCACGCAACACTCGAAGTCTTAAATAACTCTTATTGGTTGTATTCTTATATGTAGTAACATTGGCTGATGCAGAATCTCCATCATATGTCTTTTGAACATTTTCAGTGGTATCCTTTTTTTCTGCTTTGACTGCAAAATCAAATGATGTACGTGTTGCCTCCGCCATTGCACCAATTCCACTTCCTGGCACTGCAATACCGGCTGCAAGTGCTAACGCAATAATTCTCTTATTTTTCATTATAACTACCTCCTAATTTTTAACTGATTTGTATAGCATCATTAAGTCAAATATGCTATAATTGTTGTGGTTTTTTACGAGTTCCTATTCTGCCTACGGGCTTGCCCTCTGCGGTGTAGGAACTTTTTTTAATATGTTAATCCATACTATTCGTCCCATGTTAGACCATGGTAGTGTCAAAAGACTACCTCTTTTTTGTTCTAAAACCTTTATTTTAGGGAGTTTGCAAACAAAAAGAGCAATCCCCCCTATTTTCTGGTATAATGTCAATCGCCAAACCAACAAAACAAGAAACGAGGTTATTGCTCATGGACATTATACTTTATTTATTAAATTACATCAATTACCAACGCAAAATTATTGGTCAGTTATTGAATTTTATTTGCAGATACATCCCACTAAAGCAGTGGGCTTTTGATGATTCTCATTCTCCTAAATATCAAAAATTCAAGATAGATGAACTCCCTAAAATTCTTCACTACGAGTCTTGGGATTATCGTCTTCTACTTCCATACTTAGAATGGAAGTATGGTAAGAAAATCAAACCTGTGCATCGTCGCTCAGACTGCAACATCCCTGACGATTGCTCCTGCCCTCGTTGCAACGCTCCAAAGATTTATCTTTACAAAAACAATGGTTCTAAAGGACAAATCTGGTGTAAGGTTTGTGACACTAAATTCAACCTTAACGAAAATCGATTCACAAAAACCACTTCCCTTCGTTGCCCTCACTGCTCCAGAATACTGGAACCTATCAAGAGTAGAAAGCACTTTATCATTCACAAATGTAGAAACCTTAAATGCCCTTACTATCTTCATAATCTTAAAAAAGTTGATAGAGAACATTTAGATGAAAAACATGGAAAAAGCAAATATAAACTCCACTACATCTACCGCGAATTTACGATAGATTTTTTTAAGATGGATTTATCTTCTCTTCCTAAAAACGCGTCTTCCTTAAATTTTAAGAGGCACGATTCCTACACCATGTCACTGTGCTTAACCTATCGTGTCAACTTAGGTCTCTCTTTGCGAAAAACCGCTCAAGCTCTCCGAGACATTCATGGAATAAAAATATCTCATCAACAAGTAGCGAATTACTGTACTACTGCCGCCATCTGTGTAAAGCCTTTCACCGACAATTACGATTACAAAGTTGGTAAAGTATTAACTGCTGACGAAACCTACATAAAAATCAAAGGTATAAAAGGTTACATCTGGTTTATTATGGACGCTGCAAAACGCTCCATCCTCGGATACCAAATCTCTGATAATCGTGGTGTTGGTCCATGCATTCTTTCCATGCGTATGGCGTTAAAACACTACAAAGAAAAACTACCAGAACACTTTAAATTTATCGCCGACGGATACAGCGCATACCCATTAGCAGCTCAACAATTCTTCCGCCAGTTTGGTGAAAAATTTAAGTTTGATATCACCCAAGTAATCGGCCTTACCAACGATGATGAGGTATCTACCAAATATCGCCCTTACAAACAGATGATTGAACGACTTAACAGAACCTACAAAGAATCCTATCGTCCTACCAACGGTTTTGATAACATCGAAGGCGCCAACTACGATTTAGCTCTCTGGGTAACTTATTACAACTTCCTGCGTCCCCATAGGCACAATGGTTATCGTGTCCTAAATCATGTACAAGAGCTTGATAATGCCGATAACATGCCAGGAAAATGGCAACTACTAATCTATCTAGGACAATGCAGAATTAAACAGATGCAACAGGGTGAAGCCCATAACTGTTCCTAGATTCAAAGCCCGAGGTTAATATCAGCCACCGTAAGCAACGCTTACGGCTGTGTCCTTGAAGGCACACAGAGGCAATGCTAAAATGCTGTGATGCGACGGAAAGAGTGTAACTGTTCCTGAGTTCTTCGCCGTCGGTAATACGATCAGAGCATTGCTTTTGTGCGCCCTCAAGGATGGCGTCCGTTATCAAAAACATAAATATCTGCAATTTTCAAGGTTCATTTGAGCCTATTTTTCTTCGGCTCGTTTTTCATAGCTTACTTGACACTATCTAGACCATCTCCTTTCTTTCGTAGATTCCACCCTGTTATACCTATATACTATCTCTGCATTTGGCAATAATTCTGCCTAATGCAAAGCAGCAAGCTGTAGCACCCTCACTTAAGTTGTTTTAAGTCTTATATACTCTGCTTTTACCCAACCCCATGTACCCGTTTTAACTCTTTTAAGATAATACCATTTGTAGTTTTTAGATTTACTCTTCGTCATGTCAACGCATACCTTTTCGTGTATGCTCATGCTTTCTAACACCGTTGCTGAAGTGCTTGGTTTGGCACGTAAACGTACCCCATCTCCCTTTACCGATCCATTCTGATTTGAATACATCATAACATCGGCTGTTGGAACTAGTTCATTGCAAATAACAACTCCTTCTACCATAACAACTTGTGCAGAACTCACTTCAGTTGTATTGCGCCCCGCAAGTATATCATCTGCCGTAACCATGGCAGATGCCTGCATATTTCCTGCAAGCACTATTGCAACACAAAGCACCATTATCATCATCTTTTTCTTATTATTGTACTGTTTCATGTTTTCCTCCTACTTATCAATTGACTGTCTGCTTAGTAACACTTCTCTATTATTGTATTTATCCCCTCCTTCTGATCCTGTTTTTTCTCTCTTTTCATTTGTTGCCAAAGTTCATGAAAATCTTTATGCACAAATACTCCTGTTAAACACTTATCTGACGGCGCATACTTTATCACATAAGTAACTCCATCTTCACTCCTCACATAATAGGTAATTTCTCCATACAGAAGAAGATTCTGCTTATCAAACCGTGATATGCCATAAATAGATTTTATTGATTGGTTTGGCGCAATTTTATCCATCATCTGTTGAACTGTTCTTAAATATTTTCTTTCTATCCCTTTTCGATAACTTGCATCCGAAGCAGAAATCCACTTATCTCCTTCAGATATAGCTGATTGATTTATTTCACCGCTGTTGATCTTTACAGCAACACTATATTCATATTTCCAGCCTTTCTTTTTCAAAACAATGTTATATTCGTCATCCTCGCTGTCTTCATAGGTCGTCACATCTACAGCAGCCCTCGCCTGATTTGTACCAATTCCATATATTTTGCTGACATACTGCTTGGCAGCCTCAATCGCCTGATCCTCTGTCAGCTTATTTGCCGTTTCGTCAACCGGCCTTTGTGCAGCCCTCGCTCTGTCTGCCTGATTCTGCTTTGCCAGCGCATAATCACGCCGCTCATTAAAATCAATGATCTGTAATAACTGCTCATCGGTCAATTCGCTCTTCGGCAGATAAAAGGTACTGTTTGCACGACAGTATACGACTTCTTTCCCGCCATTCGCTTTCACTTCTTTCTGAGAATCTACTTCCTTCAGCTTCGTCTCCGGCAATGTTCCCTTTTTATATTCATTCTGCAGCAGTTCCTTGCGCTTCTGCTCCTGAAAAGACAACTTGCGTGAATAGTGATCTGCATCTTCCCGTTGTGCCTGTGTCATATGGTTTAGCTGCTTCTGTTCCTCTTGAGACATTGATTGTAAATGTTCATGATAGTTATCCACAGCAGCATATGTACCCGTCGTCAACATAATGGCTGCACCAACCGCTGCGACTGCCGTTCGATATGAGAATGCACGCACCACTTTGCTATTATCCTGCACGTCCTCCGCACGCACCCGGCATAACAGTTGATCTATTCTACTGTTTTTCACCGTTGGTTCAGTTGGAACTTCCTGCAACAGTCGTCGGCTGATTTCTCGATCCAATCTACTTCTCATTGTATTTACTTCCTTCCATAGTCCATTATTTACCTGCAATTTTTTAATTTTTGTCGCGCTGCATAGAGTCTTGATTTTACCGTACCTGTTGGTATGTTTAAGATTGCGCTTATCTCTTTTTGCGAAAAGCCATATATGTAATACAAATATACCAATGTACGATCCTGCTCTGCCAGACTTTCTATCTCATGCCAAATTCCGCTATGCGGATAACCAGGCTCCGCTGTCGTCGGATAGTCGTCCATAGATTCCACCAATTCTACCCGTTTTCTTTTTTGAATCATAGATAACGCTGTATTGACTGTAATCTTTGCTACCCACGACCGCATTTTATCCGGTGATCGAAGCTGTTCCCTGCGTTCCCACGCTTTGCATAACGCTTCTGCCACCGCATCATCTGCATCCTCCGGATGATGCAGTATATTCATTGCGAGCCGTACCAGCATGCCTCTTTCTGTTGCAACAAATTGTTCAAATTGCCTAGAAGTCAAACTACGCCTCAATTTATTCCTACCTTTCTGCGCACACTTCCAGTGCATTACCTCCCTGTGCCAGAGGTGCACCATAGGCACAAGGTTTCACCATCTCCAGTGATCACCTTTTGATCGGTTCTACTTATATGACTATTTAAAAGCCCAAAAGGTTCATTTTATTTTGCAATATTTTATTTTTTTAATATTATTAAGTTTTTCCGTGTATTCTCCTAATAGTATTAATGGTTTGTGGAGTTTATTTTGATTTTGTAAAGCATTTAGATTCAAAAACGCAAACTTCGCACATCAAACTTGAACTTACCATACCAAAAATTAATATCAGAACATATCTGTGAATGATTCTCCCACCCGGCATCATACACTGTCACTATTGCAACGCCTGCTTAATACTTTGATAATGCAAAAAAATCCCCTGCTTATCGTATTCTGATAACTGTGCTGCATCCGCTATCTGAAATGCATTCGTCTCTTCCGTCTGCAATTTGATATCTGCCTCTGTAAAATCCATATGATATTTATAGACATCTACAAAATAGTTATCACCTTCTCCCGGATTCTCACGGTGATACGAAAACAGAAAGCCACCTTCTGCATTCGTTACATCCAGTCCGGTTTCTTCTAAGATTTCACGTTTCACGGCCTCTTCCGATGTCTCCCCGGCAATAGCCGCTCCACCGGATACTTCCCACCAGCCGGGTGCCCAAGCTTTGTCAGCCGCACGCTTTGTGATCAAATATTTTCCATCCGGTCTCTGAATAACACCAAGTACCGACAAATGATACTCCCCTTCTTTCAAGCACCAATCATTTCTTTTCATGGTTCGCCCGGTTGGCTTCTTGTCCTTATCATAAATATCCCATAATTCCATCGTAATCTGTCATTCCTTTCTCTGACGGTAGTTTTAATAAACAACTTCAAAATGTATGAAGTGAGTATGTTTGATTTAATCGTTATCTCTTCTTCCAAACAGTAACACCAGTCGAAGCAGCTGTAATAAGGTGGATACCGTTGCCGTTATATAGGTCATTGCTGCCGCTGAAAGTACACGTCTCGCCCCTCTCACCTCATCTTCATATAACATTCCGCTATCATTTAAAATGCGAAGTGCTCTGCCCGACGCATTAAACTCTACCGGAAGGGTGACAATCTGAAATAACAATGTCAACGCAAACAATATAATACCAAGATAGATCAAATTGGTATGCCCGATTAGCAATCCGACAATGATCACCGGCCACGACAATTTAGAACCAATATTGACCACCGGGACAATGGCACTGCGTATCTGTATCGGAACATAACCAACATGATGTTGAATGACATGTCCACATTCGTGCGCTGCTACTCCAACGGCGGCAATCGATGATGCACCATATACGCTATCTGACAATCGCACCACCTTCGCACGTGGATCATAATGATCAGTCAACTGTCCGCTGATATGTTCGATTCGTACATCGGTAATCCCTGCGCTGCGAAGGATCATTTCTGCTGTCTGTGCCCCTGTCAGACCACGTTTGCTATGATATCGACTGTACTTATTAAATGTCCGGCTGACGTTGGCAGATGCCAGCATACATATTACCGCACCAATAATAACAAGAACATATGTCGGATCCATATAGTAATACATCCCCGGAAAATAACTTAAAAGTGCTGTCTGCATACACTAATCCTCCTTACTCCAATTGTTTTTACATTAATCCTAACTATAGCATTTCCCATCTCGTTAATCAACTATACCTTACTTTAACTTCCCATATTGGTTGTGGAGGAATATGCAACGATTTCCTATAGATCAAAGATATAAAAATGATTGCTTTTCATAGGAACACGCTATATAATTATATTTGGCTTTACGCGGATTTTACGTAAATTGCTACTATTTATCTCATTATTTGCCTAGATTTTACAGAGCTTTTCGTCGATATGTGCTGTGATTTTTATGCAAATAACACCATTTAGTGATTGATAAGGAGAAAACGAATGACTTCAGAACACGTGATCAATCTTCTTGGAGGGCTTGCGCTCTTCATCTTCGGAATGACTTTCATGAGCGACGGTTTGAAGAAACTTGCCGGCGATTATATGAAAAATATTTTGGAAAAATTAACGGAAAAACGTATTATGGCTGTGTTGCTGGGTGCCGGTCTGACCGCACTGATCCAAAGCTCCAATGCCATGTGTGTCATGACTGTCGGATTTGTAAATGCCGGAATGATGCAGTTAGAGCGCTCTGTTGGAATCATCATGGGTGCTAAGCTCGGTACAACGATCACCGGACAGCTTCTTGCAACCAATTATATTTCAAAATATGCTCCGGTTATTGCCTTTATTGGTGTTGCATTCTTGATGTTTGCGAAATCCAACAACATCAAAAGCTTCGGACAGGTTGTTGCAAGTCTCGGTATCCTCTTCGTCGGATTGTCCACCATGAGCACCGCAATGAGACCAATGGCGCAGGAAGAATGGTTTATTAATATTGTGTCAAATCTTTCTAATCCTTTACTCGGTGTATTGGTCGGTGTCATTTTCACCGTAATCATCCAAAGTGCCTCTGCCTCCGTCGGTGTGCTGCAGATCATGGCGGTAAGCGGTGTCATTGGATTCCGCCCGGCCTTTTATGTAATGCTTGGTATGAATATCGGTGCAAGTATCGCTCCGATCTTAGCTTCTATTGGTGGCAAAAAGGATGCCAAACGCGTTGCTGCCATCGTTGCTATTTTTGAAACCTGTGGTATGCTGATCTTTATGGTAGCCACTACATTCCTTCCGGTTCTCGACTGGCTGTCGATGACTTCGGGAGATCCGAGCCGCCGTATTGCGAATGCGAACACGATCTTTAACTTAGTATCACTGATCGTGCTGTTCCCATTCTCAAATCTCATCGCCGCTTTGTCTAAGAAGATCATTCGCGGCTCCGACGAAGAGCCAAATATGGCAAAGTTAGAGTTTATCAGCGAAACAACGCATACGACTTCTACTGCAATGATCGGTCAGATCGATGCGGAGACCAATCGTATGGAAGAACTGGTACAAACCAACCTTCGTCTCGCTACCGAGAATTATTTTGATAATCGTTTGAAAGATGAGGAGGATTTCAACCAGACGGAAGAAACGATCGATTTCTTAAATAAGAAAATTACCGATGCACTGATCCGCATGAGTTCTTTTGCAGATCTGACGCCAGAGCAGGCTAAGCACGTTGGTAATCTATTCCATGTAATCAATGATTTAGAGCGAATCGGTGACCATGCAGAAAATATGGCACAATATAGTATTCGTATGCACAAGAATAAGGAGCGTTTCAGTAAAACCGCCATGGAAGAACTCCGTGGGTTGGTGGATATTATTGAACGTATTTACAAAGAAGCTTACGCCCAAATGGTATCACCGGATCAGGATAAATACGCACATGTATATGCCTTGAAACGAGATGTAAACCGCATGATCGAGGACATGAAGGAAAAGCATATTGTCCGTATGAATAAGGGAAAATGTAATTCACAACAGGGTATGATGTTCGTAGAACTTTTGATGGATCTGGAACGTGTTGCAGCGCACGCTATGAATATTGCACAGGCAGCAAATTAAAAGCAATTCTTGCTTGGCGATGTCACGCTACATAGCAGCAATTTCCTATTCAAAATAATAGATCAACACAAATTAAATCCCCCTTGAGCAGACTTTTGGTTATCTACCTTATCTGCCTAAGGGGGATTCATTACTTCTTACAACATTTTTTTGTGTTTGAAATAGATAAATTCAAGAAGAATGATGATACCACACACGATTGCCACAACAGGATAACCGTAATGACTCTTAAGCTCCGGCATTCCAACAAAATTCATACCATACCACCCTGCCACAAGTGTCAACGGCGAAAAAATAGCCGTGACGATCGTCAGGATACGCATGATCCTATTTTGTTCTTCATCCAAGCGCTGCTGCTGTAATTCTCGTATTTGCAGCATATATTCCCGAAGCATTTTAGAGCGATTGTATAACCGCTCTACCTTTTGTCCATATGTCTGAAAACAGATCACCTCTTTCTCATCAAAGAAATCATTGACATTTTCGACAAGTGTATCGCTCATATCCATCATCTGTTGATATTGAAAGCTCTTGTTGAGTAATATTTTGCGATATTTGGCCATTAATCCGGTCGGATCCGTCTTCTCCCCGGACTGGATCTCCTCTTCCATCTGGAAGCAGCCTGCTTCGATCCTCTGCAAATGTTTGATATCATCTTTTAATAATTCATCCAAAAGGCGGATAAAAAAACGTACAGGCGACAGATCATCTTCATCACTGATCAGCGAGCGAAGCTGTTTTTCCCAGTGATCATGTCTGGTCTTTTGTCCGATCAAAACCAGTTCGCTGCGGTCAAGATAGTAAATAATACTGACCGCTCTGCCGTCATATGCTTCTTCCGGATGCCACATAATTTCGCCCACCACAGCGTCCGCAAGAACTACAGCTTTCGAAAAATGCATACGGTTAGACTGCAGCATATATTCCATTTCATTCCAAAAGCTGGCACTCTCCCAGCGTTCCTTCGCTTCCGCTGCATCAAGCACCAGCACCCGCCCCTGTTTCAATGCAAATTCCACAGCGATCCCCCTCACATCATACTATTGACCATAGTATGCATTTTCTCCATGTTTTCTAAAAAAATGCTTGTCACGAATACTATCCGGTGCCGGCTGTACCTGAGGGTTGAGTAATTCTGTTCGGATCGCCATGCGCGCAACCTCTTCCAGCACGACCGCATTATGCACTGCTTCAGCAGCATCCTTGCCCCAGGTAAACGGTCCGTGGTTTGTGCAGAGTACGCCCGGCGTATGCATTGGATTCAGTCCTCTCTGCTCAAATGTCTCAATAATAACAAGTCCGGTATTACGCTCATACTCTCCACCAATCTCTTCCGGTGTCAGACTTCGCGCACAAGGAATCGGACCATAAAAATAGTCGGCATGTGTTGTTCCATATAACGGAATGTCACGTCCTGCCTGCGCCCACGAAGTTGCCTCCGGCGAATGTGTATGCACAACGCCTCCGATTTCCGGATATTTTTTGTACAATTCCAAATGCGTTGGCGTGTCCGATGATGGGTTAAGCGTTCCCTCGATACGTTTTCCTTCCAGATCCATGACCACCATATCTTCCGGACGCAGCTTATCATAATCTACGCCGCTGGGTTTGATCACAAAATATCCGGTATCTCTATCAATCTCGCTTACATTTCCCCAAGTATACGTGATCAATCCTCTGCGCGGCAGTTCCATATTTGCTTCATATACCTTTTTCTTTAACTCTTCTAACATAGTGTCCTCCATTCGAAAATATTTGCTTACCAATCTAACGAAGTTTCTTCAATCTGCAAGCCCCCACGATATGATTCCATAAATTGTTCAAATCCCTGCACGATCTCCGGATCAGGGGCTATTGTTGTCCCTTCATTGCCGGCAAATACATGATCTTCCAAATACTGTGCCAGCGACTGCCCCTCCTGCTTATGAACCATAAAATCTGCAAGCAGCGCAATACCCCAGGCACCGCCCTCACCGGCTGTCTCCATCACAGAAACCGGTGCATTCATTGCTGCCGCAGTAATCCGCTGTCCGACGCCCTTGGTCGTAAAGAAGCCGCCATGTCCATACATTTTGTCAACTTGAACCTGCTCCTGCTGCAAAATATCCAATCCGATCTTCAAGGTTGCCAGCGCACTATATAAATGTGTACGCATAAAATTAGCTAGGTTAAATGCCGCATCCGGCTTACGCACAAAGAGTGGTCTTCCGGCATCTAATGCAGTCACACCTTCTCCGGAAAAATAATTATACGAAAGAAGACCGCCGCAATCGGCCGCTCCCTCCTCTGCTTTTTGGAACAATTTTGTAAACAGCGTTCCTGTGTCTACCGAAAATCCCATGTAATCCGCAAATTCACCGAACAAGTTGACCCATGCATTGATGTCCGAAGTGCAATTGTTACAATGTACCATCGCCACCGGCTCACCGGAAGGTGTTGTAACCATATCAATTTCCGTATGCACCTGTTTTAATGCCTGTTCAAGTACAACCATCGCAAAAATTGATGTTCCGGCAGATACATTTCCGGTGCGGACACCTACACTATCTGTTGCGACCATCCCGGTTCCGGCATCTCCTTCCGGCGGGCATAACGGAATCCCCGCCTGTAAAGAACCGGTTGGATCCAATAACGCGGCTCCCCTCTCGGTCAGCACTCCGGCTTCCTCTCCTGCCGACAAGACCTTTGGCAAAATATCCTTTATATTCCACGAGTATCCACGATCGGCAATCATCTCATCAAACTGTGCCAGCATCTTACTATCGTAGTCTCCCGTCTCGCTGTCGATTGGGAACATTCCCGATGCATCGCCCACGCCGAGTACTTTTTCGTCTGTGAGCTTCCAATGTACATAACCCGCCAATGTCGTAAAATAAGAAAGCTTCGATAAATGTGGTTCCTCGTTCAAAATTGCCTGATATAAATGCGCAATACTCCATCTCTGCGGAATATTAAACGCAAACTGTTCCGTCAACTGCTCTGCCGCCTCTTCTGTCATTGTATTGCGCCAAGTACGGAATGGAACCAAGAAGTCTCCTTTCGCATCGAACGCCAAATATCCATGCATCATCGCCGAAAAACCAATTGCTGCAAGTTTGGTGATTGTTACCTGATATTTTTGCTGCACCTGTTCTGCCAAGGAACGATAACAGTCTGCCAAACCATTCCAGATATCCTCCTCGTGGTATGTCCACACACCATCCTCTAAGCGATTCTCCCAGTTGTGGCTGCCGGAAGCAAGTGGTTCTCCTTGTTCTCCGATCAGCACAGCCTTGATACGCGTCGAACCAAACTCAATGCCAAGTACTGCTTTTCCTTCTTGTATATATTGTGCGATCTCCATATTTTCTTCCTTTCTCTTAATCTTCTAGTGAATCATTTTCTCTACATCTCATGCGCTAAACGCCTGCCCGTCTTGCTGTGCCATTATACGGACACCTATTTATACTGCATCACAATGACAGTATCTTTTTTATTAGGTACTTTCTTCGTCACCTTTAAGGTCACCTTCGTCTTTCCTTTTTTATTGCCTTTGCAGGATATCTTTTTACCGGATTCCAGCAAATAGACTTTTTTGAGCTTTTTATTTTTGTACTTGCGTACTGTCAGCTTTTTATTTTTAGGCCATTTCGTCACATGTACATAGACATTTTTACCTTTCTTGGTATATGTTCCCCAAGATGGGACCTTACCAAACGGATTACCGGAGGTAGCATAAATACTGCTGCCGTTTTTCTTCATCCAGTTACCAATGCCACGCAGTGCTTTCTTACTTCCCGCTGTCATAGTACCGTCACCCTTCGGTCCGATATTTAACAGATAATTACCACTCTTAGAAGCAACATCGACCAATTCCCGGATTAAATATTTATAGCTTCGATATGAATTCTCCAAATCCTTTTTATAGCCCCACGCATCGTTCATGGACTGACAAGTCTCCCATGGTCTTGATGGTGCTTTCTCCGGAATACTTCTCTCCGGGCACTCAAAATCACCCAGCTTAAATCCACGGCAGACACGCTCGTTTACTAATATAGAAGATTTCAAAGATTTTACATATTTATACAGATCTTTTCCATCTGCTTTCGTCCACCATTTTGCCAGTGTCGGCGCCTTTCTTCTGTAAGTCCAGTCTCCGTCAAACCACATAATTGCCGGATCATAACGGTCTACTAACTCTTTTAACTGAGCCTTCATGTCGCGGATGTATGCTGTGCGCGCAGCCATTGACTTCATCTTCGTAAAATCACCGTTGATCGTCTGCGACGAATGGTTCCAATCTATGATCGAGTAATACAGGCCAAACTTAATCCCTGCCTTATCACAGGCTGTTTTTAACTCCATCAGCACATCACGGCCGGTTTTGCCAAATGGTGTATACTGCTGCAGACTAAACATCGTCTTACCGGTATAATCCTTAAAGCTGGCAACCTTCGTATCCCACATTGCCATTCCCTCATGATGTTTGGCTGTGATCACGATGTATTTCATACCGGCAAGCTTTGCATATTTCACAATTTCATTGGCATTAAACTTGGTTGGATTGAACTTCGCAGCTACCGTCTGTTGATATTTTTTCTTGGAAATCCCCTCGATCTGCATCGCCCATTCCCCGTGTCCATAATAGGAATACGCTCCAAAGTGAATGAACATACCGAAACGATCTTTCGTCCACCATTTCATATTGGATGGAACACTGTACGCCTGCGATTGCACACCTCCTGCTGCCATGCCAATCACCAGACTCAATACCAGTAACAAGCTCCATACTTTTTTGCTTTTTTTCATTGTCATTACCTTTCCCTTTCTGTTATGTCAGTACTTGTCCGATAATCACGAAACATAACTCCATATTAATTATAACGCTTTGTCTATTTGCCATACTATAGAGCAGACAGACAAGTATCTGCATTTTTCGGACATCTCTAAGATCAATCTTTCGTTGCCAGTCCACTTCCGCTGATCGGAATCTTATCTCCTAAATAAGTCGGCTTTGGCTGTATCCACAGATTGACCACTTCCTTATCTCTCGCAGCCACTTCGCGCAATTTGCAGATCCAGATATTACGGTATTTCATCCGTTTATTCGGTGCGGCATAAGCATCCAGTCCCAATTTACGTGCAGCGTACACCGCGCGATATGCGTGATACTTTTGCGTGACAACAACCGGATTATGTACCTCAAAAATATCTCTGGCACGATACATGGATTCATACGTTGAAAAGCCTGCATGATCCATAAAGATCTTATCCTCCGGGATATCCAGATTCGCCATAATATAGTCTTTCATTCCCTGTACTTCATTATAGCCTTTCCTGCCATGATCCCCGGTCAACAGGAAACGATCCGATACCCCCGCACGGTATAATTCGATCGCACGATTTAAACGATCACGAAGCATTAAGCTTGGCTCCCCATTGGGCTTCATGCCCGCCCCTAATACCAATATGCAGTCGGCTTTCGGCATACTGTTTTCCTGTCCTGTCTCATATACATAACCTTTGGCGTAATGCACCACATACGCATCCATACCAAATATAACGGCTGCACCAAGCGCAGCAACAATCCCACATCCGATCAACATTCGTTTGATCCCTTTCTTATGTTTTGTAATAAAAGTTTTCATATCCCCTCCAATCCAAGCAGGAATTTACATATTTTCCTGCTAAACAAAAAAAGCAAAGCCAGCGCTTTGCTTTGCAAGAATTGCTAAAGCAATTCTTGGTGATGTCACGCTACACAACAGCAATTTCCTATTAATCAAAGAAAATCCCGGAGAATGCTTTCCTGTCCATAAAAACGTACACTCCGGGATCCGTATCAACATTGGGTTATGCTCTATTACTCAATGGATGTCACTTCGTAATCTTTCGCTTCTACCGTCTGCTTCAATACATCATCTGCGATATCTGCAGATAACGTAACAACTGCTGTCCCTGCCTCGTGGCTTACCACAGCCTCTGTTACCTGATCCAAACTCTCCAATGCTTTCTTCACTGTTGCCTCGCAGTGTCCACACATCATTCCGTTAATTTTCATTGTTTTCGTCATCGTTGTTTCCTCCTCATTATATACTATTTTGGGCTGGATTTGTGAATTTCCAGCTCTTTTTTTATCTTTATGGGCATCATATATTTTGCAGAGATTCAATCTCAATGCATTGGATACCACGCAAAAACTGGACAGACTCATTGCTGCAGCACCAAACATAGGATTTAACTCCCAGCCAAACAACGGGATCCATACTCCCGCCGCCAGCGGAATACCGATCACATTATAGAAAAATGCCCAAAACAGATTTTCGTGAATATTGCGCAGCGTTGCTCTGCTCAAGCGAATTGCCGCAGGCACATCGCGAAGTCTGCTCTGCATCAAAACCACATCTGCTGCATCAATGGCAACGTCTGTTCCGGCGCCGATCGCAATACCCATATCAGCTCTGGTCAGAGCCGGTGCATCGTTAATGCCATCTCCAACCATGGCAACCTTACCATATTGCTGCAGGCGTCTGACAACCGCTTCTTTTCCATCCGGAAGCACTCCGGCGATCACCTCATCTACGCCGACCTGATCACCAATTGCTTTCGCAGTGCGTTCATTATCACCGGTCAGCATAACGACCCGCAGTCCCATACCCTGCATCTCTTTAATAGCAGAAAGACTGTCTTCCTTGATCACATCCGCAACTGCGATAATACCAAGCAATTTGCCATCTTTTGCAAAAAAGAGTGGTGTCTTACCCTGACCCGCCAAGCGGTCCGATACCAGTGTGATCAGTTCTTTCTGCTCTGACGAACGACCAGAGGCTGGCGCAATTGACTTTTCCTGCTCTGTCGACCGACCAGAAGCTGGCACAATTGACTTTTCCTGCTCTGTCGGCCGATCGAATTTCTTATTCTGTGAATTGATTCGATCGCTATACACTTTCTCGAGTGAAATCGTCTGCTCAATGAACTTCCGACTGCCACCGATCACGTTTTCCCCATCACACACTGCTGACAAACCATTTCCCGGCAATGCCATAAATTCTTGCGGTTCTATTGAAGTTAAGTTGCTCTCCTGTCCGCATTTCAGGACAGCTTTAGCAAGCGGATGCTCACTTTTCTGCTCCAGAGAATATGCATACAACAACAGTTCTTCTGCTGTAACACCATCCACCGGAATCACATCTGTAACCTGCGGTTCGCCTTTCGTGATCGTACCTGTCTTATCCAGACATACAACATCCATCTTACCGGTCTCTTCCAGCGACACGGCTGTCTTAAACAATATTCCATGCTTTGCACCGACACCGTTTCCCACCATGATTGCGACCGGCGTGGCCAGTCCCAACGCACACGGGCAGCTGATAACCAGTACGGAAATGCCTCTGGCTAATGCAAAACCGATGCTCGCACCGGTAAGCAGCCAAACAACCATCGTCACGAGTGCAATAACAATAACTGTTGGCACAAATACTCCAGATACTTTATCAGCGATCTTGGCAATCGGCGCTTTCGTTGCTGCTGCATCGCTAACCATTTGAATGATCTGTGACAACGCCATATCCTCGCCGACACGCGTCGCAAGGCATTTCATGAAACCAGACTGGTTGATCGTTGCTGCAGATACCGGATCATCCTTTTGCTTGTCCACCGGAACGCTCTCTCCTGTAAGTGCCGATTCATCCACCGCACTATTGCCATCCAGCACGATGCCATCCACCGGTATCGTTTCTCCGGGTCTGACCACAAAGATATCGTCTTTTTGTACACTGGCAATATCCACTGTCACTTCGGCGCCATCTCGTACAACGACGGCAGTCTTTGGTGCAAGTCTAAGCAAACCTTTGAGCGCATCCGTTGTCTTTCCCTTCGAGCGCGCCTCTAACATTTTGCCGACTGTGATCAATGTCAAGATCATCGCCGCAGACTCAAAATAAAAGTCGTGCATATACGCCATAACCTGCTTGTCCGCGCCACGCATCACAGCATCCGTCATGGCAAACAATGCATATGTGCTATATCCAAATGCCGCTGTCGCACCTAATGCTACGAGCGTATCCATATTAGGTGCCCGATGCCACAAACTCTTAAACCCACTAATGAAGAAATGCTGATTGATCACCATAATAATGATCGTGAGAAGCATTTGTGTCAATCCCATCGCCACATGATTCCCTGCCATCCATTTCGGCACCGGCCAATTCCACATCATATGCCCCATAGAAAAATACATAAGTACTAGCAAAAAGCAGACCGACCACAGCAAGCGCTTTCGCAAAAGCGGCGTGGTGTGATCGACAAGTTCCTCTTCGAGTGCTCCCTGATTCTGCGCATTCCCGGATTGCACGTCTGCACCCTTTATTTTGGCTCCATATCCTGCATTTTGTACCGCCTCAATGATGGCATCACCAGATGCACTTCCTTCTACCCCCATCGAATTGGTAAGCAGACTAACGGAGCACGAGGTAACACCCGGAACTGCGTTGACTGCTTTTTCCACCCTGGCACTACACGCCGCACAGCTCATTCCTGTTACAATATACTGCTGCATTTGAACCTTCCTTTCTGTGAATTTTATAACTCAGCTTTCGTTGACGGTTACCTGTCATAAATAGATCAGCTTTCGTTGACAGTTACCTGTCATGAATAGATTGTCCTGCGGCTACTTCATTAATTTTTGCAGGACTTTTACTAATTCATCCACCGTTTCCTCTTTCCCATCCTTAATATCCGTTGTAACACAGGTTTTTATGTGATTTGCCAATAAAACTTTATTAAAACTATTTAATGCGGCATTTGCTGCAGCTACCTGTATCAATATATCCGGGCAATACGCATCCCGTTCTACCATGCCTTTAATGCCGCGAATCTGTCCTTCGATACGATTCAAACGATTGAGCAGATCTTTATACTCCTTATCATCTCGCACCTTCGTCTTGTGACATGGACAAAGTTTTTCTTCTGCCATATTATTTATTCTCCATTCCGCAAACGCTTTCGTGTCAGAGAAATCGCAAGCTACCTGTCTATGCGGATTTTATTCGCATATGTTCGTCTCTGCGATCAAGGCTGCTTTGTGACGTCTGCAGCACAAATAGCCGATATCAAGCTACACCATAGGAAACCAAAAATTTCCTGCAAAAGAAATACCCTACAGGGGTATCTTCACTTAAGATATACCCCTGTAGGGTATTTGTCAAGAATTAAATTTCTCATTTAGACAGCATGCCGCTGCATGTAACGGTGCAGGACTTAGCTTATTTTTTCTCAACAACTTTTATTTTCCATTTCTTCGCCAGTTTCTTGATCCATTTCTTGTCTGCTTTGCGAAGTTTTTTGTTAATCACAAGCTTTTTAGGTACACCATTTCCCTTATGTATGTTTTAATCTTTTTCTCTTAGGTTTTTTATTTACAATTATTCATCTTTAGGTTTTATTATTAATTGTCTGCTATCTTTTATTAAGGTCGGCAAAGCAACCGGCGTAACCTACATCTCATTGCCAACACTTTGCCGCCTCTCATTCAAAATTATATTAAAAATTACCAACTGTAAGAAGTTTAACTTGCTTCAAATCACTGATTAGTCTGTGAAAAGTGCAGTTGACAGATATCTGTCACCGGTATCCGGAAGTAATACCACAATATTCTTGCCTGCATTTTCCGGACGATTGGCTAAAATAGTTGCTGCATGCAATGCTGCACCGGAAGAAATTCCTACCAATACACCTTCTGCCTTAGCAAAGGCACGACCTGCTGCAAATGCATCTTCATTCTCGATTGGTAACACCTCATCATAAATCTTAGTATTCAATGTATCCGGCACGAAACCTGCACCGATTCCCTGAATCTTATGAGGTCCTGCTTCTCCCTTAGAAAGAACCGGAGACGTTGCCGGCTCTACAGCTACAACCTTGATATCCGGATTCTGCTCTTTTAAGTACTCGCCGATACCTGTAACTGTTCCACCGGTACCTACACCGGCAACGAAGATATCAACTTTTCCGTCAGTGTCTTTCCAAATCTCCGGTCCTGTTGTTGCACGATGTGCAGCCGGATTAGCTGGATTTTCAAACTGACTTGGGATGAATGCGCCTTCGATTTCTTTTGCCAGCTCTTCTGCTTTGGCAATAGCACCCTTCATACCCTTAGCGCCTTCTGTCAAGACAAGCTCAGCACCATATGCTTTTAACAAATTACGACGCTCTACACTCATTGTCTCAGGCATTGTCAAAATAATACGGTAGCCTTTCGCTGCTGCTATAGATGCCAAACCGATTCCTGTATTTCCGCTGGTTGGCTCGATAATAACAGAACCTTCTTTTAATTTGCCGCTTTTCTCTGCTTCATCGATCATCGCTTTAGCGATACGATCCTTAACACTTCCTGCCGGATTAAAATACTCTAATTTTGCCAAAAGAGTTGCATTAGCTCCTGCCTGTTTTGCAAAATTCTTTGCATTCAAGATCGGTGTTCCTCCGATCAATTCTGTAACGCTTTCATAAATCTTTGCCATGTTAGTGTCCTCCTTATATTAAAAATGTTATTAGTGATCATTATTTTTTAATTGCTTACTCAAACTTCCCATACCCATTTATGTTACGATGTCCCATAATACTTATTATGCGGTATATTTACTATCATTTTACAGCCTTAAACGCCTCATCCAAATCCTGAATGATATCATCAATATGCTCGGTACCGATAGAAAGACGAATCGTATTTTTATAAATACCTACTTCCTCTAACTCCTCTACCGTCATCTGTGAATGTGTAGTACTTGCCGGATGAATTACTAAGGACTTCACGTCCGCTACATTTGCCAGCAAAGAGAAAATCTCCAAGTTATCAATAAAGTCTTTCGCTGTGCGATCATCACCCTTAATCTCGAAGGTGAAAATGGAACCGCCACCATTCGGGAAGTACTTCTTGTATAATCTCTGCTGCTCCGGATCATCCGTTACAGATGGATGATGTACGCGCTCTACCTGTGGATGATTGTTCAAATATTCCACAACTTTCAATGCATTTTCCACGTGACGCTCAACACGAAGAGATAATGTCTCTAATCCCTGCAGGAAAATGAATGCATGAAATGGGGAAAGTGTTGCGCCTGTATCACGAAGCAAGATAGCACGGATTTTTGTAACAAATGCTGCCGGGCCAACTGCTTTTGTAAAGCTGATTCCATGGTAACTTGGGTTTGGCTCTGTCAAAGATGCAAATTTGCCGGATGCTTCCCAGTCAAACTTACCGCTATCAACAATGACACCACCAATCGTAGTTCCATGTCCACCAATAAATTTTGTTGCAGAATGTACAACAATGTCTGCACCATACTCAATCGGACGGATCAGATATGGTGTTCCAAATGTATTATCAATGACAAGTGGAATCTTGTGTGCATGTGCAATCTTTGCAATGCCCTCAATATCAACAACATCTGAATTTGGATTTCCTAATGTCTCAATGAAAACCGCTTTGGTGTTGTCCTGAATTGCTGCCTCAACCTCATCAAAATTTGCAATATCTACAAATGTAGTCTGCACGCCATCCTGAGGAAGTGTATGCTCCAGATAATTGTAGGTACCACCATAAATATTACTTGCTGATACAATGTGGTCACCATTCTGTGCCAATGTCTTCAATGTATAAGAAATTGCTGCTGCACCGGATGCTACTGCAAGTGCTGCGACACCACCTTCCAGTGCTGCAATTCTCTGCTCAAAAATATCTGCTGTCGGATTTGTTAAACGTCCATAAATGTTACCTGCATCACTCAGGCCAAAACGAGCCTCTGCATGATCACTATTGTGAAATACATAGGAAGATGTCTGATAAATCGGTACGGCTCTTGCATCCGTAACCGGGTCAGCCTGTTCCTGACCAACATGCAACTGTAACGTCTCAAACTTCAAATTTCTGTCTTCTCTCTTTAACTTTGCCATATTTCAAACTCCTTTTCTGTACTAATTTCACATGTTCTCTGACACCGCATAATATGAGGCGTCTTGCACTGTCTGTTTCAAGTGATGAACTGAGTATACTACTATATTCCTAGTATGTCAATAGGGTTTATATACTTTTTTTATTTTTTCAAAGATTAGGGTGCAATATCTCCATACTGCTACCGCAGTTATCATTCACTTATTCTCCCACTCGCAAACTTTGTGCCTATGGCACAAATTTGCAATATCTCCATACTGCTACCGCAGTTATCATCCATTTATTCTCCCACTCGCAAACTTTGTGCCTATGGCACAAATTTACCATATCTCCATTCTGCTACCGCAGTTATTATTCATTTATTCTCCCACTCGCAAACTTTGTGCCTATGGCACAAATTTGCCATATCTCCATTCTGCTACCGCAGTTATCATCCATTTATTCTCCCACTCGCAAACTTTGTGCCTATGGCACAAATTTGCCATATCTCCATACTGCTACCGCAGTATGGAGATATTATCGCCCCGCGCAACGACTGTATGATACCCAACGCTTTCTACACGCCGCTCCAAACAATTACGGCATTCGGCTGCCTCGTCCCCGGTACATACCTTTCCGTCATACAAAGAATATTTTGCACGCACTGCCACCGGAGACAAATTTGGCATAAGAACATTAGCTCCTGCCAAAATACCAAGTTCACGTCCCCGTGGATGAATGGTCGCCAACGCTGTTGTCGCTGGAAGCAATACATCCGGCTGCATAATACGCAGCAAACTCAACAAATATAATGTCTGTTCCAAAGTTCCCTGTGTTTCATTCGCAAAAGGCGTGTCTTGATGCGGTATAAACGGGCCGATCCCTATCATCTCCGGATGTAGTTCATGGATAAACAAGAAATCTTCTGCCAGATCTGCCGCTGTCTGTCCGGGACTGCCTACCATAAATCCGCACCCCGTCTGGTAGCCAATTTCCTTTAGATCACGAAGACACTGTTTTCGATGCGATAACGACATGCTCTCCGGATGCAATTTACGATAATGCGTATCATTGGCAGTTTCATGACGCAATAGATAACGGTCTGCTCCCGCCGCAAAAAAACGCTCATAGCTTTCCCGTTCCCGCTCTCCGATCGACAGCGTTACTGCATGCTCTGGATAACGCCGTTTAATTTCCCGGACAATATCCACAATCTTGTCATCTGTGTAATATGGATCCTCTCCGCCTTGCAGCACAAACGTCCGAAAGCCCAGACGATCTCCTTCTTCGCAGCACGCTAAAATATCTTCCTCAGATAAACGATAGCGATTCGCCTTTTTGTTGCTGCATCGAATACCACAATAATAGCAGTCATTTTTGCAATAGTTCGTGAATTCGATCAAACCACGCACATATATTTCTTTCCCATAATATCGGTCTGCGAGTGCCCGCGCCTTATGCGCCGCATATTCACGGTTTTCTTCACTTGCACTCTCAACCAGAGTGATCCACTCTTCTTTTTGTAAGGATTTGTCCTGTTCCAAACGATCGATCAATTCTATTGTGTTCATATGAATCCTTTCTTCTATATAAATAACCCAAACTTTGCACATCAAAAATTGTCATGCTGTCGCATATTGCTTATTATGTCAAAGAATACTAAGTATTTTGCAGCCACTACATAGTGATTTCTGCCGTCAGAGAACTATAGTAATTGCCTTGCCGCATTTTCGTTTTTAGTGATTTCTAGATTTTGTTGTCTCTGAT
>PPYE01090442.1_pt1 | contig 47050 bp, 33 predicted proteins | sample 1559881 | NCBI WGS metagenome assembly PPYE01 (sample SAMN08240022, study PRJNA423297) | Human gut metagenome, whole genome shotgun sequencing project.
CGAGTAACGTGCATCGGCCTCGCGGTTGAGCGCATCGGCCTTATAACGGTCGGCCGCGGAATAGAGCTGGTTGAACCGAGCGAAGGAGGCATAGGCGTTCGACATGTCGCCCCGATCGAAATAGCAATAACCCAAGTTGTAATGCGCCTTGGCGTATTCGTCCTCGGTGCGAGGCGCACGGTGCAGATACTCCTTGTAGCGGCGTTCGGCCTCGGCGTAGTCGCCGCGTGCGAAGGCGATCTCGCCCAGCCAGAACCGGGCCAGCGCCCCGTACTTGGGGCTGACGTTGATCGCGGCCGACTCCGTGAGGCTTTGCGCCGCGCCGTCCAGATCGCCGCGCGAATAGGCTTCCAGTCCGCGGAAGTAGGCGATTTTCTGCAACGCCGCACGCAGGTTGCCGTCGGGCGAAGGATAGTGTTTGAGCGCCGTGTAGGCCGCTTCGTAATTGCGCGAATTGTAGTAGGCGGCGATCAGCAGCTCACGCGCCTGCACGGCGCGTTCCGACGTCGGATACTGCGCGATGTAACGGTTCAGCACGTGGATCGCCTCGTTGAAGAGGCCGCCGCCCAGTTCGTACTGCAACTTGCCGTAGTTGAACAGAGCGTCCTCGGCGATCGCGGCGTCGAACGCCTCGTTGGCCGCCATGGCGAACGACTGCATGGCGCGCTGCTTGTCGCCGCCGCGCAGATAGCAGTCGGCCAGATGATAGGAGGCGTTCTGCGTCAGCGCGTCGTCCGCTCCGCAGACCTGCTGCAAACAGGGCCGCGCCTCGTCGTAACGCGCCTGCCGATAGAGACTGTAACCCAGCAGGTAGTTTTCGTTGCGCCCCATCTCACCACCGCTGCGCCGATAGGCGTCGAGGAACTCCTCCGTACGCCCATAATCGCCCAGATGAAACCACCCCTCGGCCACGATACGCTCCAACTCGGTGCGGCGTTCGCCCGCCGCACGGTCGATGAGCGAGCCGCCCGTAGTGACCACATAGCGGTAATTACCCTCGTTGAACTCGATCTGCAACAGATAGAACGGCGCCACGGCGCCGTAGGCCGCCGAACGGCTCAACTCCGTAAATCCGGCTCTGGCCGTAGCGTTGTCGCCCCGGACATAGGCGATATAGGAGATGTAGTAGAGCGCATGATCCGAATATTCGCCCGGCGAGGGGATGCGGCGGAAATAGCGCAGCGCATCGTCGTAATCGCCCTGCTGGAAACGGATGTACCCCATGCGGATGTCGTACTGCTGGCGGTGTTCGGGCGACAAGGTTGCGTAGTCGACCTTGCCGAAAGCCCGCTGCGCCTCGTCGTAACGCCCCGCCGTACACAGAAGCGACGCGAGGGCGAATTCCACGTCGTTGACATGGACCGATTCGGGATTCCGCCGCAGGAACTCGGCGAGCCGCGCCTCGGCCCCCGCCTCTTTCAACTCCATGGCGCACATCGCCATGTAATAGTCGGCCTCGACACACAGCGACGATTCCGTCTGCGGAACCGCACCGCAGACTGCGGCGAACTCCTCCCTGGCATCGGCCCAGCGCCCCAACGCATAGAGCTCGCGCCCCCGATCGAAATGGGTCCGGCCGCCGGACGTCAGCACCGACGCATCCGCCCCGCACCAGAGGCAGCCCAGCGCCGCGATCAACACTATCACTCCTTTACGCATCGTTCGATTTCATTGAACGGCATCCCCTTCCGCCGGCACCGGCCGGCGAGGCTCCGCCGGATAAAACAATAGGACAAAGATACGAATAAGCGAGGGCAATGTCAAATTTATTTGAACATTGCCGAGCGGGAGTATCTTCGGCGTCAGCCAAAGATACGAATAAGTGAGAGCAAATGCAAACACAGTTTGCGATTTGCCGAGCAGGAGTATCTTCGGCGAAGTCAAATAAGCTTCTTTGCAGAGAATCCCTAACGGAAACAACTCGAAAACAGAGCGGGGCCGGCAAAATATATGCCGGCCCCGCAATCGTATTTCAGTACACGCCGTCAACGGATGTCGCGGCAGTTGCGTTTCTCCACGATCGTGCCGTCGTCGAGCACGACCATTCCGTTGAAAGCGCGCAACATGGTTTTGAGCGTCGTCGCGTCGATATTATAACAGCGCACGGCCGCACTTCCGGCGAACGAACGATAGGTCACGCCGCGGAGCCGTTCGGGCGTGAGGCAGACCGCCAGAGCCCCTTCGGCCGCAGCTCGTTCCACCACGCCGCGGAAGCGGCGTTCACAGGGAGCGTCCAACCCCTCGGAATCGGTGACACAGAGCATGTAGACCCGCCCCGGGCGAGTCAGCAACGACTCGGTGGCGTCGCCCTCGGCGTCGCGCAACGAGAACTCCGACAGCGTGGGATCGACCTTCGGCTCGTCTAGCTCTTCGGTACGAGTATCGACCCACTCCCAACGCCCGGCATCCTGCCACTCGGTATCGTCGAGCGAAAATTCGTGCAGACGCCCCGTCTGCCGGTCGCGATAGATCAGCACCGTCTTCCCCGCCTGCGGCCCGGGGTCCGCCGAATAGGCGTTCATCGCCTCGTAGATATTCACCCCCACCTTGAAGGGTCTGAAATCGATCAGCGGCAGATGCGCATAGCAGTAGATGCCCAGCCCCATGGCCAAGGAGAAGAAGAGCACGGTGCATCCCACCTCCGCCTTCGAGAAGGCGAAGATACGGTCGCGGCGGTAGCGCCACCAGACGACGACCGACAGCGGCAGCAACACCAGATTTTTGGCGAACGTCTCCCACGGCGTGAGCTTGACGGCATCGCCGAAACAGCCGCAGTCCTCGACCGGCAGCCACGTGGCGCTCAGGAAGGTCAGCACCGTGAAGAAGACCATCGAAGCCAGCGCGAAAATCGAGATCAGCCGGATGCGCACCTTGAAAAGCAGCATGAGCCCCATCATCAGCTCGGCGCCGCACAGCCAGATCGAAAAGCCGAAACGCAGACCGCTCAGCGATTCCAGCCCGTAGATCGAAAGGTACTCCTGTATCTTGATCGCCGTACCCCACGGATCGACGGTCTTGACGAATCCCGAAAAGATGAAGGTCACGCCCAGCACGATCCGGCAGGCATGGGACAACCATTTGAAAGCCCTGTTACGCATCGGCAGCAGCGTTTAGGAGCGGGGCGAGCGCCGCTTCGATTTTCGAAAAGATCCGTTCGGGCGTCTCCATCGAGCCGTCCGGCGCGCAGCAGTCGACGACGCGGAACGCCGCATCCTCGCGCGCGGCATCGAGGTAAACCCCGCGCACGCGCTGTTGCAGATCGAGCGACGCCTCGTGGATGTCGTGCGCCCCTTGCAGGTAATCGCGGTCGCCGCCCTCGCGCGCCTGCGTCAGTTTGCGCTCGGTGAACGAAAAGGGAACGTCCAGAAACAGCGACACGTCGGGACGCGGGAGCCGGTAATAGCCGTACTCCGTATCGAGAATCCAGCGTTTGAGCGCACGGCGTTCCTCCTCCGACGAGAGTTTCGCGCACTGGAACGCCACGTTCGAATAGACGTAACGGTCCAGCACCACGGCTTCGCCCGACGCGAGCCACTGCCGGATCTCAGCCGCCGCATCGCCCCGGTCGCCGGCGAAGAGCAGCGCCACCAGATAGGGATCGACCGCCTCGACGGTACCCAGTTCGCCGCGCAGGAAACGGGCGATCAGATCGCCGAAAACCGGCGCGTCGAAACGCGGGAAATGGAGGTAACGGCACGCGACGCCGCGCCGTGCGAAAAGCTCCTGCAACATGCGGATCTGGGTCGACTTGCCCGCTCCGTCCAATCCTTCGAGTACGATAAACATAAATTCAGGCAGTAGATTTATCTTGAATTTTTTTCGTCCATTTCCCGCCTCGGCATAGCCCGAACAAGTTCGGCTCTGCACTCGGCTTAACGAAATGGTTCTTTCGCGCTCAGCGCAACATCCTCACGGCACGTTCGACGCCGGCTGCAAGCGCATCGATCTCCCCGCGCGTGTTGTACATCGCAAGCGACGCCCGGCACATGCCCGGCACCCCGTAATGGGTCATCACCGGTTCGGCGCAATGCTGGCCCGTGCGCACGGCGATCCCCAGCTTGTCGAGGATCATCCCCACGTCGTAGGGGTGCGTCCCCTCGACCGTGAACGACACGATCGCGCATTTGTCGGGTGTCGCGCCGTAGATCCGCAACCCGTCGACGGCCGAAAGCCGTTCGGCGGCATAGCTCAGCAACTCCCGTTCGTAAGCCTCTATCTCGGCCGGATCGAACTGTTCCAGGTAACGGATCGCCTCGCCCAGCCCGATCGCCCCGACGAAATTGGCCGTGCCCGCTTCGAATTTCAGCGGAAGCGGCGCATAGGTCGTCCCCCCGAACGACACCCGATCCACCATATCGCCGCCGTAGAGGAACGGAGGCATCGCATCGAGCAGTTCGCGCCGCCCGTAGAGTACGCCGATACCGGTCGGGCCGTAGAGCTTGTGTCCCGAAAAGGCATAGAAGTCGCACCCCAGCGCCGCGACATCCGCGCCGCCGTGAACGATGCCCTGGCATCCGTCCACGCACACCAGTGCGCCCACGGCGTGCGCCGCCTCCACGATCGGACGCAGATCGGGCCGTGTGCCGAGCGTGTTGGATGCCTGCGTGACGGCCACCATGCGCGTGCGGCCGTCGATCAGTCCGTCGAGTCGTTCGGTCATCAACCGTCCCGCATCGTCGAAGGGCAGCATCCGCAATTCGGCCCCCTTGCGCAACGCGACCGCCTGCCACGGAACGAGGTTCGAGTGGTGCTCCATCTCGCTCACGACGATATTGTCGCCCGCCCGCAGGAACGTATCGCCCCATGCGTAGGCCACCGTGTTGAGCGATGCCGTCGCCCCCGCCGTGAAGATCACCTCCTCGCGGTGCGCGGCGCCGATAAAGGCGCGGATACGGTCGCGCGCCGCTTCGTAACGCTCCGTCGCCTCCTCGGCCAGACGATGTACGCCGCGGTGGATATTAGCGTTCAACTCCCGATGCAGGTAATCGACCGTATCGATCACGCAACGAGGCTTCTGCGCCGTAGCCCCGCTATCGAGGTAGACCAGCGGGCGGCCGTACACCTCGGTCGAGAGCAGCGGAAAATCCGCACGTATCTTTTCAACATCAAACATTCCTACATCCGTTCGAGTTTCGCCACGATCCTCCGATAAAGTTCCTCGCAAAGCGGTTCGACGGCACAATGCGCCGCGATCGCCGCGACGAATCCCTCCATCTGCAACCGCCGTGCCTGTTGTTCGCTCAGGCCGCGCTGCCGCATGTAGAGGATCGCCTCGTCGTCCATCTGCCCCACCGTGGCGCCGTGCGTACACTTCACGTCGTCGGCATAGATCTCCAACTGGGGCTTGGCGACGATGCGCGCGCCGGTCGAGAGTTCGACGTTGCGGCTCGTCTGCTGCGCGTCGGTACGCTGCGCGCCGGGCGCCACGTAGACCAAACCTTGAAAGGCGCCGGTCGCCTCGCCGCCCGCAACGCCCTTGACGAGCGAACGGCTGCTGCAATCGGGTACGTTGTGACTGACCCGCACGCCGACCTCGCAATGCTCCTTGTCCGCAGCCAGAAACAGACCGTCCAGTTCGCTGCGGGCGAACGCACCGTCGAGATCGATGCGGTAACTCACGTTGGCACTCGTCAGCTCGGCCATCGTTACCTCGCAGAGGCTTCCGCCTTGTTGACGGATCGAGCATTCGACGAAAGCCTCGTCAATAAACATCTCGACGATAGAAAGTTTCGCATTCTCACCTACATCGATGCTCAATGTCGCCGACTCAGATTTCGTGTGGACGATGACCAACCGTGCCCGATCGCCCTCACCCACCGCGACGGCATATTCCGTCGGGTCGAGCAACGTATAGACCGGTCCGTCAACCAGCGCAGCGCGTTGGCCGCGCAACGCCTCGAACCCCTCGCCTCCGATCCAATCCAACCGCTCCATCACGCCTCCCTGTAATCGTTGATAAGCCAGTCGTAGCCCTCCTTTTCGAGTTTGAGCGCCAGCGACTTGTCGCCCGAATGGATGATGCGCCCCTTGTAGAGCACATGCACGTAGTCGGGAACGATATAGTCCAGCAGACGCTGGTAGTGCGTGATGACCACCGTAGCGTTTTCGGACGTGCGGAGCTTCGTCACACCCGTGGCGACGATGCGCAGCGCATCGATGTCCAGCCCCGAATCGGTCTCATCGAGAATGGCCAGCTTCGGCGCGAGCACCGCCATCTGGAAAATCTCGTTCTTCTTCTTCTCGCCGCCCGAAAAACCTTCGTTCACCGAGCGCGACATCAGCTTCGGATCAAGCTCCACAACGGCGCTCTTCTCCTTCATCAAGCGCAGGAATTGAGAGGCCGTAAGAGGCTCTTCACCACGATATTTACGTTGTTCCTGAACGGCCATCTTCATAAAATTGGCCATCGACACGCCGGGAATCTCGACCGGATACTGGAAGCCGAGGAACAACCCCAGCCGCGCCCGATCCTCGATCGACATCGCCAGCAGGTCGTGCCCCTGAAAAGTCGCCGATCCTGCCGTCACGGTGAACTTCTCGTTTCCGGCCAGTACCGACGCCAGCGTGCTCTTGCCCGAACCGTTGGGCCCCATGATCGCATGTACCTCGCCGGCCTTCACGTCGAGGTCGATGCCCCGCAGGATCTCCTTGTCGTCGACCGAAGCGTGTAAATTCTTTACGGAAAGCATATTTCGTATGTTTAAATTCTACTTTAACCTACCGAACCTTCAAGGCTGATAGATAATAATTTCTGTGCTTCGACAGCGAATTCCATCGGCAACTTGGCCATCACCTCTTTGGCGAATCCGTTCACGATCAGTCCCACGGCGTCCTCGGTCGACAGGCCGCGCTGGTTGCAATAGAAAAGCTGTTCGTCGGAGATCTTCGAAGTCGTGGCCTCGTGCTCGACGATCGCCGTACGGTTGCTGCACGCAATCTCGGGAAAGGTATGCGCCCCGCATGCGGAGCCGATCAGCAGCGAGTCGCACTGCGAATAGTTGCGCGCCCCCTCCGCGCTGCGCGCCACCTTGACCAGCCCGCGGTAGGAGTTCTCGCTCCGGCCGGCCGAAATACCCTTCGAGACGATCCGGCTGCGGGTGTTGCGGCCGATGTGGATCATCTTAGTACCGGTGTCGGCCTGCTGGAAATGGTTGGTCATCGCCACCGAATAGAACTCCCCCACCGAATTGTCGCCCAGCAGCACGCAGCTGGGATATTTCCACGTGATCGCCGAGCCGGTCTCGACCTGCGTCCACGACAGGCGGGCGTTCTGGCGGCACAGTCCGCGCTTGGTGACGAAGTTGTAGATGCCGCCGCGCCCCTCCTTGTCGCCCGGATACCAGTTCTGGACGGTCGAGTATTTCACCTCGGCGTCGCGCTCGACGACGATCTCCACCACGGCGGCGTGCAACTGGTTCTCGTCGCGCCGCGGGGCGGTACACCCTTCCAGATAACTCACGTAGGCCCCTTCGTCAGCGACGATGAGCGTGCGTTCGAACTGTCCCGTACCCTCGGCGTTGATGCGGAAGTAGGTCGACAGCTCCATCGGACAGCGCACCCCTTTGGGAATGTAGCAGAACGATCCGTCGGAGAAGACCGCCGCGTTGAGCGCCGCATAGTAGTTGTCGGTGCAGGGCACCACGCTGCCCAGGTATTTCTTGATGAGATCGGGGTAGTCGCGGATCGCCTCCGAGATCGAACAGAAGATGATTCCCTTCTCGGAGAGCGTCTCCTTGAAAGTGGTCTTGACCGACACGGAGTCCATGACGGCATCGACGGCCACGCCCGCCAGCTGCATCTGCTCCTCCAAAGGGATGCCCAGCTTGTCGAACGTGCGTTTGAGTTCGGGGTCGACCTCGTCCATGGAGCCCAGTTTGGGACGCACCCTGGGCGCAGCGTAATAGATGATGTCCTGGAAATCGATCTCCGGAATACGGAGGTGCGCCCACGTCGGCGGCTCCATCTTGAGCCAGTGGCGGTAGGCCCGCAGGCGCGACTCGGTCATCCACTCCGGTTCGCCCTTCTTGGCCGAGATCAGGCGCACGACCTCCTCGCTCAGGCCGCGCGGAATCGTCTCGGTCTCGATATCGGAGGTGAAACCGTACTTGTACTCCCGGCCTTCTATCTCTTTTATGATGTTATCCTGTTCTGACATACCTGTGGAAATATCATGCAAATGTACAAAAAAAATGCAGAACGTACAACGCCGCGCCGCCGGACGGCAAAAATCGCAGCGGCGCGGCCAGAACGTCCCGCATGGCGCGAAAAACAGGCACCCGCACGCAAAATCGCACCGGAGGATGCGGCGGAACCGGAAAACTTGCGTATCTTCGCGTCTCGAAATCATCCCGAAACATTATGGATACCATCGAACGGATCGCCCGCCGCAACCGGTTGCGGGCGGAAGAGGTCATCCGCGACTCACGGCTCGCGGAGATATGGCGGTCGGTCGGCGCCGAGGTGCGACAGGTCGGATCGCTGCGGTCGGGCCTGCTGATGAAGCACCGCGACATCGACTTCCACATCTATTCGTCGCCGCTGCGCCTGGAAGAGAGCTTCGCGGCAATGGCGCAGCTGGCAGCCGATCCGGCCGTGGGTCGCATCGAGTGCCGCAACCTGCTCGCAACCGACGAGGCGTGCGTCGAATGGCACGCGACGTACCGCGATCGCGACGGCGACGAGTGGCAACTCGACATGATCCACATCGTGCGGGGTTCGCGCTACGACGGTTATTTCGAACGTGTGGCCGACCGGATCGCCGCCGCGCTGACACCCGTGACGCGGCGCGCCATCCTGCAACTCAAATACGACACGCCCGACGACGTGAAGATCGCCGGCATCGAATACTACGTGGCCGTGCTGCGCGACGGCGTGCGCACCTACGACGCCTTCGCCGAGTGGCGGCGTACACACCCGCTCACGGGCATCGTCGAGTGGATGCCCTGACCGGCCCATACAGTCGCAGACCGGCGCAGGACGCCCCCGCACCGGTCTGCACACGGTATCCTGTCGTCCTTTCTTCTGGCGGTTCGACCGCGAAACGGAATGCAAAAAAATCCCGCAGAAGAAAAAGAAACCGATTTTATTTGGTAATTCCGCATTTTTGACTTACTTTTGCTCCGCGTTTGCTGAAAGTCAGCGGCACGCATCCACAGAATCGGAGAGGTGGGTGAGTGGCTGAAACCACCGGTTTGCTAAACCGACGTGCTGGGCAACCGGCACCACGAGTTCGAATCTCGTCCTCTCCGCCAGGTTTGGAGCCGACAGGCGGCAACAAAACAACAAATCCTGCAAGACAAATACTTGCAGGATTTTTTCTTTTTCAGGGTATGGCTGAAAACAGCCTAAAACCGGTTCCGGAACAGGTAGCTGAACCTGAAAACCTCCGATCCCGACAGGCAACGATTTATCCGTAATTCTTTTACTAAAAAGATCCTGTAAGACAAACAGCGGAGTCAGTAGTTTTACAACCCAATCGGTTACCTACGAAAAGTACATTCAAAATTTTCTTCTACTTGAAGAAGGCCACCCCTCGGGCAAACTTCCAAGACCTGAAACCGATTCCCATGAAATCGGAGGCGTCCGACGTCCGGTCACAGAACTTGTTCGCCACCACCCGACAAGGATTTCCGCCGTCGACACCGATGGCGACCCTGAGATTTTCGACCTCATAGACGGGGTTCGCTCCGTCGGCGAAGAAGCAATAGATCCCTGCATTCCGCGCCGACACACTCCCTGCACACAGCACGATGCACGCCGGCAAAACCAATTTTTCCATAGGCTTCGAAAAAGTTCCGTCCATACCCCGACGGCCCGAAAAAAGACAGAGAAGCGATGGCGCCGAAAGCTTATTTTAATAAGTACTGGAATCCGGAACAGTCTCGGGATAAAACAAACAACAAGCCCACGCTCATATTCACGGATGGATACGACGCGAGAAGATGTCGGCTTATTCTCTTCTCCCGTTGAATTTTCCCGATCGAACACCGAGAATAAACTTACACGTTTCGTGTTTTCAGTATGTCACCACAAATGCAGAAAACATATCCGGAAAATGCAACCGTTCTCTTCCGTTGGGACTGTACTGCATACCCACAGCTTATTATAATCGTCGTCCGGTTTATAAAAAGCCAGCCGTCCTTCGGCAGGACGGCCGGCTCGGAAAAAGAATATGACTTTTGAAGACCTTATTCCCTATCGCTCATCGAATAGGGAGCGTCTTCGGCTTTCGTGCCGCGGCTGTCGTTCGGTTCCGGCCGCATCTCGAAAGCGATCTTCGCTCCGTTCAGCAGTTCGCCGTATTTCAGGAAAGTTCGTTCGAGAGTCTTTCCGTCGAGTGTCATCTTTCCGACATAACGGTTCTCGGGGCCGTTCCCGGGAGCTTCGATCTCCACGGTCTCGCCGTTTTCGAGGTGGATGAGCGCTTTTTTGAAGAGCGGCGAACCCACCGCATATTCGTCCGATGCGGGACAGACGGGATAGAACCCGAGGGCCGAGAACACGTACCAGGCCGAGGTCTGTCCGTTGTCCTCGTCGCCGCAGTATCCGTCGGGCTTGGCGGAGTAGAGCCGGTCCATAACTTCTCGTACCCAATACTGCGCCTTCCAGGGTTGTCCGACATAATCGTAGAGGTAGATCATGTGCTGCGCAGGCTGGTTGCCGTGCGCGTAGTTGCCCATGTTGGCCACCTGCATTTCGGTGATCTCGTGGATGCGCACGCCGTAGTAGCTGTCGTCGTAGATCGGCGGGACGACGAATACCGAATCCAACATCTTCAAGAACTCCTTCCCGCCGCCCATCAGCTCGGCGAGCCCTTCGACGTCGTGGAAAACCGACCATGTGTAGTGCCAGGCGTTACCCTCCGTATATGCGTCGCCCCACTTGTATGGGCTGAACGGCGACTGGAACGTCCCGTCGGCATTGCGGCCGCGCATCAACTTGGTTTCAGGATCGAAGAGGTTTTTGTAGTTCTGCGAGGCCTTTTCCAGCCGCTCCGCATCTTCGGTCCGGCCCAGCTTTTTCGCCACCTGCGCGATACACCAGTCGTCGTAGGCATATTCGAGCGTTCGTGCGACATTCTCGTCGATGCCTGCATCGTAGGGTACATAGCCCAGCGTGTTATAGTATTCGTGCCCGAGGCGTCCCGTGGAGCTTACCGTAGGATGTACTTTGTCGCGTCCCGCGAGCATCGCCCCGTAGAGGGTTGCTACATCCTCTTCGGGTGTCACGCCTTTGAGTATTGCATCCGCGACTACGGATGCGGAGTTGTTTCCGACCATGCAGCCGCGGTGTCCCGGCGAAGCCCATTCGGGCAGGAAGCCGCTCTCGCGGTAGGCATTGGCCAGCCCGGCCTGAATCTCGGCGTTGACCGACGGATAGACGAGGTTCAGCAGCGGGAACAGGCTCCGGAACGTGTCCCAGAATCCCGTGTCGGTATACATGTAGCCAGGCAGCACCTCGCCGTTGTAAGGGCTGTAATGCACAGGTTTGCCCGCAGCGTCGATCTCGTAGAATTTGCGCGGGAAAAGCGTCGAACGGTAGAGGCACGAGTAAAACGTGCGGTACTGATCCGTAGTTCCTCCCGTGACTTCGATACGTCCCAGCACGTCGTCCCAGCGTTCCTGTGCCCGGGCCTTCACCGTTTCGAAATCATCCGTTCCCAGCTCCGTTTCGAGGTTTCGCAGGGCCTGCTCCGCGGAGATGAACGACGAGGCCACGCGGGCCGTCACCTGCTCGCCACGCACCGTCGAAAAGTGTACCTTAGCCACGGCGTGGTCACCTTCGACCGCTTTGCCGCCTTCGGGATAGAGCTCTCGGCTACCCGCCTCATAGGAGGCGGGAGCATCGGTCAGCTCGACGGCCGCGAAGGGCTTGTCGAAGCGGATGACGAACCAGTTGCGGAAATTCTCGGGCACGCCGCCGCTGTTACGTGTCGTATAGCCGGCAACGGTCTGCGCGTCGACGATCTCCACGCGCGAGCCGCGGTCGAAGGCGTCAATGACCACGCCCGATTCCGTCGATTCGGGGAACGTGAAGCGTATCACGGCGGCGCGCTCCGTCGGGGTCATTTCGGCCACGATGTCGTGGTCGGCCAAGTAGACCGAGTAATAGTAGGGCTTCGCCGTCTCCGACTGGTGCGAGAACCAGCTCTGACGCGACTCCTCGCCGAGTTTGTCCCGGCCCCGCACGGGCATCAGCGAAAACTGCCCGTAGTCGTTGATCCACGGCGAGGGTTGATGGGTCTGTTTGAAGCCCCGGATGGTATGCGCTCCGTAGGTGTAGGCCCACCCGTCGCCCATCGGGCCCGTCTGGGGCGTCCAGAAATTCATTCCCCACGGCAAAGCCACCGCCGGATAGGTATTGCCCGTCGAGAGCGCATAGTCCGACTGGGTGCCGACCAGCGTCGAGACGTATTCCGAGGGGCGAATCGCGGTTCCGGTGTCGTGAGGAACATGACCGCAGGCAGCAGCGAGGGCCGCCAGCACGATGAATGCGTATTTCTTCATTATCGGATGGAATTTAACAAATCTGCTTTACCTTCGTTCACCAGTTTGAGTATCAGCTCCCCGAACAGCGTGTTCTGCCATGCGAACCACGCGCGGGTGTAATCCGCAGCGTCGTGGCGCGAGAAGGACTCGTGCATGAAGCCCGTACCGGCATCGGTGGTCATCAGCGAGACGATGCAGTCACGGATTTCCTCGTCGTCGGTGGAGGTGAAGGCCCGCATCATGATGCTCATGGGCCAGATCATCTCCACACCGATATGGGGGCCTCCGATGCCCTCGCCCGCCGCACCGCGCCAGAAGTAAGGATTGCCGTCGCTCCACACGAAGCGGCGGGTATTTTCATAGATCGGGTCCGTGCGCTCCACATCGCCCAGATAGGGCATCGCCAGCAGCGACGGTACGTTGGCGTCGTCCATCAGCTGTCGTCCGCCGAAACCGTCGACCTCGAAAGCATAGATCTTCCCGAACTCCGGATGTTCGACAACGGCGTATTTTTGCAGCGCCGCAGCCACTTCGTCGGCCAGTGCCGTACACTCCGCGGCGAGCTCCTTCTCATTGTTTACGGTCGCCAGAATTTCGGCTGCTTTGCGCAGCGACGTGACGGCCATAAAGTTCGAAGGTACGAGGAACCCGAAGGTCGTGGCATCGTCCGAGGGCCGGAACGCCGAGGCGATCAGCCCCACGGATTTCACCGGATTGCCGCGACCCACATTGCAGCGCGTGTCGAGCTGCCGGTCGGTCGTGCGCAGGAAGATATAGTCCCCGGGCCCCTCCTTCATCTGCTGTTCGCGCAGCGTGCGGAGAACGGCCCGCATGGCATCGACCCACGCGGCGTCGAAAACCGACGCATCGCCCGTCGTCTTCCAGTAGTGGTGCGCCAGGCGGATGGGATAGCAGTGGGAGTCGATCTCCCACTTGCGCTCGAAGACCATCGGATCGGCCTCGGGGAAATCCGTCTCGTTGTGTACGCCCGTCGGCGCGACGTTGAAGGCGTTGGCGTAGGGGTCGATATTGATGAGTTTCATTTGGCGGCGGATAACCCCCGCGATCATTCGCTGCAATTGCGCGTCCTTACCGCACAGCTGCACGTAAGGCCACACCTGAGCTCCCGAATCGCGCAGCCACATCGCCGCAATGTCGCCCGTGTAGACGTACGTGTCGGGATTTCCCGCTGTGTCCTCGCCGTAGTGTACCGTGGTGTCGAGCGTGTTGGGGAAGCAGTTTGCGAACATCCATCGCAGGCGTTCGTTGGTCAGAAGACCGCACACGCGCGCGATCTCCTGCTCCACGGCTTCCGATCTGAAAAGCCGCTTCTCTTCGGCCGGGCGCTGGTCGGCATAGGTTTCCGGCTCGTCCGGACAGTACCACACCTTCGGCTCAGCGCCCATCTCGAAGCGCAGCTCTCCGCCCTTCATCATGTCGGCATGGCCGATCCAGGGCTTCGTGTAGGGTTGACCATTGAGCCAAATACGCTGGATATACTTGTTCTCCGCGGAGTTGTTCTCGGCCACGACCGCAAACGTCCCGCCCGGAACCTTCACTTCGGCCCGATCGAACAGGGGCGATCCGAACCAGTAGCGTCCGCCGGCGGGTTCGACCTCGTACATGCCCAGCGACGAGAGGACGTACCATGCAGACATCTGCCCCACGTCCTCGTTGCCCGAAAGGCCGTCGGGTTCGGCGCGGTAGAGCGTCGTGAGCACCTCGCGCACCTTGTCGGCCGTCTTCCACGGCTGCCCCAGCATCGTATAGAGGTACAACACGTGGTGGCTCGGCTCGTTGCCGTGGGCGTACTGGCCGATAAGGCCCGAAATGTCGGGCGAAGTCTCGGCGCCCTCGACAACGGAACTTACCGTGAAGAGCGAATCGAGCTTTCCGAGCATCTCCTCGCGGCCGCCGAAACACCCGACGAGCCCCTCGACGTCGTGCGGCACGAGCCACGTGTACTGCCAGGCGTTTCCCTCGCAGTAGTCGTCGGCACGGTGCGTCGAGGCGAAGGGGTTGAACGGCGTGCGCCAGCCTCCCTTCGAGTCGCGGCCCCGCATGAAGCGCGTCGCCGGATCGAAGCAGTTGCGGTAAGAGTGGCTGCGTTCCGTGAAGTAGTTCGCCTCCTCCGTCCGGCCCAGCGCCTCGGCGGCCCGTGCCGCGGCGCCGTCGGCCAGGGCGTACTCCATGTCGTAGGCCACCGCCTCGTTGAACAGGTCGCACGGGATGTAGCCGTACTTCATCCGCAGGCCGTTGCCCCGATCGGGGTTCATGGCCGTCTTTTTGATCGCCTCGAAAGCTTTCTCCCTGTCGAATCCTTCGATGCCCTTCACGATGGCGTCCGCCACGACGGGAATACCCGGGTTGCCCACCATGCAGTCCGTTTCGTTGCCCCACAGGTGCCATACCGGCAGGCGCCCCTGCTCGTCGGCGATAGCCAGCATCGTCCGCACGATGTCGGGCATCCGCTCCGGATGCAGGATCGTCATCAGCGGCATCGCCGCACGGTAGGTATCCCACAGCGAGAAGGTCGTGTAGTTCGTGAAGCCGGGTGCACGGTGGATTTCATAATCCGACCCGCGGTAATCGCCGTTCACGTCGCAGAACACGGAGGGCGCCACCATCGTGTGGTACAGCGCAGTGTAGAAAATCCGCTTCGCCGTCTCGTCCTCCGTCGCGATCTTCACCTTCGACAGCTCGTCGTTCCACGCCTTGTCGGCCGCCGCCGCGGTCGCCTCGAAATCCCATTCGGGAAGCTCCGCGTCGAGGTTCGCCTCGGCGCCCTCGACGCTCACGGGCGACAGGGCCACCTTCACGAGCAGCTGCTCGCCGTCGGTCGTCGAGAACGACGCACGGGCGTATTTGTCCCCGACGGTTTCGAACTTTGCAAAGGGTTTCGAGAACTCCGCCGCGAAATAGACCCGCTGGTCTTTGGCCCAGCCCGTCGAGTAGCGCCATCCGCTGATGCGCGTGCTGTCGTCCGAGAAGCGGAAGCCCGTATCGGTCGCCTCGTCCCAGCAGCCGCCGTTCTCCAGGTCGAAGACTACGGCCGCGGCGTCGGACGCCGGGAAGGTGTAGCGGTGCAGTCCCACACGCGCCGTGGCCGTCATCTCGGCCGTGACGCCGTAGCGCGTCAGCGGAACCGAGTAGTAGCCCGGCCGGACGATCTCCCGCGTGCGGTCGGCATAAGACCAGAGTCCCGACGACGGATCGTCCTCCGTGCCGCGGGCATAGGTCACCTCGCCCACGACGGGCATCACCGTGACGTCGAACAGGTCGCCGATCCCCGTGCCCGAGAGGTGCGTGTGCGAGAAACCGATCACCGTCGAATCCGACCGGTGGTACCCCGAAACCCAGTCCCACTCCTGCGGAATGCTCGTGGGGCCGACCTGCATCATGCCGAACGGCACGTTCGCCCCGACGAAGACGTGGCCGTGGCCGCCCGTGCCGATCTTCGGGTCCACGAAGCGGGTGAAATCGCTCTCCGCAGCGGGCTGCGAAGGCGAGCAGGCCGCCGCGAGAAGCAGGGCCGCCGCCGGCAAAAAAACGTATATCCGTTTCATAGTCAAGCGTTATTTATCGTTTTTCAATTCGAATTTCAGTCGTCCGCCCCCGAGCAGCTCGTCGTGCGAGAGGCGGTACTTGCCGAGCGGTCTGCCGCCGAGCGTCATGCGGCCGATGTAACCGGCGCCGTCCGCCGGCCGCTCGGCCTCGATCACCAGCGGGCCCCGCTCCGTCGCGATCTCCACGCGGTCGAACACGGGGGCCGTCAGCGTATAGTACGGCTCGCCCGGGCAGTCCGGATAGAATCCCATCATCGAGAAGACGGCCCAGGCCGACATCGTACCCGTGTCGTCGTTGCCCGGAATGCCGTCCGCGGCGGTCGTAAAGCAGGTGTCCAGCAGACGGCGCACCTCGCGCTGCGTGCGCCACTCCTCGCCCGGAAAGCGGCTGAATAGATAGGCGTAGGCGATGTCGGGTTCGTTCGCCGGGTCGTACAGCCCCTCGTCGAAGACCATTTGGAGCTTGTCGACGAACTTCCGCCGGCCTCCCATGAGCTTCGCCAGCCCCTCCACGTCGTGCGGCACGAAGAAGGTGTAGTTCCAGGCCGACCCTTCGTGGAATCCCGGCGCGGCCGTGAAGTTCTCGCCCGCCTTCGGGTCGAAGGGTTCGAGGAACGTCCCGTCGTCGTTGATCGGCCGCAGCGTCCCGAACTCCCTGTCGTAGTAGTGTCTGTACCCCAGCGAACGGTCGCGGAACAGACGCGCGTCGTCTCCGTGTCCGAGCGAGTCGGCCAGCAGCGACAGCGCATGGTCGGCGACGTAGTACTCCAACGCGTGCGACACGGAGGTATCGCCCGCGAGGTCCTTGGCGTAGAAACCCAGCGGAATGTAGCCCCGCTCGACATAGGGGTCGATGTCCGGCCGCAGCCGGTTCTGCGCTCCGGGCGTCGTGGCCGACTTGCGGAACGCCTCGTAGGCCGTCGCGACGTCGAAGTCGCGCAGCCCCTTCATCCACGTGTCGACGATGACCGGAATGGCCGGGTCGCCCTCCATCGTGAAGGTCTCGCGGCCGTACAGCTCCCACTTGGGCATCCACCCCCACTCCTCGTACATGCCGATCATCGAGCGCACCATGTCCAGTTGCCGCTCGGGATAGACCAGCGTCAGCAGCTGGTGCACGTTGCGGTAGGTGTCCCACAGCGAAAAGACCGTGTAGCGTTCGCCGTCGGTAACCCCCACCTCTCCCGAATGCTCCATCAGCGGGTATTCCCCGTTGACATCGCTCAGGAGGTTCGGGTGGATCAGCGCATGGTACAGCGCCGTATAGAACACGGTCTGCTGCTCCGCCGTGCCGCCCTCGACGCGAATGCGCGAAAGGTCGTCGTTCCACCGCGTGCGGGCCGCCCCGCGGATCGCGTCGAACGATGTTCCGGCGGGCTGTTCGGCGTCGAGGTTCCGGCGGGCGTTCTCCGTGCTCACATAGGAAATGCCCATGCGCACCTCGACCTGTTCGCCAGTCCGCAGGTCGTCGAACGTGAACCAGTAGCCCACGTCGTCGCCCGCCAGTTCGCGGCCGTACTCCGTATAGAGCTTGTATCTGCCGTTGTCGGGCGTCCACTCCGCCTCGACGCCCGTCATCGGGCGCTGTTTCTTCCAGTAGCCCGACGACGACGGGGTTTTCGTCACGCGCAGCACGAAATACACCGGAAACACTTTCTGCGGGTTGTAGCAGAACGTCCCCAGCAGTTTCATGCCCTCGATCTCCGTGGCGCTCACGCGGCGCACCGCCGCCCCCGACTCGTTCGTGAGGCCCTCGCCCAGATTCAGCAGGATGTGCCCCTTGCCGGCGGGAAACGTGTAGCGCTCGGCCGAAGTGCGCGCCGTGGCCGTCGCCTCGGCAAGAATACCGTACTTGTCGAGGCGCACCGAATAATAGCCCGGCGTGGCCCGCTCGTCGCGGTAGGCCGTGCCGTACTCCCGATAATCCACCGTCAGCGGCCCGCTCGTCGCCATCGTCAGCAGCGATCCCATCTCGGGACATCCCACGCCGCTCAGCGCCCCGTGGGCGAAACCCGTGAAGAATTCGTTATGGTACTCGTAGGGCGTCGACCACCAGCGGGCGTCCTTGTCGTAGACGTTCGTGTCCGAACCCATCACGTTGAACGGAACCACCGCCATCATGCCGTTCGGGCACAGGGCCCCGGGGTGGGTCGTGCCGAAGTCGGTCGTGCCGATGAAAGGATCGACCTTATCGGCAGGAGTCTGGGCTCGGGCAAGTCCCGCCGTAAACAGAAGCGCCGCGATGATGATTCTTTTTCGCTTATTCATAAATGACCGGTCAGCAGTTTGAGATGTTCATCGGGCAGGAGCCGCAGGAGCCGGGCCGAAGCCGGAACGAGCAGCGTCTCTCCCTGACGGATCGGCATCTCGTTCCCTTCATCGTCGCAGAGCGCCCCGCTTCCTTCAAGACACATGACGATCAGGAAGGAATCGAGCTCCGAAAGATCACGGACAAATGCCCGATCGAGATCGTAAAGCGAAGTTACGAAATAGGGACACGATACCAACGGCACCTCCCTGTTTTTCGCCGCGACATAATGGGAACGATAGTCGGGCAGCACGGTGTAGTCGATAGCGTCCTTCGCCAGCTCGGTGTGCAGTTCGCGCGGTTTCCCGTCCGCACCCGTACGGCCGTAGTCGTAGATACGATACGTGACGTCCGAAGTCTGCTGTATCTCCGCCACGAACGTTCCGGCGCAGATAGCATGAACACGGCCGGCAGGCAGGAAAAACAGATCGCCCGCAGCGACGGAATAGTCGCACAGGGCATCGGTCAGCGTATGGTCTGCGACCTTCCGTTCATACTCCGCAGGAGTGAGTTGTTCCGAAAAACCCGATTTCAGATGCGCCCCCCGATCCGCCGCCACGACATACCACATCTCCGTCTTGCCGTTCTTGCCATGCCGCATCCGAGCCAGTACGTCGTTGGGGTGCACCTGAATCGAAAGATCCTGACGGGCGTCGATGAATTTCACCAGCAGCGGAAATTCCGTACCATGCCGTTCGTAGACGGCATGCCCGACCAGCTCCCCTTTGAGCTGCCCGATCAGTTCCGGCAGGGTCATGCCGGCATATTCCCCCCTCAGCGACGACCGATTCATCGCCTTTCACACCCGACAATTCCCAGCTCTCGCCGATATCGGACCGGTCGACGGCAATACCCTTATAGGATGCGATCCTGTTCCCGCCCCAGATCATGCTTTTGAGGAGCGGGGTAAATTTAAAAGCCCTCATTGTCTATTATCATTACTGTCCAATTGACTTAAAGCAAAAGCGTATGCACCGACCGAAACGGCCTGGCTGGCGCCGAGTTTCGAAATCGTGACGCCGATGCGCTTCTGCGGGTCGTAGGCCACATAGCGGTCGGTGCCGTAAACCTTCAGCGGCTGCAAGCGGCCTTTGGCGAACTCACGGAACTCCGCCTCGTCGTCCAGATCGTAGACTTTCATCTGCACGCGGTTCAGCTCGTCGCCCGAGAGGGTGTGCATCTTCGCGCGGAGCTCTCTCAGCAGGCCCGGCATGATCCATTTGCGGGCCGCCGTGATGCCTCCGCCGATGACGATCAGACCGTCGATGAGCGTCACGGCCGCGGCCATGGCGTCGCCGGCGATCTCGCCCATTTCGGCGAAAGCCTGACGCGCCGCCCCGACGTTCCCCGGGCGCTTGCCGTCGGCGATGTCGCATATCTCCCTGGGTTCCAGTCCGTGATTCGGATCGCCCGACAGTTCGCCGTAGACGCGCTTCACGGCACGAACGGAGACTCCGTCCTCGACGATGATCTCCGGCATCTTCTTGTGCCGCAGGCAGAAGGTCTCGACGCACGAGTTGTCGCCGCGGTTGAGGCGATTGTCGATCACGACGCCCACGCCGAAGCCCGTGCCGAAGGTGTAACCCACGAGGTTCTTGTAGCGTTTGGAGCTGTTCAGCGCTTCGAGACGGGCGTTGACCTGAGGCAGGGCTCCGCCCAGCGCCTCGCCGTAGGCGAACAGGTCGCCGTCGTTGTTGATGAAGACCGGAATGCCAAACGTTGCTTCGAGGAACGGGCCCAGCGCCACGCCGTCGCGGAACGACGGGAAGTTGGGAAGATAACCCCCGATGACGCCGTTGGGGTAATCGGCCGGGCCGGGGAATGCGAACGAAATGGCCACGGGTTTCTCCGAAAGGCATCCGATGACGGCCCTGAACCCCTCGACCATCGCCGCGAGGCACTTGTCGAGATCCTCGGCATGAGACGGAAGTGTGATCGGCTCCACGATGAATTTATTGGCCTGTATGGCTCCGAACACGAGGTTCGTACCGCCGGCGTCGAGGGTGATCACCACCCGATTGTCATGGCTGTACATGTCACAGGATATTATGACGCTTCGTGAACTCGACGATCTCCGGAATATAGCCGAAGGCAAGGCCCGTCACCGTGTCGGCGCAGCCGTAGTAGACCGCCACGCGCCCCGTCGCGGGGTCGTGCAGCGCGGCGCACGGGAACGTCACGTTCGGCACGTCGCCCATGCACTCGTACGGCTCGCGCGGCGAGATCAGGTAGGGGCCGCTGCGGGCCGTGACCTTCCACGGTTCGTCCAGATCCAGCAGCGCCGAACCGAAGGCGTAGACGTAGCCGTTGCACGAGCGAAGCACCCCGTGGTAGAACAGCAGCCACCCCTCCGAGGTTTCGATCGGAACGGGGCCCGCGCCGATCTTCATGCACTGCCACGCCGAGACTTCGAACGCCGCGGGCGACATCACGTGACGGTGGCGGCCCCAGAACTCCATATCGGGAGATTCGGAGTAGAAAATATCGCCGAACGCCGTATGGCCGTTGTCGCTCGGACGCGAGAACATGGCGAACTTCCCGCCGATCTTGCGCGGGAACAGCACCCCGTTGCGGTTGAACGGGATAAAGGCGTTCTCCAACTGGTGGAACGTCTCGAAATCATCCGTCCACGCGATGCCGATCGTCGGGCCGTGGTAGCCGTTGCACCACGTCACGTAGTACTTGTCGCCGATCTTCGCCACGCGCGGATCGTAGCCGTAGACCCACTCCCCGATCTCGGGGTCGGCGCCCGTCAGGCGGAAGTCGGCCTCGTCGATGTCCCACCTCAGGCCGTCGGCCGAGAAGCCGACGTGCAGGCGCATGCGGCGGTTCGTGTCGTCGCAGCGGAAAACGCCGGCGTAGTTGTACCTGCCTTTTTGGAACGGCACGACGGCCGAATTGAAAATACTGTTCGAGGTCGACAGGGCGTCGCGGCCGATGATCGGGTTCTGCGTGTAACGCCACAAGACCTCTTTCGAACCCGCAGGGCGCTCCTCCCACGGCATATCGGGCAAAGGCTCGCCCGCAATTTTCAGTGCATTCATATTACTTGTCGTTTGGTTTGTCGTCATAGGTAAATGGAACCAGCTTCGTGATTACGAAGGCCGGAACGGTGGCCAGCATCACGGCAACAAAGAAAAATTTATAGCTCAGCATATCGCTCAGGAAACCCGAGGCCATGCCCGTGAGCATCACCGAGAGGTTCATGATCCCCGAGGCGAAGGCGTAGTGCGCCATCTGGTGACGGCCGGGGGCAACCTGCTGCATCATGAAGAGCGTGAGGCCCACGAACCCGAAGCCGTAGCCGAAATACTCCACCACGATGCCGCCGCCGACAAGCCACATGCTCGAAGGCTGGAACCATGCCAGGAGTGCATAGACCGCGAACGGCAGATTGAAGACGCAGCAAAGCGTGAACAGCGTGCGCCGCAGGCCCCGCCGGGCGATGTAGTACCCTGCCAGCATCGAGCCCAGCAAAAAGGCCCCCGCACCGAACGTACCGTAGTAAAGGCCGATCTGCTGGTTCGTAAGACCCAGACCGCCAGCGGAGGCGTCGGCTTTGAGGAACAGCGGCACGATCTTCATCACGAATCCCTCGCCCAGCCGATACAGGATGATGAAGGCGATGTAGTACCAGATATGCCGCTTGGTGAAGAACGCCGCGATAACCTCTTTCAGGCCCGAAAGGCCCTCCCGAAGCGAGCGGCGTTCGGCGGCGCCGCCGCCCGAGGGGAGCGCACGCAGGTGGTAGGCCCCCAGAGCGACGAGCGCGCCGCACAGGATGACAAGCACCGCCGTCCACGAACGCACGTAAGCGTCGAACGTCGCCGTACCCTCCGCCGAGAAGCTCTCGTAGAGCCACCCCGCCAACCACACGAGGCCGCCCGTGGCGACAAGTTTGGCAAGGTTGTAGAACGCCCCCTGCCAACCGATATACTTCGCCTGATCCTCCGTCGAGAGTTCAGCCATATAGACCCCGTCGGCCGCGATGTCGTGCGTGGCACCGCTGAAAGCAACCGCCGCGAACAACGCGACCGTAACGGCGAAGAACGACGGCAGGTGCAGCGACAAGGCCGCCAAGCCGAACAACACACCGCTGAGAAACTGCGTCGCGACGACCCAGAATTTCTTCGTGCGGTAGAACTCCAAAAACGGACTCCAAAGAAACTTGATCGTCCACGGCCACATGATCAGCGACGTCCAGAAAGCAATCCGGGCATCCGTGACGCCGAGGTCCTTGAACAGCACTGCCGAGACCATGTTCAGAACGACGAACGGCAGGCCCATGGCAAAGTACAGGCTCGTGACCCAATGCAAAGGGCTACGAGGTATCGTCTTCATTTTATTTATATCTACCAGGTTGACAGGTGTAAATGAACCTGTTCGGGGTTAGTCAAACATATTATTCAAAAATCGCGCAGGAGGGAAAAATCATTCCCGACACTGCGCGATTTTCATACAACCTCAGGGCATCGGTAAATATCTCGAACAATGCCGCATCAATCCGTCAACCCGACCACCAGGCAGCCGGAATACAGGATATCGGTCTGAACATAGAAGGTCATCCACACCGTCGAACCATCGACTTTAATCACTTCGACCTCCGCCTCGACCTCATCGACCAAAACCTGTTTATCCTTTCTGTAAGCCAACTTCAAACCGGGCTTTTTACCCAACGTATTCATGGTTTGGTTTTACTCGTAAGATACAAATAATCAGTTGTCATATTCACCGAGTAAGCCCCATAAACGTAGTATCCCCACATAATATCGTCGTATCCTCCCATGTCCAGTTGCCCTTTGATCTTTTCGCCATTGACCAAATACGTGTGAAGAGGCAACGACTTGAATTCCTCCAATTCCTCATCCGTAAACGGACTTGTCGTTACCGTATTGGACACGGTTACGGCAGCCGTCAGATTGCGGGAATCCGTGACGGTAATCGTCGCTTCTCCCCCGCTCAGACCCGTCACCGTGACCGTCGCACCGTCTTCGCCGATTTCGGCCGTGGCTATTTCGGGAGCCGAGGAGCTCACGCGATAAGCCGGATTGCCGTCCGTGATTCGGAACGTCGTGGTGGCCGGTGCGCCCATCTTCAACGTCAAATCGATATGTTCGGTGTCGAGCGTAACGACGTCCGAATTGTAGACGTTTATTTTCAGCGATTCGTAAGATCCGCCCTTGTCGGAAACCACGACCTCCGTCTTGCCTACGACAAGTCCCGTAACCGTCAGCAGATTTCCTTCGACGGTCGCGGAAGCAATGCTCGGATCGAGCACGTTGACCCGATACTCCCCTGCTCCCGATGTGATTTGCAGGCTTTTCGAAGTCTCTTTTTTCAAGTCGAACAATTCCGATTCCACGTTCAGTTCGGGAAATTCCGGCAATTCGGGAACGACAATCGGCGAAGGTTCGGGTTTTACCAGCGCATCGTCGTCGCTGCAAGCAGTCACTCCCAGCATAAGAGCCAGAGAGAGGACGGCATATGTCAAATAGTTGTTTTTCATCGTTGATCTTTTTTCGACCGCAGCACACAGGAAAAGGTTCACAAAAAAACTTTTTCCTGCGGCTGCGACCTGTTACTGTTACCAATCTTTCGTATAGGTATGACCGTCGAAGAGCATCTCCTCTCCGTAAAGCGTACTGGTCACTCGCTCCAACGCCTGCACTTGGGTCATCTTTTCACTACTCCCCACAGGCGTCGTATCGAACGACCCCGAACGATGGTACGGATTCAATCCATACAGGAAAAGCGTTTTGTAGGTATCTCGCACCTGCTCCAATCTCCCCACGCTCGGCCATAAGGGAGTATAGCTGTTAAAATCAAAAGAGTGAAGTCCGAACCGGCTGGCCGGAAGCCCCGGGAACTGCGCAAGCGATGCCCAGGCACTTTCACTGTAATCGACCATCACATAGTCGATATAATCGCCCGGCAGCCAGGTCTTATCATCCGCCTCGAATTCGCATCCCTCGCCGCTGAGGTCCCAGATCGCACCCAACTGATAGGCGACGACCCACCGGTCGGGCATCATACGCTTTACCCGGAACATCAGATCCGCAGCGGCTTCGGCCGTATTCTCGGCATAGAACCCCGTGGGAGGAGGCGATACCAGAGCGGTATACTCATCGTCGAAGAATACACCGTCCAGTTCATACGTGTCGCAGATGATCTTCAACTCCTTGGCAAAAGCATCGGCCGTCGCGGGTTTGAGGTTGGCCACTCCGGCATGGGTATGATACGGCGTGATGGCCAGAATGACCTTCATGCCACGCTCCTGCAAAGGCGTAAGATACTTCTCCCGGTTGTTCAGGATATATTTGATATTGTCGTTGACCAATGCATGTACCGTTCCGGTCGTCTCATCGAGAATGATATTGTCCGAAAAGAGGACGATCGCATCGAAAAGATACTTTCCCGAATCCTTCAACGTGAAGGCGAGCAGATTGAGCGGATTCACGTCGTTGGTTTCCATCACACAGAAAACCTTGACCGCATCTTCGCCCTTATCGCAGTCTCCGGGATTTTCAACCACATTGAGGAAAATGAGATACTCCGCATCTTCGGATTTCATTTTCAGCTCACCCGAAACGACCTCGGCACGCACCGGAATCACATAGGTGGCTCCTACGGTCTGCTCCGTCGTGAGGGCATAGTCCAAAGTCAGCTCGCCGGATTGCTGGGAACCGGCCGCCAGAGAAAACTTGCCGGATGAAAACCCGACAGCCGTTTCGGGCAGCGCCTCGAACGAGTTGCCCGTCTGCTCGTTGTAAGCCTCGAGCACTTCGGGCGCATAGACCAGCGACACCTCGCTCGCCGTCCCTGACTTTTTCGTGGCACGAAGGTAAAGCGCCACACTCCCGCCGCCCCGCTCTCGGACTTCTACCGTCACGAATTCACGCTGCGCATTCTCATCGGTCAGATACCCCATCTGAGTATCGGTGGACACGATGCCGCTCTCATCGGCCGGGAACATATCGATCTCCGTTTGGTTACAACCGCCGGAGAACCCCGCGGCCGCTGCCAGCAACAGGAGGAGAGCATTCCGTTTCAAAAATTCGTATGTCTTCATATAAATTTCGATTTTTCAGGGTGAAACACGTTATTTGGCCGGGAGTTCCACAGCGTTCCATGTCAGCACCTTCGTAGCCGCGGCATCGTTACCGTACTGCGAATAATCCCCGACGGTTGCGCCGCCGCCTTCGTTGAACTTCCAGTAGGCTACCAGATTGCAGTTCAATTCCGGATCATAGAGCTTGTAGAAATGATTTTTCCCGTTGATATCCTCCTCAGCGAGCACCTTGTTCCAGACGCGCACCTCCGAAATATCGCCGTCGAGATAACGCGCATCTTCGTAAGAGTAGCCGATCCAGAAACTGCGCTGCGTTTCGGTCTCGGTGGCATAGTAGCGTCCCCAATCCACGGGGTCCGCAAACCGTGCGAATGTCTGCGGCGTCTTTTTCACTCCGTCGATATAGACGTTCACCTCATGGGTATCGCTATCGTAGGTAACGGCAATATGCGTCCAGCGTCCGGTCTTCACCGTCCAATCCGAGGAGGTCAGCTTTTCGTCGACGGTCGTTCCCGCAGGCCGTCCCACGACCTGCAACTGATTGTTCGGAGCCGTATCGCCGAACCGCAGCAGGAAATGGCCTTCGACGCCCATCAAGGTCGAAATGTTCGATCCGCGTCCGTCGGCGAATTCGTCTACCTTGACAAGCGCTTCGGCCGTGAGGCTGCGAAGATTCCGGAGCGGATCCGGATTCCGCCATTCGACACTTACCGCATTCTCCCGCAGGTTGGCAACGACATTGACGAGCGATGCTTCCTTCACCACGAAATAAACGGTACGACGGCTGGCCAGCGTCGCGACATCGGCGCCGTCGATCGAAACCGGAAGCACATAAACCTGCGTTTTGTCGAGCGACAGCAGGTTCCTGAACCGGATCTCCACCTCGCTCGAAGCCGTTTCTCCCGCAGGAATCACGGCCTCCGGATCGGGAATCTCGTAATAATCCGCAGGAAGCATCCCGGCGGAATCCGAATAGGCCGTATTATACCACTCGACCTGCCCCGGATCGGCGACATAGGCGAACGAAATGTCCGAATCGGCAGGCATCGCGAGCTGCGCCTGCAACGTGCGCACATAGCTGTCGGCTTCCTCCTCGACGAAGACCGTAGAGGTTTGTTCGGCCGTATTGTAAATCTTGTTGTCGAAATGCTCCGTATCGTCCTGGCAGGAGACAAGCGCTCCCGATCCGACCAGCAATACGGACAAAAATCCGATATGACGTTTCATGTTCAATAGGTCTTTTTATTTGATCGACGGGTTGAGCGTCGAAATCATGTTACGCATGTTCTTGTAGGTATTGTCGGCATTAAAATAATCTCCCGAGAAATCATAGACCCCTACGGCACGAATCCCCGCTCCCTGCTGGGGCGTGCAGGCCCAGGCTGCCACGGCGTCCGTCGCCGGCGTACCGTCGGAGAACGTAGCGTATTTGTTCGTTCCCAAGAGCGGCGTACCGGCTACGACCATGCCATAACGACCTGCATAATCGGCGATCCAGTTCCGGGTCATCAGCGTCGTCAGTTCATTGGTCGCCGTAGCGGTCCGGCCGTCAAGCAGAATGGTCGGGCACCGATCCAGAATGTCTTTGTCCAACAGATTGTCAGGCTGCCCGAAGAAAGTCAACTCCACCCCTTCGTTACGCGAGCACCAGTCTTCGAGAATGCCGATAAAACAGTTCTCGTTTTCCATGTACTCCTTTTTCTCGGCATCGTCCATCAGCACGGTGGATTTCCCCGTATAACCGATGCAAATGCCGTCATAGGGATACTTTTTCAGCAAAGACAATGTATAGGAGAGCGTATCGGTGAGGTACGACCGGAAATCCCGGTCGGGGTCTGCGGGCTCCACGATATTCGTATAGTCGGTTTTCATCCCGTCGAAATCAATCGTATAGACGATCTTCATCCCCTTCTGCTCCCGCAGATAATTCATCTGCTCGATCTCGCTCTGCGTGAGACTGTCGGGATGGATCAGCCCCACGACGTCGATGCTGTCGGGGACGTCGCGCAGGTAATGGGCCCGCGACACCGGCACTTTCACGCTGTTGTCGTACCATACGTAAACCAGCGTATGATCGGTCTTGCGGTATTCGCGCAACGAAGCGAGATACCGGGAATAGAGTTCGGGGTTCTGCTGCTCGACATTCTCATACTCCACCGAGAGGTTGTCCACATCGGTCCAGTCCTCGCAGGAGGGAAGGCCGAATGTCGTCGCCAACAGCAGAGCAGCAGCTATTTCGATTTTTCTTTTCATCGTTCTCAAAAGATTTATTCGTTAACCAATTTCGGATTGCAGTCCCACCAGACATGCGTGGAAAGCCTGTCGCCACCATTGGAAAGGTCTTTGCCGACAGCCCTGTTCAGATTCACTCCGTTGGTTTTGTACTCGTCCGAAGGATAGATCAGACGACGGGCGAATTTCCCGTCGGCGACATCGCCTCCGCTCCGATTCACGGGCGCAGCCGCCAACTTCGGATAACCCGTGCGGCGGAACTCGGCCCAGGCTTCGTGTCCCAACGGGAAGTTGGCGATCCATTTCTGCGTGATGATCTGCTCGAGCTGCAACTCGGGATCCAGAGAGTTCCATGCGGGCACGCACTTCGTATCGGGCACGAATGCGTATTGCCCCTTGGGGTCGTTGTAGGCGCCGACCCTGTTCTGCGAAGAGAGGTAGGAGGCGGCATCTCCGACATTCCACTTCGCGAACGAAAGTTCGACTCCGCGACGATAGAAGTTCTCGGCCGTATCGCCCGTATCCCAGCCGTAAAGCGCCGCTTCGGCCCGCAGGAACATCACCTCCGAAACGTTCATCCACAACAGCGGATCGCTTTGACCGATATTCAGATTCGAATAAGCCTGTCCGCTGGTGATGGGATATTCGTTGCCGATGCGCAGCCCCCAATAGTCATTGACCGCGTCGGTGAACGTGGACTTTTTGGCATAAGCGCTGATCCGGGGATCGTTCCAGCTCTTCATGTAATTGAGCAGATCGGCCGAGATGCGCGTTTCGCCTCCGTTGTATTCGTAGGCCACCTTATAGAACGGATTGACGTTGATTCCCGAAAGCTGAGCGTTGTCGTCGTTCGAAGCCATTACACCCAGTTTCCCGTCCGTTGTATCCACGGCCTCTTTGGCTCGCTGCTCGGCCGTCGCAGGAGCCGCATAGACCAGCCGCATGGCCATCCGCAGTTTGAGCGAATTGGCGAACTTGATCCATTTTTCGATATCTCCGGAGTAGACCTTGTCGGCAGCCGCCGAGATCGACGAGGTGCGATGTTCCGTCAGCGTGGCAACCGCAGCATCCAGCTCTTCGAAAATCTTTTCGTAGACCTCCCGCTGGGTATCCAGCGGAGCCGTAACCTTCCCGTCCGAACCGATCCGGCTGTAAGGGATCGGCCCGTAGGTGTCGGTCACGCGCTGGAAAGCCGCAGCCTTGACGATCTGCCCTACGGCAAGGATCGCTTCGTCTTTCGTTGCAGCCTGCAAGCTGAGCCAGTTGGAATAGACGTTGGGAATGATTTCCAGATACATTTTACCCAGCCAGTCCTGCGAAGGATTGAAATAGGAGAACGAGTTGGCCCACACCTGCGAGTCGGCGAAATAGCCGCCCCACACGCCGCCCATCAGGCACTCGGTGAACTGATTCAGATGCTCCTCGACGGGAATCACATTGCTCTGCATACCGCCGAGCAGCGAGCTGACGAGGTATTCGTCGCGCTCCGTCTCCTCCGGAGAAACCTCCGCCCAGTTGCGGTTGTAGTCCATGTAGTCTCCGGTACACGAACCCGCCAAAGCTCCGCCCAGGAGGCAGACGCCGAAGCATATCTTGTTGTATGTCGTTTTCATGGTACTCGTTAGAATTTAAGTCTGACATTGAAACCCAGGTTTCGCGTGCCCGGCATCATGAAGTTGTCGATTCCCTGGTAATAATTGCCCGTGGTGGCCACGGCTTCGGGATCGAACGGCGCCTCGCAGTAGATCATCCACAGGTTGCGGCCTACCAGCGAAACCGTGACATCGGCGATGTTCCAGAGCTTCGCCTTCGGAATGGTATATCCGATCGACACCTCCTGCAAGCGGAAGTTCGTCGCCGAATAGGTGTAATATTGGGGAAGGCCCCCCTGTCCGGCGACCACCGAATACCAGTTCTCCGCATCGATCAGATCGCCGTTGACGACGACTCCTCCGAAATCGCGCGCGGCGGCCGTGGCTTCCGACACCCCGTAATAATCCATATAGGCCTGGGTCGCCGAATAGACGATGCCGCCCAGACGGGCCGAGAGCATGAAACCGAAATTGAAGTTGCCGTAGTTGAAGTCGTTGCGCCAGGCCAGATTCGCCTTCGGGAATACCGAGCCGAGTTTGATATCCTTTACATTCGTCGTGTTGCCGACCACCTTGCCGTCGGCATCGACATAGATGTTGCCCCGGCTGTCGCGCCGCAGATCGGCCGTGGAGTACAGATCCCCCAGGCTGCCGCCCTTTTTCAGCAGGAACCGTGCGTAACCCAGCCCGCCGATGTCGAGACGGTCGAGCGTCATCGGTTCGTTGATGACGGGAATCACATAACCCTCCATCAGCTCCATGATTTCATTGCGGTTGGCGCTGAACGTGAAGTTCGACGACCAGCCGAATTTACCCCATTCGTTCGAATAGCCCGCCGAAAGTTCGATACCTTTGTTGCGTACCGATCCCGTCTGAATGTACATCGTGGAATAACCCGACGACGGCGAAATGCCGGGGTCGAAAGTCTGGTTGTAGGTCTTGGCCGTATAAAGGCTCAGGTCTACGTTGAAATGGCGGAGGAAACGCGCCGTCAGTCCCACTTCCCACGAATCGGTGCGCTCGGGTTTCAGCTCGCCCATCGGATAATGGGTTTTGGAAGCCCATTGCTGGTTCGCGTTGTCCCACTCGTAAGTCTGTTGCGCGAGGAACCGCGGAATGGGAAGACCCACCGAAGCGAACGAACCGCGTACTTTCAGATAGGAGATCCATTTCGGCATCGGAAGCGCCTCGGAAAGCACGACAGAAGCGCCTACCGACGGATAGAAGAACGCCGTCTTGGCGGAATAGGGTCCTGCAAGCTGCGAAGGCCAGTCTCCGCGGCCGGTGAGGGTAAGGAAATAGGTATTCTTGAAACCGGCCTCGACCGACGCGAACAACGACTGCGTCTGGTCACGGTACCCCGACTGGATACGCTTGGTCTTCGTATTGTCCAGCTGCATTACGTTGAAGACATTGGCGATTCCTGTGGACATGATCGGCCCTTCGTTGCTGAAAATACTCTGCTGCATGTCCGAATAGGAGGCCCCGATATTGGCATTCAGCGACCAGTTCTCCCCGAACGTCTTGTTGATGTTCACCAAAATATCGGCATAGGTCTGCTTGTCGATCGTACGCTCCAGCATGAAGGAACCTTTCGACAATGCGTCGGAACCCTCGTTCGTCAGCGTGGTGTTCGACGTCGCATAGAGTTTCTTGGTGTATTCGTTGTTGGAGTTGTCGATCCGCACGCGTCCCGACACCGACAGCCAGTCGAGAATCCGGTAATTCAGATTCGCATTCAGCATGTAGCGGTCTTTCTTATTCTCGCGCAGGTTGCGATAGGCGATCCAGTAGGGATTCTGTCCGGTCAGCGCCGAGAACATCTTTTCGGGCCAGTATTGCGTGGCGAGCTTCCGGTCGGAGTCCCAGCGTTCGTACATCCGAATATCTTCCCAGTCGTTCCCGCGCGGGAAAAGGTAAGCCGTCACCAGCGGATTCGAATAGGTTCCCTGGTTCACCATGTTCATGTCGCTCTGCTTGATGTAGCTGGCTCCCACGTCGAGCGTCATACGGTCTTTCAGGAACGACGTAGTGTTACGGAACGTGAAATTGTAACGGTCGTAGTCGTTATTGGGAACCATCCCCTTCGAATTGACCGCCGAAGCCGAGACATAGGTCTGGTTTTTCTCCGTGCCTGTCGAGAGAGCTACGGTCTCGGTCGTCACGACGCCCGTTTGCAGGAAATCGTCGGCCGGGTCATACCCTCCGATCGTAGCGGCGTTCAGACGGGCTCCCCAGCTCTTGTCTACCGACGAGGCGGACGAAGCGAGGCTGCCCGTGCCGTAACGGTTCTGGAATTCGGGCATACGGAACGGACGCAGAAATTCCGTGTTCTGCGATACGGTGACGCTCAGCGCTCCGGCCTTGCCCTTCTTCGTGGTGATGACGATGGCTCCGTTGGCGGCATTGTTGCCGTAAAGGGCCGCTGCGGCGGCTCCCGTCAGCACCGAAATCGATTCGATGTCTTCGGGATTGATGTCCGCGATAGCTTCCGTCGTACCCCGCGAGTCGAACTCCGTACCGCCCTCGCTGCCCAGATTGAACATCGGGATACCGTCGATCACGTAGAGTGCATTCGACGACTGGCTGATGGCCTTGCTGCCGCGCATCACCACTTTCGAAGCGCCGCCCACACCCGACGACGAGGCGTTTATGTTCACGCCGGCAACCTTGCCGTTCAGCGAGTTGATGAAATTGGCGTCTTTGTTGCCGACGATATCTTCGGAATTCACCTGCTGCACGTTGTACGACAGCGCCTTCTCCGAACGTTTGATACCCAGAGCCGTTACCACGACGGCATCGACGGTCTGGGCCTCTTCGCGCAAGGCGAAGTCGATCTGCGAACGCTGACCGACGAGAATCTCCATCGGAGCATAACCCAGGAAATTGACAGTCAGCACGGCCGTCGCGGCAGGTGCAGGAATCTCCAAGGTGTAAGAACCATCGAGCCCCGTGCTCGTACCGATCGTCGTGCCCTTCACAAGAACCGCCGCCCCGATCACCGGAGCACCGGTACGATCCGATACCCGGCCGCGGACCGTAAAGGGTTTGTCAGTGTCGGTTCCGGTCAAAGACAACAGGATATTCTGTCCCTCGATACTATATGCGAGCCGCGATCCCCGTATCAACTGATCGAGAACCTCGCGGAGCGGTTGCTTCTCGGCATGAACGGAAATGAACTCCGCAGAGGCATCGATGCCCTCGCCTAACATGAAAAGATAACGGGACTGTCCTTCTATGGCAGCAATAGCTTCGGAAAGAGGAACCTTGTCCAGATTGACGGTCAGCAAGTTATCCTGAGCTCTGGCTGCCAACGTACACACGCTCAGACAAACACATAACACCACCCGTCCGATTAGTCCCTCGATTTTACGAAAAACTTGTTTTTTATTCATACATTTGTAGAAAGATTGGGTAATAGGTTTTGTAGTCTTTCAATGGCGGAGCCGATTACCGGCCTGCGGGTCTGCCAACCCGCAGGCGTTTTTATTTTCAAATTTCAAAGCTCCCTACCGATAATAAACGAAGATCAGGTCATAGGCGACAAACGGTTTTAGGCTGGTTATACAAAAGGGTTTCAATGGATCGTAACAACGTTTTTCTTCGGATCGTGCGTGAAGGTGAAATCCGAAGTATGCTGCAACACGCGCAATGCATGGTCGATGCCGTCTGAAATCCGGATCTTTCCGCTCGCAAAGCCAATGACCGGCATTGTCTGACGGGCAATTTCAATACGCACATTATACGCAGTTTCAAACTTCCGCATCAGTTCCTCGAACGACTGGCCGCGAACGCTGATCAATCCCTCCGTCCAACAAACAGCGTCGAAATCGCGGACTTTGCTGACGGAAAAACGCCCGTTCAACCAATGTGCTTCGTCTCCGGAGTTCAACACGGCACCGGCCCGGGTCGTCCGCTCGGTCAGGCGAAGGGATCCGTTCAACAAAATCGTCGAAAAGCGTCTCGATTTCTCATCCGCGACGACATTGAAACGGGTACCCAGAACCTCCACATCGGAAGCGAAAGTCCGGACGATAAACGGATGATCCTCGTCGTGTTCCACTTCGAACATCGCCTCTCCCGTGAGTTTCACCATACGCTCATGACGCCCGAAAACGACCGGATATTCGAGACGGGCACCCGAGTTGAGCCAAACCCGCGAACCGTCCGCCAACGTGATATCCACCCGTTGTCCCGCCGGAACGTCCAGAGACGTATACTGCGAGGAAAAGCTATTGACCGTATGCAGGTATGTCAGATAGCCTGCACCGAAGAACAGCACGACCGCTGCCGCCACTCCACCCAGACGCCGTACGATCCGCGGGAGCCGTCCCCCAAGCCGCACCTTCATGGGCTTATCGCTCCGCTCTGCTAAGAATTCCCTGCACTCCGAATCGTATATCTTCGTCATTTCAAAGACGAACCGGATCTCCTCGAATTCTTTCACATGGTCGGGGGAGGCATCCAACCACTTCACAAGTTTCCGCTTTTCCGCCTCCGAACTTCTGCCTTCGAGATATTTCAATATGTCCGTAGATTCCATTTTTTCAATTTCACGTTTCGTTTCACCACCGGAAAATTATCGTTCTGCCGGTCTTCTAAATAGTATATTGCACAAGGGGGGGGGTAAGGACAAAAAAATCGGCCGTTTTCCGCAAATAAATATTTTTTATAAAATTCATAAAATATTTTCATAATATTTGCCGGTTGGTAATCTGAATATTACGAAAAAAATCCCAAATACAGGGGGGGGGTGCTACCATTAAGAAAAATGTTATAACTTTGACCCAACAAACTCGCGACGCAGTATCCCCGAAAAATGAATCCCGATACGGAAATATTCAACAGGCTCTACGTCAGATACCGGAGTAATTTCATCGCCATTGCCCGGTCATATGTAGAAGATACTGCCGTAGCCGAAGATATCGTCACGGATTCTTTCGTCTCCTGGTGGCTCCGCAGGAATACGCTTCCCGAAAATACCGATCCCCGGAGATACGTCGTAGGAACGATCAAAAAACAGTGTCTGGAACATCTGCGCTCCCGTCAGATACAAACCCGGGCTCACAAAAACCTTCGGGATACGAACGCTCGCATGCTGGCGTATCATCTCGCCAGTCTGGAAAACAATACGACCGAAAATCTACACGCGGAAGAAGTCGTCGAAATCTTGCGCAGGCAGCTGGAAGCGATGCCTGCCCTGATGCGGGATATTTTCATCGCCAGTCGCACCGAAGAACTGAGTCATAAGGAAATTGCAGCACGGTTCCATATTTCCGAACGCAGAGTAAAATACGAACTTAAAAAAGCATTGGACACATTGAAAGAGTCGTTCAGGGATTATTTGCCGGCATTTTTCATCCTTTGGGCTATCGACCTGCTGATGCAAGACTATCGTTGAATCCGATCGAGGAGAGCCGCCTCGTATCGGCCTCAATTCATTCATATAAAACGGTTTCCACTCCCGAAGCACCGAAGAGGGCCGTCAGCGTATTCCTCGGGAACACGATGGAAACATCTTGCAGCACCTCTTTGTCGCGATAGGCGAACGATACGTGCTCGAACCGTATGTCGCCGGCGGCCGGCGCCTGCCGTTCGCCTTCCATCTCCGGCTCGTTCACCAGCGCGAGAGTACGCCCTCCGGCAATGGAGAAGCAGCGGAACGCCGCAAAGCCGGTCAATAAATGCGTCGCGGACTTCTCCGAGGTACGTCTCCGAGCATCCCGGCATAGGCTCGTGCTCTTCCGATGGCTCCTTTCCCGTCTTTTGCGTCACCATGAAACTTCACCCGTGAGCGGGTCTCGTCCCCGTTCATTGCCCTCTCCTTGCTTTTCCTCACCGGAACTTTTCAGGCCGGGTTCGAAAGCATCGACTTTTTCAGGGAAAGACAGAGATGCTCTTTCCCGAAACGGCCTCTTAATCCGAGGTGAAAGAGGAGTCACATAGAACATACTTTATTCAGAAAAAAGAGAAAATCATCGGGAAAAGCTATGCTTCAAGACGAGATACGGTAATGATATACCTAAAAAAAGCGATTGACGATATTTCGTCATCATCCTAATTTTGCGGCGTATTTTTTAATATTAAAACGAAAGATGGGTAAAATCAAAACAGCGTCTATTTCCACCATACTGTGTCTAATATGCTGCGTGAATGCAAATGCCCAGATTATCAGAGGAAAAGTGGTCGACGGCACCACTCGCGAACCGCTGAATCGTGCAGCCGTGGAGATACGCTCTTTCGGGGACGACGCCTACATAGCAGGAGGTTCCACCGATGCGAAAGGAGAGTTTGAGCTCCGCCTGAAAGAAACGTATTCCAAAATTCGGGTCTCCGTTACCTTCCTGGGATATAAGCCGGTCCAGAAAGTATATGTCCCCGATGAAAGCCGCGATTATCTCGACTTCGAGATGCAGGAGGAATCCCATACCATGGACGAGGTGGTGGTAAAGGGGCTGAGTCCGGCGGAAAGAGTGCAGCGGCTGGCCTATAACGTATCGCTGGTGGAAACGGCCAAGCTGAAAAACACGACGATGGATCTGTCCAATGTCATCGACAAGATCAGCGGGGTGAAAATCCGCTCCACGGGAGGCGTGGGTTCCGAAGCCAACGTCACCCTGAACGGCTTTTCCGGACGCCACGTGAAAATCTTCATCGACGGAGTGCCGATGGACGGCATGAGTTCGGCTTTCGGGCTGAACAACATTCCGGCCGGTTTGGCCAAGCGTGTGGAGGTATACAAGGGCGTCGTGCCTATCGAACTGGGCGGCGACGCGCTCGGCGGAGCCATCAATATCGTCACGGACAACAGCCGGCGCACCCGGGTCAGCGCTTCCTATTCGTTCGGTTCGTTCAACACCCACAAGACCAACGTTTATGCGGAACATACCTCGAAGAAGGGTCTCTATGTCTCGCTGAATGCCTACCAGAACTACTCGGACAACGATTACAAAGTCAATATCGACCACTACACCAAGTTCGGCGAAACCGGCAACAGCGTAGTCTACGAGGATCTCGTAGTCCGCCGGTTCCATGCCAAATACCACAACGAGGCCGCAATTCTGAAAGTCGGCGTCGTCGACAAACCGTGGGCGGACCGCCTGCTCTTCGGTTTCACCGGAGGCTACGAGTACAAGCAGACCCAGAACGCCTCCAACATGAACTGGGTGTACGGAGCGCGCTACACCACGGCCAACACGCTGATGCCGCAGCTGACTTACGAAAAGAAATTCAAGGTGTTGAAGGGGCTGCACGTGTCGTTGAACGGAAATTATAATTTCGGTCAGTCCTACGCGGCCGACACGGCCCGTTGCAACTACAACTGGCTGGGAGAAAAGAGTAAACCCAAGAGTGCTCCGGGAGAGCTGGCCTATACCAAATACCGTTATCGCGACAACAACGGCGCAGCCAACTTCCGTATGGCCCTTTTCCCCGCGGACGGCCATTCCGTATCTTTGAGTACCACCTTCACCTCTTTCTCCCGTTCGGGCAAGGACGAAACCCAGCCCACGCCCGAATACGAGCATCCCCAGCAGAGCATGAAAGCGGTTACGGGGCTGAGTTACAAATACGATTACAAGGGCAAATGGAACACCTCCGTTTTCGTGAAGAATTACCTGAACCACCTGGAAGCCTATCTCGATCCGGACGGCGGAAGCGACTATCGGGATTTCAGCAACACCTCCTCATATTGGGGCGGAGGTTTGGCCAGCACCTACTTCTGGGGGCAGCACGTGCAGCTGAGGCTTTCGTATGAGTATGCGCTCCGCCTGCCCACCAGCCGCGAACTGTTCGGTACGGGAGACGACATCGAACGGGGAAATTCGAGCCTGAAGCCGGAAACGAGCAACAATATCAACGTCGGCGTTACAGCCAGCCCGATAGACGCGGGCAACCATCGCCTGACGATAGACGCAGCCTTCCAGTACCGCGAGATAGACGACTATATCCGGCGAACCACGAACAACGACAACGGACGCGCCTCTTCGAAGAATGACGGCGGAGTCCGCAACCTCGGCGGAGATTTCGGCATCCGCTATGCGTTCGCCGATCTTTTCTTCATCGGCGGAAATTTCAGCTATATCGACATGCGGAGCATGACCAGATACGTGACGGGCACGCAGCGGGAGAGTAAAAACTACAAGGAACGTATTCCGGCCATTCCCTATATGTACGGCAACGCAGAGGCCGGAATCACGCTGCGCGATGTTTTCCTGAAAGGAGCCTCGCTGGATATTCATTACATGATGAATTACATACGGCAGTTCAGCTACGAATGGAACACCTACAACAACCCCGAACTGGATGTGCCTACCCAGTTCTCGCACGATCTTTTCGTGAGCTACAATTTCGGCAGGAAGTCGGAGTTCACGGTCTCGGCCGAGTGCACCAACATTTTCAACGCCCGCCTGTACGACAACTTCAAGATGCAGAAGCCGGGACGTGCCTTCGCCGTCAAATTCGGATATAATTTCATTAAATAACAAATACAAGTGCAAATGAGAACCGATTTCAAATTTTTCAGCTTAGCTTTGTGCGTATGCACTCTGGGAGCGTGCAGCGACGATGACTCCGATTCGACAGGGACGGGCAGCAGCGGCAGTTCCGATAAGCAGTACGTGGTAATGAGCGGATCGGGAGAGAACAACGGCGCATACTTGCAGACGACCGACGATCCGACGACCGGCACGCTCGACCCTGCAAATCCCGACGGGCGCATCTTTTTCAGCGGGAACAATCCGGACTTCGTAAATTATAACAACGATATCCTCATCGGCATGAACTACCCGTCGCAGGGAGGTTCTTCTTCGGACTACATCACGATGGCCTGGAAGCTGGTGGACGGAAAGCTGACTCAGCACGGAGGCGGCGTAGCTCTGGACGGAGACGTGAAGGCACGCGGTATCTTCAAGAACTACCTGATCGGCATGTCCGACCAGGCTACCGACTACGACCATTACGAACGTGTGAAGTTCATCGAGTTGAACAGCTTCGGCGCAGCCGTAGTGGACGGAATAATCGACTGCGACGACATGTCCAAGGAACCGCAGAGCCAGATGGAAGGCGAAACATGGGGCGTGGGCGACATCGCCGAGTTCGGCGACTATGTGCTGCTCTCATACAGTACCAAGCACCTGGTAAAAGACGGGGCCAGCGGCGCCAAAGCGAAAGCGACTTACAGTACGGATTTGGCAAACAACCTCTATTTGGGCGTATATGAATTCGACCCCACCGACGCGGACAAGGAATACCTGAAATACCAGAACATGATTGTCCGCAAGAGTGAGGATCATGTCGGCGAGGAGGCCGGACAGATCAAAGGCAATCTGCGTTCGCGCACGGAGACCGGCATCGAAGTGTTGGGCGACGAGATTTATCTGTTCTGCCAAGGCTCCAAAAACTCCGGCAAGGATTATCCTGACGTTCCGTCGGCCGTATTGCGCATCAGCGGCAACAATATTCAGAACGGCAAACCGGTGGCTATCGACGACGACTATTATGTGAATCTGACCGAAGTGACCGGACACTACATGTGGAAATGTTTCTACATCGGCGGCAACAAGTTCTGCCTGCAACTCTATACCGAAAAAGGAACGGCAGGGTTCGTGGAAGGATCGCACAAGGCCTTCGGTATCTTCGACGTGAAGACCGAGCAATATACTCCGGTCACCGGCCTGCCCGATGCGGACCTGATCTACGATATTGCTCTGGCATATGCCGCGGATACGGACAACAACACCATTACGTTCGAAGTGGAGACTACCGACAGCCAGCTGCCGGCCCTCTATACCATCGGCAAAGACGGGGTGGCTAAACGCGGTATGGAAGTCGACACGGAATCGATCAAAGGTGTAAGCCTGTTGAAGCAGAAATAAACACTCCGTCGTGCACCATGAACAAGGTATTTCGGAAAATACATCTCTGGCTCTCTGTCCCCGTCGGGTTGATAATCACGGTTATCTGCCTCACGGGGGCAGCCCTCGTTTTCGAGCGGGACGTAACGGAAAGCCTCGACCCCGAACTTTACAAGGTCACGTACACGGAAGGGAATGCTCCGCTGCCGCCGTCCGAACTGGTCGCCGCTATCCGCCGGCAGGTTCCGGATTCGCTGGAACTGCTCTCCCTGCAACTGCCCGGCGAACGGGATGGCGTCTGCATGGCGACATTCAAGGGTACGGGAAAGCGTTCGCTGAGCGTGAACCCCTATACCGGAGAGGTGAACGGGTGGACCAAGAGCTACCCTTTCTTCCAGACCATGCGCAAACTGCACCGGTGGCTGATGGACCCGCCTGCCTATAAAGGGGCGAAGTCAGCCGGCAAGGTTATCGTGGGTGTCACTACCCTCGTAATGGTTGTCATCCTTGTCTCCGGCGTCGCGATATGGGTTCCGCGTACCCGCAAGGCATTGAAGAACCGCCTGCTCGTGTCGTGTACGAAGGGATGGCGGCGCTTCTGGTACGACAGCCATGTTTCGCTGGGCATATATGCCACCCTGTTTCTGCTGGTCATGGCCCTGACCGGACTTACCTGGTCGTTCCAATGGTATCGCACGGCGGCTTACGGTCTGTTCGGGGTGTCGACGGCCCGTCCCGCCATGTCCGCTCCGCAACAGCGGGGCAAGGAGAAACAGGATAAAAAGCCGGAGTTCGATTATGCGGTATGGGACGCCGTGGTATCCGAACTGCAAGTCCGTTATTCCTCGTACGCCTCCATCTCGCTGACGGCAGGGAAGGCACAGGTAAACAAGCCCGGTAACATGCGCAGCAGCGATACGGCGGCATTCGACGCCCGAACGGGGGAGATCACGTCTGTAACGGCTTACGACGATATTCCCAGAGCACAGAAAATGAAGGGATGGTTCTATGCCTTCCACACCGGCTCCTGGGGCGGCATGACGACCAAAGCGCTCTACTTTCTGGCGGCCTTCATCGGCGGAATACTGCCTCTGAGCGGATATTATTTGTGGTTGAAGAAAAAAAGACGGCCTTCGAGAAAAAAGGCGCTGTAACCTGTCTTTTAACGGGGAGACGGCCCCTGAGTTCGAAAGATTCATTCCGTCGCTCCAATTCCGAAGCGGGCAGCCTGTTTCCTAGCAAGGCCGAATGGCAAAAACTCGGTTTCGTCTTTTAGTCGATTACGGTACGCCACCGCCGGTTTCCGGCGAAACTACCGGTAGGATTCTGACTGATAGAACCCTCCGGTGGATTACCGAACAGACACATCCCGGCTGCGGTTCTCTCAGCCGGGATGGATTTTTACATGCCGAAGTACATCCGCTGATTGCATGATGCGACCGCACTGTCTATTGTCAGAAAGACAGCGTTTTCCCGATACCCGAGGTCGTAGCGCTCGATGCGCCGCCTTTCGGTGCGTTCCTTACAAGGGGCCTTGAACCCACGAATTGCAAATGCAAACCCGAACAAGCAATATGAGAAGTCGTTTTCCTTAGGACAGACCGTATTCCGGTCTGCAAAATCAAAAAAACGCCGGAAGAATCCGAAAACTCTCCCGGCGGCCCTCATCAACGAATCTAAAACGGATTTTTCATTCAGCGGTTGTACTCAGTGCGGAGTACATCCTACCGTCTTCGTCCATCGCAGCCCATGACCGACGACACCGCTGCCGAAGGCCGCTATCACGATGACTCGATTCGTGTATTCGATGCTCAATCGTCGATGTCTATAACGTTGAATTGATTGTCGAATTTGATCTCCAAACCGTTCGACAACTCCACCTCCCACGTGTAGGCGTTGCGGTCGATCTGACGGATGAACTGCCCGGGATAGTTGCTTCCGGAAACGAAGGTTTGGATAGGCTGCGGGACGATGGATGCAGGAACAGGGCTGTATTTGCGCCCGACGCTTTCCCACTGCCCGTCGCTGCGGAATTCGATCTCCGTACGGTCGGTGTAGACCACCTCGTACTCCTTGCCCGTGTATTTCTGCTCCTCGACGGCATATGCCACCGTGAGATCCTTGAAATGCGCGGAGAGGAACTCCTGCGCCGCCTGCGGGAGCTTGTCCACGCTCGTGGGCTTTTCGCGGCCGTCGGCATACGCCGCTCCAAACATCGTCGTCATAAGGAACAGGGTCAAAAATGTCTTTTTCATCGTTCTTTTTGTTTATTTAGTTAGACAATCTCTCGCTGCAAATATTGCCCCCGATTTTGAAAGGAATTTGAAATACGACAATTTATATAACCGTCTGCAAAAAAAACAATCGGCCGAAGGTCAGAAGCGGCCCCCGAAACAGCGTTTCAGGGAGGGGGGGGGAGACGTCGGGAAGGCCCCCGCGGTATAGGCGGACAACGGAAATGCCTGCCGGGAAGAAGTCTTCCCGGCAGGCATTTCCGCTACGTGCGAGGCCGCATTACTTCTCGGAATGGCTGCGGAAATACACCTCTCAGGCGTCCTGACCTATGGTGCAGACCTCGATCCGCTGAATCGGCATATAGCTGCCCGGCACGCTGCTTTCGGTATACGTGCCTCCGTCTTCCAGACAGCCGATCTCCATGTAGAGGAGGCCGATGTGCTCGCCGCCTGCCGTTCCGGAATGTTGACTGAAATCGTTCGGATTCACATAGTAGACTCCTTTGACATATCCCTCGTCGTCGTAGTCCGCACCCCAGACGACGTGCTGGTGTATTTTTCCTGCGGAGGCATGTCCAGTCCGATGGCCATATCTTCCTCGAAGGCTCTGGTGATGAACTCGGCGAGGCCTCGCGGGAAACGGCCTGGCGTCCGCCGGTGGATATCTTTGAACTTTTCGCTGGCGCCGCCGACGTTGTCGTCCACGATATGCCAGACATATTTGCAGCCAACGGCGGACATCGGCTCACTCGGCTGGCTGAAAATAAAACCGTTCTTTTAACAATTTCAGGCATAAGCCTTTTATCGCGTCTTCAAAAATCGGGGTTTTCATAAAATTTAGGAATTATTTTACCATATCCAATTTTTTCGCCACATTTACGAAATACAGCGGTCCGAAGCGGCTGTACGGTTCTTATCGCTATCTGCCGTATTCTTTTAAAGCCGATAAAGCCGAAATTGACGATTCCTTTCAAATCTGCATTTTTCAGTCAAGAACAGTTCAACAAATAAGCGGGGCCGGAATTTAACTTCCGGCCCCGCCTGTCTGAATTCGTCTATCCGATTCCTGTCCGTTACATGGAGATATCCCCGTCGACGGTTCCCTGATCTTCCCAGCCGCCGATCTGGGAGCCTTCCACGACGATACCGTCCTTGCCGAAAGTCAGGTTCAGCGTCAGGCACTTGCCGCCGTCGAGCGCGGCGGGAATCTCCTGCGTCGCATTCTTCAACACCTCGTTCAGTCCGGCGAGCGTGTGCTCTACGGTCTTGCCTCCGATCTCGATTTTGAGCGTTACCTCTTCCGAGGTCTGCGGCACGAGAAGGAAACGGACGGCCTTGCCCGCGACTTCGAATGCAGCCGTCTTGTCGGCGGTCTTGCTTACCGTCGCGGCAGCCATGTTCACCTCGCAGGAGGACTTCGCCGTGCAGGTGGTCTTCACCGCTTCGAGCTGCTCCTGCGTATAGGTACCATCCGAAGCGTAGTTGATCGCCAGCTTGTGCATAGCGTGCTTGAACGCCAGATTCACCTTCGTGTCGGCGCTCTTGGAGACCTTCATAGCCGGAGCCAGCAACAGGTCCTTGTCCGCGGCGGTCGAGAGGTCGAAGGTGAATTCGGAGCCTTCGGCCGACTCGGGTGCCGGATAGCAGCCGGCGAAGGAGGCTTCGGTCGTACCCGAAGGCAGGCCCAGGTCTTCCCAGTAAAGCGCGGCCCCGCCGATCGTGTACTCTTTCCGCACGGTCTTGTCGCCGCCCGAGACCGTCAGGGCGATCTTGTCGCCGTCCTGGAAATAACCCGAACCGTCCTCGTTCAGGTGCGGCGCGCGCGTCAGTGCCTCGATACCCGCCGTAACGGTGATCTTCCCCTCGCCCGGCGCGGGCTTCGTCTGTTCTTTGTCGTCGTTGCAGCCTGCCAGAACCAGCAGGACGGCTGCGGTAAAAATCGTCTTGTTCATAATCTCTCGTATTTATGAATCCAATCTATTGCTGTTTCCTTAAAATAATTCAATGCGGGTCAATCTTCGGGCTGGACGTCGGGGAACGCCTGCCGCCAGATGTCGCGGCGGAGATCCGCCACGCCCAAGGCTGAAATTCGGGTATTGGAGCCCATATACGCTTGATCCGGAAGATTCATGACGGCGTCTTTCCTGTAAGATATTTTCTGGCGGATACATGCAGCCCCCACAGGATCCTGATCGCCATAGTTATTGTCCGCGTAATAGATGTAATCGACATATCCCTCGTCGTCGAACTCCGCGCCCCAGATCGTCATGGCATGGTTGCCGTTGGTCGTGAATTCGAGTGCCTGGCGGTTTTTCAGAGCATGTTTGATAATCTGGTTAAAGCGCGATTTCGACATGGCCCGGTTATCCGTATAAACGACATCGGTTTTCTTAAACACCCTGCCGAAATAGCCCGGGCAGTCCAGCATGGTCGGATTGTCGATGCCAGACGTATTGGCATTGAGTCCGGTGATGAACCAGCTTACCCCCTCTCCGGCCCCGCGGTTCTGAAACGTGTCGATGAACAGCCGAAATATCGCACTCTTCGATGCGGGAGAAAAGTCGGCCGAAGGACGCGGATACTTTTCGAACTCCGGCTCATTCCCGTATCTGGCATCGTAGGCTGCGACATACTCTTTGTTGCGGTCTATCCACCAGTGCAAAATATTGGAAGAAGCCCCCGCCCAACACATGTATCCGTCTTCGGCATCATCCTTCCAGTAGGTTTTGTTGACGTCGTACCAACCGCAGCCTTCGCCCCACGGCAGCTTCCAGGATTCTGTCGTCGTGCCGTCGCTCCAATGATACACATACTTGACCCATACGTTGGGTGTGTAGTTGTCAATAGGATTGCCCGGCGAAACCTCGATGACCGTTTCCGGGTCATACACGGGCGAATCGATGCCGTAGAGCCACAACTTCTTGTTGCGGAACTCCTCGTCCGGTTCAAGGCCCGGATCGGGCTCCGGATCGGGCTCCACATTCCCGTCCGTCAGGCGCAGGTCGAGCGTCGTAGTTTTGCCCGCTTCGAACGATTTCGAACCGCCGATTGCATTCGGAGCATTGTACATTATCGTCCTGTCGCCGGCATGGATGCGCAGCCAGCCGTCGCCCGAAGTGTAGGGCGCGAGTTTCTGCGGAAAGAGAAGCGCCGTGAACTCCCCCGCCTGCTCTCCGGCGTGCGGCGTAATCCAGACCTCGTCCGTCTCGGGGTCTTGCGGAGTGCCCGTGAAAAGCGAGAACGAGCCTTCGTTGCGGTTGCGCACCTCGACCGAGAGATCTTCGGGAAGTTCCCCGTCGGCACTCGTCAGACGGATTTTCAGACGGTGCATCCCGTGTGCAAACGGCAGTTCGATGCGATTCGACACCGTCGACAAGTCGATTTCCCGGTGCGCCCAAAGCATGTCCGACTCCGCGTAGCCCTCGCCGCTCTGGTCGGACGCGACCGCATGGATGTGCCGGTTCTCCTCCGGACGGACGTCCTCGCGGGCCGGATAGTAGGCCGAAATTTTGCCGTCGCCCAAGTCGCTCTTTTTCAATTTCGGCCTCCACGCGCCGTTTTCGAGTGTCAGGATGAAGTGGCGTGTCGGATAGCCGTAAACATACACTCCGATCCGGTCGCCGTCTTCGAACTCCCCGCTTCCGTCCTCGCCGATCGCGGCCCGCGCGGCGGACAGATCGAACACGAATTCCACCTCTCCGTCGGGAGCGGCGCCGAGACCCTCGGTCGCAGGATCGCTCTCGCTGCATCCGGCCATAAGAAGAGCCGCCCCCCAAAGGAGCAGGACGGTCTTTCGTAGGATGTCCTCAAACAATCTGCTCATGATATTATCCATAGAACTCTGCGACAAAGATAGTGTAAAATCCCTCTCCCTTCCAAACGGATTGCTTCCGCAGCGAAGGGTCGATCTACACCATTTCTCAGATGTATTGCGTCTTCGTACCCCTAAAAGCACGTAATATCGTCATGCAAAGCGCACTGCAATTTACCGAGGCTCTCGACGAGGAACCGGTTCAAAAACAGAACTGCGACCTGAAAGGAATCCATCCGTTCCGGAATATGCCCGACCGCAGGGAACGCACGGTATTTACCAACGTCGTTCCTAAATCAGACAGAACGACAGTAAAACGCTCTCGCACCGAGCCCATATAAGATTACAGCAAGTCCGAAACTTTATGCCGGGGCCGGAGTTTACCCTCTTATTTCCGTCCGGGATTTTCAATCAAAAAACACTTCCGAAGCTCGCATTACCAATTGAATAGTACGGAGAGTATCCACGTATTGCGCAAGGGGGATGAACTTCCGGCCAACAGATAAGCGGCGTCCGCCGCGACATATTTCCATCGAAGGCCGGCGCCGGCCGAGCCGTAGCGGTATTCTCCCGTACTGCGATCCCCCATGCGGTAACCTCCTCGCAGGGCGAGTATTCCGAAACAACGGTATTCGGCACCGAAACTTCCTGACCAGGCGCGGAGTTCCGAGGGCCGCAGGCGGTATTCGGTTTCGGCGGTCAGTGTCAGGCCGTGCGCTTCCGAAAGACCGAGTTCCGCGGCTGCGCCCGCCTTCAACACCCACGGCAGCTGACGGTTTCCTGCGCCGTAGTCGAGGGCGCCACCGACGTTGGCAGCCTGAAAACCGAACGTCACTCGGTGCGAAGCGGCCACTGCATGCCGGTAAAAGAGTCCGGCATCGACGGCGAACGTCTGTGCAACGTCGTCCGCTCCGGGCTCCGAACGGACGTAACGCGCCGTAAGGGCCACGGACAATCCTTCGGCAACCGTTCGGGAGTAGCCGACGTCGAAGGCCATGTCGTGCGGTTCCAGCCGTCCGAGCACGTTGCCCTCTTCGTCGGTTCGTTCCGAACCGTATTGCGAGAAATAGCGGAAGGAGGCTGAAACGGCCTGTTTGCCGTCGGGTTTGAAATAGACCGCCGCCGTGTGCAGAGCCGTTCGGGGCGTCAAGTCGCGCATCCACGGCAGATAACTGTAACCGGCGCCGAAGCGCTCCTCCGAGAAAGGCAGCTGCGCCGCGTTGCGGAGGGCCGAAAAAACATCGGCGGAGAGTGCGACGCCCGCACCGCCCATCGCCGCGCTGCGGGCGTCTGGAACGACGGACAGGAAGGCGGCGGCGTTTTGAGCCGTACCGGCGAGCGGTACCGCAAGCAGGGCCGCTGCGATGAGTATGTTGCGAAAAAAGGACTGCATCTTTTCAGGTTTTAGAGTTTGACGATGGAGCGCGTGAGCGAACCGCCTTCGTATCGTAGTTCGATCGTATAGGTTCCGCCCCCGAGCGACGAGAGATCGACTACGGCGGGAGCGGTCGGAGCGATCCGTACTTCGGCGGCGAACGCCCTGCGTCCCGCAGCATCGTACAGTGTGACGCGCAACGCTCCTTCGACGTCGCGCCCCATGCGGATCGACAACCGGTCGCGGACGGGATTGGGATAAAGATCGACCTCGCGCGAATCGTCGCGGCACATCACGGCGAAGGTGTCGCGTCCCGCGAGACCGCCTTCGTCGGTCGCCACGACGGTCACCTCCGAACGGCCGTAACGCAGCGGCATGATCCGGTAGCCCGAAGCGACCGGTTGGAGATAGAGCATCTCCTCGTCGTATTCGAGCGCATAGGCAACCGTCCCGGGCACCTCGTCGTCGAAACCCTGCGACGGCGTGAACTCCGCCGTCTCCTGCATCGAACCGAGATAGAC
>PPYE01661731.1_pt1 | contig 47039 bp, 62 predicted proteins | sample 1559881 | NCBI WGS metagenome assembly PPYE01 (sample SAMN08240022, study PRJNA423297) | Human gut metagenome, whole genome shotgun sequencing project.
CGCTTCCCTTGTGATACTTCGGCTTGTCTAACCGGATCAGCCCCTGTGGATGATAGACCGGCGGCTTTTTGTAGAATACCACCACATCCTCAATGCAGCGCATGGGCTGCTTCTTTGCATTGGCAAAACCGGTCGGGCAGTTTTTGTGCCAATACCAGCAGTAGCGAAATAATTTGCGGTTGCTTTGGATGAGCGCTGTTGTGAATGGCTGGATCGCCGTCAGCACGATGGCGCCGTTGTCCTTGATGATGCGCTCATATTGTTTCCATAGCTGGTCGAATGGCAGCACGCTATCCCATCGGCAACTTGTGACACCATACGGCAGATCGCACAAAATCATGTCGATTGACTTATCCTCGATCGCCTGCATTCCGGCAAGGCAATCTGTGTTGTAAATTCGGTTTGTTTCTAGCATTTATCGTTTCACCTTTCTCGGGGCAAGGTGGAAAACGGCATGAAAAAAGCCGGTCTTTCCAAAAGAAATCCGGCTCAAAAGATAAAACGGGGAGAGTCTGAACACAAAAGCCGCTTGTCCTTTCGGGCAGGCGGCTTTTTGCGTTTTAAGGAGAGTTCAAAAACTCAAAACCAAGGAGGAATCCATCCGCACTGCGATTTCCTCCCAGCGCATCCCATTTATGTATCGATAAAACATGAGCTGGCGCAGCTTGATATCGTCTAGGGATTCCAGTAATTTTTTAATATTCTCCTGAACCATTATTGCCTGATGGAGTTTTCGATTGAGCTTGTCTGTCAGCTCCGCTACCTCGACCGCTGCTGTCTGAACCTTATCACTCCCGCCACCATGCGGCATATCGCTGTATGATGGGCTGATTCTTGTTGCTAAGTCCTGCCAGCGTTGCAGCTCTTTGGTTATCTGGTCAATCTCGATGTGCATAATCCGATATTGATTCAGGTATCTGCATTTCTCTTTGTTGTCCACCGTTCCCACTCCCTCTCATTGCCTGATGTTCTCTCACCAGCTTATCTACAACTTTCCCTATCTCTTTGTATCCTGCAAGCCGTGCATACTCATAAAGATGATAGGCGGTCTGGGCAGTAATCAAAATGGACAGGCGGCGAAGGTTTTTGTTTTTCATGCTTAATCCTCCTTCAATCCGCGCCATTCCCAATTATCGTTTGTTCCGCACGGTTCTTTCGCTTTGCAGTTTGGTGCATTAAACCACTTACAACATGAACAACAATGTCCAAATATACGCAAGTCATTGACTGCCGCATCCTTCTCCCTCTCTGCCTTTTCTGCTCTGGCTTCAGCGGCTTCGACACGAGCAAGTAAATCAGTAATTGCGGTTATAGCCTGCTCAATAAAGTATGACTCTGGTTCTTCGTACACCATTTCCCCTTGTCCAGTATAAGGCCATGGCGCACCGACTAATTCTCCGTATGGAATTTTGGGCGGAAGCATTTTTTTGAGTCTTTCTACTACTTCTTTGTAGTCTGTGTTAGTGCTACTTTGAGAACAAGTGAACGCAACCCAAGTTGATAGATAAAGCTCATGATATGCTGATACACCGTTATCTAGCAGAACATCTGCATTCTGTTTTACTGTTCCAAGCTCTAGTGGTTCAGTGCTCCTCATGCGGTAAAGCAAGACTCTATATCCTTCCATCTTCAGCAACTGCTCAATAGTGAGTGGATTACCTAGGGACTTTGTTTGAAAAGGAACTGCTTCATTTGGATGCGAGTCCTCATGTTCTAAAATATCATTTTCAGGATCTTCTGGATAAAACAAATCAATAGCCTGTTCAAGTTCTATGTATTTTGGCATTATTTATCCTCCTTCGTTTTTTCCAGTGCGGCTTCGGCTTCCTCTCTGGTGAGAAATACGGTTTTGTTGATTCCGGAAAAGTCAATTTCGTACCCCTTCCAATGGTCAAACATTCTGTCTGTGTGTGTAGAAATCTTCCAATGCCCACTTGTCCAGTTATGAAAAGAATCTACTTCTGTTTCTTTCACACAACCATTCTCAACAAAGAAAACTTTATCGTGCAACTTACACGGCAGCACAACACATCTTCCTTCCCTGTCCGCTTGCACAAGCTCTTTCAGTCGGTCAAGGTCGTAGTCGTCGCCGAGGATGTCCTCAATTTCTTTTAATCGGCTTCGCATAGTTGTTGCTTGTACTGCTGCTGTATGTAATAAAGCAACAACACCTTCAATAGTATCAATACCGTATTGCAGGCAATCATACATTTCATCACCCAGATCTTCTGCATTTCTGGCATGAATTTCTAAGTTATGTTTATCTGCCACCCTGCCAATCCAATTTACTAACGTACAGTCTTGGTAATCTGGTTCTGGTCCTCCACCTCTGATCCAAACTTCATTGTCTTTTGCAAAGAACAAGTTTAGATCATAAAAAATGGATTTTGTATCATCACTAGTCAATCGTTTCATCATGCTTATTCCCCCTCTGCTGGCTGTTTAAGCCACTCTAACATGTCCATGTGATAGCCGTATTCGTTTGTTGGTGTTATGGAACTATCTTGATATCCTTCACCCTCGCATCTCTCCAAAAATTCTGCCAACTTCTCATCCGTCATGCTGCGGATTTTGTCGGCGTTGGTCTGTGTTGTTTGCTCTTTCAGTAGGCGATCTCTTTTGTAGCACTTTACAAATGATGTCAGAACTTTTTCTGTTTCATCGCACCGGTTTCTAAACTCGCAATCACAACATCTCATATTTATCCTCCCTATCTGTTAAACTGAACATATTCCGCATCGGCATATCCGTTTGCAGCCTTTGAGCGGTACAATCTCCTCATCGGATGCTCTCCCTCCACAATGACTGCGCTCCCGCCAAAATCTTCCAGAATCTTTTTCCGATGCTTTTCATACTCCCTGTTCAGCTTCTTTTCATCCTCATACCGCTCCAGAAACTGATAAGTTATGCTCTCTTTCCAGAAAAGCATTCCCTGAAAGATTCCCACCTGTGCCCAAAGCGTTCCTCCGCCTGGGTATATGGGCGGATATTCTACTGTCAGCCGCCTTTCCAAATTCTTTGCTTCTATCGTTTCAAACTGTCTGAGGTTTTCCTCCGCCTGTTTTCTGAGTTCTTCCAGATCATTCAACCCCTCTTTGTACGAATAGCATCCGCCGCTGTCTGTTCGGTAAAATGGATAATTTGGAAGTCCCTCCACTTTGGTGACCGTTGCTGTTCTCAGTTCCCCTAAAACAACCCTGCCCACTGTATCTCCGACCCGGCGCAGTCCCAGAAAGCTCTTTTTCTCCGAAACTTCTTTTTCCTGCATTATGTCATCAAATGACAGCTGCTCAAAATGCATCCTTGCACGCCTCCTCAAACATCGCTTCCCGGATGCAGTCCTGCATTAAAAACATCTGCGCATCCTCGTCGTCCTGATACTCGCTGTACTGCGGCAGGCTCATTTTCCGCTCAAACTTTGCCTTTGCCATCTCCATCACATTCATATGCTCACTACCCCTCTAAATCGGTAATTCTTTGCCGGATCCGGTTTGATATTGACAATATACCGCCCGCATCGCTGCGCAATCCTGCCCGCTGTTGCGCTGTCAAGCTGATTAAGTTCATCCAAACTGCGCTCTGTCGATATGATCGTGATTGCATCCGATCGAATCGCCCTTGCATTGATAATCTCAAAAGCTATGGTCAAATCAGCGTCTGTCACCTTGCCTTTAAACAGATCATCGATGTAAAGCACGTCTGTTTTGATATATTTATGCAGTATATTTGCATAATCTTCCGTAGCCTGCAGCTTTAATTCCTTGACTGCGCTTGTCCACTGCATATAGATTGCGCTCTTTCCTTTGTGTATGTAATCATTGACGATAGCAGAACAAATGTGCGTTTTTCCTGCTCCGCTCTGCCCTGCCATCATGTACCATTCGCTATGCTGATTTGCAATGTAGTACCGCGCGCCGTTTACAAGCGTCTGCTGCCAGCTCTCTGTGATCTCGTAGTTATCCAGGCTTTTCTGGAGCAGCTCACCCATTCCGCTGCGTTGTGCTCTCTGGATGATTCTGCGCCGGTTCATGCAGGAACACTCTGTAAGGCTCTCAGAGCCGTTTTCGTCTATCCCCATGATAAAACCCTTATTTTTGCACAAATCGCACTGTATGCCGTCCAGAGAGCCGCACGATGCATTATAGCTCTTTACTTTCAGGGCAATGGTGTATTCTTCGCTGTGTTCGACTGGTTTTAGTTGCTGTGCAAGGAGAAAAGCCTGCTTTGCCGGTGGCTCATCAGACGGACTAAACAACTGTCCCGATGTGAGATAAGTCGATAGCTCCTGCACAGTCTTTGTTTTGATCAGCTCCCTTGCCAGCTTGATGTCCATCCTTGTCCCTCCTCTCCCAGTTGCGCACAGCGGCTTTCCAGTCCTTCATTGAGCTTTTGCCCACTTTCCAGCCGTTAGCCTCGTAGTAGTCCACAAAACGCTCAGCATCCACGCTGTTGTTTCTTTCCTGACAGTATGTCCTCACTTCCTCGACCGTGGGCTTAGTAAATCGGGGTGCACGGGGGGATTTTTCCCCCTCTTTCTTTATCTTATCCTTACCTAACTTATCCTTACCTAACCTAACCTCGGTATACGGTTTGTATTCTGTGCTGGATACATCTTGTATACAGACTGTATCCGTGCTGTATACGGAAGCTGACAAATCGCATAAACAAGCGGTATTTTTTCCATTCAAAGAATAAACTCCCGTCTCGCTTTCTGTCAGCATAGACTTTTCTTCTCGGTAATCGGTTTCGTGATACCGGTCTTTTGGGATGTAGTTGTGCACCTTCCAATCCCGTATTACACAAACGCCGCTTTCAAACGGAATCAGGTATCCTTTGGCAACCAGAAGCTTAAGGTCATCCTCGCTGCAGCCTACCATCCGCGTGATACGTTTCGGAGATGCAACAAACCCGTCATCATCCGCTCTTACAGACAAGTCGTAATAAAGCAGCCTGGTTGATACCGGCATATCCAGAAACAAGTCGGTATCAACCACTTTTTTGGAAATCATGCGTCTTTCAGCCACTCTACCGCCTCCTAAAATGGCAGGTCTTCATCATCTTCGGAAACTTCCCGGAAGTCGTCTATTGCGGTCTGTGGAGGCGGTGCAAAGGACGGTGCTGGTGGTGGTGGGGCAATACTGCCCCGTGCAAAGTCATCCCGTTCAATATCGGCACTTGGCTTGCTTGCCTTTTCGCCTGTGAAGTGCGTCTGTGATACCACAATCTCTGTTGCAGTACGCTTGTTTCCGTTCTTGTCCTCATAGGATCTGGTTTGGATGCTGCCTTCTACTGCAATCAGGCTGCCTTTTCGGAAATACTGATTGATAAATCGTGCTGTATGTTCCCATGCAACACAGGAAAGAAAATCAGTGGCTTTCTTGTCACCATATCCTCGATCTACTGCCATAGTAAAAGAAAGAACATCCTTTCCAGTTTGTGTATGTCTTAGCTCTGGCTCTGCCGTTAATCTGCCCATCAAGCAAACGTGATTCATGTTATATCCTCCATCTTAATTTCTTGCATAAATTTTCATCAAGCCTAATTCCTGTGATATGATACTTTTTGTCAAAGGATGCCTGTCCGATCTGGTCAACTTCCGCATGATGCTGCCTGCATAGAGGCTGCACAAGCTGCCCTAAATGGTGAATCTGTCTCCGGTCCCTGCCCATGCCTACACGTTCCACCTCGTGAATGTCTGCTTTCTTTCCGCAGATTGCGCAGCGGCGGTTTGCAACACAAGCATATAAATACCGCTCGATGTCCTCACATCGATTGAGCAGACTGTCACGGCAAGGAATATTATGCTCTACTGCAAGGTCGATAAGATACGATATAAAATCCCTTGCCGTACTCACATCGCAGTTTGACAGGCTGAACAGGTTAATATCGAGCAGCTCACAATAATGATATTCAAGCTGTTTCCTCACCGCTTCGTTGTCAGTAGTGTCGATCAGGTAGAGAAGCTGAAGCTGCCGCAGCACTTCTCTGTATTGCCGCTTGTCCTTTGCCCATGTTGCCCAGTCTGCAATATCCCGAACCATAGCAAAAATCTTCCTGCGCTGTGCCGGAGTGATGGTACGACCGTCCACCAAACGCACTTCACATTCTGTAATACCTTGGCGCTGCATCAGCTCCACATCGTGAAATGGTACTGTAATAGTAAGTGCTGCACCATCATAAGCACTGATATATCCCTTAACTAGCATCACCTACCACCCCTTGACTGCTTCGATCAGGCGACTGAGCTGTGCTTTTGTGAGGTTCTCCGGTGTATTGCCCATATTCTGGTACGCCCACTGTGACATAATATTTTTATCTCTGCCTTTGTCATCGCCCAACTTGTAAAACTCTGCAAGCATCTTTTCATCCGCTTTCTCTCTGAACGGTTCCGTGTTATTTGTATACTTGGTTTTGTCTGCCTGCCAGTAAACATCCGCCGCAACACCCAAAGCCTTGCAAGCGACTGACAGGGCATCTGTGAGCGCCATTTTATAGCACTCGTCACTAGTGTAAAACCCGCTCTTTTCCTTTGCGACAAAACTATTACCGCCAATTCCTGGAACAGGGTCGCTCCACTGTCCTTCAATCCGATAATACAGGTTGATTAAAGCAAAAGCAGCGACTTCTCCGTTTGCCCCCTGCTCCGTCCAGAGCTTTTCAATGGTGTATTTCCATCCTTCTCCACATGGCCCGAATTGTTGAGTCAATGCTTTGATTCTCCACATCGGGTTAATGTCGCTTTTTCCGGCAAGTCGTCCGGCTTTGATTTCTCTGAGTGCTTCTGGAGGCGGTGTGCGCACCGCGTTATACAAACTCATGTTGTCGCTCATAATGTTATCGGCTCCTCTCCAAATACCAGCGGGCACCTGCCGTCAATGCATGTATCCGCGAATGGCAAAATCTGTTTTGTCAGCTCGCATCGCTCGCGCAGCTTGTCGGTGGGGTCGGTCTGGCACATCCCGCAGTTTCGGCAAACCAGTGTGTTTTTTGTCCCCCTGACCGGAAAATAAAAGGTCAGCGCCCCCAGCGTAGCCTTGATGTATGTATCTATTTTCACTGCAATACCTCCTCAAGCAATATCTGAAAGTCATCCGCATAAATTTCAGGGTTTTGCCACTCTACTCCAATATAATCGAGTATGTGCCCCCATCCGTACCAGCTTCCATCTTCTCTCTGAATAACACGATTCATCCACATATCCCATTCTTTTGGGTTTGTTTGATACAGTAAATCAAATCTGTGTGGTCTCTTTTCCATGTGGATGCCAAAACCGCACATACTGCACCCTGTTCTCTGAGCTTTGGTCGTTCGCAATGTACCGTCTGAATCCCTCACGATTTCTCCATATATTTCAGGAACTGGAACGTTCAAATCAAGTGCAAGCTGGAGAAGATCTTGTCTCGAAAATATGGCAAACGGACAACTTCTTTTGGTGCCTTTGCTGATATAGTTACATCCGTGCATCATCAGTGCCTTTTGCCTGCGCCCTCCCTCAGACGCCATCAGTCCCATATAAGGGAAACGTCCGCTTTCTCTTGCATAGTCGGTGCAAGGTTTTTCTTTCAGGTAATAGCAGCACTTATCACTCACCAAAAAATCAGGCTTAGCATAATTTACACCCTCATTTTTGTTTTCATATCCGCCAAATTTTTCAAGCCATTTCTGCGACATCTTCATTCTGCTGTTTTTTTGAAAACCGCCATATTCTCCAGTTTCTCCAGTAATAATTGCATGACGAACCGTCTTGTTCTTTTCACTTGGATTTTGAAGCAAGGAGATTTTCCCCGCAATTTCTTTTGACAAAACAGGAAATCCAAATTCCCTAATTACCTCAATTTTACTTTTGATTGGTTTTAACGCCTGCACACCAATCTGTTTATGAATGGCTTGTATGCTTTTATCTTCCAGAGATGATACTGATATCGCAGGTACATCAATCCCAATCGACCGAAGGAACAGCAAGAGTGTAATGCTGTCAAGCCCACCTACCGCTACATAACATTGCCCGGCTATTTCAGGATTTTCATAAAACTCCCATGCCGTTTTTTCGGCATATCTCACTTTAAACTCATAGGATTCTTTTTGCTTTGCGATGAAGGTTGCCACTTTGAACCTTGTGTTGTTCTCCTGCATCCTTTCCAGTACATTTTTCATAGCAACTTCTCCTTCACAAACTGCAAAAACCCGTCATCTTCTTTGCAAAAGTCAACCTTTTGATTTTCCATATAGTCATGACGTATAGGATTGGTATTTTCTGCAAGATATCCGGCTTTGATAACTCTAAGCTGTTCCTCTCGGTCAAGACCAGTAAACCACCAGCTGCCGTAAAATTCCCATTCGTTCTGCCGGATGTATTCATTTACAAAGTCTGCTCCCTGCAATTCCAGATAATCATGCATGCAGTCGCTGCACACTCTATCACCGTTCATAAATTCGGTCAGTTCATGCACTGGAACAAGGTGCTTACACTGGACACAGTAGCCTTTCTGTGGTTCCCTGCACTGTGGGTCGCAGGATTCTGCACCGACGATCATTCCATTTTCGAGCATTGATTTTTCTCTCTCTTTCTGTTATTATACAGGTAAGGTATATATTTTTGTCTTTGCGTTTGCTGTTTTACGGCAAGCGCTTATTTTTTTCTGCGGCCATGTATCTTATATCTCTTTGCATCTTTCTGGTCGCACATTTCTCGGAAAAGTCTGGATGTATTACCAAACTCGTGATAGTAAATCCGGTGTCTGCGCTCGTCCTCACAGTCGTATGCAATACTGGCAAGACAACCGTCACATCCGTTTGGAAGGTCCTTGTACTGGCAATGCTCACAGGTTTCCCGATACACTTTCTGGGGTCCGTTCATCATCCAGCCCTTCTCTCGTTCTCTTCTTTGAGGCGGATTTCTTCGACAATGTCGGTTGCTTTGTGCTGTGCGACCTTCTCAACAGCCCAGCCCAGAACTCCGAGCACGATCATAAAGCCAAACATGAAACCTAAAACCATGATTACTCCTAACATCTGTTAAATTCTCCTTTCGACCATCTTGCAAGGATGTCCACATACTCCACGTATCGCTCTGGGCGAATCGGTCTGATAGATGGTTCTGTGTTAAACACAAGCAGCATACACTCGCCGATGCCTTTGTGGTTGTCCACAAACTTGCGTCCTACCAGCTCGCCGTTTTTGATACGCTGCTTAATGCGGTTGTGATACGGGTACATTGTTTTTCACCTCGCCAATGGGGAAATACTTCGGAATGTCATATCTTGAGATCTCCAGAGCATCACAGATCTGATATGCAACATCCAATCTTGGAATTGTGCTGCCGTTCAGCATACGGGATATGTAACCATCCGTTTTTCCGATGATGTTACCCAGCTCTTTGTTGTTTAAGCCGCGTTCTACCATGCAGGCTTTGAGCCGTCTGAGTTTTGCCATCATAATTCCTCCTTGTTGAGAAACAGGTTGATAAAGTAAACCTGACCCTTTCCGGTTACCTTTGGTGTTTTGCTGATCTTGATACTTCCATCAGGGTTGTTAATGGTAGTTTCTTTAATCTCAAACAACCCCATATCCATCGACCGCTGTGTTGGCATATTGTAGTCTGTGCCCTTGCGTTTGATAAGGTAGCCTTTTTCCCGCATCCATGCAAACAGGCGGTTTTGTCCGATGTTGATACCGTTCTGCTTCAGCATCTTAGCCAACTCACCAATCAGGATGGATGTTTTGGACGTTTCTACTGCACCGGTGAACAGGACTGCTGGCTTCTGGCTCTCAATCTGTGCTTCCAGTGCCTTGCGCTTCTCCTGCTCGTCTTTCAAGTTCTGTGCCAGCTGCATCAGGGTATCGGGACTAAGCAGGACCTTTTCCAGTGTTTCCGGTGTCATGTATGCGCCATGCTTGCGGATAGATGGGATAACCTCGTTTGTTACCCAGCGTTTAAACTTCTTTGCCGTTGGCAGCTTGCTGGAAAGCACCAAACTGTACAAGCCGGATTCGTTGATGATGGTTATATCTCGCTTCTGACCTGCACTGTCAATTTGGCAGACCAGCTTATCTTCTTCGTCAACGTGTTTTTTCAAAGATCCGAAAGAATCTGAATAGCCCAACGCCGTTGCCACATCCTTGCCGACAAACCACGGTTCGCCGTCCTTCTCGATGGTGCGGATTGCTCCAAACTCTGGGCTGTTGAAAATCTGTAAATCAGTCATGAGTAGCTTCCTCCTTGTTAAGCTTTTTGCCTTTCAAGTTCAATCTTTCCGATTGCTTCAATCATTTTTTCATAAGCTCCAGCAGGGTTTCGCTTTCCATTAAGAACCATGTTGACATACTCAGCAGTCCACCCTAAGGCTTCTGCAAGTTCTTTTTGCTTAATTCTGTGCAAGTGCATTTCTGCAACAACTTCCGAAGTCCACAGTTCTGGCATTTTAACACCTCCATTTTTGTTAAGTTTAACAGTTGAATTTCTTAAACAAAACTGATAGTATAATAATAACCAAATCGTTATACTACTTAAACAAATGCATCAATACAAATTGAGGTATCTGGTTTTTTGTTTATGAACTTCAACGTTTGAGCTAATTATAATTCATGTTCATAAACAAGTCAATACCTTTTGTTAATGTTTGTAAACTTAAACAAATATTGAGAGGGGTTTTGTATGTTTTATGATATTTTTGAGCAGTTGTGTGCTGAAAAAGGAGTAAAACCAGGCAGAGCTGCGGATGAAATTGGAATTAGTCGGGCTACTGTAACTAATTGGAAAAAGAATGGATATAGTCCAAGAAAGAACATTTTGGAAAAAATAGCAGATTATTTTCAGGTATCCGCCGATTATTTAATAGGAGAATCTGAGCAAAAAGAAATCCCCGCTGATAAGGGCAGCGAGGATATGGATATAGCAGTTGAATTGGAGGAAATGATGCAGAAGCTAGAGAGTGATGGAAGCTTAATGTTTGACGGCAATCCGGCGTCACCGGAAGCAATCAGGAGCATTAAAACAGCATTGGAAATGGGCTTGCGATATGCAAGGGATATAGAAAAGGGGAAAAGCAAATAAAAAGGATATGTATAGTATGTTTAAAAAAGTAGGCGAACTGATCGCCGAGTATGATGATGCAGACCCTTTTTCACTTTTGCGGGCGATTGGGGTAAAAACATTCCTGCTTCCAATGGAAGGAATCAACGGAATATATAAGACGATTCACGAAATACCGATGGTATTCATTAATAACAATCTGTCAGAAGATGAAATCCGTTTTGTCGCAGCGCACGAGCTTGGTCATGTTGTGCTGCATGGGGAGCTGAACCGATTCTTTATGGACAGGTATACTTTGATGCGATCCAGTATTTATGAACAGCAGGCAGACTTGTTTGCAGTATGTCTGCTGCATCCGTTCCCCGAAGATGTAATAGACGATGGAGACAACATTGAACGCTTAGCACATAAACTGGGCGTATCAGAGGATCTGGCAAAAGCCTATTACATAGAAACAGTAAAATAAAACAATAAAAAAAGCCGTCCTCCGTGCGCCAACACAGAGAACGGCAGGTTGTTCCCGCGAAAGGAACCGTTATAAAATGTCCAATGATATTATAACACTTCTTTTGTGGGCTGGCAAGGCAATGTTTTGGTTTTTTGAAAAAACAAACCCATGATTCATTGCCTTTGATTTTGTGCACGCTTTGTGCCCAAAATCCGAAATCAATTCACGAAAAGGAGTGTATTTTTATGCCAAAAAAGAAGCTTGCCCCGCCTACATGGGACGAAAAGAACAGCAGATGGAAGAAAACTGCATACTGCAACGGTATGAGTAAGACTTTTTACTCAACCAAGCGCGGTGTTACTAGCGCCGAGCGGGAGATCACCGTTGCCATCAATCAGTGGAAGGATAAAATGGAGGGGCTGACCGGCGCCGGACACCTGACGCCGATGTCACGGGTGAAGGACGTTTATCCTGATTTTCTGGCAGACTTACAGGCAAGGACAAGCCAGAGCAACTACCGCCCCATCGATGGGCGCTTTCGGAAGTGGGTACTACCGATGGTGGGCAACTGTGTAGCATCTGATCTATCTGACGGTCTGGTGCAGAAGATCATAAATAATGCCTATATCAAAGGCAACCTTTCAAAAAAGACTCTTCGAAATCTGCGCGCGGATGTAAGCCTCTTTGCAAAATTTTGCCGGAAGAACCAGATATCGCAGTATATTCCCGAAGATATAGACCTGCCTCGATCGGCGGAGATTTGCGAAAAGAAAATCTTACAGCCAAATGAACTGCGTGTTTTGTTTTCAGTAGACACAAAAATTATCCGAGGCAAGCCTGTTCAAGAGGAGTACATAAATGGGTATCGTCTGCAGGTGTTGCACTGTCTGCGCCCTGGAGAAGTTGGTGGGCTGAAAAAATCTGACTGTATCGGGGATACTGTGTACTTACAGCGTTCCATCAACGACTACAATGAAACCACCAAAGGCAAGAACGAAAATGCTGTGCGCTCGTTTGTACTTTCAGAACTTGGAAAACAAGTTTGGGATGAACAGTGTAAGCTTTCCACAGATGACCAACTTTTTCCTAAGTACAGTACAGAATCATACAGGAAACACCTTGCACAGTACTGTAAATCAAACGGCATTACAGTGATTACGCCATATGAATTACGTCACACATCGTTTTCAATCATGCAAACACTTCCTGAGGGGCTTGTAAAAGCTGCTGGTGGTCATTCCAAAAACATGGATACGTTTGGTGTATACGGTCATGAGGTGCACGGGGATAAGGCCTTGACCGCTCAACTGCTGCAAGACAGATTTTCAAGCTTGCTGAACAATTCCGAAAACCAAGGTCAAAACAAGGTCAAGCCAGAAAAACAGCAAAAAGAAATCCCATAAAAACCGCATAAATAAGCGATTTTTATGGGACAATCTTTGGCGGAGAAGGAGGGACTCGAACCCTCGCGCCAGTTTTAGGCCGGCCTACGCCCTTAGCAGGGGCGCCTCGTCACCAACTTGAGTACTTCTCCAGATTGGTAAGCGGCTTACGCTTATTCTATTTTTAGAGCGGTTTTGTGCTAAATCCTCTCACTCTCACCCGCTAAAGAAAACTTTGGCGGAGAGGGTGGGATTCGAACCCACGGCTCTTGCGAGTCACTAGTTTTCAAGACTAGCTCCTTAAACCACTCGGACACCTCTCCATCTAGCAACGAAAATTATTTTACCACAGCTTCTAAAAAAAGTCAATACGTTTTTTCAAAAAATAATAAAAAATCCCTCCGGATAAAATTCCGGAGGGATTTTTATAAACTAATCTTTAAATCTTAAAATACGTACAGCGTTGAGTACGGTAATAATGGATACACCGACATCTGCAAACACCGCCATCCACATATTGGCAAATCCTGCGATACCAAGTGCAAATACTGCCAACTTGATAATCAAAATAAACCAGATGTTAAAGTGAACCACCGACAATGCTCTTCGGCTGATCTTGATTGCACTGGTCAAAGAAGTAAGCTTTTCGCCCATCAAAACGGCGTCTGCTGCTTCGATGGCTGCATCAGTTCCCATTCCCATCGCAATACCGACATCTGCGGCTGCAAGAACCGGTGCATCGTTGATTCCATCACCAACAAAAATTACCTTATTGCCTTGTGCTTTGAGCTTCTGCAATTCGGTCAGCTTATCCTGAGGCAGCAGATCGGTTCGCATCTCGTCTACACCACATTTTTCTTTCACCCTCTGGGCTGATAAAGCGCTGTCTCCGGTAAGCATAACTGTTTTTTCAATACCGGACTGTTTCCACTGCGCAATTGCTTTTGCTGCTTCCTCTCTTGGACGGTCGGATAAAATAACATAGCCAAGAACTTTTCCGTCATATGCGGTATAAACGTTTGCTTTTGGCAGATTGGAAGTATCAATTCCATCTTCTTCCAACAGACGCAGGGAACCGCAAAGCAGAGTCTTTTCCTGATAGGTCATCCGGATTCCCTTACCCGCAATTTCCTGTACGTTTGCTGCCTGTTCTGTTTGGGAACCCTTTGGAAGCGCTTTTAAAACAGCCTGTGCAATCGGATGTGCGCTGTAACCTTCCGCAAGAGCGGTGAGTTGCTCAAACTGCTGCTGATCTTCTGGAATCAGTGCCTGTGCACTGGAAACTTCCAGCTCTCCGGTTGTCAGTGTTCCGGTTTTATCCAGTACAACTGCTTTTGCCTTTGCAAGGGGCTCCAAGAACTTGGTTCCTTTGACCAAAACACCCTGTTTGGAAATTGCCCCTACACCAGAATACAGTCCCAGCGGAACCGAGATGACCAGAGCGCATGGACAGGATGCAACCAGAAATACCAGAGAACGCATAATCCATTCCTTCAAAGTACCAACTCCCAGAATTGGAGGCAGAAAAGCAACCAGAGCTGCACACAGTACCACTAAAGGAGTATAAACCTTTGCAAATCGGGTAATCAGCTTTTCGGTGTGACCTTTTTGTGCAGAGGATTCTTCCACCAGACGGATCATACGGCTGGCAGTAGAGTCCTCAAAGGCAGATTTTGCGCGGATCTTCAGCACTGCAGACAGATTGACCGAACCGGAAAGAACGGTATCACCTGGACGAACACCAACTGCAATTGCCTCACCCGTCAAAGCAGACTGGTCCATCGAGCTTTCTCCATCTTCAATGATACCATCGACTGGAACACGATCACCCACACGTACCAGAAGCAGATTGCCCGGACGGATGCGGGAAGAAGGAATTTCCTTGGTGCTTCCGTCTTCCATGAGGAGATTTGCCTTCTGCGGACGGATGTTTACAACTTCTGCAATATCGTGACGGCTCTTCTTGACTGCTTTTTCTTCCAGAATTTCGCCCAGAGAATACAGGACAACAACCATTACTGCTTCAAAATATTCACCCAGTAAAAATGCAGCTACTACTGCAATCACCATCAGGACATTTTCATCCAGACTCTTTCTCTTTAAACTCTTACCTGCTTTGCGGATCAGATCCCAGCCCCATGCCAGAATGGTAATGAGACTGATACAAAATGCTGCCCACATCGGAACTTCAAGCAGTTCGGAGGAGAGCAATGCCGCTGCTGCCAGAACAATTTTACCAACAGTTTTCCATTTTCCGCTCTTTTCTTCTGTCGGCTCTTCTTCCTCTTCATGATGGGAAGCCGATGGATTTTCCAGCTGGCACATTGCGCAGCCACAACTTTCTCCATCATGGTGATGATGCTCCCCATGCTCATGTCCACCTTTGTGAGAATGTCCACCCAAAACATCTTCCAGCTGACACATTGCACAGCCGCAGCTTTCCCCATCGTGATGATGGTGTTTTTCATGACCATAGTCGTGTCCACAGCCGCAACCTTCGTGGGTATGTTCGTGGTCGTGCCCGCAACCACAAGCTTCGTGGGTATGCTCGTGGTCGTGTCCACAACCGCAACCTTCGTGGGTGTGTTCGTGCTCATGTGCGCAACCACAGCCTTCGTGGGTGTGTTCGTGGTCGTGCCCACAACCGCAAGATTCGTGGGTATGCTCGTGATCGTGTCCGCAACCACAAGCTTCGTGGGTGTGTTCATGGTCGTGCCCGCAGCCGCAAGCTTCGTGGGTATGCTCGTGATCGTGTCCACAACCACAAGCTTCATGATGTTCTTTATCGCTGTGTTCTGTTTTTTCTTTTCCTACTCCTAATATGCCTTCCAGCTGGCACATTGCACAGCCGCAGCCTTCCTCTTTCTTGTTTCCCCGATTGTTCTCCTTCATCGCACAATTCCCTCCAAAGAATCCTACTGGTGGCGAACGTGCTCCATACCCTGTGCTAAAATGGTAGCAACGTGTTCATCGTCCAGCGAGTAGAAAACCGATTTTCCTTCCCTGCGGTTTTTGACCAGATGGCTTGCACGAAGCAGACGAAGCTGGTGAGATACCGCCGACTGGGAAATGCCAAGCAGATCGCTGAGATCACATACACACACTTCCTGACCAAGTAAAGCTGCCAGCAGCTTTAAACGGGTCGGGTCTCCAAACATTTTAAACAGCTCTGCGGCGGTTTCCATCTCCTGCTGGGTCGGCATCCGATTTTTCAGATATTCCAACTGGTGCTGATGATTACCTTCGCATACTTCAACTTCTTCTATAGATTGTTTTTCAGAAATATTTCGCATTGTTTTTTCCTTTCTTTTCTGGAAATCCCGCTCAATATATGAGCAATCATTCATATGTTTGAGTCTATCATATCCTATTTTATAGAAAAAATCAATCGATATTTCTGTACAATCTCTTCCAGATGTTTTCCTGTTTTTTTGCTTTTGAAGTGGTCGAGTCCGCTTTCTGCTAATATATGAACAGTTATTCATATGTTTCTGGTATCAGGATAGCACAGTTCCCCTTTCCTGTCAATATGATTTTTGAGAAAACATCATCTTCCCTAACAAAAAGAGGCACAGTTATCCTGTGCCTCTTTTTATCATGCCCTCTCGACTAAAGTTGCACCGCTGTAATAGTGCTCTAAAATCTCCTGATATGTTTTTCCCTGACGTGCAAGATAATCTGCGCCGTACTGGCTCAAACCAACACCGTGTCCATATCCTGTTGTCGTGAAGGTAAAGGTTTCTCCATCAAAGGAAAAATCAAAATCAGAAGAACGCAGCCCCAACAGCTCCCGAAATTCAATCCCACTCATCTGGGTATCTCCCACCCGCATCAAAGTCACATATCCGGAACCGGAGCGTTCCAGAATACTCAGCCATCCAGAAGGGTCCTGGGAAAGATTTGGCATCGGCTGATAGGTTTCCAGCAGCTTTTTCAGCTCATCTTTTGAATAAGTAACTGTTTTCTGATAACCCTGTGCATGGATATCTCCGGAACTGTCCACTGGAACCAGATAGGACAGTTCATTTCCCCATACATTTTCCGCAGATTCGGTGGTGCCGGAACTGATTGCATGATAGGCTGCCACAATCGGTTGATTTTGGCTATCCACCATAATCTCCTGCCACACCTCTTCGGCAGCGCGGCTGATTTTCGTCCAGTACTCAGTAAAATAGTCGTCAAACCGTTCTTTTGCCTGTTCTTCGGTCACATATCCCTGCCAGTTTTGCGGGTCAGCAGAAAAATCATAGGCCTGTCCGCTCTGTTTTGCCGCCTGCTGGCAGTAGAGGGCCCAGGTGTGTGCACTAACTGCCTGTGCCTTGAGCGCTTCTGAATCAAAGGTTGCGGGCATTTCAGAACAGAGTGCTCCGGTCACATATTCTTTTACCGGAACTGTCTCTATTTCACCGGTCGTCCGATTTAAAATCCGAAAGGGTTCCCAGTCGGTCTGCTCAGCTTCCTGCTGCTCTGTCTCTTCTTTTTCTTCTTCAGGTATCACCGGCTGCATCTGCTGCGACTGTTCCATCTCAGACGGTGTATAATCCTGCTCCTCCCGATGAAACAAAACAGGCAGCACAATCAGACAAAACATCAGGCACAAAGTTTCCAAAACAATCCAGATAATCCTCCCTCGCATCTTGGATTCTCCTTTCCGTTATAATCTCTGCATCCAGTATATGTGGTACTTGCTTCTCTTTATGCTCCCTGTTTTACTTTTTGGTTGCTTTCACTCCCGAAAACACCCTATACAAAAAATCAAAAACATGGTAAAATAACAAAAGCGTTGTCCTTCTTTATAAAGGGCAATTACTGATATCAAACGGAAAGAGGTTTTACTGCTTTGAATATTTCCAAAATTCTTTTTGTCATCGGCGCTATTGTCTGCCTGCCTTTATATGGATTTTTGTGCATCACCAATCTGGACCCGACCACTGGATTTTTCACTTCCAGCAACCTGCTCACCACCGTCTTTTACGGAGTGTTAATTGCAGTTCCGGTGCTGATTATTCTGCTTTCTACTGTAATCCAGAAACGTTTTGCTTTTTCCATCTCAAATTCCAGAATGCTCGGTGTCCTTTCCCTTTTAATGGGAGCTTTGATGATTGCAAGCGGTGTGATTCATCTGATGAATCTGCTCTCGTCCGCTTTCTCCACTGTTATGTTCTCTACCCTGATTATTACTGCCCTTCAGATTGTAATGGCGGCTCTGAGCGGAATTGTTTTTTTGCATCTCGGTATCTGCTACTTTAAAGAAAACATTTCCAATCGCGGATCTCTTACCTTTTTGTTCCCACTTGTCTGGGCACTCATTGCCTGTGTTGAGATGTTCCGAGACTATCCACAGATTGCCGGAATGCCAGAACGTACCCTTTATCTGCTGTGTCTGCTGAGCTTCACTCTCTTCCTGATGGGTCAGAGCCGCATCTTGAGCGATGTCGACTTTATCAAGGGAGTTCGCTGGATCAATGCTTTTGGCATGTGTGCTGCACTGTTCGGACTTACCATGACTGCCGGTGAGATTGCCGCATTTTCTTCGATGAGCCTGCCTGTCTTCGATGTGCTGCTGGCATTCATCCTCTCTCTGTACTGCTTGGCATTTTCCTTTAACACCTACATTGAAAAATAATTTTTCTTCATAAAAAACTCCAGCCCTGTCAGTAGGGCTGGAGTTTTTTTGTGTTCTTATTTTTTAGGAACGGCGGATGTCAGAGAAAGTGTGGACAGAACCTGTTGGATATAAACAATCTGCTGACGCAGTGTCTGACCATTAACTGCCTCACTTGCAGTATTCAGGTAGTCCAGCATACGTTTTTGTTCTTCCTTCTCCACATACTCTCCCAAATGATGGCTACGGTCAAGCAAGGTCAGGAGTGCTGCGGAGTTATCACTGAGTTTTCCCTTGCCGTTAAACTCTTTTTTCATCTTTTCTATAATGGTATCCACTGCTTCACGATCCGGACGATATCCTTTTTTGGAAAGCAGTCCTGCTTTGCAGCGCTCAGCAGCTTCCTTTTCACAAAGGCTGTCACCCAGTGAGCAGAAAAGCTCCTGAAATTTTTTGTCGGTTAAAGAGATGTTGTACGCATCAAGCATTTTGATGATTTTGATCGGGCTTTTTTCATACAGAAAATCATACAGAGGCTTAAAGTAAGAAAGTCTTTCCGGCAACGGTTTTACCACCCGGATTTGTTTCTGTTCCACCTTGATGCAGCCATCCAGACGCATTTCCAGAACACAGGCAGCTAGAAGACAAACTCTCTTCTCTGCGGTATAGCCTTTGATCACTCCCTTTTCATTGAGAATGCACAGAAGATATTGCTGACAAATAGATAATGGTTTCAAAAAGATTCCTCCTGTTACAGACTAGTCGCGGATGAGGAAAGCGCGGAGGATATTTGCAGTGGCAAAATCTTTCTTACCTGCTCCCAGACCAATCTTTTCAATGACAAAAGATTCCGGCAGTTTGCCGCCTTTGGACAGATATGCCGCGATGGCAGCTCCAGTCGGGGTAATCATCTCACCGCGGGTCTGAGTAAGACGCAGGCGCAGTGCATTGTCTGCTGCGATGTTGACTACGGCAGGAACCGGTACCGGCATCAATCCATGCTGGCAGTGAACATAGCCACAGCCTTCATACAGATCAGATACAACCGCCTCGGTAATATCCAGATTATCCAGACAAATAGCTGCCGAAACAATATCTACAATCGAGTCAACTGCACCCACTTCATGGAAGTGAACCTGATCCTCTGCAATTCCATGTGCCTTGGATTCAGCAGCTGCAATGATTCGGAAAATATCTTTCGCTGTCTGTTTTGCCCGATCGCTGATTTTCGACTGATCGATGATGGCAAAGATATCCCCAATATTGCGGTGTACATGATCATGGTGATGATGGTGCTCATGTTCGTGGTCATGAGGGTGCTCATGTTCGTGATCGTGATGGTGCTCGTGATCATGGTCATGGTCGTGATGATGCTCGTGATCATGGTCATGATGATGCTCCGGCTCATCCAGAATAACGTCAAAATCGCAGGCATCGATACCATTTTTCTTTACTCTACCGATTTTCAGCTGGTAACCAGGCAGATTTAAACTTTCCAGTCCTTCCATCAATACCTGCTGGTCTGCCCCCAGGTCAAGCAGTGCTGCAACGGTCATATCTCCGCTGATGCCGGAGTAACATTCCAGATAAAGTTTGTTTGGCATAAAAACATTCCCTTCCTAATCATTATTTTTGCAGACAAGACGGTTGATCTGCGCTGCAAGATAGCCTGCGCCAAAACCGTTGTCGATATTTACCACTGCAATTCCTTCCGCACAGGAGTTAAGCATGGTGAGCAGTGCGGAAAGCCCGTGAAAGTTTGCCCCATATCCCACCGAAGTAGGCAGAGCGATGACTGGTTTGTCCACCAGCCCTGCCAGCACACCGGCAAGCGCCCCTTCCATTCCAGCAGCAGCTACAATGCAGTTTGCTGACTGAATATCAGGAAGACGAGCAAACAGTCGATGGATGCCCGCTACCCCCACATCATAGAAACGCTCAACATTTGCTCCCAGAAATTCTGCTGTCTGTGCTGCTTCCTCCGCAACTGCAATGTCTGAAGTTCCTGCGGTGCAGACTGCAACCTTTCCAACCGGCTGATTTTCATGTTCTCCCAGCCGCAGGATACGGGACACCGGATCATAAATTGCCTGCGGTACAGCCGCCTGTACCACCTGCGCCTGTTCCTTGCTCGCTCTGGTTCCCATAACAGCTGTACCTTCCTTTGCAAAGGTCTGGTAGATGGAAACCAGGTGCTCGTCTGATTTTCCCGCACAGTAAATCACCTCTCCAAATCCGGAGCGAACCTTGCGGTGATGGTCAAGTTTTGCAAACCCCAAATCCTCATACGGAAGACTTTTTAACATTTTCTGTGCATCCTCGGGGGAAACTTCCCCTGCCTGCACCTGCTGCAACAGATTTAAAAGCTGCATCCTGTAAAAATCCCTCCCAGTTATTTTTTTCTCATTATAGCAACTTTGCAAAGGATTTGCAATTTGAAAAGGTTTTTCATGTAAGGAAGTGAAAAATGAGAAAAAATGTGATAGAATAGGATTTATCGGGAAAATAACCGTTTTATGGCAAACTGGTTTATACAAAACTGGTTTTTCATAAACCGAAAGAAAGAGAGGGTTTTTATGGAAACAATACAGATGCTCAAAACGCTTTGTCAGGCAAATGGCGTCGCTGGATGTGAAGATGGTGCCCTGACTGCGGCAGAAACAATCTGCAAAGATCTTGGACCATGCAGACGCACCGTACACAACTCGCTGATCTGTGAGGTAATGAAGGGAAAAGAAGGCGCAGCTCACCTGCTGCTGGATGCTCATATTGATGAAATCGGCCTTACTGTCACTCACATTGAGGATAACGGGTTCCTCCGCGTTGCTCAGTGCGGTGGAGTTGACCGTCGTCTGGTAATGGCTTCCCCTGTTGTAGTACATACCGCAAAAGGAGATCTCTCCGGTGTAATCGGCAGCGTTCCTCCGCATATCCAAAGCGGAGAAAAGAAAAATCCAAAGATTGACGAAATCTGGATTGATGTCGGCATGAGCGGAGAAGAAGCAAAGGCACAGATCGAACTTGGCGATAAAATCAGCTTTGTCGGCCCATTCACCGAAATGGAAAACAATCTGGTATCCAGCAAAGCGCACGATGACCGCTGCTGCTGTGTTGCTATCATCAAGGCAGCAGAACAGATCAAAGCTTACTGGGAAGAACACCATCTGGAACCGATCAGCCTCACCGTTCTGCTCAGTGCTCAGGAAGAAACCGGCGGACTTGGCGCACAGACTGCTTCCTTTGAAACAGACCCAACCCAGGCAATCGTAGTGGACGTTACCTTCGGTACCACACCGGAGATCGCTGACAAACACTGCGGCGACCTCAACAAAGGTGCTATGATCGGTATGGGCGCTACTTTAAGCCGCCGCATGGCAAGAAAACTCATCGAGGTCGGCAAAGAACAGAACATTCCATATCAGGTTGAAGTCATGGGCGGAGGTCATACCGGAACCAATGCGGACGGTATTGTCAAGGTTGGCGCCGGCATCGAGACCTGCTGTGTTTCGGTTCCGCTTCGCTATATGCACACCCCAATTGAAACCATCTCCACTGTCGATGTGGACAACACCGCTAAACTGATTGCTGCTTACGCAATTTCGGAATTTGCAAGATAGGAGGCGTGATGGTATGGAACAGACAAGCAGACTTAATCTTTTAAAAGAACTTTGTGCAATCGATGGTGTATCTGGCTGTGAGGGAAAAGTTGCTCAGTGGATCAAATCTCACCTTCCTGCTGACTGCACCGCATATACAGACGCAAGAGGAAACCTCATCTGCGAGAAAAAGGGAAAACAGACTCCTAAAAACAAGCTGATGTTTGCCGCACATATGGATGAGGTTGGCTTCATCATAACCTATATTGAAGAAAGTGGTCTGATCCGCTTTGATGCGGTTGGTGGAATCGACACCCGCGTGGTTGTAGGCAAACCGGTAAGACTCGAAAGCGGAAAAGAGGGTGTAGTCGGTGCAAAACCGATCCATCTGCAAAGTGCAGATGAGCGTGAAGCTACTCTGAAATACTCTGAGCTTTACATTGACATCGGCACCAAGAGCCGCGACGAAGCAGAACAGTTTGTATCTCTGGGTGACTTTGCAACCTTCCGTCCACAGTTTACTCAGATGGGCAGCTGCATCTGTGCAAAAGCTCTGGACAACCGTATCGGTTGTCTGCTGCTTCTGGAACTTCTGCATGAGGAACTTGCTTACGACATCACCGCAGTATTCACCGTTCAGGAAGAGATTGGCGGTGCTGCTGGCAATGCTGCCTTTGCAGTAAAACCGGACATTGCTGTTGCAGTTGACACCAACACTGCTGCAGATGTTCCGGGAGTCTCCCCTTCCAAGAATGTCTGTGCACTGGGCAAAGGTCCGGTCCTCACCTTCCAGGACAAGGGTGGATTCTCTGATCGTGAACTGTTCTGCGCTGCAAAGGAAATCTGCAAAGAGCAGGATATCCCATATCAGATCAAAAATCAGGTGATCGGTGCGACCGATGCAGCAGGCATGGGCAAGGCTGCTTCCGGATGCCGCACCCTGGCAGTTGCCGTACCGACCCGTTACATTCACTCCCCATCGTCTGTATTTAATCCAAAGGATCTGGAACCTTCTGCCAAACTGCTTACTGCTATGGTGGAGCGTTTCGCACAAATATAGGTAGGCTGCCATAAAAATAGAAGTTTTCGTCCACCTTTTCCAAAAGGTGGCGGTTTCCAAAGGCAGAGCCTTTGGGCGCACTCCGCAGAGTGTGAAAAATCTTTTATCGTCAGGCGCATTTGCGGGTGAATTGCCCAATCTGAAATTCGGATTGGGCAAGAGGGTGCTTTTGTAAGAGAAAAGCACCCTTAACAAACCGCCAGTATACACTTGCCAGAAAAACCTCCCTGTGGGAGATTTTTCTGCTGTCTGTACTCGAACTGCCCGCTTTCGCAGTCAGCGCACTGACGTGCGACAGCCTCGAACAGGGACTATGCCCCGATCAATTTTTATTTTTTATATTGAGTGTCACAGGTGCTTTGCCCCCGTACCCCCACGAACTTTTTGTAGAAAAGTAAGTTGAAAACAAGTTTTCAACTATCAAAAACTTCTGTTCGGCTTTGCTGCCTCAACTTAGAGAAAGGAGGAACCTCCTATCATTCGTCCTGTACAAAAAAATGATTCTGCCTCCGTTCTATCTCTCTGCCAAACAGATGCCTGGGATGGAACTGCTGTGTGGTCCGATTTCACGGCAAAACAAAAAGGTGGTGACACCTGGGGATACTGTGATATCTGGCTGGGATTTGAAGACAGCAATCTGGAAATTCCCTGCTATCTTCTCTGCCGCCATGCTGCTCTTTATCGACTTATTGGAAAACCAGCTTCGTCAAAGTCCTGGCAGGAGCTGCATAACTTTCTCACAGCTCTCCCGCAGGGTTGCCTGACCGCAGAATATTCTGTTTTAGAGGAGTATTCCCGCATTTTTCCCGTGCAGCAGCCACTTTCCAAATATGTCCGCATGATCTGTGAAAATCCTGTTTTGGTATCAGGTATGGATAAGGTAGGAATCTGCACTGATTTTGGAGAATCCTACGATGTGCGTGCTGCACAAAGTCCGGGATTTGCTGCTCATGTCAGCAGAGAAGAAAACATTCGTGTCATGAACTTTTCTGTTTTGGGCAACAATCAGGTGTTTGAACTTCGAAAGAATGAAAAGCCTGTCTCTCAGGGAATCATGATTCTTTTTGAGGAACTCCCCTGCGCTTTGATTACCGACATCTATACTATGCCTTATGAACGGGGGTATGGTTATGCAGCACAGATCGTTTCCCGACTGTGTAAAGAAGCGCTTGCTGCCCAAAAGACACCGATTCTGGACTGTGATTCTGAACAGCTGGAACGGTATTACAGCCGCTTTGGGTTTTACACCTGCGGTTATTGGTCGGAACTTCCCATTCCGGCAAACTAAATTACTCTACTATAAAGGGAGGGAAAACTATGATCCGTCTTGCCACCATCGAAGATCAATCTGCTCTCGTCCGGCTCTGTAAAAAAGATGCGTGGGACGGGACAACAATCCTCTCGGCATTCCAGTCCAAATGTGCTGATGTTTACAATGCTGATTGGCAGTACTGTGACATCTGGATGGGAACTTCCGATGCCCAGAACAAAAATGCACAGTACGTCCTGTGCCGTCTGGGACAAACCTTCCATATTGTCGGAAAACCACATTCCAAACAACGCTGGGAGGAACTGTACTCCTTTCTGTCCATGCAGGCGCCAAAATCCAAGCTGATCGCCGACAGTCAGATGATTGCACAATATCAGGAGCGTTTCCCTTCCCCTGCCTGTAAACTGCCCCATCCAAATCAGAGTATCCCTTTTCCAAGGATGATCAGCACCCGCCTGCCCGAAGCGATGGAGGAAGACAGCGTTCAGGAAAGCACCAGCCTGTTTTCCATCTACGACATCCTTGCCAGCGCAAAACCAGAAATGCTCAAACGGGTGAGCCGCGATGAATACACTGCAAGGATGCTGTTTTCCAAGCGGGGCGGTGCAAAATTTTTCGAGATTCCGGGAGATGACGGAGCTCCGGTATGTGTTGGAGCTATTCTGCTGCCCGATGACGGAGATTATGGACTGATCTTTAACATCTGCACCCTGCTCGAACACCGAGGCAAAGGTTATGCCCGAAAGATGGTAACACGTCTTTGTATGGAAGCCTACCTTCAGGGCAAGACCCCTGTACTTGACTGCGCCGAGACGCAGCTGGAACAATATTACAGCCATCTTGGCTTTCAGAAAGTCTCATATTGGGACACCGCGTATCCTGCCGGATACGCCGACATTGTATCATGAATAAAATTATAAGGAGATTATCGACCCATGAGTTTTTTTAACATCGATCCAAAGCTTAAAGCTCTGTGTGACAAAGCAGAGCAGAAGGCTCTTCCAAGCTTTCAGGAGATTGACCGCATTGCACAGTACAACAGTGAAAAGGTTCTGTCCGCTTTCATCAAGCACGGTGTAAGTGAATCTCACTTCACTCCATCCACTGGCTACGGTTATGGCGACCGCGGCAGAGAAGTTCTGGATGAAGTCCTCGCTGAAATCTTTTGCTGCGAGGATGCTCTCATCCGCTACAACTTCATGTCCGGCACCCATGCACTGACCGTCGCTCTGTTTGGTGTACTGCGTCCGGGTGATCGCATGGTCTGCCTGACCGGAACCCCATACGACACCCTGCATGGTGTTATCGGCCTGAAAGAAGGAACCTCCGGCTCTTTAAAAGATTTCGGCATCAGCTACGAACAGATTGACTTACTTCCAGACGGAAGCGTAAACTACGACGCCATTCCGGAAGCGGTAAAGGGAGCAAAAGTTGCCTATATCCAGCGTTCCCGCGGCTACTCGCTGCGCCCTTCCCTGTTTGTGGAGGACATCGAAAAGATGGTGAAGCTGGTTCGTCAGACCAATCCGGATGCCATCATTATGGTGGACAACTGCTACGGTGAGTTTGTACAGGAAAAGGAACCAACTCAGGTTGGCGCTGACCTTATCATTGGCTCGCTGATCAAAAATCCGGGCGGCGGTATCGCTCCAACCGGCGGTTATATCGCAGGCAAGGCAAAATATGTCGATATGTGTGCCCAGAGACTGAGCGCGCCAGGTGTCGGCAAAGAGGTCGGCTGTACTCTGGGCAACACCAGAGCACTGTTCATGGGTCTGTTCTTCTCCCCAAGTGTCGTTGCTTCCGCAGTTAAAACAGCGGTCTTCGCCGCTTCTCTGTGCGAACTTCTGGGCTATGAAGTAACCCCAAAGAGCGACGAAAAGCGTGCAGACATCATTCAGGCAATCTGCTTAAGAGAACCAAAAGCTCTGATTGCTTTCTGTGAAGGTGTACAGAAAGGTGCTCCGGTTGACTCTTATGTTACACCGGAACCATGGGATATGCCGGGCTATGACAGCAAGGTTATTATGGCAGCAGGTGCATTTACAAACGGTGCTTCCATTGAGCTTTCTGCAGACGCTCCACTGCGTGAGCCATTCGCGGTCTGGATGCAGGGCGGACTTACCTGGCAGACAGGCAAGGTCGGCATCATGCTGGCTGCTCAGTCAATGCTGGAAAAGGGCGTTATCTCCCTGTAAATAAAATCGAATCAATCCGTAAAACGGGATGGAAAAAGAGTGCTCCGGTATGGTACAATCAAGGTATCTGCCGGAGCATTTTTACACATATCACAAGCGCTAGTTTCAAAATATTCTGCACATCTCAAAAAGAAGGTGAAGATGACATGAAAAACGATTTCTTTGACCGTCCTGCCGCTTACCTGCAAAACGACTCCAAAAAACACTCTGACAGTATGAAATACAAACTGGCACAGGCAATGAAAATCTGCATGCAGAAAACTTCTCTGGAAAAAATTACTGTCAGCCAGGTCGTTCAACAATGTGGTACAACACGCCAAACTTTCTACCGGAATTTTAAGGACAAATATGATCTCGTCAACTGGTATTTTGACCGGATTCTTCTGGAATCCTTTGAACATATGGGCGAAGGCAGTACCATTCCCGAAGGATTGATTAACAAGTTCCGTTATATTGAGCAGGAAAAAATATTTTTTAAGGCTGCATTTAAAAACAACGATCAGAACAACCTGCGTGACCACGATTTTGAACTGATTCTCGCTTTTTACACCGAACGAATTGAAAGCCGCACTCATGCAGCAGTTCCCAAGCATCTCCGACTTCTTTTGGAAATGTACTGTCATGCCTCCATTTATATGACCGTTCAGTGGGTGCTCGGACAGATTCCATCTACACCCGAAGAAATGGCAGGATTACTGGTTGATGCCATGCCTCCCCAACTGGAACAAACCTTTCGTGAGCTGAATTTGCTTTAAATCTTTCAAAATGTGACAATCTCTATCATTTGTAACTTTCTATTTTCCCGTTAAATTGTTACAATAATATCAAAGAATAGTTGAAAACATTTCAACATAATCAGTTAAAAAGGAGATTGATCATCATGGCAAACAGAATCATGCTCAACGAAACTTCCTATCATGGAGCAGGCGCAGTGAAAGAAATTGCAACCGAAGCAAAAGCAAGAGCATTTCAGAAAGCTTTCATCTGCTCCGACCCTGACCTGATTAAATTTGGCGTTACCAAAAAAGTAACTGATGTCCTGGACAGCGAGGGCCTTGCATACGAGATCTATTCCGACATCAAAGCAAATCCAACTATCGAAAATGTACAGAACGGTGTTGCTGCATTCAAAGCTTCCGGCGCTGATTATATCGTAGCTGTTGGCGGCGGTTCTTCGATGGACACAGCAAAAGCAATCGGCATCATCGTTGCAAATCCTGAATTTGAGGATGTCAGAAGCCTGGAAGGTGTTGCTCCAACCAAAAAACCATGCGTTCCAATTATCGCTGTTCCTACCACAGCAGGTACTGCAGCTGAAGTAACCATCAACTACGTTATCACCGATGTGGAAAGAAAGAGAAAATTTGTCTGTGTTGACCCACATGATATGCCTGTTGTTGCTATCGTTGATCCTGACATGATGTCCTCCATGCCAAAAGGTCTGACTGCTGCTACCGGTATGGACGCTCTGACTCATGCTATTGAGGGATACACCACAAAAGCTGCTTGGGAAATGACCGATATGTTCCATCTCAAAGCAATCGAAATTATCTCCAAATCTCTGCGCGGTGCTGTTGCCAACGAAAAAGAAGGACGCGACGGCATGGCTCTGGGACAGTACATCGCTGGTATGGGATTCTCCAACGTAGGTCTTGGTATCGCTCATTCCATGGCACACACACTCGGTGCTGTATATGATACCCCTCACGGTGTTGCATGCGCTATGATGCTCCCAATCGTTATGGAATACAATGCTGAATGTACTGGTGAAAAATACCGCGAGATTGCCCGTGCAATGGGTGTAAAAGGCGTTGACTCCATGTCTGTGGAAGAATACAGAAAAGCAGCTATCGATGCTGTTCAGCAGCTCTCCATCGATGTTGGTATTCCAACCAAGCTGGAAGCAATCAAAGAAGAAGATCTTCAGTTCCTGGCTGAGTCCGCTCATGCTGACGCATGTGCTCCTGGAAATCCAAAGGATGCAAGTGTGGAAGATCTGAAAGAACTGTTTAAGAAAATCATGTAATTCTCCTGTTAAAAAGACCTGTTCAAATTGAGCAGGTCTTTTTTCTGTTTCATAAGTTCCTTTTGCTTTTCTTTTCCCGACCAGCATGATACAATAAAACATGAAAATTACGGTATCGAATGAAAGGGAAAAATTATGATAAAAGTGCTTTTTATCTGTCATGGAAATATCTGCCGCAGTCCAATGGGTGAGTTTATCTTAAAAAAGATGGTGAAAGAAAAAGGGCTTGCCGATAAATTTGAAATTGCTTCTGCTGCCACCAGCACCGAGGAAATCGGCAATCCGGTCTACCCTCCTGCCAAACGAAAACTAAAGGAACATGGTATTGACTGTTCCGGAAAGTATGCGGTTCAGCTCAAACGAAGTGACTACGACCGCTATGACTATTTTCTGTGCATGGACAATCGAAACATCCAGAATACCCTGCGCATCTTCGGCAGTGATCCGGAAGGAAAGGTTTCTTTGCTGCTCTCTTATTGCGGTGAACGGCGTGAGGTTGCTGACCCATGGTATACCGATGATTTTGACACCGCTTACGACGATATTTGGCGCGGCTGCAGTGCATTTTTAGAAAAGCTCGAGGTATGATATTCATAATGGGATAATCCCCCAAAGGAGGTATTCTCTTTTATGACAGAATGGGAAAAAGCGCAGGCGGGGTATCTGTATGATGCTAACTTTGATCCTGAAATTGTTCAGAAAAGGACCAGATGCGCTGATCTGTGCTACGAGTTTAATCACTGTAAACCTTCTGATACGCAAGCGCAGCAGCGTTTGCTGCATCAGATTTTCGGTGAAATAAAAGGCGATATTGTGGTAACTGCCCCATTTTACTGCGACTATGGCTTTAACATCTCTGTTGGGAGTAATTTTTACACCAACCATAACTGTACTATTTTAGACGCTGCCAAAGTGGAAATCGGTGACTCTGTTTTTCTTGCTCCAAACTGCGTGATCTCCACCGCAGGGCATGCTACCGATCCTTTACAGCGCAGTCAGGGACTGGAATTTGCAAAACCGATTCGCATTGGAAACCATGTCTGGATTGGAGCCAATGTCTCTGTCCTCCCGGGTGTTACCATCGGTGACAACAGCATTATCGGTGCCGGCAGTGTGGTTAACAGGGACATTCCTTCCGGAGTAGTTGCTGCCGGAAATCCCTGCCGCGTGATACGAAATATCACAGAAGAGGATAAACATAAATACCCTGTCTTCTCCTCTCAGGACTAGGTTCCCATATCAAACACAGAAAGGAAGATCTTTCATGATAACAATCCGCAATGAAAAGCCACAGGATTATAAAATTGTAGAGGATATGACCCGAAAAGCGTTTTATAATCAATATATGCCCGGCTGCTTTGAGCATTATCTGGTTCACATCATGCGGGAACACGAGGACTTTATTCCAGAGCTGGACTTTGTAGCAGAACTGGATGGAAAAATTATCGGAAACATTATGTACACCAAAGCCAGATTAATCGACCAAAACAAAAATGAAAAACAGATTCTTACCTTTGGTCCTGTCTGTGTCCTTCCGGAATATCAGCGGATGGGATACGGAAAAATGCTGATAGAACACTCATTTGAACAGGCAAAACAACTTGGCTATGATACCATTGTCATCTTTGGAAGTCCTGTTAATTATGTCAGCCGCGGTTTTGTGTGCTGCAAAAAACACAATGTCTGTCTGGAAAATGGAAAATATCCATCTGCCATGCTGGTAAAGGAGCTTGTCCCTGGTTCTCTTGATGGAAGAAAATGGAGCTATCATGAAAGTCCTGTCATGGAGCTTTCTGAGGAAGAGGTACAAAAATATGATGACAGTCTTGAACCGATGCCAAAAAAATGGCTGCCAAGTCAGGAAGAATTTTATATCATGAGCCACTCTTTTGTAGAATAATATCCCAAATATAATTCCTGGAAATCTGTTCGATTTCCGGGAATTTTTTTGTTTTTACAAAAATTTTTTCAAAAAACAATGGTTGCGACCGCAATTACTTTAGTACACTGCTTGCACAAAGGGCTATTTTCGTGTATAATAGGAAAATAGTAAAGAAAAAAGATGTTCTTTTTAGAGAAAATGCCAGAACAGACGGGAGGAATTTTTACAGAATGGGAGCAGAAGAACAGAGACAACAAAAATTTTTGAGAATGACACAGACACCGATTCCAAAGCTCATCTCTCAATTGGCGGTACCAACCATCATCAGTATGTTGGTCACCTCCTTCTACAACATGGCCGACACCTTCTTTGTCGGAAAGATCAACACCAGTGCTACTGCGGCAGTTGGTGTCGTTTTTCCATTGATGACGATCATTCAGGCGTTCGGCTTTTTTTGCGGCCACGGCTCAGGAAACTATATTTCCCGTCAGCTTGGTGCACAAAATATCGAGGATGCATCCAAAATGTCTGCAACCGGTTTTGTCACTGCCTTTCTTTTGGGACTGTGCATCCTGATCGTTGGATTTTCGTTCAGTGACCCTCTGCTGTACATTATGGGCGCCACCGAAACCATCCTTCCCTATGCGCGGGAATATATGCGCATTATCCTGATCGGAGCCCCTTATATGACCGCTTCGCTGGTACTCAACAATCAGATGCGTTTTCAGGGCAGTGCCTTTTATTCGATGGTGGGAATCGCCTCGGGTGCTGTCATCAACATTGGATTGGACCCTCTGTTTATCTTTGTCTTTGACATGGGTGTTGCGGGAGCCGCTCTGGCAACCATCATCAGCCAGTTCATCAGTTTCTGTCTGCTGATTGCCGGAACTTTCCGCGGTGGAAACCTGAGATTAAATCTCCGTAACTTCAGCCCATCCTTAAAGTATTACAAGAATATCGTCAAAGGCGGAACCCCTTCCCTGTGCCGTCAGGGTCTGGGAAGCTTTGCAACCATCTGCTTAAACCTGATGGCTGGTCCTTACGGGGATGCTGCTATTGCGGCTATGTCCATCGTAACCCGAATCTCACAGTTTGCCGCTTCCATCGTCATCGGCTTTGGACAGGGCTTCCAGCCGGTATGTGGATTTAACTATGGTGCCAAGCTGTTTAAACGTGTTAAGGAAGGTTTCTGGTTCTGCGTCAAGCTTTCCAGCGTCATTCTGCTGGTCGCTGCTATTGCAGGATGGATTTTCTCCGAACAGCTGATCACCTTCTTCCTGCACACCGATCCACTGGTTATCGAATACGGCTCGCTGGCACTTCGTTTGCAGTGTCTGACCTTCCCTCTGGTTGGATGGATCACCATCAGCAACATGATGCTGCAAACCATCGGTAAAACAGTCAAAGCCTCTCTGCTTGCAATGAGCCGACAGTTTTTGTTCTTTGTACCGGCTATCCTGACCTTGCCTGGAATGTTTGATATGCTTGGTGTCCAGCTCAGCCAGCCGGTCGCTGACGTTTTCAGCTTTATCCTTGCAGTTCCCCTTTCATTGAGTGTCATCAAGGAAATGACCGAACTTGAAAAACAAGAAGAACACTATAAGATGGTTCAGCCTTCTAAAGATTAACCAAAAATTAAAAACGCCTTGGTAAAATGGGCGGTGTCCATAAAACAGTTAATCGGCACAGCGCTGTGCCGATTGTGTTTTCAAGGTGACTATGATACCGTATAGACAATTCAACAAATCAAAATTTGACGGGGAGATAAGTCAATGCTTTTAGATGGATATGTAAAAAGTAAGAACAATACTCCTATTGCTGGAGCTAAGATTGAAATAAAGAACAACAGTTTTGCTACTATCTATTGTGCAGAAAGTAACGAAGAGGGATACTATCAATTCGATATTCCCGAGGGGAAGTATCCTTTTTTAACTGCAGTAAAAGACTATGCGGTAAACTATTTGGAGTATTGGTGTCAAAACATTCCGCTTTTAGAAAACACTTCGTTGGATATTAGCTTTGATACATTGGAGATATACGGATTACATATTTTTTCTGTCAAAGGTGCAGGAAATGGTCTTATGATATACTTTAGACCTATGAGTTTGGTGAAATTTCAGGAAGGAAATGAAAACATAGCACCAGATGATATTTCCATTCGTGTGGAAGTTGATGGGAAAGAAACCGCTATTATTGCAAAGAACACAGTCGTAGAAGTAGCTGCTGATAGGGAAATGACAGCTTATTTGATTCAAGTTGAAGGAACCGATGCTTGGAATAAGATTGAAATTCAAATTGTAGATGCAGATAGCCATTATGGAGCTGCAGCAATTTTTAATCCTTGCGTGTAATGATTCAATTCTGCAAATTCCAGTTTATCGAACTGATTAAGGGCGCACTTCTATACACCTTTGGGCGTGTGGTGCGATGTGCAGTGCTGCACCGCACCAAAGCCTCCCTTGTGTAAAGGGAGGTGGCACGGCGCAGCCGTGACGGAGGGATTGTCATGCAGTCAAAGCATAATAAGCAGTTGGTTCCATTGGCAAAGCACTTGCGCAAAGAGATGACAAAAGAAGAAAGACACCTGTGGTATGATTTTCTGTGTTCCTATCCTGTGCGGTTCTCCCGGCAAAAAGTATTGGGAAAATATATTGCTGATTTTTATAGTGCGGAAGCCAAACTTGTGATAGAATTGGATGGCTCACAACACTATGAGGATGAGAATATGGACAAAGATGAAGAACGAACCACCTTCTTGGAAGGCTATGGATTGCAGGTTCTGCGGATTCCGAATAACGAAGTCAGCAGAAACTTCCATGGGGTCGGCGAGTATATCGATGCTGCGGTAAGACAATCCCTCAGTCAGCCTACCGGCTGACAGCTCCCTTTACACAAGGGAGCCTTTGGAGGATCTCTGCGCCTTTATCCCCACAAAGAAAAGGTCGAGTATCTACTGTTTAGATACTCGACCTTTAACTGTTTTACGGACACCCGTCTAAAGCCAAGGCGTTTTTCTTTTTTCATCTATTACAGTTCTGTTCCATCATAGGTGTGGTCACAGATTTCTCGGATTTTTTTCTGCAAAGCCAGCATATCCTCAAACGCTTCCGGTTTGTTGTGTGGATTTCGCAGCAGTGCTGCCGGATGGAAAGTTCCCATCATGAAAACCCCGTTTTTCTCAAACCACTGTCCATGCTGTTTGGTTACTTTAAATCCCTTTTCAATCAGAGCATTTGCTGCAATTCTTCCCAGGCATACAATAATCTTTGGTTTGATGATTTCAAGCTGACGGCTCAGATAGCCGATACAGTTTGCCACCTCATCCGGATGTGGGTCACGGTTCTGTGGTGGACGACATTTTACCATGTTGGTGATATAGATGTTCTTCTCTCGGGAAAGATCAACTGCCTGCAAATATTTGTCCAGCAGCGCTCCACCGCGTCCGACAAAAGGCTGACCCTGCAAATCCTCGTTTTCTCCCGGACCCTCGCCGATGAATACAACTTCGGCATTTGGTACTCCTGCCCCAAACACAACATGATTTCTGGTTTGTGCAAGCGGACATTTCTGGCAGGAAAGACATTCCTGACGAAGCACCTCATACTGGTTTTCCATTCCAATCCCTCTTTTCTGTGTTTTTTGCTATTATACCACACTCATGATTTTGCCGCAATTTGTGTGAGAGAATATTTTTGCTATATTGTTATTATTTTAACAATACTTGAAAAAAATGTCGTTCCATACTATGATAATATATATCTGTGATATATTCACACTATTGAGAGAATCAGGAGGATTTAACTATGAGCTACACATTTCCAGTAGAAACTTCCGCAAGACACGTACATCTGACTGCTGAGGACTTTGCAACCCTGTTTGGTGCAGACGCTCAGCTGACTGTAAAAAAAGAACTGTCCATCAAAGGTCAGTTTGCTTCCAATGAAAAAGTAACTGTTGTTGGTCCAAAGAAATCTCAGGCTAACGTCAGCATCCTTGGCCCATTCCGTTCCAAATCTCAGGTTGAGCTTTCCGCTACCGATGCAAGAAGCCTTGGTCTGAATGCTCCTGTAAGACTTTCCGGCGATCTGGCTGGCAGCGCTCCATGCAAACTGGTAGGCCCTGCTGGTGAAGTAGAACTGGCTGAAGGCGTTATCGTTGCAAAACGTCATCTGCACATCAGCGCTGCTGAAGCAGAAAAAGCAAACGTTGCAAACGGTGAGGTTATCATGGTTAAGATCACCTCTGCTGACAGAAGCCTGATCTTTGATGACGTTGAAGTTCGTATCGGCGAAGGCTGCGACGCTACTATGCACGTTGATACTGACGAATCCAACGCTGCTGGCTGCACTTCTGCAACTGTTGGCGAACTCATCAAAAAATAATCTATCTTTTCTTTGATAAAGAAACATATCAGACGCACATTCTTTGAATGTGGTCTGCTAACAGAAACCTTTATACTTTGCAGCATTCCATTTAATAAACTGCAAACCCAAAAAGGTTTTAACAAGAAGAGAACTTATTCCAATCGCTCCTTTTTTATAAAAAACGCACCGTTTTCACGGTGCGTTTTTTCTTATGCTCTGATCTTTATTTTTCAAAATCCTTATACATCAGGCTTGGCTGAATATCCGTGTTGTTCTGATATTTGCCCGACTTATATGGTTCATAGTCACCCTCGATGCTGTGATAATAAATCTGACAGATTTCAGCATTGGGGTAGATTCTGATTGGCTGGATGCAGAAAATCTCCAGCGTCCAGTAACCAGCAAAGCCAACATCACCAAATCCTGCTGTTACATGAATGAACAGCCCCAGTCTGCCCGTAGAGGAGCGTCCCTCCAGCATTGGCACAAATCCTTCTGTCTTGGTGAACTCGTTGGTTCTGCCCAGATACAGGCGGTTTGGCTCCAATACCAGACCCTCTTCCGGGATGGTAATGCGTTTGGTTGGATTTAACTTTTTCATATCGAGCTCATGATTTTCATAAACCAGAAGCTCATTATGTAAGGTCAGATTATAGCTGTTCGGATTTACTCTTGACTGATCAAACGGTTCAATAATAATCTCCTTACCGATATGTCTTTGGATTTCTTTTCCGGATAAAATCATACTTGGTTCCTTTCTGAATTCTATTCCACAGTGAAAGAGCTGATGACCGAGCCATCCTCAACACTCTTGAGGGTAAAGGTTCTTCCCTCCAAAATCATATAGCTGTTTTTGCTGCCTTCTTTTGGAATAGACAAAGAACCTGGATTGATGTAGTAATATCCATCCCCAAAGCTCTGTGCTGCCGGAATATGGGTATGTCCATGCAGCAGAATATCACCTTTTTTAAACGGTGGCAGATTGTTCATGTTGTAAACATGGCCGTGAGTTGCCCACACCATCAGATCACCCAGCCAGAAAGCGGCATAATCTGCCAAAATTGGGAATTTCAGCACCATCTGGTCAACCTCGCAGTCACAGTTACCGCGGATGCACAACAGTTCTTCCTTCATACCATTTAAGATTTCGATGACTTTCTTTGGTGCATAGTCCTTTGGCAGATCGTTTCTTGGGCCATGGTAGAGAATATCGCCCAGCAGCAAAAGTTTGCCTGCGCCTTCCTCTTTGTAGCGTTCCACCATTTTTTCACACCAGTATGCGGACCCATGCAGATCCGATGCAATCATCCATTTCATGATTTTGTCCTCCATTTTACTGTACAAATTCTTTTGATTTTATCTCAACCCGTCCGCCAATCGGACAGATGATTTTCTCTACTGCTGAAAGATTCATTTGTCTGCTGCAGACAGTGGTTCCCATGCAGTCAAATACTGTTACCTGTGCCATAAGCGGTGCTTTTGCCTCCACAAATACCGCTGTTGCCGCACTGCCGTTTACAATGATACTTTCCTCTGTATCTCCCAGTTCTACCACTCTGTTTCTGGAATAAAGAGCGGTAATTTCGGTCTGTTCATTCTGTACACAAACCTGTGGATACAGGTTCTGCGGCTCCTGTGCAATAATAGGAGCTTGCTGCAGCAGCTCCTGATGACGCTGCATAAATGCCATGTAATTTTTGAGCATCCGTTTGTGTTCTTCCTTCATGCTGTCTAAGCGAACCGAAAACTGCATGGTACCAAACAGACAATCGATGACCTGCAAAGCTGCAATTTCTGCTTTTTCTTCCTTGTTCCACATCAGCATGTCCGAATGAACTGCTGTATTTCCACTGAGCAAACGCAAATCCACGATTCCAACGCGGTTGCTGATTCCAGAATCCGGACAGTCGCATACGCGGAAGATATTTCCATATCTGCGGATGCTCGGTCCAATATAACGCTGTCTGAACTCGATAAGGATATCCTGTTTTTCTTTTTTCAGACGCTCCATCGTCTCAGCAAGCAGTTTGTCCAGAGCCTGCTGGATGCAGGCACAGTCCATCTGCTCATTGACAGCAGGAGTTTCCTTGCGCTGATAAAATTCATCGATAAAATCAAGCTTCAATCCGTCCAGATCCCAGTCCTTGACGGCATCAGCATAGACCTTGCTTAAATACTCTCTTACTTCAGGATAACGGATATCCAAAATTCCGGTATTCTGCTGCCAGTCCATCCCAATCAGTTTATCGTGAAAATGCTTCCACATTTCGGAATGAATCCCAACATACGGCACACTCAGCCAGAGAAGGTACTTTAATCCCATCTGGTGTACCTTTTCCACATGCTTGCGCATATCCTTGATTTTTCCTGCTGCAGGCTTCCAGTCCCCGCAGAATCCATATCCGCGGTTGGTATCATCAGTCTGCCAGCCATCATCCACAATTACGGTGCCAAAACCAAGCTCCTTTGCTCTCTTGCACTCTGCTTCAATTTCCTCATCCGTAAACTGCTGATGATAGGAATACCAGAAGGAATACATTGGTTTTCTTGCAGACTCTGGAACAGATGCTGGGTGCAGACCACAATCTTTTTCCCACCAAAGCCCAACTTCCCGGATTGCCTGTTCATAGCGAACATTCCGGTCATCACAAAGCAAAGAAAGCTCATAGCAGTCGCTGTCCAGTGCCCCCAAGGAAACCACTACCATACAATTCATGGTGCCGTCTTCTTCGTGAACACCAAGGCTCATTCGAACCTCCTTAAGTGTTTCAGAAAGTGCAAAGGTTCCACGATTTTGTCCCTCTTCGTTAAAGAAGCTGATCACCGGTGCAGATACGGCACTCATGGATTTTTCTCCATAGCTCCAATCTGCTTTGATGCTGCGGTCAAATCGGCAGTTCGGATGCCATCTTCCAGCAATATCCAAAATTGGAAAACTCCACTCCAGAACAAGCTGTGCATCCTGTGCATGCTCTGCCTGTGTCAGGCTGATTACCTCCACACTTTTTCCATCTTGCAACTGCTGTGTACGATGTGTTATGTTTGCTTTTGCGCTGTATGTCACTTTCATTTTCTTTTCCCCGCTTTTTAACTATTCCTGTTTCAGACGGTTTACCCCATCCGCTACCATCTCACGCAGCCTTTCCGGTAAAGCTCTGATCTCTTCTCTGCTCAGATTTTCGGTCGAGACTGGCGGAAGAATTTGAATCTTAACATCAGCCGGATGAATCCACAGGCTTCCCTTTCCCATCAGCCGATAGCTTCCTTCAATACAGACCGGGACAATCGGCACACCAGCTCTGGTTGCCATACGGATTGCTCCTGCTTTAAACTCCAGCAGTTCTCCGCCGTTATTTCGGGTTCCCTCCGGGAAAATCACCACCGAATAGCCCTCTTTTAACAGCTCCTGTGCCTGCTTTAAGCAGTCCATCGACTGTCTTGCATCCTGCCGGTCAATAAAGATGCATCGAAGCTCCTTCATCCAGGAACGGATCATTGGAATTTTTTGAATTTCTTTTTTTGCAATCAGTGGGTTTGGCTTATCCAGCTGCGTAATCATCAGCGGAATATCAAAGTAGCCCTGATGGTTTCCGATAAAAACTACTGGACCTTCTGGAATATTTTCTTTTCCTCTGGTCTCGATTTTTGCTCCAGCAAGGGACAAAAGACGGGATGCCCAGTTATGAACATCATACCTTACCTTTTTGTCATGCTCCTCCCGTTTTCCCTCTTGTTCCAGCTTTTTAACCTTCCAGTATTCCGGCAGCATCAATAAAAGATACAGCCAGAAATAAATAAACCAGATAATCGTTCTCATACTCGTCTTCCTTTTCTTCTCAATACTGTTCTTACAAATCTATTCTGCCGCAGGATGGTTTTTGGTAAATAACCCTTTCTTCCACAAACCGCTGCGATATCTTGCAAACATACACAATGCACGGGTGATGACATCCGCGATCATGCACATCCAAACCGAAGCAAGTCCCATGCCAAAAACCTTGACACACAGGAAAGTGAACAGAATTCGTACTCCCCACATGCTGCACAATGAAATAATAAACGGCATTTTGGTATCTCCCACACCGTTAAATACACCCTCCAGCGAAAGTGTCAGTGCAAAGAACGGTTCGCTTACCGAAACAATTCGCAGTACAACCGTTCCCTGTGCAATAACCTGCGGATCTCTGGTAAACAGGCTCATCATCGCCTGTGGGAATATAAACAGCAACAGCCCTGTAATGAACATACAAAAAACAGTAATGCGCATCAATGTTTCGCTCATGCGGTCCAGTTTGTCCTCATCACCTTCTCCGGCTGTCAGACCAGAAAGGGTGGTTGCTGCTGCCTGAAAGCCGTATCCCGGCACGTAAAACGCACTTTCTGCGGTAATCGCAATGGAATGAGCTGCCAGTGAAATGGTACCCAGGCTAGCTACCAGAGCGGTAAACACCGTACTTCCCAGACATACCACTGTTCTTTCCGCTGCGTTTGGAAGTGCAATCGAGAAACAGCGTTTTAAAATCGCTTTATCAATCTTGAGGTATTTCTTTTTCGGCGCCACGCCGCGGTCACTTTTGATTAAAAGCCCTGTCATGGCAATACCACCGATTACATAAGAAATCGCCGTCGCAGTCGCCGCTCCCGCTACCCCCATTCCTGCTCCCGGAATGGTAACATCAAATCCAAACAAGGACACCGAACGTGTGGAATAAATCAGGAAAAAGTTTAATACCACATTGATGGCATTCATCATGGCATTTACCAGCATTGGATGGCGCATATCACCGGTTGCACGAAGCAGCGCTCCAAACAATATGATTGCCGAACGGAAAACCATCGGTACATTGATAATAAAGAAATAGATGGTCGCGTCCCTGCGGATTTCCTCAGCACCGCCAAGCCAGGTCGGCAATACAAAGCTCAAAGCCATACCCGCAGCCCCGATTACCAATCCCATGATTACCGCTACTACAACCGCCTGTCCTGCTGTACGCTGCGCATAGTCGCGGTCATCCGCTCCAATCGCGCGGGAAATTACCGCCAGAAACCCAACGCCTGCTGCAAAGAATAAACCGGAAAGCAGCCAGGTCACTGTCTGGGTCAAACCGACTGCAGCGGACGCATTGGCACTGATTCTTCCAACCATCGCCGAGTCGATAAACTGAACGATTGTCTGCAATGCCTGTTCCAAAATGGTCGGCCATGCAAGCGACATAATTACCGCAATCAAACTCTTGTCAAATTTTCCCCGTTTGTTCAGGGAAGCTATATTTGCTCCCATTTTCATCCCCCTGCCATTATGAAAAATCACCTTCTGTATTGTACAATAAAATTTCCTTAATTGCAAAGAAAATCAGCCTATGCAAGCAAATATTATACTGTTTTTCCACAAAACCACCTTGATTTAGTTGAAAATAAACGACGTTCATGATAAAATATCTTTGCCAAATTTATTTTAGAGGAGTGAATTTTGATGAAATTCTCTGAATTCCCTTACAAGCGTCCGGATTATGAAAAGGTCATGTCCGAGATCACTGCTCTCACCGAAAAATTCAAAGCTGCAACAAGCGCGAAGAAACAGCTTTCTATCATGAAAGAACTCGAACAGATCGAGATTGAAACCTTCACCGCTTCCACAATCTGCAACATTCGCTATACCGTGGACACCCGCGACAAATTCTACAGCGATGAGCACGAATATAACGAACAGATGGGTCCTGTACTGAGCGAAAAGCTTCAGGACTTTAACAAAGCTCTGGTTGCTTCTCCATTCCGCAAGGAAATCGAGGCAGAATACAGCCCTCTGATGTTCAAAAACATTGAGATCTCCCTCAAGAGCTTCTCTCCTGAGCTGATTCCATTGATTCAGGAAGAAAACCAGCTTATTCAGCAGTACCAGAAACTGTGCGCTTCCGCAAAAATCGAATTTGACGGTAAGATCTGCAATCTTTCTCAGTTAGGCCCATATCAGCAGAGCCCTGACCGTGAAGTCAGAAAAGCTGCAATGCAGGCTTACGGAAAATTCTTTGACGATCATCAGGCAGAGTGCGACGAAATCTACGACAAGCTGGTTAAAAACCGTACCGAGCAGGCACACAAACTTGGTCTGCCAAGCTATGTTGAAATGGCATTCCTGCTGCGCTGCCGCAACTGCTATGCTCCGGAAGACATCGCAAACTTCCGCCGTCAGGTCGTAGAGGATATCGTTCCTGTCAACAACGAAATCAAGAAGAATCAGGCAAAACGCATCGGTGTTGATGACTTCAAAGTATACGATAACACCTACTTCTTTGCTGACGGCAACCCTCTGCCACACGGTACTCCGGATGAGCTGATGGAAGCTGGACGCAAAATGTACACCGAAATGTCCCCGGAAACCGCTGAATTTATCAAACTGATGTTTGACCATGACCTGTTTGACGTTCTCTCCAAGGAAGGCAAGGCTATGGGCGGTTACTGCACCGGTCTGCCTCTGTACCATGTTCCATTTATCTTTGCAAACTGGAACGGAACCGCAGGCGACGTGGATGTTCTGACCCATGAAGCAGGACATGCTTTTGCTGACTTTATGGCAGACAAATGCATCGAACACATGGAGCTGCGCAACCCAACCATGGAGGTTTGTGAAAGCCACTCCATGTCGATGGAATTTTTGACCGCTCCATGGCATCATCTGTTCTTTAAAGAGGACACTGACAAATATGAGCTCTTCCATGCTGAAAGCGCTCTGACCTTCATCCCATACGGTTGTCAGGTTGACCACTTCCAGGAAAGCGTATACCGTCATCCAGAATGGACCCCTGCTCAGAGAAACGAAGAGTGGAACCGTCTGGAAAAACTGTATCGCCCACATCTGGACAACACCGAAGTAAACTTCTATAACCGCGGTGCAGGCTGGCAGAGACAGCTGCACATTTACGAGTGCCCATTCTACTACATCGATTACAGCCTCGCTCAGATGATCTCTCTGCAGTTCTGGAGCCTGTCGATGCATGACCACAAAGCTGCCTGGGAAAAATATCTGTCCTTCGTAAAGATGGGCGGCACCAAGACCTTTGTTGATATCGTCAAAGACTCTGGTCTCTCCTGCCCAATCGAGGATGGCAGCCTTAAATCCACCGTTTCCGACATCAAGAACTGGCTGGACGAACACCAGATCTAATCTCTCCCGGAAAGGAGCTTGTCTATGGCAAAACTCGAACAAACCTTGTATGAAGATTTTGACCATCTGTTAAACCGGATTGAGGACGGCATCAAAGCCGGAAGCAGTTCTGCAACACTGGAAGAATTCAGCGACTTTGCCGCAGGAAATGCCCGGTGCAGCGTGCGTGTCTTTGAACGATACAGTTACATGGGAGGCAACCGCGTGAGCCTGAACGTAACGCTCTTTCAGGTAGGAGATGGACCAGTCGAGCTTTCTGCCATCACCTCTGGAGGCAGTCAGGCAATGTTCTTTAAGATCAATACTCTTGGAGAAGAAGCCTTTCTGGACAAGCTGCGGGAAATTTTATAAGATCAAAAAATAAAAGCGGCAGCTACCTTTCTTGTAGCTGCCGCTTTTTTAAGGAGGTCATCGATTGTATCTCACCATTCGTCCAGTTACCGAACAAAATCGTGAGGAGATCCTCTCCCTTAAGGTAAAACACGGACAGGAACATTTTATCGAAACTACTGCTCAATGTCTTACAGAAGCTGACAAACTTTCTGTCTGGCGCCCTGTGGGCATTTATGACAAAGAAACTCTGATTGGCTTTGCCATGTACGGACTGTTTTTGGAATATCCGCCTAACGGTAGAGTGTGGCTCGACCGACTTTTAATTGGTGCTCTCTTTCAGGGAAAAGGGTATGGAAAAGCTGCATTACAGCTTTTGATCCAGAGGCTCTGGGAAGAATACCATTATCCGGAAATTTACCTGAGCCTATTTGCGGGCAATGATGCCGCTGAGCATCTTTACCGTTCCTTTGGGTTTGAGTATATTGGGGAAAAGGATACTGGCGGAGAAGATGTCATGCGGCTTTGTATTCCATCCTAATTTCCTTTTCAATTATCGCTTGAGTAAAACTAAAGCACTGCTTGCTGTTTTGTCTTTCCTCTTTTGTTTAAAATAAAAGCAAGTGAAATCCACTTCAATATCAAGGAGGAATGTTTATGTTTGATACGCAAAAAATTGGTGAAAAAATCGCTCAGTTCAGACGGAAAAAGAACATGACCCAGATGGAATTGGCGGAAGAAATGTCTGTCAGTTTTCAGGCTGTCAGCAGCTGGGAGCGAGGCAGCACCATGCCGGATATTTCCCGTTTACCTCAACTATGCGATACGCTGGGAATCTCCATTGATCAGCTGCTGGACAACAGTCCCTACCTCCCAACGATGGAACAGCTTCTGGAACCGGGCGAAACTATCACCGAACCTATTCCTGCTCAACATCTCGTTGAACTGGAACCTGTAATCAAACCCAAAGAATTATCCAGCGTAATCCACCATAACAAAGAAGGAGTATTATTCGATAATTTTTACCAACTTTTAAACCTCATTCCTTTTTTATCAAAAGAGGATACAGAAAGTTTGGTACGTTCTCACCGCTCCCTCATCACTTCAATCAACGATTTTGCTGAGATTGCACCGATGCTCCCATCCGAGTTAGTGACAGAAATTATCAGTACTCTCCCTCAAGAAAATCTGAATCTCTCTACCTTTCTGCTTCTCTCACCGGTTGTCAATCCAAACATGGTTCAACATTTGTTGGAACAAAATCCAGATATTCTGGAATCTGCCGAAAACGTTGCCCAGCTTGCACCCTTTGTTCCTCGTGATTATTTAAACCTGATCTTATCTCAACATCAGTTTTCTTTTTCTCAGGAAGAACTAACCATGCTGGCTCCCTTCGTTGAACAGTCTGTACTGGAACGTCTGCTGGAAGAAAATCTCCCGGAAATTCAATCGATTGATGATTTGATCGAACTGGCACCGTTTATCAGTTCCCAATTCCTTCATAACATGATGCAAACTCTTTTTTCACGAGAATAATTTAAAAGCACCTCCTGCCCCCTTTAAAGGGTTCGGAGGTGCTTTTTGTTACAGATCCTGAATATTCATTTTGTCAAGCTGGTGCTGCCTGTACATCCTTCTCCGGCAGAGAAAATAAATGACAAGCAGAATCACTGTCATGATGTTCCCCATCAAAAAGGTCATCATCAAAACAAAAATATTTTGCATGATACTTTGACCAACTGCTGCTATGTTCAAAACTCCGATCAGCGATACGATAAAACTTAATCCCGGCAAGATCAGTCCTGGTATTTTGGAGCGTGTTCTGGCTAAGAAAACTTCCAGTATCAGCGGCGCGACCCACAAAAATAAAAGCATAAATGTAAGATTGGATGCGATACTCATGATTTTTCCTCCTGTTGTTTCTTTCTGTATTCCTGAATTAAAATTTTTGCCGTTTCAAAATCCATCTTCCCATTGACTGCCATCCGTTTAATCAGCAAAATATAAGGATCTTCCTGCTGATTTTCCTCCATCTTGATTTTTTGGATCAGACGATCCAGACGAAGCCGTACGGTAGGATAGGTCACTCCATATTGAGAGGCGATTTCTTTTAAAGAACCGGATGCTAAAACAAATTTTTTGAGAAAAACAACGTCTTCCTCTTCCAGATTTCTCATCCATTCCGGAACAATCTCTATTGCCATTCTTAGTTTCACCCCCTGATTTTATTATAAACTTTAATTTTTTTAAAGTCAATCTTTAATAAAATTAAAGTTTCTGTTCTATAAAAAAGGAGTGCCAAAAAGCACTCCTTTTTCTGGTATTGTCTGCAAGCCATTTTAACAAACGCTGTCCCAAAATTCCTTTGCAATCTGATAACGTTCATATTTAGGGGAATTTCCACGGATGTCCTGCTCAGATACTCCCTGATACAGCACAATCTCCCGCATAATTCGATTAAAATACCGGTAGTCCTCTTCAGAGACGTCTGGAAATTCCTGTTCCAAGCTGTCTGACGCCCATTCAAACTGCGGAAGGACAAATCCGGTATTTCTTTCCACCGTGATATAAAAAACAGCCTGTGCGCCTTCTGGGGCTGTCTGTTCAAAGCGATACTGAACATAGCAGGATTTTGCTGTTTCCCGGTCAAAAGTTTCGGTCATGCAGTCAAACAGCGCTGAAATCTCCTCATCCGCTTCGGGAGAAAAACCAACCTGCTCAGAAATCTGCTGCATCTGTTCCGGATAAAACAGATTGAGCACCTGCTGACGGGCATTATAGAGCAGATATTCGACCGGTTCAATCTGTTCTGCATGATAGTGTTCTCTCAAAAATTCTTCCAGCTTCTGCACTGTTTTGCAGGTAATATTCTGATTCATTTATTTTCTCTCCATTGTATTAAATTTGAAAGGTCATTCCTAAGAATTCCGCTTTTTGATCTCGGTGATTTTCTCCAAATTCTTTTCGGAGAGTCACCATGCTCATCGTATCATATCCCAACTTATGATAGAGCCTCATTGCCGCTTCATTTCTGGTGACCACCTGCAAGCTCATGGCTTCTATTCCTGGGATTTTCTGCGCTTCCTGCTCTGCCAGTGCGATTGCCTTGCTGGCAATTCCCCGTCCGCGCATCGCTTCATCCACAAAAATATCTTCCAGCTGCATGACGATCGGTCCAATCTTTTGCAGATGAACAAATCCCACATCCGTCCTGTCCTGCAAAATAACAAACAACCAATGATCTTCCGAAGTCCAGTTTTTTAAATCCTGAAGAACAGAACTGTTCTCTTCTTCAGAATCCTGTTGCTCTGTTTTATTCACTAAATCCCGGTGGAATCCCCAAAAAGCTCCTATTCTTTTTAATGTATTGCTTCGGTATTCTTCCTGATATGGCGTTAATGTAATCATACGTTTTCTCACTTTCTTGTCATAATAGATTGTTTTGAAGTGTTAGTATGATTGTTCTTTTGTTCTCACGCTTTCTGTTATGAATCAAATTTCCCATATTCAAATATTTTGATTATAACACTGCCGAAGCAAAAGCGCAAACCTAGTCAAAATAAAACAGATCTTCAAATTTTTTATCCAATGCAATACACAAAATCAGCGCCAACTTTGCAGTTGGGTTAAACTGCCCCGTTTCAATCGAGCTGATCGTATTACGAGAAACACCCACCATCTCTGCAAGCTGGGTTTGAGAGAGCTTTTTCTCCGCGCGTGCTTCTTTCAGGTGGTTTTTCAGTATCAGTTTATCGTCCATTTCATCCTCAACCTTTTTTTGTTAAAGTAAGTGCAGATATCCGTTTTGATCCAAAAATAAAATCAAATACAGGATCATCGCAATCGAAAATAATACCGAAAAAAAGATTGATGTTTTGGTTTTAACCCAAATCAGCTGATACAGCCAGTTGGAACAACAAGTTGCGGTCACTAAAAGTCCCATTGCATATTTCGCAGCTTGATCCATTGGGGTAAAACGTGAAAGAATAATCCACAAAAGGATTAAGATCGAAACAGAAAAATTAGCGCCTTTTAGCCCAATATATTCTGTTCTTTCATCCGAAACACTATTTTCTTTACGACTTATTTTTAAAATCTCGTCCTTAGTCATCTTGTTCTCTCCTTACTTTGCAATGACATGAATCACATAAGTAATCGCAAACAGAATTCCGGCAATAACACCAGCTACCGCTGCAACCAGTCTCTTTTTCTGATGGGTCACCGTATACATTCCATAGGACTCATAGCCCAGATATGCCCAAAAAATTGCCAGAATCTGGTTATTATCCTGTCCCTGATACATATTAAACACTGCCAAAATGATAAACATGGAAGACATCGCCATTACACCATAGCGCCTGCCTCTGTTCATCATGTATTCTGTACCTTCATCCTTATTTTCCTTGCGGCTTCTTTCCAAAATCTCTTCCTTTGTCATCATAATTCACCCTTCTTTCCATAAAGCAGGATATTTTTGACAAGTATACTTGGTATTTTTATTATAATTCTGCCAAGTGTACTTGTCAATACCTTTTGCAAAGTTTTCTTTGCAAAAAAAAGGATATGTCTTGTTTGGAGACGTATCCTCTAATAATATTTTGAACAAAGTCATGACCACCCCTAAGAGGGGTGGCATGACGAGCGGCCTATAAGGCCGTGATAAAAGCCAGCGCCTAAATGACGC